>ERZ1370068.5776-contig-4786_pt1 | contig 52534 bp, 65 predicted proteins | sample MGYA00561227_ERZ1370068 | MGnify/ENA primary metagenome ERZ1370068 (study PRJEB38410, sample SAMEA6850437) | metagenome | study: Metagenomic assessment of the ecological functions of the soil: analysis of the soil microbiota associated with the... | reverse complement strand
CAGTTACGTATTGCTTCAACATCGCCCAGGGCATCCTGGTCATCCTGGCCGCCTATCTCAGCTACCTGCTCTCCGCGCACCTGCACCTCGACCTGTTCCTCGGGCTGCTGGTCACGACGCCGGTGATGTTCGGCATCGGCGTCGTGATCCAGGTCCTGTTCATGCGGCGGCTGCGGGGCCGGGAGCGGACGTCCATGTCGCTGCTGGCCAGCTACGCCGTCGTGATCATCATCGAGGGAATCCTGTACCTGATCGTTCGGGCCGGACTACGTGACGCTGAACGCCTGCGTACGTCAACCAGCAGCCTGCACATCCTCGGGTTCTACCTGCCCTACATCTACCTGTTCGGCTTCGCGCTGGCGGTGATCATCGTGGCGGCGCATCTACCTGCTGCTCTACCGGACCAGGTTCGGCCGCAGCCTGCGGGCCACCATGCAGGACCGACCGCGGCCCGGCTGATCGGGATCGACATCAACCGGGTGGCCGCGCTCACCTTCGGGATCGGGGTCGGGGTCACCGCGGCGGGTGGCATGGCGTTCGGGGCCACCAACGCCTTCAACGCCAACAGCGGCTACGACCTGATCTCCCGGCTGCTGGCGATCATCATCCTGGGCGGCATGGGCAGCATCGGCGGCGCGCTCGCGGCCGCGATCAGCTGCATGGGCACCGTCGAGTCGCGTGGTCGACCATCTGGTCGCCCGACGTGGTCGATGGTCGGTGTTCTACGCCGGCCCTCGTGCTCGTGCTCACCTTCCGGCCGCAGGGCCTGTTCGGGCAGCGTGAGGCGAGGGCGCAGTGACCGGTCCCGATGTGCGAGCCGCGCGGGAAGGGCTGGCCTGGTCGCGCCCGGCCCGTCGTGGCCGCGGTGCTGCTGCTGGCGGGGCTCATCTTCCCGCTGGTCATCACGAACGAGACGGCGACGCAGATCGCCGTGGACACGCTCTGTACGTCGCCGCCGCGGTCGCCTGGAACCTGTTCTCCGGATTCACCGGGTATATCTCGCTGGGGCACGCGGTGTTCTTCGGCACCGGCGCGTACACGGTCGGCATCGCCGCCCAGGACTGGCACGTGACCGGGACGTCGAGTTCGCCCCGCTGCCGCTGGCCGGGCTGGCCGCGGGGCTGGTCGCGGTGCCGTTCGGGCTGATCGCGCTGCGGGTGCGGCAGGCATACGTTCGTGGTGGTCACCATCGCGATCTTCTTCATCTTCCAGCTGATGGCCTTCAACTTCAGCTTCACCGGCGGCATCGATGGGTATCCCGGCGCCGTTCCTGACCTGGACGCCGGACGACCTTCAACAACCCCTTCTACTACATCGGCGCTCGCCCTCGCGGCCGGGGTCGCGCTGCTGGCCTGGCTGATCTGTCGGCTCCAGGTTCGGCCTGCAGCTCGCGGGCGATCCGGGACGACGAGGACCGGGCGCGCGGGCTTGGGCGTGCGACGCGATGCGGGTGAAGCTGACCGCGCTTCGTGATCTCCGGCGTGATCACCGGCCTGCGTGGGCGCGCTCTGGTTCTTCTTCATCGCCCAGGTGCTGCCGCAGTACGGGTTCGACCCGCTCTTCGACCTGACCATCGCCCTGATGGCGCTTCATCGGCGGGTTCGGCACCTGTGGGGCCCGATCCTGGGCACTGGCCCTCGAGCCCGTCGAGCAGTTCCTGACGCTGCGCCTGAGCAACAGCTACGCCAGCGAGCTCATCTGGGGAACGCCTCTTCCTTCTGGTGATCATGTTCTGTCCCGGGTGTGCTGCCCGTCGTCGACGAGAGATCACCGCCCGGCGCGCCCGCCGGGCAAGACGGCTGACTGATGAGTGGCTCCGGCGTCCGGTCCGGCGTGCGCCACCCGGTCTGCCAGCGCGGCTGGGATCCGATGCCCCGCCGTCCTGACCTGCTGATCGAGCGGCTGGCTGTCCGGCTTACCGCGGCCGCCCGGTTGCGGCCAGCGCGCGCCGCTGGTCTGTCGCCGCGGGCAGCGTCGAGCAGCATGGCGGGCACCTGCCGCTGGGCACCGACGCCTTCGCCGCGCGCCTCCATCGCCGAGCGGGTCGCCGCCCGCTCGGACACGGTGGTCGCCTCGCTCGGGCCGATGGGCGTCGCGCCACTACCACCTGGCCTGGCCGGGCACGCTCTGCTGTCGCCCAGCCACCCCGGCTCGCGGTGATGGTGGATGTGTGCGGCGGCGCTGCACGCGGGCGGGCGCGCACCGCATCGTCGTGGTCAACTGGCACGAGGGCAACTCGCCCACGCTCCGGCTCGCCGCCGACGAGGCCCAGCGCCAGCACGGGGTGCAGGTGGTGATCGCCGAATCGCATGTGATCACGCACACGCTGTTTCCCGGCGAGATGGAGTTCACCCACGCCGGGTCGATGGAGACCGCGGCGGTGCTCGCCTGCGACGCCGCCTGGTGCACCTGGAGAACGCGAGCCGAGCCAGCGACGCGGGCCGCTGAGGTGGCACACGGGCTGTTCCGCCGCCCCGACGTCATACCTGCGGTGCTGCGGGACTTCCGCCAGATCGCCGCCACCGGCTGGTACGGGCGGCCGGAACGAGCCACTCCCGGCCCGGGCGGAGCAGATCGCCGAGGCGGTCGCCGACCATGTGGTGCGCCCGCGTCCGCGAGATCTGGGGCATGGGCGTCTGGGCTGGCAGGGCATGGGCGAGATCCCGGCATGATGCGGGCCGCGCTGCTGCGCGACTTCGGCGCGCTCGACGTGGCGGAGGTGGCCACGCCGGTGCCCGGTCACGGTGAGGTGCTCGTGCGTGTGCGGGCCTGCGGGATCTGCGGCACCGACCTGAAGATCGTGGGCGGCGCGTCACCGGGGGACCTGGCCGCCCGGAGCTGCCGTTCATCATCGGCCACGAATGGTCGGGCGAGGTGGCAGCGCTCGGCCCGGGCACGGGCACAGCGGCCTGGCCGTGGGCGACCGGGTCGTGGGCGAGAACCACACCGGCTGTAGCGCCTGCCCCCGGTGCCGATCGGGCCGGTACAACCTGTGCGAGCGGGTCCGTGAGCCCGGCTTCAGCTGTACGGGCACACCGCCCCCGGGGCGCTGGCCGAGTACGCGGCACGGCCGACAGTCGCGCTGCACAAGGTCCCGCGGGAGCGTCAGCGACCTGGCCGCCGCGCTGGTCAACACAGGGTGCGCTGACGGTGCATGCCGCCCGCCGGGCCCGGCTGGGTCCCGGCGCGAGCGTGGCGGTCTTCGGGCCGGGGCTGCTCGGCCTGCTCATGCTCCAGGTGGCGCGGGCCGCCGGGGCCACCACCGTGGTCGTGGTGGGCCGGGGCGGCCTTAGCCATCGCGCCGCGACCTCGGCTCGCACCGCCGCCGTCGACTACACCGGGATGACCCGGTGGCCGGGTACGGGCGGCGACCGGCGGCCGCGGCGCTGACTGCGTGTTCGACTGCTCGGGCAACCCGGCAGTCATCGGCCAGCTGCGCTGCGTGCGCCCGGCGCGGCGGACGGTCGCGCTGCTCGGCCTGGCCGGGAGCCACCGCGGAACTGCCGCGTTGACCTGGTCACCCTCGACGAACTGGACGTGCTCGGGCATACGTTCGAGCCCGAATGCCTACCCAGCCATGATCGCCCTGCTCGCCTCGGGCGCGATCCGCACCGAGCCGCTGACCAGCCACGTGTACCCGCTGTCCGACGTCGCCACCGCCGTTCGATGCGCTGGCGCGGCGGAGGCCATCCGCCCGATCCTCACTCATGTGACGCCGCCGGAGGCAAGCCGTGGACGACCGGCTTGAGGCGATGTACCGCCGGTTCACCTGGCGGATCCTGTCAAACTACGTCACCCCCTGGGAGTTCGAGCGCCTCAGGGGACAGATCACCGACTACGAGCAGTGGTGCCCCGGTGGAGCGCCCACGCGGCGCGCCATGTCACGCGCGGCGACGAGGCGCTGGCCGCCGGGCACACCGTCACCGCCGGGGATGCCTACCTGCGCGGCGCATCGCCTACCACTGGGCGAGCTTCGTGTTCACCCATGACCAAGGCGCAGTTCCGGGCGGCGCTGGAGGCGATGGCGGCCGCCTGGGCCAAGGCACGCCCCGCTGCTGTCGCCGCCGATGGAGATCCTCGCCGTCCCGTTCGCGGGCCTGACCCTGCCCGGCTACCTGCGCCTGCCCGTCGGCGTGCACCAGCCGCCGGTCGTGGTTGCTGCTTCCCGGGGGCCGACTCGGGGAAGGAGGAGCTGTTCAACCTGGCCGATCACATCGTCGCCCGGGGCTGGCGGCCGCCGCCTTCGACGGGCCGGGCAGGGGACGGTCAGCTTCGGCGCGAAGCCGCGGCCCGACCAGGGAGGTGGCGGTGCAGGCGATCATCGACGCGGTGGCCGCGCGGCCGGACCTGGACGGCGGGCGGGTGGGGTCTGCGGCATCTCCTACGGCGGCCTGTTCGCGATCCGGACCGCCGCGGTGGATGACCGGGTCGGGCGGTTGTCGCCATGTCCAGCTGGTACAGCCCCGGCAGGCCGGTTCGCGGCCATGGACGACCTCACCCGGCCCGGGCAGTACCAGCACCACGGCCCGGACCCGGCCGCGAACATGGCGGCCATGACCGTCGCCGGGGCGGTGGCCAAGGGCGACCGCGCCGCTGCTGCAGGTCTACGGCGGGAACGATCCGGCTCGCCGCCTCTCGCAGGCCGAGCGGATCGCCGCCGAGTACGGCGGGCCGGTGACCACCGTGATCTATCCCGACGGCGTGCACATCCTCAGCTAACGTCTGGAACGTGGCCCGGCCGCTGGTGGCCGACTGGCTCGCCGACACCCTCTGACCGGGAGTGATGGCCATGGTGGATTACCTGCCGCAGCGAGGCCAAGCAGGCGGCGAGGGAACGGTTCACCGGCTCTGTGGGCGGCCATCACCACGCCGTTCGGCGCCGCCGGGGAACTGGACGAGGCGGCGCTGCGGCGCTGACCTGGACCGGCTTACCGGTGAGCTGCGGATCGACGGGGTCTTCTGCGGCGGGGTGATGAGCGAGTTCTGGGCGCTGTCCGGCGCGGAGCGGCGGCGGCTGGTGGAGGTGGTCGTCGAGTGCTGCCGGGGGAGGTGCCCGGTGCTCGCGCACACCGGCCACCACAGCGCCGCCGAGACGATCGAGCTGACCCGGCACGCCGCACGAGCCAGGCGCCGACTTCGCCGTGGTGATCAACCCGTACTACCCGCCCGCCGCGTGACGAGGGGCTCTACCGGTGGTTCGAGCAGGTGTGCGCGAGCGCCGGCATCGGGATCTGGCTGTTCGACACCGGCTACTCCGGGGTGGCGCTCTCCACCGGCCTGATCCGGCGGCTGGCCGCGATCGAGAACGTGTGCGGCATCAAGGTCGGCCGTCCCCACGCCCGCTACCTGGAGCTGCTGGCGGCGGTCGGCGACACGATGCTGGTCTGCTCGCCGCACGAGGAGACCTGGCTGGAAAACATGCGCGACCACGGCCAGCGGGTGTACATGTCGTCGGCGGCGCCCTACCTGTACCAGACGCCGGGCTGGCAGCCGATGCGCGAGTACACCACGCTGGCGCTCGGCGGGGACATCGCCGGGCGGCAGAAGGTCGCGCTGCCACCCGGACCCGGTGCGGGCGGTGGCGGGGAAGATGGCTGCAGGGCAGGCCGCGCCAGATCGACAACATCATCTCGATCAAGGCCTGGGCCGGGCTGGTCGGCATGTCCGGCGGTGCGGTCCGCCCGCCGCTGGTCTCCCACACCCGCGCCGAACTGGACGATCTCGCCGCCGACCTGGCCGCGGTAGAGCCTGCCGGTCGCTGGCTGACGATCAGCGCGCCGCGCGCAACTGGGCGGCGAGCCAGTCGGCGACCTGCGGGCGCCAGCGGTAGGTGATGTTCATGCATACGTGGTTGCCCTCGTCGAACATCCACAGCTGCGCTTCGGGGGCCTCGCGCGCCACCTGGGCCGCCTGCTGCCAGGGGACCAGGCCGTCGCGCTTGCCGAAGACCACGATCATCGGCTGGCTGAGCCGGTGCAGCACCCCCGCCAGCGTCATCCGGTAGACGAACTCGTAGGCCTCCTCGCTGCTGGCCGCCCCGCAGCCGTAGACGAACGTGGCCAGGCTGTGCGGCAGCCGACCGCCGAGATCAGGGCCCCGAAGTCATAACAGCCCCCGGAGACGACGAGCGCGCGGACGCGCGGCTCGAAGGCCGCGGCGCGGGCCGCGTAGTATGCCGCCCAGGCTGACCCCGAGCATGCCCACCCGGGTGCCGATCGAGGTCCGGCCGCCCGCACAGCACGTCGAGGGCGGCCGCCACCGGCGCCTCGAAGTCCGGCCGGATGCGCAGCGCCCGCGCGGCCTCTCCCTGCCCGGGCCCGTCGAGCGAGAAGGTCGCCATCCCGCGGGCGAGGAAGACGTTCTCGGCCGCGAAGAACTCCTCCTTGGTGGAGTCCAGGCCCGGCGATCAGCAGCACCAGCGGCGGGCGGGTGATGCCCGGCGGGCGGACGCAGATTGACCGGCCATCGCCGCGCCGTCGAAGGGACCACCTCGATCCGCTCGGCGGCCAGGTCGAGCAGGCGGTGCGCGCTGGCCATGGCCGCGACCGCGCGGCTCAGGCGGCCAGGTCGTGCCGGGCCATGTCGAGCATCCACACGAACTTGGCGAAGTGGTAGCTGAGCCGCCGCGCTGATCCACGCCTCGTAAGCCGTCTGGTCCCGGCCCCGGCTAGGCCGCGTCGGCGGCCAGCGTGGCGTGGGCGTCGCCGTTGGCGCACCAGGCGTCGAGCCAGTCCTCCCATCGCTCCAGCCCGCCGGTCACCCGGGCAAAATCGTTCGGGTCCACGCCCTGGGCCGTGAACCGCGGCCCCCAGTTGGCGATGGCGGACCGGCACCTGCTCGTCAGGCATGGGCCCTCGCCGGGCTGGACATCACCTCGGCCGGGTCGTGGCCGAGGTCGGTGAGCAGCACGATGGCCGCGTTACGGCCGGGCGCGCCGGTGATGGAACCGCCGGGATGGGTGCTGCCGCCGGTCTGGTAGAGGCCCGGGATCGGCATCCGGTGGCTCGCCCAGCCCGGCGCCGGGCGCAGCGCGCCGCTGAACGCCGGGCCCCGGTTCCCGCCGTGGAACGCGCCGTGGATCATGTGCGGGTTGAGCCGCTCGATGTCGGCGGGGACTTGGTCAGCTGGCCCAGGATGACCTCGTCGGTGAAGTTCGGCGCGTGCCTGCGCAGCGGCCTGCAGCAGGTGCCGCGCGTGCCGCTCCTTTGACGGTGTCCCAGTCGCCCATCCCGGGGAGCCGGTAGGTCTGCGGGGTGAGGACCTTGACCGTGTGCTGGCCAGCCGGGGCCCGGCCCGGATCGGCCAGGGTCGGGGTCGCCACCAGCACCCAGGCCGGGTCGGCCAGGAACCGGCCCGCCCGCAGGTCCGCGCCCATCCGGATCATGTCCTCCGGCCAGCTGACCAGGCCTGGCCGACACCGCGCTGCGCGGGCCGTCGGGCGAGGCGAACGCGGGGGCGGCGGTGGCGCAGTAGTAGGTGGCGAACCCGGGCACGCCCACGTCGTAGGTGTCGATGCCGTAGTGGAACTCCTCCGGCCAGGCCTCGGCGGCGCCATGTCCCGCAGGTGCATCGGCGTGGATGGTGGACACCACGGCGGTGCCCAGCCCGGTACTGCTCGCCGCCGTCGGTCTCCACCCCGACGCAGCGCCCGTCCGTCCAGCAGCAGCCGGGTGACCCGGCGGCCGCACAGCACCGTGCCGCCGTGGTCGGCCAGGTAGCCGGTCAGGGCCGCGGTGAGCCGCCCGGACCCGCCGATCGGGATCGACCAGCTGCGCTGCTGGCGGCCGAAGGTCTGCTGGTAGGGGAGCACGCCGGAGCCGGGCACATCCACCGGCTGGAACACCTGGAACGCCATCCAGAGCAGGAAGGCCTGGATGTGGCGGCTGGTGAACTCGTGCCGGACCACCTCCACCGCGGACAGCTGCCGCCGCCGCGCCCAGATCATGCCGCGCGGGTGCTCGGCCGAGCATCGCGTCCAGCGACGGGCCGAAGCCGACCGGGGTGAACTGCGACCGGCTGAAGATGGACTTGACCTCGTCGTACTCGTCGAGCAGGCGGCGGTGGCGGCGGCGTCCGCCGGCGGGAAGCGCGCCACCTCCTCGATGGTGCGCTCCCGGTCCAGCCACATGGTGAGCTGCCTCGCCGTCGGGGAAGGCCACCTGCTCCACCGGGTCGGGCTCGGCATAGCGGAGGCCGTAGTCGGCGATCGAGCCCGAGCTCGTCGGCCAGCAGCGCCGGGTTGACCCGGATCATGGTGTGGCCGGTGGCGCAGGTGTCGATGCCGAACCCGGGCAGCACGAGCTCCTCGGTGGCCGCGCCGCCGCCGGGGATGTGCCGGGCGTCGAGCACCAGGCAGCGGTACCCCGCCTTCGCCAGGTAGCACGCGGTGAGCAGGCTGTTATGCCCGGCCCCGGCCACCACGATGTCGGCGTCCGGGGTCATCGGCACGCTCTTCTTCCCGCCATAGTGCAAACCATTGCAGGTCCGGCCGTCCCGGGACAAGGCGCACCGGTGCGTCACGCGGGACCGCCCGGTCAGCGGCCGTCGCCGGCGAGCGCGTGCAGGGCCGGGCTTCAGCCAGCCGGTAGACGACCCATTCGTCCATCGGCACCGCGCCCAGCGACTCGTAGAAGCGGCGGGCGGGAGAGTTCCAGTCCAGGACCGACCATTCCAGCCGCCCGTACCCGCGCTCCACGCAGATCGGGCCAGCTCCGCGAGCAGGGCCCGGCCGTGTCCCCGGCCGCGCCGCTCCGGCTTGACGTAGAGATCTTCCAGGTGGATCCCGTGCCTGCCGAGCCCAGGTCGAGTAGCTCAGGAACCACAGCGCGAAGCCCACGGCCTGGCCGCCTTCCTCGGCGACGTGCGCGAACAGCGACGGCCCGCCCGCCTCGCGGCGGCCAGGAGCGCCGCGCGCAGGTCGTCCTCGGTCGCGCTGACCTCGTGCAGCTCCGCTCGTAGGTGGCCAGCTCCATGATCATCTGGTGGATCGCCGGGATGTCGGCCGCCCGGGCCGGGCGGATCATGCTGGCAGGCCCGCCCCACGGCGGGCGCGGCGGCTAAGCGCAGCCGCCAGCGCGTCCCCGTCGGCAGCGCTGGCGGCCGTGGCACGGCCCGGCCGACCGGGATCCGGTAGCGCAGCGTGAACCGGTCCGCGGGGATCACGATCTCGCTCGTTTCGACGGCCCGCTGGCCTGCGCGGTGCTCGCGGGTCACCACCAGCACCGGCGCGCCCGCGGGGATGTGCAGGGCGGCCGCTTCCGGCCAGGCAGCGCCGGACCGAGACGTCCTCGGTCAGCTGGTCGACTGTGACGCCGATGGCCTGCAGCCGCTCCACCACCCCCGCCCGGCGAGCAGGCCCTCCTCGGGGACGCGACGATGGTCCCGGCGGTGACCTCGGCAGGCTCGTAGCTCGTCGCCAGCTGGACCGGGCTGCCGTCGGCGGTGAGCAGGTACCTGGTCCGGTTCACCAGGTGCCCTCGGCCAGCCCCAGCCTGCATGCCACCGGCCGGGGCGGGTGCACCCGCTGCGTCTGGTGCTCCCAGGCCACGGCCGCCCGCTCTCCCGCCAGGCCGAACGGGGACCCGGGAAGTGCGGCTGGCCGTGCTCGAGGCGGGAGACGGCGGGCACCTGGCGCACGTAAGATCCCGATCCGGCCCTGGCCTCGATCAGCCCCTCGGTCGCCAGGACCTGCAGCGCGTGCTTGGCGGCGGTCTCACCGACCCCGTAGCGGGCCATGATCCCGTTGCGGGAGGGGACCCGTGCTCCCGGCGCCAGCACGCCGTCGCGGGATCTGCGCCCGCAGGTCTTCCAGTACCCGGAGATAGACCGGGTCGGTACCGGCACCCATCCGGTCATTGTGGCCGACGCGATGGCCGGGGCCGGGCCCCGATGACGAACTTGCATGGATTGCGCTGGCCGGCGGACCGAGCTCCGCCGGGTCACTTCCGGCGGGCCGTCAGGCAGTCGGCCGGAGACATGGCCACGCGACGGTGTCCTGGTCTGTCGGCGCCGCCATCTGCACGCGGGCCCGGGCCGGCGACGAGCGCTGGCGGTCTCGGTGATCAGGTCCCGCGGCTTAGGCGCATCAGCGCGCGTGCTGCTGTGCGCGGCACGATCGTACCGCCCGGGCGAGAGGTGCTCGGCTCCGAGGCCATGGGTCGACGGTAGTCCGTGCCGGACGGTTGCGGCCGGGACCGCAACGTGGTGGCATTCCTGCAGGACCGGGATGGCGCTGCCGCCAGTCCTGGGCCTAGCCGGGTCTCTGGGATTCGACAGGGAGGGACGCCGTGACGACCGAGATTCTGCAGCGGCGGGCCGAGATCGAGCGGGAAATCGACGGCCGGACGATCTGCGATCACCTGCGGGCGACCGCGGAGAACTCGGGCGGCGCGCCCGCCCTGTCCGACCAGGCGGCCGGTGACGGCGGCAGGCCGGCTGGCAGACCCTGACCTGGGGGCAGGTCCGGCAGCAGGTGCTGGAGCTGGCGGTAACTTCGCCGCCCTGGGACTGGCCAAGGGCGAGCGGGTGGCGCTCATGCTCCCCAACCGCACCGAGCACGTGCTCGCGGACCTGGCGCCATGCACGCGGGCGGGATCCCCGTCACCTTCTACGCCACCCTGGCGGCGGACCAGATCGCCTACGTGGCGGGGGACTGCGACGCCCGGATCGCGGTGCTGGACGGCGCCGCCGAGCTCGCGCGCTGGCAGCCAGATCCTCGACCGCCTGCCCGGCCTGGAGAAGATCGTCGTCAGGGACCCGGCCGCCTGCCCGGCCGGGGATCAGTACCTGACCTGGGCCGCATTCGCCGCGCTGGGCAGGGAGCGCGCTCGCGGCCGACCCGGCCGATGTCACCGCGCGGATCGCGGCCGTCCGGCCGGAGGACCCGGTGACCCTGCTGTACACCTCGGGCACCACCGGCAACCCCAAGGGTGTCCTGCTCACCCACCGCAACGTGCTCTACGAGGTGGCGGCGGCGGTCTCGACCGGCGCGGTGGCACCGGGGTCCGCTGGGTGTCCTACCTGCCGCTGGCCCATATCGCGGAGCGCATGCTCAGCATCTACCTGCGCCGTCGCGACCGCCGGCCACGTGCACTTCTGCCCGCAGCCGACCGAGCTGATCCGGGTGGTCGGGGCGGTCAAGCCGACCATCCTTCTTCGGCGTGCCGAGGGTCTGGGAGAAGGTGCGGGCTTAAGCATCCAGGCGCTGCTCACCATGGAGCAGGACGAGAAGCGTCGACGGCAGGCCGTCGCCCAGGCCATGGACGCCGGGCGGCGCTACATCGAGAGCAGGCAGTTCGGCCACTCGCGCACCGGCCGCCCTGGACGAGGAGTTCGCCCGGGCCGACCAGGCCGTGCTGGGACCGATCCGCTCGCTGCTCGGCCTCGGCGAGGCGATCGGTGGTCTCCAGCGCGGCGGCGCCGCTGCCGCCGGACGTGGGCTCGTTCTTCGCCGGGCTGGGCATGGCGATCCTGGACATCTACGGGATGACCGAGACCACCGGCGCGGTCACCTCGAACACCCCGGACGCGCTACAAGCTCGGCACGGTCGGCCGAGTCGTTCGCCGGCATGGAGGCCAGGATCGCCGAGGACGGCGAGATCTGCGTCCGCGGCCCGCTCACCACCCCGGGCTACCTCAACCTGCCCGAGCAGACCGCGGCCCTCATCGACGCCGACGGCTGGCTGCACACCGGCGACATCGGCCGCATCGACGACGGACGGGTTCCTGTCCGTGGTCGGACCGCAAGAAGGAACTGATCATCACCTCCGGCGGAGAACATCTCGCCTGCCGCGATCGAGAACCTGCTCGTGGCGCATCCGCTCATCGGGCAGGCGCTGGCGTTCGGCGACCTGCGGCCCTACGTGGTGGCGCTGCTCACCCTGGACGGCGAGGTGGCCCCCGGCCTGGGCCAGGGCGCGCGGCGTCGGGGCCGCCTCGCTGGCGGAGCTGGCCGCCGACCCGGCGGTGCTGGCGGCGGTCGGGGAGGCGGTGAGCGCCGGCGAACGAGCGGCTGGCCCGGGTCCAGCAGGTGAAGCGCTGGCGGCTGCTGCCGGTGGAATGGACGGCGGACACCGAGGAGCTGACTCCCACGCTCAAGCTCGAAGCGCCGTCATCGTACACGCCAAGTACGCCGATGACATCGATGGCCTCACGCAGGCTGATCCGGGCGGGCCGGGATGAGGGCCGGTGACGGAAGGTAGGCCGGGCGCGCTCACCCGGTCGTCAAGTCCGCGACCGACCCGGGCGGATCCTCGTTACCGCGGTACCGCCGGTATTCGCGCTCGGGGTCGGGCAGGTCCTCGTCGGTCTCCGAGGACAAGGTGGCGCCGCGCGCTGGAGCCGGTCGGCCAGCAGCAGCGCCTCTTCCGCGCTGAGAGCAGGCAGGTCGCCTTGGCGCCGAGGCGGACGCGGTGCCTCGGAGCTGTCGTCCTCGGTGACCGTCGAGGCCGACGTAGCCCGGGTCGTCATCCGGGCTGGCTCCCATCGTGAACACGTGGTCGATCCAGATCATGGTGTCGTCATCGACCGGGACGGATCCGACAATGCGGATGCGTTCACTGTTTTCGCTCACAGTGTCGATTGTCTCCCGCGGATACCGACACGGCCAGGCTGACACGCTGACCGAGGCGGAGATACGGACAGTCACCGGCGGGGCCCGTTCTGGCACTCAGGTGGAGGGGATGCACTCCTGCGCAAGGTGTAAGCCATGATCCGTAATGTGCCGTGTGATGCGATGTGACCGGTGCTCGCCACGGCCGTGACCTGCGGACCCTAGTTTCTCGCCGGGTGCCCCATACGCCACCCGGACCCAGAGGTCATGCCCCGAATGCGTCTGCTCCCGGCCGCTTCGCCGCGCGGCGCTCCGCTGGTCCTCTCGCCGCCTGCGAGCCGGCTTCCCCGCCGCCCCGAGCTGCGTGCGGCAGGAGCCACCGCCCACCGCGCCGTCCCCACGCGGACCCCAACGCGGGCCTGCTGACCGGCACACAGCTCGGGGCTGCTGGAGCCCCGGGCGTACTTCCGCGCGGCTACGTGCGCGACCCGGCTTGGCACGCGCGACACCGGGTCCGGCTACCAGCAGCCGGGCACCACCGACGTGACTAGCCGAAATGCCGCCTGCTCGGCGCGACGTCGTGGACGTCGATCACCGGCATCAGCGGTGTGTCGTTCGCCGAGGACGACTACATCGACAAGCCCCAGCTCGTCCGAGATCGCGCAGGAGATCGACGCGTATCGCGGGACGACCGCGCAGGCCGTCATGCGGAAGCTGGGCGCGGTCGCCACCGCCTGCCGTGGTACACCGACCCGCAGACGGGCAGCCGGGCCACGGTCAGCGAGAAGCCAGCCCGCGGTTCGCGGAGGGCGGGTACGTCATCACGGTGACCGACCCCGCTCTGGCGCAGCGGCACCACGCTGGTGGCCGCGCGGGTCGAGCACCGCCGTGGTGACGGTGCTGTCCACCGACGGCGCCGACAACGGCCACGCCAGCGCGATGAGGCTGGCCTCATCGCTGGTATCGGTGCTCCAGGGCGTGACCTGACCACCGCGGGCTCCGCGAGCCACGGCACCGCGGTGGTCAGAGCCAGCGGCACGACGCCGCAGAGGGTTGTCAGCGCCGTGCGACCAGCCAGCGGCCGAACGTATGCATGGAGCCCGGCCGCCGGTGCCGGTGGCACGCGCGTGGTGGTGTCCGTGGTGGCTCGCGGTGGTGGTGCCGGTGGTGGTGGTAGTGCCCGCTGGTGGTGATGGGCCTGGTGGTGGCCCGCGGCCACGCGTTCCCGCTCGGCGGCCACCGGCTGCGCTACGGCGCGCTCGGCCGGCCAGCCGCGTCACGGACCCCGACCACGGTCAGGTCAGCCAGCGCCAGCGCCGCCACGAACACGATCACCACGCCGAGGCCGGTGTAGAACCCGAGGTGCTCAAGCTGCCGGAGGACCGTGGTCGTGCCCACCGGGAGCCCGGGTCCAGCGTCCTGGCCGCGGGCCACAGCGGGATGATCACCATGCCGAGCGCGAACCACGCGCCGCGGCGCGCCGCCAGCTCCGCGCCGAACATGGCCAGCGGCCGCGACGCGCTGGCCAGCAGGATGATCCCGCCGAGGAACGTGGCCGCCCCGGGCACGATCTCTCAGCCAGACCCGGCCTGCCGTCAGCGTCCAAGCGGAGTCAGGGGTGTAGGCGTAGTGGAAGTAGGGACCGACAAGCGGGATCAGGGCGCCCCACAGCCCGAGCAGCACCAGCAGCAGGCCGCTGACGGCGCCACGAGCTGCGGGGGACTTGCAGCATCGTGGTCATGACATTCACTCCCTGCGGGTGGGTCGAAACCCCTGCGTGCCCACGGCTACCCACGGGATCGATCATTATGCGGCGGCGCCGTAATGCGTAAGTGCGCCGCGGCCCCGGCGCGGTCGCCCGGGCCGGGGGCGGTCAGTGACCGGTGAGCCGCCGGTCGCGCGAAGCGGGCGCTGCTCCAGGCGTCGGCCTCGGCGGGCGGCTGGTCGCTGGCGATCCAGCGGGAGATCACCTGCGCGGTGATCGGGGCCATGAGGATGCCGGTCCGGAAGTGCCCCGAGGTCAGCCACGCGTTGCTGAGGCCTGGCACCCGGTCGATGACCGGCCGCCCGTCCGGATGACGCGGCCGGAAGCAGCACCACTGCGTAGGCGGCCTTCAGGCCGCGGACCGCTAAGAGGGTGGCGTACAGGGCCTCGAGGATGGATTCGATCACCTCGGGCCGTACCTTGGGGTCTCGTCGCCCAGTGTCGAAGGTGCCCCCGACCAGCAGCCGCCCGTCCTCCAGCTGGGTGGCGATCGGGGCGACCGTGCCCGGCAGGCGCAGCGGCGTCGGCTCGGTGGCCAGCAGATGGCCCTTGACCTGGCTGCCGCCGGCAGGTCGAGCGGGAGCCCGTCGAGCAGCGGGGGCAGCCCGGTGGCGAACACCACCGCCCCGGGATGGATCTCACCGGAGGTGGTGGTGACCGATACCAGCCTGTCGCCGCGATGGTGACCGAGATGGCCGCGATGCCGGTGGCCACCGCGGGCAGGCCCGCGGCCAGCCGGGCCAGCGACCGCAGCGGGTTGACCCTGGCCTGGTGGCGGATGAGCGCGCCCGCCATCGGCCGCGCCAGGCCCGGGACCAGGCTGGCGACGTCGCCCGGCTCGAGCCATTCCACCGCGGGCTGGAGGTGGGGGCGAAGCCGCCCGGGTCGGGCGCCAGGCCGATCCAGTCCAGCTCGACCAGGCCGACCCCGCCCGGCACGGTCTCATCGAGCTGGCTCCACCGGTCCAGGCTGGCCCGGGCCAGCTCGACGAACGGCTCCGGGTCGCTCCACTCGTGCGGCTCCGGGGTCAGCAGGCCCGCGGCGCCGCCGGTGGCGCCCGAGCCCAGCCGCCCCGCCTCGATGAGCAGCACGGAGCCGAGATCCAGCCTCGTGGCAGGCGACCGCGGTGGCCACCCCGACGATCCCCCGCCCACCACCAGGATGTCCGGCCGCGTGAGCGGGATGACGCCGACGCCGCGGCCGAGCTCGGCCCGTTCCTGCGGGGTGAGCTGATCACGCCAGATAGCAGTGTCTCGCGACCATGACCCCATTCTCCGTGACCGGATCACCGTCCAGCACCACATTGCGCCCGCATGACAGCCAGCCAGTCGCGAGCCGTGGTGGCCCAGAGATCGCGCTTCAGCCCCGGCACCGCTGGCGCATAGGCTGAGGAATCGGACGGCGGCCGCACGGTTTGCGCTGGTAGGCCGCGGTGGTGTCGGTGGCCGGTGGTTGGGTGAGGTGGCTGGGGCCGCGTGCGCGCCTGACCTGGCCGAGGAGGTGACGGGAGATTGCTCGCTGATTCGTACGGACGGATCGCGACCGATCTGCGGGTGTCCCTGACCGACCGGTGCAACCTGCGCTGCGCCTACTGCATGCCGCCGGAGGGCCTGGACTGGCTGCCCGCGCCCGACGCTGCTGACCGACGACGAGGTGGTGCGCCTGGCCCGGATCGGGGTCGAGCGGCTGGGGATCACCGAGATCCGCTTCACGGGCGGGGAACCGCTGCTGCGCCGCGGGCTGCCGGGCATCGTCGCCCGCACCGCCGCGCTGCCGGCCGCGGCCGGAGATCTCGCTGACCACCAACGGGATCGGGCTGGCCCGGCTGGCTAGCGCGCTGCGCCGAGGCTGGCCTGGACCGGATCAACGTGTCGCTGGACACGCTGCGGCCCGACGTCTTCCGCACGCTCGCCAAGCGGGACCGGCTCGCCGACGTGCTGGCCGGGCTGGCCGCGGCGGCCGGGCCGGGCTGGCGCCGGTCAAGGTGAACACGGTGCTGATGCGCGGCGTCAACGACGATGAGGCGGTGCCGCTGCTGCGGTTCTGCCTGGACCGCGGGTACCAGCTGCGGTTCATCGAGCAGATGCCGCTGGACGCCCAGCACGGCTGGCGCCGGGAGAACATGGTCACCGCGGACGAGATCCTGGCGGCGCTGTCGGCGGAGTTCTCGCTCACCCCGGACGACGAGCAGCGCCCGGGGCTCGGCGCCCGCCGAGACGTTCCTGGTGGACGGCGGCCCGGCCCGGGTCGGCGTGATCGGCGTCGGTGACCAGGCCGTTCTGCGGGGCCTGCGACCGGGTGCGGCTGACCGCGGACGGCCAGGTGCGCAACTGCCTGTTCGCGCGCGACGGAGAGCAACCTGCGCGACCCGATGCGGGCCGGGGCCAGCGACGAGGAGCTGGCCGCGATCTGGCGGCGGGCGGTGGCGGCGAAACTGCCCGGCCACGGCATCAACGACCCCGGCTTCCTGCAGCCGGCCCGGCCGATGTCGGCCATCGGCGGTCTGACCAGAACACGCGGGCCCGCCCGGCTACGGCGCCCCACGCGCCCCGTGGCCGTTTGTCATGGTTGCGCGCAACCACGAGTCTCCCTGGTCATCGTTGGCACAACCACGGACCCATCATGCACGCCTGAGGACACGGCCCGCCGGGCCGCCACGGCCACTCGCCTGCCCGCTGACCAGCTTCGACGGCTTGCCATGGTGACTATTCTCGATATATCGTTGAGATGTCTAGAAGTAATAACGATGGTTCTGGGAAGTGCGATGAGTACGCGCTCGGGACCAGCGCGAAGGGAGCACGGCCATGCACGACGAAGAGACATGGGAAGAGCGGCGGCGAGCACGAGGCTGACGGCACCGGCACGGTGGCCGCACCCGGACGCGGATGGGCCCGCCCGGGCCCGGTGGCCCCGCGCAGGCGCGGCGGATGGGGCCCAGGCTGGGGCCCGGGACCGGAGATGTGGTTCGGCCGCGCGAAGTTCATGCGCGGCCCGCGGGTCAAGCGCGGTGACGTCCGCGCCGCCGCGCTCGCGCTGCTGGCCGAGGAGCCCAGGAACGGCTATCAGATCATCCAGGAGATCGGCGAGCGCAGCGGTGGCGTGTGGCGGCCCAGCCCCGGGTCGGTCTATCCCGCCCTGCAGCAGCTCGAGGACGAGGGGCTGATCCAGGCCGAGACGCCCGAGGGCGGGCGCCGCAGGTACGCGCTGACCGCGGAGGGCCAGGCCTACGTGACGGCGCACGCCGGACGAGGTCAGCGCGCCCTGGGACGTGGTCGCCCGCAGCGTCGGTGACGACGCGATCGAGCTGCGGGCGCTGATCGGGCAGGTCGCGATGGCGGCGGTCCAGGTGACGCAGGTGGGCAGCGACGCCCAGGTGGCCCAGGCACACAAGATCCTCACCGACGCCCGGCGCAGCCTGTACCGGATCCTCGCCGCCGACGACGAGCTCAGCCGGGGACCAGGAGGCACGTCCTAGCCGGCCAGGGCGGCCCGCTGGTGGGACTAGGCTCGGAATGGACCTCAGGGAGGCGGTAGGGGTGGCAGTGGCTCCGGATGCGGAGAGGACGGCTGCGCAGCGGCGCCAGGCGGAGGCGCACGGGCGGCCAGCAGCGATCACGGTCGCCGACCTGACCAAGAACTACGGCGAGATCGAGGCCGTCCGCGGCATCGACTTCGAGGTGCCCACCGGGGAGACGTTCGGCTTCCTCGGCCCCAACGGCGCGGGCAAGTCCACCACCATCAAGATCCTCTGCACGCTGGCCCGGCCCACCTCGGGTACCGCCGGGTGGCCGGTCACGACGTGACCACCGAGCGGGACGCGGTCCGGCGCAACATCGGGCTGGTGTTCCAGGACACCACGCTCGACAACTACCTCACCGGCGCGCAGAACCTGCGTTTCCACGCCGAGCTGTACGGGTGCCCGCGGCCGCGGTGGCGCCGCGGATGCAGCAGGTCATGGAGATGGTCGGCCTGTGGGACCGGCGGGACAGCCTGGTGATGACGTACTCCGGCGGCATGCAGCGCCGGCTGGAGATCGCGCGCGGCCTGCTGCACGCGCCCCGGGTGCTGTTCCTGGACGAGCCCACCGTCGGGCCTCGACCCGCAGACGCGCACCTCGATCTGGGAGTACATCAACGAGCTGAAGGCCCGTGAGGACATCACCATCTTCCTCACCACGCACTACATGGACGAGGCCGAGCACTGCGACCGGATCGCCATCATCGACCACGGGAAGATCGTGGCGATCGACACGCCGGAGGCGCTCAAGGCCAGCGTCGGCAAGGACCGGGTGCAGATCCAGACCGCCGACGACGCGGCCGCCATCGCCGAGCTCGGCCGGGACGTTCGGGATCGAGGCCGCCATGCACGAGGGCGCGGTCACGTTCTCCGTGGCCGGCGGCGAGGAGTTCGTGCCGCGGCTGTTCGCGGGGCTCTCGGTGCCGATCCGGGCGGTGAGCGTGTCCCGCCCGTCGCTGGACGATGTGTTCATGAGCTATACCGGCAAGACCATCCGCGACGCGGAGGCGGGCGGCGCTGACGCGATGCGCCAGGATAGTGGCGCACATGCGGGGAGGCGGTAGATCATGGCAACGCAGACCACCCCGGCGGTGCCGGCCGCGGACGAGGCGGCCCTGGCCGGGCAGATCAGGGTGGCGGTTCCCGAGCACACCCTCCGCTCGGACCTGCGCGCCGTCAGCATCGTGTGGCAGCGGGAGCTGATCAGGTTCCGGCGCGACCGGCTGCGGGCGGTCACCTCGCTGATCCAGCCGCTGCTGTTCCTGCTCGTGCTCGGGACCGGCCTGTCGTCGCTGGCCAAGGGCAGCATGCCGCCGGGCGTGAGCTTCAAGGCCTTCATCTACCCCGGCGTGCTGGCCATGTCGGTCATGTTCACCGCCATCTTCTCGGCGGCCTCGATCGTCTGGGACCGTGAGTTCGGGTTCCTGCGGGAGATGCTGGTCGCGCCGGTGAGCCGGTCGGCCATCGTGATCGGCAAGATCTTTGGCGGCGCGACCATCGCCACCTTCCAGGGCATCATCATGCTGGCGCTGGCAGGCCTGGCCGACGTGCCCTACAACCCGGTCCTGCTGCTCACGCTGGCGGGCGAGCTGTTCCTGCTCGCGTTCACGCTGACCTCGTTCGGGGTGATGATGGCGGCCCGGATCACCCAGTTCCAGGCCTTCATGGCGCTCACCCAGATGCTCGTGCTGCCGCTGTTCTTCCTGTCCGGCGCGCTCTACCCGCTGGCACGGGCTGCCGACCTGGCTCAGCGTCCTCACCCGCATCGACCCGCTCACCTACGTGGTGGGGCCGATGCGGCACGCGGTGTTCACCCACCTGAACCTCAGCGAGGAGGCCATGCACGCCCTGTCGCCGGGCATCACATGGGCGGGCTGGGTGGTGCCGATAGGCCTGTCGCTGGGGATCGTGGCGGTCATGGGGCTGGTCATGATGTGTGTGGCCATTGTCACATTCAGCAAGCCCGAGTAGCTCGACCGCTAATAGCTAAGAAAAGTAAATGCCGCGCCCGTTATCCGAGCCGGTTCGGCTGATGCCGAACGACGCCACGCTTTGCCTGACCGGAAATGGCCACGGCGCGTAACGGCAGACCGGGTTCTGTTTTACCCAACGAAGCTGGGTGTAGCCGCCCCAGGAACGCGCGCGCGCCAAGGGCCGGCGCGTCGGCCGCCCCGTCATGCGCGCCCGGCATACTCCGCCCGTCCGGCGACCTTCCGCGTCCGGCCCGTAGCCCGGGCGGATGGCCCACCGCCGGCGCCAATACCGGCCGTGACGGCTGGCAGAAGCACGCGGGGCAGTCAGCCGCCCATGGCATGACACCGCAGGTGACCAGCCCTCAGGGCGTCGCAGGTGGCAGGCGGCCCGGACCGGCCCAGCCAGGCATTGGGCGACTGGGGGCCCGGGGTATCCCCGGGAAAACACTGCGGGCCACGGCGAAGTCGGCCACGAGGCCGACGAAGATAGGGCGACGCCGGGTGGCTACGGGGGCAAACCACCCGGCGTCGCATTCATCGGCGTTCCGACGGGGCCCGGAACGCCAGCAGGTGCTCCGACGGGGACCAGAGCACCGTATGCATGTTACACCGAAACCCCCTTGTGCGTCAAGACCGGATTACCGGTCGCGGCGCGTCGGGAGTGTTTTTCTAACCGCGGCACCGGGCCGCCATCACCGGGCGTAGTCGACTTCTCCCGGGGGCTAGCCGTGTGGCCCTGGATCCGGCCCGTCGCCGTAACTGCGGTCCGGCTGGCCCGTCCAGCGCCGCCTCATCGGCGGAATCGCCGCCGGGCGGGCGGTAAGGCACCGGCAGGTTCGGCTCGTAGGCGCGGAAACCCTGGTGCTGCTGGGCTCGCGGCCGCCGTTTGCGAACACGACAGCGAAATAAGGGATCGCAATGGCGCCGACCGCGGGATGGCCGTCAGCCAGCCTCCGCCCTGGGCGAACACGCACCACGGCGACCACGAAGCACACCACCCGGATCGCCATCATGATCAGGTACCGGCGCTCGCGGTAGCGAGATGTCCGCTCGACTTCGACCGCTGGGCCTCGGTGACCAGATGCGCGCCGGGGCGGCGGACCCTGCGCATAACCATCACCACTTCAAGCTATGCCCGCCGCGCCGCTGCGTCATCCCCGGGGCGGGTTCGGAGCAGCGGCAGCGCCCTCGCGCGCGGCGCCGACCGCGCGCGATCGGGCCACCATGGCGGTGACGATGCCATGATCATCGAACCGGCCGGGCCTGCTCGCGGTGCCCGTCCGCGCGGATGGGTGGCGGCAGGACGAGCGACCTCGGAGGGATCATGACTGACCGGACATACCGGGTGACGGAGATCGTCGGCACCTCGGCCGAGGGCGTCGAGCCCGCGATCCGCAACGCGCCTGCACCGGGCGGGACAGACCCTGCGGCACCTGGACTGGTTCGAGGTCACCCAGATCCGGGGCCAGATCGAGGACGGCCGCGTGGCCCACTACCAGGTGGGCCTGAAGGTCGGGTTCCGGCTCGAGGACGCCTGACCGGCCGCGGCGCAGCGATCCGGGACCGGTGGCACGCCCTAACTGGCCTGGCTCACCGACGACATGTTGAAGCCGTCCACCCGCAGCGGCGGCATGGCGGTGCGGGTGAAATAGTCGCCCCACTCGCGGGACAGGGTCGGCCACGGTGGCGCCCACCTCGGTCATCCTGGCCAGCATGCCGACCGGGCTCTCGTTGAACCGGAAGTTGTTCACCGCCGCGGTGACCTCGCCGTTCTCCACCAGGTAGATCCCGTCCCTGGTGAGCCCGGTGAGCAGCAGCGTCTGCGGGTCCACCTCGCGGATGTACCACAGGCAGGTGAGCAGCAGCCCGCGCCCGGTCGCCGCGATCATCTCGTCCAGCGACGGCGCGAGCCGCCGCCGTCACAGCATGCAGGTTCCCGATCGTCGGGGTGACCGGCGAGCCCGGACAGCGCGGCCGAATGCCGGGTCTGGATCGAGCGGCCAGCGAGCTCGCCGCCGGAGATCCAGTCGGTCGGCTGGAGCCCGCAGGCCGTTGTCGAACACCGAGGACTGCCGGGTGGACGCGTGCGCGATCACGAACGGCGCGCAGCTCAGCCCGGGCGCCGCGGGCGCGGGGTCGCTGCGCAGGGTCAGCGGCAGCCCGGACAGCCGTTCGCCGACCCTGGTCCCGCCGCCCGGCTTGCTGAACACGGTCCGCCCGTCCAGCGCGTCCTTGGCCCCGGCCGACCAGTACAGGTAGATCGAGCAGGTCGGCCACGGCGGCCGGGCGGCAGCAGGGTCTCGTACCGCCCGGCTAGGCAGGTCCACCCGGCGCTTGGCCCACTCCAGCCGCCGGGTGAGGTCGTCCAGCATGGCGCCCACGTCGACGTCGGTGAAGTCACGGGTCGCCCTGCCCGGCCCAGGCCGACCGGGCCAGGTCGGCGGACTTGGCGTTGAGCGTCCACCAGCCCGGCGGGCTGGTCGTGCCGCAGCCGCAGCCCGGTGGAGGTGCCGAGGAACGTGCTGGTCGCGCGGTGCTGCGGCGAACCCGTACAGACGCTGGCCAGCCGCCGCCGGCCGCGCCGAAGGCCTCGCCGAGCGCCGCCGAGAAGGACCGGAACACGCCGATCTCGGTGCCGGTCACCGGGTCGTCCCAGGCGGCGCCGGTGCGCCGTGGCGCCGGTCCCGCGGCGCCTGCGCTGCCCCGGCGCTCAGCAGGGCTGCGCGTCCTCGGCCGGGGAACCCTCCGCGGCCGCCTGCTCGGCCTGCGCGCACCACGTCCTCGATCTGGTCGGCCCGGACCCCGGCCCGCGACACCACGCCGTGCCGTCGCGCGCCGTCCCGGCCCGGCTGATCGCGACGACGGTCAGCTGACGCGAGCGGACACGCCGTTCGTGGTGAGCGTGTTCCCGGCCCAGCGCAGGTTCGCCGACGGAGGTCTCGTCCGCGATCACCACGCAGTCGTCGCACCGGGCGGCCGCCAGCGCCCGCTCCACGGCCTCCTGCGGCCCGGTCCGCATGCTCCGCGGCATGGTCATGCTCCCTCCTCCACCGTGTTGAGGATCCGCACTCCCCGCATCAGCACCGCCGGGCAGCCGTGGCTGACCGGCGCGACCTGGCCGGGCTGGCCCTTGCCGCAGTTGAACGCCCCGCCGAGCACGTAGGTCTGCGGGCCGCCGACGGCCTCCATCGCGTTCCAGAAGTCGGTGGTGGTCGCCTGGTAGGCGACGTCGCGGAGCTGGCCGTCGAGCCGACCGTGCGCGATCCGGTAGAAGCGCTGGCCGGTGAACTGGAAGTTGTACCGCTGCATGTCGATCGACCAGCTCTTGTCGCCGAGGATGTAGATGCCGTCCTCGACGCCCGGCGATCAGCTCGTCGCGTCGACGGCGCCGCCCGCGGCGGGCTGCAGCGACACGTTCGCCATCCGCTGTATCGGCATGTGGCCGGGGAGTCGGCGAACGCGCAGCCGTTGGACCGGCCGAGCCCCGCATGCGGGCCATCCGCCGGTCCAGCTGGTAGCCGACGAGCACGCCGCCGCGCGATGAGGTCCCAGGACTGGGTGGCGACGCCCTCGTCGTCGTAGCCGACGGTGGCCAGGCCGTGCTCGGCGGTCCGGTCGCCGGTGACGTGCATCAGCGGCGAGCCGTACTGCAGGCTGCCGAGCTTGTCCGGGGTCGCGAACGAGGTGCCCGCGTAGGCGGCCTCGTAGCCGAGCGCCCGGTCGAGCTCGGTGGCGTGGCCGATCGACTCGTGGATGGTCAGCCACAGGTTGCTCGGGTCGATGACCAGGTCGTAGCGGCCCGGCCTGGACGCTGGGGGCGGCCAGCTTCCCGGCCAGCAGGTCGGGCAGCTCGGCCAGCTCGGCGGCGAAGTCCCAGGCCGGGGCCCGGTCCAGGGACTGCCTCCCAGGTACTCCGGCCCCGCCCGGCCGGCGGGGCCAGCGTGCGCATGGTCTCGAACCGGCCGCCGCGGCTCCACCGCGACCGCGGTCACCTCCGGTGCAGCCGCACCCGCTGCTGGCAGCGCGGTGGTGGCCCCGTCGGCGTAGAACTTGCACTCCCGGACCTGGTGCAGCGAGGCGTCCACGTGATCGATCGCGGTCGTGGCGCGAGCAGGCCGGAGCTCCAGCCCGCCAGCAGCGCGACCTTGTCGGCGACGCTGACCGTCGAACGGGTCGACCTCGTAGGCGGACACCCAGCTGACGTCGCCGTAGGCTGGCTCGGCGGCGAGCTCGATGGGCTCGGTGTTGATCGCGGCCGCCACCTTCGCCACCTCGACCGCTTCCGCGGCGGCGCGCAGCGCGGCGGCCTGGGTCAGGTCCACCGCGGACGCGAACCCCCAGGTGCCGTCGACGCACCACCCGCACCGCCAGCGCCAGTGTCGTCGCGCGTCGAACAGGGTCTCCAGGCTGCCGTCGGACAGGCCGATCTGCTGTCCCCGGATGCGTTCGGCGCGGAAGTCGGCGTGCTGGGCGCCGAGGTCGGCGGCGCGCTGCAGGGCGGCCGCGGCGAGCTCGCGCAGCGGGTAGGCGGTGAATCCTGGCGTCGATCCGTCGATGCTGATCATCCACGACACGGCAACCTATCCCACGCCCCGGCCGCCGGGCCTGCCGCGGCCCTCCCGGATGGGGCCTGGTCAACGGCGGTACGCTGCGGCAGGACCGTGCATGCGCCTGACCGTCGAAGGTGACCAGCGGATATGAGCCGATCAGTCCTCGTGACCGGCGGCAACCGGGGTATCGGGCTGGCGATCGCCCGCAGGCTCGCGGCCGACGGCGACGCGGTCACGGTGACCTCGCGCTCGGGGGACCAGGTCGACGGGCTGGCCACGGTGGCCGTGCGACGTGCGCGACGCGGCCTCGGTCGACGAGGCCTTCGCGGCGGTCGAGGCGGAGCAGGGGCCGGTCGAGGTGGTGGTCGCCAACGCCGGGATCACCCGCGACCAGCTGCTCGCGCTGATGAGCGAGGACGACTTCACCGACGGTGCTCGACACCAACCTGACCGGCGCCTACCGGGTGGCCCGGCGGGCGGTGCGGCCGATGATGCGGATGCGGCGCGGGCGGCTGATCTTCATCTCCTCGGTGGTCGGCCTGTCTCGGCTCGGGCGGCCAGGCCAACTACGCGGCGTCCAAGGCGGGCCTCGGTCGGGCTGGCCCGCTCGCTCGCCAGCGAGCTCGCGTCGCGCAACATCACCTGCAACGTGGTCGCCCCGGGTTCGTGGACACCGACATGACGGCGGCGCTGCCGGACGAGCGCAAGGCCGCCATCCTGGCCCAGGTCCCGCTCGGCCGGCTACGCGCCGCGGCCGAGGAGGTCGCCGCGGTGGTCGCGTTCCTGGCCTAGCCGACGATGCGGGCTACATCACCGGCGCGGTCATCCCGGTCGACGGCGGCCTCGGGCATGGGCCACTGACGGCCCGTGCCGAGCGGACAGCCGTGATCGGTCAGCTCCTGCCCCTGGAGGGCAGCAGAATGAACGCTGTCGATTCGCATCTGGAGGGATACGAGATGGGCATCCTGGACGGCAAGCGGATCCTGGTGACCGGCGTGCTCACCGACGCCTCCATCGCGTTCCACGTGGCGCGGATCGCGCAGGCAGGAGGGCGCGACCGTGGTGCTCACCGGGTTCGGGCTGGCTCAGCCTGGTGGAGCGGATCGCGCAGGCGGCTGCCCGACCCGCCGCCGGTGCTCGAGCTCGACGTGACCGACGAGGGCCACCTCGGCTCGCTGGCCGAGCGGGTGTCGGCCCACACCGACCGGCTGGACGGGGTGGTCCACGCGCATCGCGTTCGCGCCGCAGTCGGCGCTCGGCGGCAACTTCCTCAACACCCCGTGGGCCGACGTGGCCACCGCGGTGCACGTGTCGGCCTACTCGCTGAAGGCGCTCGCGATGGCGGCGCTGCCGCTGATGGGCGGCGGAGGTGCCGATCGTCGGCCTGGACTTCGACGCGTCGCGTGGCCTGGCCCGGCTACGACTGGATGGGCGTGGCCAAGGCCGGCCTGGAGTCGTGCGCCCGCTACCTGGCGCGCGACCTGGGCCGCGCAGGGATCCGGGTGAACCTGGTCGCGGCCGGCCCGCTGCGCACCATGGCGGCCAAGAGCATCCCCGGCTTCGACCGACTTCGAGGACGTGTGGGCCGAAGCGGGCGCCGCTCGGCTGGGACATCGCCGATCCGGAGCCGACCGCCCGCGCCTGCGTGGCCCTGCTGTCCGACTGGTTCCCGGCCACCACCGGCGAGATCGTGCACGCCGACGGCGGAGCCCACGCGGTCGGAGGCTGATTTCCCGCGGGTGCGCTGCCGTGCGGTGAGCGCAAAACATTCTGCGGCTGCCTAAAGTGGCTCTGACCGGATCTTGAACCGGAGCAGCGGCTCTGATAGGCCTGCAGGTTACTGTCGGGTCACGATTAGAACATTTCGGCAGGCAGCCTGTTCACAGGCCGGGTCACGGCTCCTAACATGATCCGGTAGACGCCGTGGTGAGTCCTTGTGCCGTGAGGCGACAAGCCTCCGCTAACCGCACCCGCGAAACGGACTTCGCTGACAACCATCAGGAGAAGGAGAGTCTCGATGCGGAAATGCTCGCGCGGGCTATGTGGCAGGCGCTGCCCTGGCCGCCCTCGCGCTTCTCGCGGCTGCGCATGCAGCGGCGGCGTCGACGTCGTCGACCAACGCCCCGGGCGGCCAACGGTCGCCGGGTGGCAGGGGTGAACCCGGGCTCGGCACGCCTAAGTCGGGCGGCACGCTGAACATGCTCGGCCAGGGCGACGTGGACTACATGGACTACAACATCAGCTACTACAGCGATCGGCATCCTGGGCTCAGCGGATGTGTGTGCGCGGGCTGTACTCGTATCCGGCCATCCCGGGCGCCGCGTCCACGCTGCCCTACGCCCGACCTGGCCACCGCGCCGCCGGCGATCAGCAACGGCGGCAAGACCGTACACGGTGACGATCCGGACCGGCGCGCAGTGGAACACCAGCCCGCCGCGGCAGGTCACCGCGGCCGATCGCGCTGCGCGGCATCGAGCGCGCGTGCAACCCGGTCCAGCCGTTCGGCGGCCTGCCGGACTTCCAGACGCCTGATCGTGGGCTACAACGACCTTCTGCACCAGGTTCGCCATAGCTCGGGTCGAGCCAGCGACCGCGGCGGCCAGTGAAGAAGTTCCTCGCCAGCAACACGATCTCCGGCGTGACGGCCTCCGGGCAGACCATCACCTACAACCTGGTCCACCCGGCGTCGTACTTCCCGTGACCATGCTGACGATGGACCCGTTCTACCCGGCCCCGGTGGAGAGCCTGAACTACGTCCCGGCGAGCGCCGCGGCCGCGCAGCACACGATCGCCGACGGCCGTACACGATACAGACCTACGACGCCACCAGGCAGATCGTCATGGTCCGCAACCCGGCCTGGAACGCGAGCAGCGACCCGATCCGCAAGGCCTACGTGGACAAGATCGTGATCAACGAGACCGGCACCCAGGACGAGCATCCAGCAGCAGCTGCAGACCGGCACGGCGAGCCGCGGACATGGAGTTCGACGACTTCCCGCCGGTCGGCGCCACGCCCGGCCTGGTCAGCTAGATGCAGTCCAGCGAGGACCCAGAACTTCAGCCTCGGCGCGACCTGCATCGAGCAACCCGTACATCGTCTTCAACGAGGTGCTCGCCGAACAACGGCAAGGCGCGATGGGCAAGCTGGCCGTCCGCCAGGCGCTCATGTACGGGATCAACCGGTCAGCACCTCATCACGGACAGCGGCGGCCCCAGCGTCAACCCACCGCTGACCCACATCCTGCCGAGCGGCATCAACTGGTCGGCGGGACGTGCCCGACTTACGACCCGTACCCGTACAACGTCGCCAAGGCGAAGCAGCTGCATCGCGCCAGGCCGGGCTACCCGAACGGGCGTGACGCTGAAGTTCCTCTACCGCAACGCTTCCGAGGGCAGCAGCAAGACCTTCGCGACCGTCCAGCAGGACCTCAAGCCGCTGGGCATCGACGGTGGTCAGGGTGCCGGTGCCGAACGCCGACTTCTACACGAAGTACCTGCAGGTGCCCAGCGTGGCGACGCGCGGCGGTCTGGGACCTGTCACTGGCGTGCTGGGGAGCCGACTGGTACGGCAACGGTGCCCTGTCGTTCTTCAACCCGCTGTACAGCGGCAAGCCGTCCTTCCCGCCGCATGGGCAGCAACTTCGGGTTCTACAGCCGACGCCGCCGACCAACCAGCCTGATCTCCCAGGGCCCTCTCGGCGACCACCGAGGACCAGGCCGCCCAGCTGTGGCACAAGGCGGACCAGCAGGTGATGAGCCGACGCGCCGATCTTCCCGATCACCGAGCCGAACAGCAGCCGAACTACCACGCGAAGCTAGGTGCACAACGCGGTCTACCTCCCCTCGCTGCAGAACTTCGACCCGGCCAACGTCTGGCTCGACCCGGCGGCCAGCGGTGATTCCGCCAGGCCCGCGCGTCGCTACCGGGCGCCTGGCGGCGACCAACGGTGATTGAGAGGACCGCGCGCCGCTGCTGTCCGTCCAGGTTGACGACCTGCAGGTCGTCGTTCACGACCCCGGACGGCGTCGTGCAGGCCGTGCGGGGCTGTCGTTCACGGTGGACGCCGGGCACGACGCTCGGCATCGTCGGGGAATCCGGCTCCGGCAAGAGCGTGTCGACACAGACGATCATGGGGCTCACCCGCGGCGCGCGGACGTCAGCGGCGCGGCCATGTTCGACGGCCAGGACCTGCTCACTGGCCGGACCCGAGCAGACTGCGGCACATCCGCGGCGCGCAGATCGGCATGATCTTCCAGGACCCGCTGTCCAGCCTGCACCCGTACTACCGGGTCGGCTGGCAGATCGTCGAGACTGATCCGGGCGCACGACGCACGTCATCGAAGGCGCAGGCGCACGCCCGCGGCGTCGAGCTGCTCGGCCTGGTCGGCATCCCGCAGCCGCGACCGCGGGTCGACGACTACCCGCACCAGTTCTCCGGCGGCATGCGGCAGCGCGGCGATGATCGCGATGGCGATGGCGCTGCAACCCGACGCTGCTCATCGCCGACGAGCCCACCACCGCGCTCGACGTCACCGTCCAGGCGCAGGTGCTCGAGCTGATGCGCGACCTGCAGCGGGAGTTCGGCACCGCGGTCATCCTGATCACGCACGACCTCGGCGTCGTCGCCGACGTGGCCGACGAGGTCGATGGTGATGTACGCCGGCGCGGTGATGGAGACAGGCCGACTGCGGACCATCGTTCTACGCCAGCCACCACCCCTACACCGAGGGCCTGCTCGCCGTCGCTGCCCGCGCTACGGCGGCGAGCGGCGAGCGGCTGCATGCCGATCACCGGCCAGCCGCCCAGCCTGATCAACCTGCCGCCGGGCTGCCCCTTCCACCCGCGCTGCCCCTACGTCATGGACCGGTGCCGGACGGAGGTCCCGCCGCTGGCGGCGGTGGCGGCCAGGCGACCGCACCTGTCCGCGTGCTGGCTCCCGCACGACATGACCCGCCCGCAACGAGGTGCGGCGCAAGGTCGTGGGCGAGGCGCTGCGTCGCAGGCCGACGCGTGAGGGTGAGCCGATGACACGCGAGCACGGCAGCCGACCACCAGCCGCGCCGGCCGCCACCGACGCGCGATGTCCTGCTGCGGGTGGAGAACGTCGTCAAGCACTTCCCGATCCAGTCCGGGAGCTCTTCGACGCGGGACACGGCCGTCGTGCACGCCGTCGACGGCGTGAGCCTGGCGGTACGCCGCGGGCGAGACGCTCGGCCTCGTCGGCGAGACCGGCTGCGGCAAGTCCACGCTCGCCCGCTGCATCACCCGGCTGCACGAGCTCGACCTCCGGCCGGATCATCTTCGACGGCGACGACATCACGCACCTGCCGCCGCGGCGGATGCGCCCGTGCCGGCGCGAGATGCAGATGATCTTCCAGGACCCGTACGGCTCGCTGAACCCGCGCCGCACGGTCGGCTCGATCATCGGCGACCCGTTCGCCATCCACAGGATCGGCGACGGCCAGGAGCGCAAGCGCCGGTGCAGGAGCTGATGGAGCTGCGTCGGGCTCAACCCCGAGCACTACAACCGGTTCCCGGCACGAGTTCTCCGGCGGCCAGCGGCAGCGCATCGGCGTCGCCCGCGCGCTCGCGCTGCAGCCCAAGCTGATCGTCTGCGACGAGCCGGTGTCCGCGCTCGACGTGTCGATCCAGGCGCAGATCATCAACCTGCTGCGCCGACCTGCAGGCGCGAGCTCGGCCTCACCTACATCTTCATCGCCCACGACCTGTCGGTCGTGCGGCACGTCAGCGACCGGGTCGCGGTGATGTACCTCGGCAAGATCGCCGAGCATGGCGCCGGTCGACGCAGCTCTACGAGCCATCCGCGGCACCCGTACACCGACGCGCTGCTGTCCGCGGTGCCGCGTCCCCGACCCGGACACGTCCGCCGCAGCGGCGAGCGGATCATCCTCGTCGGCGACGTGCCCTCGCCGATCGCCCCGCCGTCGGGCTGCCGGTTCCACCCGCGCTGCCCCAAGGCCGCGCCAGGACTGCGTGGACCGGGATCCGGAACTCGAGCCGCGTCTCGGCGACGAGCCCGATCACCTGGCGGCCTGCCACTTCCCGGTCGCGGACGGGCGAGGACATCTCCGAAGTCCGCGGCCGAGCCTGGCCGGCCGAGGACCGCATCGATCGAGCCAGGCCTCCTGGCGGGGATCCTGAACGCATGCCACGCGCCCGGGCGAGGGAACAGCCATGAGTGCCAGCATGAACGCCGCTACCGCGCTGGTGGAGTCAGACGCGCTCCGGTCGCCGAAGGTGAGGCAGCGCACGAAGATCGAGGGCCGGAGCCCGTGGCGGCTGGGCTACGAGCGGCTGCGGCGCGGACCGCGGCGGCGATGATCTCCCTCGCGATGATCGTCGCTCATCGTCGCTCGTCGCGATCTTCGCGCCGGTCATCGCCGCCATCATCGGTCACGGCCCCAACGAGCAGTTCACCGCACCGATCGGCGCTCAACGCCGACGGGACGGCCGCTCGGGCCGTCGAGCCACGTTCTGGCTGGGCACCGACAACGCTCGGCCGCGACGTCCTGGTCACGCATCGCCTACGGCGCCCGGATCTCGCTCATCGTCGGCCTGCGTCGCGACCGTCATCACGGTGGTCGATCGGCGTGACGTGCCGGGCTGGCCGCGGCTACTTCGGCGGGCTCGTCGACATCCGTCCTGGCCCGCGCTCATGGACGTGGCTGCTCGTCGATCCCGTTCCTGCTGCTCGCGATCTCCTCGTCAGCGTCATCGGCGCCCGGGCCTGAGCGTCCTGATCATCGTCATCGGGTTCCTCGGCTGGGCCTCGGTCGGCCGGATCGTCCGCGGCCAGGTGCTGTCGATCAAGGAGAAGGAGTACGTCGAGGCGGCCCGGTCGCTGGGCGCGGGGCCGTGGCGGATCATGTTCATCGACATCCTGCCGAACGTGATCGCCCCGATCATCGTCTACGCCACGCCTGCTGATCCCGGCTGACGATCGTGGCCGAGGCGTCGCTGTCGTTCCTCGGCGTCGGCATCCCGCCGCCGACCGCCGACTGGGGGCAGATGATCAGCCGACTCGCAGACGGCTGTACCAGTACAGGGCCTGGTGGTATCCTGGTGTTCCCCAGCCTCGCGCTGCTGATCACCACCCTCGCCTTCAACATCTTCGGTGACAGCGTCCGGGATGCCTTCGACCCGCGCGGCGACCAGCTGTTACGTCTAGGGAGTTCACGTGGCTCGCTTCCTCGTCCGCCGGATCTTCCAGGGCGTCCTCGTGCTGTGGCTGGTCACGGTCGGCGTGTTCGTCATCTTCTACGTCGGCCCGGGCCGAGGCAGGTCGCGCGCGCGCTGGCGGGCAAGCTCGGCGACGCCGCGAGTCGTGGCGGCAGTGTCGCACCGACTGCTGCTCGACCGGCCGATCTGGCGTGCAGTACTGGCCACTTCCTGTGGCTGCTGCTGCACGGCAACCTCGGGTACTCCTACTACACGACCAGTCGGTCAACTCGGTGCTCGCCGCGGCGTTCCCGATCACCCTTTCCTGGTGCTCGGCGCCGCCGATCCTGTGGGTCGTCGATCGGCGTGCTCACCGGGGTGCATGTCCGCGGTGCGGCCCGGTCCTGTCGCCGACCGCACGTTCACCGTGCCTGGCGCTGTTCTTCTACTCGATGCCCACCTTCGTCCTCGGCCTGCTGTTCTGCTGTTCTTCTACTACGAGCTCACGATCCACGGCATCCACGCTTCCCCGGGTCCGGGTACCGTGTCGTTCACCACGAACCCGGTCCAGTGGTTCCGCAGCGCTGATCCTGCCCTGGCTCACGCTGGCGCTGGTGTCCGCGGCCACCTATACCCGGCTGACCCGGGGGTCGATGCTGGACGTGATGGGCGAGGACTACATCCGCACCGCCCGGGCCAAAGGCCTGTCCGAGCGGCGGGTCATCTTCCGGCACTCGCTGCGCGCGGCGCTGACACCGGTCGTCACCCAGTTCGGCCTCGACGTCGGGATCCTGCTCGGCGGCGCCGATCATCACCGAGCAGGTCTTCGGCCTGCCCGGCCTCGGCTTCACCGCCGTGCAGGCGATCACCAGCAGGACCTGCCGATCATCATCGGCGTGGTCATCGTCGCCGCGGCCGCGGTCGTGGTGGCCAACATCGTGGTCGACGCGTTCTATCGCCGTGCTCGACCCGCGGGTCCGGCTGCACTGACCTGCGCAGCCGCCCGCCCGGCCGTGCCGCGGCGGACCATGCCCGCATCGCCCACCCGGGTGAACCCGTCCATTCCCTCACCCCTTAGAGTCAGGAACGTGACGTTGGTCCCTTCTGGTGCGCCACGGCCTGACCGCGGGCACGGGAACCGTGCTCACGGGCCGGACGCCGGGCATCCCGCTCGACGACCGGGGCCGTGAGCAGGCCGGCGCGCTGGCCGCCCGGCTGGCCGCCGTGCCGCTGGACGCGATCGTCACCAGCCCGCTGGAGCGCTGCCGCCAGACGGCCGACGCGATCGCCGCCGCGCGGAACGGCCACCCGCGTGGCGGTCCGGAGGACGAGCGGCTGGCCGAGGTCCGGTACGGGGACTGGACCGGCAAGCCGCTGAAGCGGCTGGCCAAGGATCCGCTGTGGCGGGTGGTGCAGGCGCATCCGAGCGCGGTCAGGTTCCCCGGCGCGGACGGCGAGTCCATGCCGGACGTGCAGCACCGGGCGGTCGGCGCGGTCCGGGACTGGAACGCCCGGCTCGGGCAGGACGCCACCTACCTGATCTGCTCGCACGGCGATGTGATCAAGGCCGTTGATCGCCGACAGCCTGGGCATGCACCTGGACCTGTTCCAGCGCATCCAGGTCGATCCCTGCTCGCTGACCGCGATCCGGTACACGCCGCTGCGGCCGTTCCTGCTGCGGATGAACGACACCGGCGGGGCGGTGAGCCGGCCTGGTCCGACGCCGCGGACCAGGCAGGCCACAGGCAGGCCCGAGCGCGGCGACGGCGACAGTGACGCGGCCATCGGCGGCGGAGCGGGAGGATAGGTCCATGTCGGTCTATGCACTACGATCCGCCGGACAGGTTCGTCGCCGGGGCGGTCGGCCAGCCCGGCGAGCGGATCTTCTACCTGCAGGCGAGCGCGCGCTGGCCGCGTCACCAGCGTCGTCCTGGAGAAGTTCCAGGTCAGCCTGCTGGCCGAGCGCCTCGACGAGCTGCTCGACGAGGTGCTGCGGCGCACCGGCGGTCGGCCGGCCGTGCCTGCCACCGCCCTGCCGACCTGGCCGACGACGCGCCGCTCGACCTTCCGCTGATGGAGGACTTCCGGGTGGGCGCCATCGCCCTGGCCTGGGACGGCGATGGACGAGCGTGGTGGTCATCGAGGCGCAGGAGGAGACCGGACGAGCCGGTCGAGCCGCTGGCCGAGGAGCTGCCTGCGGACGGTCCCGGGGTGCTGCGGGTGCGGATCACCCCGCGGCGCCGCCCGCGCCTTCGCCCAGCGCGCGGCCAAGATCGTGGCGGCAGGGCGCGCCGCCGTGCCCGCTGTGCGGGCTGCCGCTGGACACCGAGGGGCACATCTGCCCGCGGCAGAACGGTCACCGGCCAGCGATGCCTGAACGGTCTCATGCGTGAGCGCGACAGCGGCTCGGCCGCTCGCGGCGGCCGGACGATCGCGAGCGACCGCCGGTGACGGGGCAGGCCGCTGGACGATCACGCCGCGCTCGAGCTGCGTCGAGGCGCCTCGAGGTCGAGGGGCGGCTGGTGGAGGCGTCCAACGCGACGCTGTACTGCAGCGTCAGCTACCGGGCATCCAGGCGGCGTGCGTCTACAAGCCGGTGGCGGGCGAGCGCCCGCTCTGGGACTTCCCTGCTGGGCACCCTGGCCGGGCGGGAGGTGGCCGCCTACGCGGTGTCGCGCGCGGCCGCCGGCTGGGACGTCGTGCCCGCCCACCGTCATGCGGGACGGGCCGTTCGGCCCCGGCATGTGCCAGCTGTGGATCGACGCACGACACCGACGCCGACCTGATCGCGCTGGCCCGCCAGCACCGACCATCGCCGGCCTGCGCGACATGGCCGTGTTCGACGCGGTGGTCAACAACGCCGACCGCAAGATCGGCCACCTGCTGCCGGTCGCCGACGGGCATCTGTACGGCTGCGACCACGGCGTCTGCTTCGGCGAGGAGTACAAGCTGCGCACCGTGCTGTGGCAGTGGCGGGGCGAGACGGCTGCCCGGCCGGCGCCGATGCAGGCGCTGGCCGCCTGCAGGCGAAGATCGGCCGACGGCGGCCTGGCGGCCGAGCTGGCCGCGCTGCTGTCGCGCAGGCGAGGTGCGGCGCGACCAGCGATCAGGGTCGACACTGCTGATCCAGCACCGCGTGCACCCCTACCCGCCGGAGAACTGGCCCGCCGTGCCTGGCTCGCCGGTCTGGGGCCGGCCCGGTCACCGCCGGGTCGCCCGGGCGGATCAGCGGCCGCCGCGGTCGCCTGGGTCCGCGGCGGCTGGCGCAGGTAGCGCTCGAACTCGCGGGCGATGGCGTCCCCGCTCGCCTCGGGCAGGTCGGTCGCGTCCTTGGCCTCCTCCAGGGTCGCGCACGTAGTCCGCGACCTCGGTGTCCTGCTCGGCGAGCTCGTCCACGCCGCGCTCCCAGGCGCGCGCCTCCTGGGGCAGGTCGGCCAGCGGCAGCGACACGTCCAGGACGTCCTCCACGCCGCGGATCAGCGCCAGCGTCGCCTTCGGGGCCTGGCGGCTGCGCCACGTAGTGCGGCACCGACGCCCACAGCGAGACCGCCGGTATGCCCTGCGTCCGCGCACGCGTGCTGCAGCACGCCGACGATCCCGGTCGGGCCCTTGTAGTCGACCGGCTCGGCGCGGAGGTCGGCGGCCGAGCGCTGGCGTCCGAGGCCGCGGCGGACACCGGCACCGGGCGGGTGTGCGGCGAGTCGGCGAGCAGCGCGCCGAGCAGCACGACCAGCTCGATCGCCGAGCTCGCAGAAGGCCGTGCACCAGCTCCGAGCAGAACGCCGCGCCAGCGCATGTTGGGCTCGATGCCGTGCACGAGCAGCACGTCGCGGTCGGTGGCCTCCTGCTTGGCCGCGAGCAGCCGGGTCGGTCGGCCAGATCAGGCGCTCGGTCCGGCCCTCGGCCACCTCGGTGACCGGCCGGTCACCTGGAAGTCGTAGTAGTCCTCCGGGTCGATGGCGCCGATCGGCGGTCGCCTGCCAGGCGAGGCTCAGGTGGTTGACTGACCCCGCTGGCCGCCTCGCCAGCGTCGTTCCAGCCCTCGAAGGCGGCGATGATCACCGGTGAGGTGAGCTTGCCGATGCCGTCGAGCTCGATCACCCACCACCTCCTTCCACGCTGCCTGGACGCCAGGGCCGCACGGTTCCAGCATTACGGCTCCCGCTTGATCGCTGGTTACCGGCCGGCCGTGTCAGCCGGACGCTACGGAGAGCGTCGCCCGGCCGTCTAGAATGAGGGCCCTATGACGATGAGTGACCGCCCGCCCGGGCAGGCGGTGCACCAGCTGCGAGCCGCCCTGGCCGAGCGGGTCGTCGTGGCCGACGGGGCCATGGGCACCATGCTCCAGGCCAGCCCCGCCACCCTCGACGACTTCGACGGCCACGAGGGCTGCAACGAGATCCTCAACGTCACCCGGCCCGACGTCGTCCGCGGTCCATCCACGAGGCCTACCTCGAGGCCGGGGCGGACTGCATCACCACCAACACGTTCGGCGCCAACCTCGGCAACCTCGGTGAATACGGGATCGCCGAGCCGGATCGAGGAGCTGTCCGAGGCCGGCGCCAGGATCGCCCGCGCGGCCGCCGACGCTGGCCAGCACCGGGCCGCCCCCGCTGGGTGCTCGGCTCGGTGGGCCCCGGCACCAAGCTGCCGACCCTCGGCCACGTCCGCGTTCCGCCGACCTGCGCGACGCCTACCAGCGCAACGTGACCGGCCTGCTGCGCGGCGGCGTGGACGCGATCGTGGTCGAGACCTGCCAGGACCTGCTGCAGGCGAAGGCGGCGATCATCGGCGCGCGGCGGGCGATGGCCGGCGGACGCCGCGACGTCCCGCTGATCGCCCACGTCACCATCGAGACGACCGGCACGATGCTGCTCGGCAGCGAGATCGGCGCGGCGCTCACCGCGCTGGAGCCGCTCGGCATCGACCTGATCGGGCTGAACTGCGCCACCGGGCCCGGCGGAGATGAGCGAGCACCTGCGCTACCTGGCCGGCCACGCGCCGATCCCGATCTCCGTGCATGCCCAACGCCGGCCTGCCGGTGCTCACCGCCGACGGCGCCGACTACCCGCTGACCCCGGCGCAGCTCGCCGACGCCCACGAGACGTTCACCGCCGAGTTCGGGCTCGCCCTGGTGGGCGGCTGCTGCGGCACCACCCCCGAGCACCTGCGCCGTCGCTGGTGGACCGCGTGCGGGCCGGCCGCTCGCCCGGCGGCAGGCCGCGGCCCGAGCCCGGCGTCGCCTCGCTCTACCAGCATCGTGCCGTTCCGCCAGGACACCTCGTTCCTGGCCATCGGCGAGCGGACCAACGCCAACGGGTCGAAGGCGTTCCGCGAGGCGCATGCTGGACGGTCGGCTCGACGACTGCGTCGAGATCGCCCGCGCAGCAGACCCGCGACGGCGCGCACCTGCTCGACGTGTGCGTGGACTACGTGGGCCGGGACGGCGTCGCGCGACATGACGCGAGGTGGCCGGCCGGTTCGCCACCGCCGCCACCCTGCCGCTGGTGCTCGACTCCACCGAGGCCGACGGTGATCGAGGCCGGGCCTGGAGATGCTCGGCGGCCGGGCGGTCGTCAACTCGGTCAACTACGAGGACGGCGACGGCCCGGACTCGCGGCATCGCCCGGGTCATGCCGCTGGTCAGCGAGCACGGCGCCGCGGTGATCGCGCTGACCATCGACGAGCGCGGGCCAGGCGCGCACCGCCGAGTGGAAGGTCGCGGTCGCCGACGCGGCTGATCGAGGACCTCACCGGCAACTGGGGCATGCGCGAGTCGCGACATCATCGTCGACTGCCTGACGTTCCCGATCGCCACCGGCCAGGAGGAGACCCGGCGGGACGCGCTCGAGACGATCGAGGCGATCCGCCGAGCTCAAGCGCCGCTACCCGGACGTGCAGACCACGCTGGGCGTCTCGAACGTCTCGTTCGGCCTCAACCCGGCGGCCCGGGCGGTGCTGAACTCGGTCTTCCTGCGACGAGTGCGTGCGCGCCGGGCTCGACTCGGCGATCGTGCACGCGTCGCGGATCATGCCGATCGCCCGGATCGGCGACGAGCAGCTGCAGGTCGCGCTCGACCTCGATCTACGACCGGCGGCGTGAGGGCTACGACCCGCTGGCCCGGCTGCTGGAGCTGTTCGAGGGCGTGGACGCGGCGTCGGCTCAAGGCCAGCCGGGCCGCGGAACTGGCCGGCGCTGCCGCTGTGGGAGCGGCTCGAAGCGGCGGATCATCGACGGCGAGCGGGTCGGGCTGGAGGCCGACCTCGACGAGGCGCTCGGCCAGCGGCCCGCCCTGGAGATCGTCAACGACGTCGCTGCTGGACGGGCATGAAGACCGTCGGCGACCTGTTCGGCTCCGGGCAGATGCAGCTGCCGTTCGTGCTGCAGTCCGCCGAGGTGATGAAGGCGGCGGTGGCCTACCTCGAGCCGCACATGGAGCAGGCCGGCGAGGTCGGCAAGGGCACGCATCGTGCTCGCCACGGTCAAGGGCGACGTGCACGACATCGGCAAGAACCTGGTCGACATCATCTTGACCAACAACGGCTACGACGTCGTCAACATCGGCATCAAGCAGCCCATCTCGGCGATCCTGACGGCGGCCGACGGAGCACGGCGCCGACGTCGATCGGCATGTCCGGGCTGCTGGTCAAGTCGACCGTGGTGATGCGGGACAACCTGGCCGAGCTGAACTCGCGCGGCATGGCCGGACGCTGGCCGGTGCTGCTCGGCGGCGCCGCGCTCACCCGCGCCTACGTGGAGCAGGACCTGGCCGCGCTGTTCGACGGCCAGGTGCAGCTACGCCCGGGACGCGTTCGAGGGCCTGCGGCTGATGGACGCCGCTGATGGCGGTCAAGCGCGGTGAGCCGGGCGCCAAGCTGCCCGCGCTGCGCCGCGAGCGCCGGGTCACCGCGCCACGGGCGGCTGCGGGTCACCGAGCCTGGACGACATGCCCGCCCGGTCCGACGTCGGCCACCGACAACGCCGGTGCCCGACGCCGCCCTTCATCGGCGACCGGGTGGTCAAGGGCATCGCGCTCGCCGACTACGCCGCCTACCTGGACGAGCGGGCCACCTTCATGGGCCAGTGGGGCCTCAAGCCCGCCCGCGGCGGAGGCGGGCCCGTCCTACGAGGAGCTGGTGGAGACCGAGGGCCGCCCGCGGCTGCGGATGTGGCTGGAGCGGATCCAGACCGAGGGCCTGGTCGAGGCGGCCGTGGTCTACGGGTACTTCCCGTGCCGTCAGCGAGGGCAACGACCTGGTCGTGCTCGGCGACGACGGGCAGCGAGCGGGAGCGGTTCACCTTCCCCGCCAGCGCCGCGACCGGCACCTGTGCCTGGCCGACTTCTTCCGGCCGCAGCCGGTTCGGGTGAGACCGACGTGGTCGGATTCCAGCTGGTCACCGTCGGGACGCAGGATCAGCCGGGCGACCGCGCGAGCTGTTCGCCAAGGACGCCTACCGCGACTACCTCGAGCTGCACGGCCTGTCGGTACAGCTGACCGAGGCGCTGGCCGAGTACTGGCACGGCCGGGTCCGCGCCGAGCTCGGCCTCGGCCGGCGTTCGATCCCCGGGACCTGGACGGCATCCTCAAGGTCGGCTACCGCGGCTGCGCGCTATTCGTTCGGCTACCCGGCCTGCCCCGACCTGGAGGACCGGGCCAAGGTCGTGCGGCTGCTGCGCCCGGACCGGATCGGGGTGAGCCTGTCCGAGGAGTTCCAGCTCGCCCCGGAGCAGTCCACCGACGCGCTGATCGCCCATCACCCCGAGGCGAAGTACTTCAGCACGTGACCGGACATTCTTCACGCCAGCGACAGGCTCCGGGCGGCTGCCGTCCGTCATGCCAGACGGCCCAGCCTCGCCGGACACTGGCGGCAGCTGCGTGCCGTCCTGTTCGACATGGACGGGCTGCTGGTGGACTCCGAGCCGCTCTGGTTCGAGGCGGAGCGGTCCGTGATGGCCCGGATGGGCGGCCCGTGGACCGAGGCGGACCAGCAGCAGCTGATGGGCGGCACGCTGGACGCACTCGGTCGGGTACATGCGGGCTCGGGCCCTGCGCCCCGCCCGAGCTGGCGCTGATCAGGGCGTGGCTGCTGGACGACCATGGCTGCCCTGCTGGCCGAGCGCGGGGTGCCGTCATGCCGGGCTGCCGCCGAGCTGCTGGCCGAGCTCGCCGCCGCGGGATCCCGCAGGCGCTGGTCACCTCCGCGCAGCGCCGGATCATGGACGCGGTGCTCGCCAGCACCGGCCTGGCGCTTCGGCGTCACGGTCTGCGCGGAGGACGTCCGCCGGAGCAAGCCGGATCCCGGAGCCCTACCTGCGGGCGGCGGCGCTGCTGGGAGAGGCGCCGGGCGGGTGCGTGGTGCTCGAGGACTCGCCGCGCGGCATCGCCGCGGCACAGGCGGCTGACTGCCCGGTGATCGCGGTGCCGAGCATGCCGCTGCCCGCCGGGATGGCTAAGCGCCGGCCCGTCACCAGCCCCGGCGCGGATGGTCGCGGCGTCGCTGCGTGAGAGGTTGATCTTGCGAGACTCCGGCAGGTCGTGATTTCCTGCGCTGATGGGGTATGAGGCCGGAAATCGTCGTCCTGATCGTGCTGTGACGGAAGAATCTTTGATTCGGTCACAATCCAGGAACGACATCGTCCGCAGGTCTAGCGCATGGAGGCCGCCGGGGGAGATCCTCCCGATAGAGGGCTCCGGCGGCCTGCCCTGTAACCCGGGCGGCAGACCGCCGCCTCGCCGCGTGTCAGGAGAGTACGGCTGCCGATGACCGCACCGCTCGAGATATCCACCGAGGCGGCCGCGCCGGAGAGCGGTGCTGGCAGGGTGCGAGTGCCGAGGCCATCGAGGGGCGGTCGCTCGGCCAGATCGCCTGGATGCGGCTGCGCCGCGACAAGGTGGCCATGGCTAGCGGCGTCGTCGTCATCTTCCTCATCCTGGTCGCGATCTTCGGCCCGTTCCTGGTGCAGAACCCGACCATCTACCACGCCAACCTGATCAACCCGACGTTCAGCGCGCCCGAACGGGCCGTTCGGCGGGATCAGCGCGGCGCACCCGCTCGGCGTCGAGCCGGTGACCGGCCGCGACCTGCTCAGCCGGGTCGTCAACGGGGCGCGGGTGCTCGCTGCTCATCGCGTTCCTGGCCACCGCTGCTCGCGGTGGGCATCGGCATCGTCATGGGCGTCATCGCCGGCTACTTCGGCGGCTGGGTGGACGCGGTGATCGCCCGGACCATGGACGTCTTCCTCGCCTTCCCGCTGCTGGTGTTCGCGATCGCGCTGGTCGGCGTCATCCCGTCGTCGGCGTTCGGCCTGTCCGGCAACTCGCTGCGGATCGGGCTGCTGATCTTCGTCATCGGGTTCTTCGCCTGGCCCTACATGGGCCGGATCATCCGCGGGCCAGACGCTGTCGCTGCGGGAGCGGGAGTTCGTCGACGCCGCCCGCAGCCTCGGCGCCGCGGGCCCTACATCCTGTTCCGCGAGCTGCTGCCCAACCTGGTCGGCGCCGATCCTGGTCTACTCGACGCTGCTGATCCCGACCAACATCCTGTTCGAGGCGGCCCTGTCCTACCTCGGGCGTGGGCATCATCCCGCCCACGCCGAGCTGGGGCGGCAGATGCTCTCGGACGCGGTGCACAACGGCTTCTACTCGATCGACCCGATGTTCATGATCATCCCCGGCCTGGCCATCTTCATCACCGTGCATGGCCTTCAACCTGTTCGGCGACGGGCTGCGCGACGCGCTCGACCCGAGAGCAGCCAGGTAGGCCTGTCCAGATGTGCTCACGACACCAGATGCAACAAACACGACAGGAGGCGTTTCACCTCATGAAGCGAGACGCAGGACTATCGGGCTGGCGGCGTGTCGGCGGCGGCTGCGCGCCCTCGCGCTGGCGGCGTGCAGCAGCAGCGGCAGCAGCAGCAGCGGCAGCAACAGCAGCGGCGCGGGCTTCAACGCCGGCGACGTCGACGTACAGCGTGGTCAACCCGTCGACCGCACAAGGGCGGGACGCTCATCGTTCGACAACAGCAGCGCCCCGGACTCCACCGACCCGGGCAACACCTACTACGCGTACGACGTGGAACTTCACCCGGCTTTACGCCACCGCCGCTGATGACCTACAAGGCCTGCCCGGGCAACGTGCGGCCTGCAGGCTCGTCCCCGCGCTCGCCACCGCGCCGGGCGCGGTCGCCGACAACGGGCTGACCTGGACCTACCACATCAAGCCCGGCGTGAAGTTCGAGGACGGCACCGCGGTCACCTCGCAGGACGTGAAGTACGCGGTCGAGCGCACGTTCGACCGGGGCGTGCTGCCCAACGGGCCGAGCTACTTCACGTGTCGCTGCTGGCCGGGAACGCGGCGACCTACCCGGGCCCGTACAAGGACCGGTCCAAGAACCTGATGGGCCTGACCGCGGTCGACACGCCCGGACGCGACCACGATCGTGTTCCACCTGAGCCAAGCCGTTCGCCGACTTCAACTACGTGGTCGCGATCCCGCAGACCGCCCCGGTGCCGCCGAACAAGGACACCGGCGCGAACTACCAGCTGCACCCCGTCTCCACCGGCCCGTACATGTTCCAGAGCTACCAGCTCAACAAGCAGTCGACGCTGGTGCCGAACCCGCACTGGAACCCGGCCACTGAACCCGCAGGTCAAGCAGCTGCGCCAGCAAGATCATCGCTAACCATGAACGTGAACGCCAACGACATCGACAACCGGCTGCTGGCCGGTGACGTCCAGGTCGACGCGGCCGGGCAGCGGGCGTGCAGGCGGCGGCGCGGGCCAAGATCCTGTCCAACCCGACGCTGAAGGCGAACTCCGACGACCCGCTCACCGGGTTCGGCTGGTTCTACTACCATCGACACGCAAGGTGCCGCCGCTGAACAACGTCGCACTGCCGGATGGCGGTCGAGTACGCGGCCAACAAGACCGACCTGCCAGACCGCCTACGGCGGCCCGGTGGCGGCGGCCAGATCGCGACCACGGCGTCATGCCGCCGACCGTCATCGGCTACAAGAAGCTTCGACCTGTACGAGGCGCATCACGCAAGCCGAGCGGCGATCGTCGCCAAGGCCAAGCAGCAGCTCGCAGGCCTGCGGTCAGCCGAACGGGCTTCACCACCGGCGATCGCCTACCGCAGCGACCGGCCCACGGAGGTCGCAGGCCGCCCAGGCGCTGCAGGCCTCGCTGGCCGCGGTCGGCATCAAGACCACGCTGCACGGCTACCCGACCGCCACCTACTACAGCCAACTTCGCGGGCGTGCCCGACGCTACGTGCACGCGCACGACCTCGGCATCTGCCTTCGGCGGCTGGGGTCCCGACTGGCCGGACGGCTACGGCTGCAGTTCAGTCGCTCGTCGGACGGAGCCGCCATCGTCCCGGCCGGGAACACCAACATCGGCGAGCTGAACGACCCGGTGGTCAACAACCTGTTCACCAAGATGCAGGCAGCACGCTGACACGGCGCAGCGCGGAACGCCATCTCGCAGCCAGATCGACATGCAGGTCATGAAGGACGCGGCGATCCTGCCGATCGATGTACGCCAAGGCGCTGCTCTACCGCGCCCCCGAACCTGACCAACGTCTACGTCAGACAGACACTACGGCATGTACGACTACGGCGTGCTGGGCGTGACAGGTGAGCCGGCAGCACCGTCAGGACGATAGCACGCAGCGAGGCGCAGAGAGCAGGTGAGGTGCCGGTGCCCGGCGGGTTAGCATCCGGCCGGGCACCGGCGCCGGGCACAGTGATCACATTCATCATCCGGCGGCTGATCGCCACGGTCTTCCTGCTGATCGTCGTCAGCATGATCACGTTCGCGATCTTCTTCCTGGTGCCGCGGCTGGCCGGGCAGACCACCTACCAGCTCGCCGACCCAGTACGTCGGCCGCAACCCGACCAGCGACGGCGATCCGTGCAGGTCGAGCGGCAGCTGGGCCTGGACGCACCGCTGTACCTGCAGTACGGCACGGTTCCTGCGAGGCATCGTGCTCGGCGACGCACTACAACAGCGGCACGGCCAACGCCTACTGCCCGCCGCCCTGCTTCGGCTACTCCTTCCAGCAACCAGCAGCCGGTCTGGCCGCAGATGGTCAGCGACATCCCGGTGACGCTGTCGCTGGCGATCGGCGCGTGCGGTGCTCTGGCTGGTCGGCGGGGTGTCGATCGGCGTGCTGTCCGCGCTGAAGCCGGGGCACGCGTGTTCGACCGGTTCTCGATGGGCGTGGCGCTGGCCGGGGTGTCGCTGCCGATCTTCTTCACCGGGCTGATCGCGCTGGAACTGTTCAGCTACCGGTGGCCGATCTTCCCGAACGTGCACGTTCGTCCCTTTCACCCAGAACCCGTTGCCTGTGGGCGAAGAACCTGGTGCTGCCCTGGATCGTCCTGGCCTTCCTCTACGCGCGCGCTGTATGCCAGGCTGACCCGGGCGGGCATGCTGGAGACGATGAGCGAGGACTACATCCGCACGGCCCGGGCCAAGGGCCTGCCGGAGCGGACGGTGATCGTCAAGCACGGGCTGCGCGCGGCGCTCACCCCGATCGTGACGATCTTCGGCATGGACCTCGGCGCTGCTGCTCGGCGGCGCGATCATCACCGAGGTGACGTTCTCGCTGCACGGCCTCGGCCTGTTCACCGTCGAGGCCATCGCAGAACCAGGACCTGCCGGAGATCCTGGGCGTCACCATGCTGGCCGCGTTCTTCATCGTCATCGCCAACCTGGTCGTCGACATCCTGTACGCCTATGTCGACCCGAGGGTGAGGCACTGATGGCGGCCGGCGAGGGCCCCGCCCGGGCGACGGCGCCGGCGGACGGTTCGCCAGGCGCCGTGCCCGCGACCGGGGCGACGCGGCGCTGGCGGCGAGCCGGACGCGCAGGTAACCGGCCAGTCCGCGCCCAGCGCGATGCTCGACGTACGGGACCTGCAGCATCCACTTCCCGACCGACGACGGGCTGGTCAAGGCGGTGGACGGGCTGTCGTTCACGCTGGAGCGCGGCCGGACCCTCGGCATCGTCGGCGAGTCCGGGTCCGGCAAGAGCGTCACCAGCCTCGGCATCCTGGGCCTGCACCACGGCGGCAACGCGCAGATCAGCGGCGAGATCTGGCTCGACGGCGAGGATCTCGTCGCGGCGTCGCCAGACCGGGTGCGCGAGCTGCGCGGCAGCAAGATGGCGATGATCTTCCAGGATCCGCTGTCCTCGCTGCACCCGTACTACACGGTCGGCAACCAGATCGTCGAGGCCTACCGGATCCACAACAAGGTGAGCAAGAAGGCGGCCCGCGCGCACGCGGTCGAGCTGCTCGACCGGGTCGGCATCCCGCAGCCGCGACCGCCGGGTGGACGACTACCCGCACCAGTTCTCCGGCGGCATGCGGCAGCGCGCGATGATCGCGATGGCGCTGTCTGCGACCCGGAGCTGCTGATCGCGGACGAGCCGACCACCGCGCTCGACGTCACCGTGCAGGCGCAGATCCTCGACCTCATCCGCGACCTGCAGCAGGAGTTCGACTCGGCGGTCATCATGATCACCCACGACCTGGGCGTGGTGGCCGAGCTGGCCGACGACATCCTGGTCATGTACGCGGGCCGGATGGCCGAGTACGGCAGCGGCGAGGACATCTTCGGCCGTCCCGGGCACCCGTACACCTGGGGCCTGCTCGGCTCGATGCCGCGGCTGGACCGGACCGGCATCGGAGCGGCTGCTGCCGATCCGCGGCACCCCGCCCAGCCTGCATCAACGTTCCGGCGGGCTGCCCGTTCCACCCGCGCTGCTGACTACGCGGCCCGCACCAACGGCCGGTCGTGAGACCGAGGTGCCCGCAGCTGCGCCAGGTCGGCCCCGGCCATCTGGTCGCCTGCCACCTGAGCACCGACGAGCAGCGCCGCATCTGGGCCGAGCGGGACAAGGTGGCGTCATGACCGGGCTGCGAGGACGGCTCCTGCAGGATCAAGCGTGACCGCGCGAGCCTGGCCAGCCTGCGGCAGAGACGGCGCGCCAGCCGGGGACTCGCTGCTGACGGTGACCGGACTGACCAAGCATTTCCCGGTCACGCGCGGCATCATCTTCCGTCACGCCGGTCGGGCAGGTCCGCGCCGTTGACGACGTCGAGCTTGTCGGTGGCGCCCGGCGAGACCCTGGGCATCGTCGGCGAGTCCGGCTGCGGCAAGACCACCACCGGCCGCATGCTCGACCCGGCTGGTCGAGCCGACCGCCGGGCAGATCGTGTTCGACGGCCACGACATCACGCACCTGCGGCAGGGGCGCGATGCGCCCGCTGCGCCGCGAGATCCAGATGATCTTCCAGGACCCGTACTCGTCGCTCAACCCGCGGCACACCGTCGGCACGATCGTCGGCGCCCCGTTGCGGCTGCAGAAGGTCAAGACCGAGAAGCGGGATCAAGCAGACGCGTCCAGGAACTGCTGGAGCTGGTCGGGCTCAACCCCGAGCACTACAACCGCTACCCGCACGAGTTCTCCGGCGGCCAGCGGCAGCGGATCGGCATCGCGCGCACGCTCGCGCTGCGGCCCAAGCTGCATCGTCGCCGACGAGCCGGTGTCCGCGCTGGACGTGTCCGATCCAGGCCCAGGTGATCAACCTGCTCGAGCGACCTGCAGGGCGAGCTCGGGCTGACCTACGTGATCATCGCGCACGACCTGTCGGTGGTCCGGCACATCTCGCGACCGGGTCGCGGTCATGTACCTCGGCAAGCTCGTCGAGATGGCCGACCGCGACGAGCTGTACGCCCGGCCGCGGCACCCCTACACCGTCGCCCTGCTGTCGGCCGTGCCCTCGCCGGAGCCGCTGAGCCGCACGGCCGATGGCCGCCGGGAGCGCCGCGAGCGGATCCGGCTGACCGGGCGACGTCCCGAGCCCGCTCAACCCGCCGCCCGCGCTGCCGCTTCCACACCCGCTGCTGGAAGGCGCAGGACATCTGCCAGACGGAGGCGCCACCGCTGGTGGAGATGGCGCCGGGGCACCTGGCGGCCTGCCACTTCCCCGAGAACAGCTGAGGCGTCCCGGCGAGGGCGTGCGGATGGTCAGCCGAGGTCGGGGCAGACCTCGTGCACCCACCCACCGTCGGCCCGGCGCCGCGCATCCTGGCCAGGGGTGATGACCTACACCACACCGCTGGCAGACCTGGCCCGGGCGTGCGCTTCGTTGTCGTCCAGCAGGGGTGCCGTCCTGGTGGCTCACCGGGCGTGGTGCTTCCGCCGGGCCGCCCAGGTCTTCCAGCAGCCCCTCTTCGATCTCGTGGCCGCCGAAATCGGGTGGGGTCGTCATGTCCGCCTCCCCAGGTGCACAGGCGGCCATCCGGCCGCCGGTCACCAGTCTGGCACCGCAACGGCTTACTCGGCGATCGCCCGGCTCACGGAGATCGATCTCACCGGGCCGGGTGCGGTGTCGGCCGCGTTCACGCGGGCCCGCCCGAGGCCTCCGCCGGGAGGTGCCGCCGGATAAATGAGAGATCCTGCACTTTTGCTGCCAAAGCGTTATCTCCTGCTCCTTCCGGGAGCTTGAACGGTCACAGTACGTTTTGCCCAATGTAAGGAGCCGGTAAGGAGGCGCCGAGGTGTCACGTGCGGTCAGATCCCCGCCCTGGGGGCGCAAGCTGTACACATGGAGCACCGCGGCAGCCATCGCCGCGCTGGTTGGCGCCGCGGGCTGCGGCGGCAGTTCGGGCTCCTCATCGTCGTCCTCCAGCCCGGCCGCGGGGGCGCAGAAGGGCGGGACCTATACGATCCTCGCCAACGCCGCCTTTGGCGTAGCCGACCCAGCGCAGAACTACACGCTGCAGGAGTGGCAGCTGCTGATCGACACCCATGACGGGCTGGTGCAGTTCCAGCGGGTGGGCAGGGCCGCTGTGCTACCAAGCTCGTGCCCGATCTGGCCACCTCTATCCCGCAGCCGACCAACGGCGGCAAGACCTACGTGTTCCACATCCGCAAGGGGATCAAGTTCTCCAACGGCCAGGTGATGAAGCCCGCGCGACTTCGTCACCACGTTCGAGCGCCAGTTCACCGTACCGGGGCCGACGTCGTTCTACTGCCGGCGATCGTCGGGGCGGACAAGTGCTCCACCCAAGGGCTGCGACCTTCAGCCAGGGCGTGGTCGCCGACGACTCCGGCGTCCACGCGCTGACGATCAACCTGGCTCGCCGCGGACCCGAGTTCCTCCGAAGCTGGCGCTGCCGTTCGCCTACGTGGTCCCGGCTGACACGAGCAAGAAGCTGACCGGCAACAACGTGCCGCCGGGCACCGGGCCATACATGTGGCAGTCCTGACAGCCTGGAACTCGCAGGCGGTGCCTCGTCCGCAACCCCTACTTCAAGCAGTGGAGCGCGGACGCCCAGCCCAACGGGTACCCGGACAAGATCGTCGAGAAGTACGGCCAGACGGTCTCCGATGAGGTGACCGCGGTCGAGAACAACCAGGCCGACGAGGTGTTCGGACGGGCGACGTCATCCCGTCCGACCGGCTCAACGAGCTGAACAGCGCGAAGTACTCCAGCCGGGTGCACGTCGAACCCGCTCACGGCCGACTGGTACTGCCCTCAACACCCGGACGCCGCCGTTCAACAACCTCAAGGCCCGGCAGGCGATCAACTACGCGGCCGACCGGAGCGCGTACGTGAAGATCGCGGGCGGCCCGTCGCTCGCCGTGCCGACCTGCGCAGATCCTGCCGCCCAACTTCCCCGGCTACAAGCCTCTACTGCCCGTACACGGCTTGCATCGACCACACCAAGTGGACCGGGGCTCCGATCTCGGCCAAGGCCAAGCAGCTGGTGCAGCAGTCGGGCACGGCGGGCGATGAAGGTCGTGGTCAACACCGACATCCGGACAAGGCGCTCGGCGAGCAGATGGTGTCCGACCTGAAGTCGATCGGCTACAAGGCCTCGCTGCAGGCGCTCAGTCCGGCTCGATCCAGTACCCGTTCGTCCAGAACTCCGATAACAGCAGCAAGTGGAACGTGGCTGGTCGGCGTGGTACCAGGACTACCCGGCCCCGTCGGACTTCCTCAACGTGCTGACGGGCTGCGGCAGCATCCACCCGCACAGCGACGCCAGCCCGAACATCGCCGCGTTCTGCGACAAGACGATCCAGGCCCAGATGGATAAGGCCCTCGACCCTCAGCCAGACCGACCCGGCAGCGGCCAACACGTGGGCGCAGGTCGACCACGCGGTCACCGACCAGGCGCCGTGGGTCGACATGTACAACCCGAAGCAGATCGACTTCCTGTCCTCGCGCGTCCACGGCTACCAGTGGAACCCGCAGTGGTACATCCTGATCGACCAGCAGTGGTTGAAGTGAGGCGGCCTAGCTGGCGGCCGATGGTTAGGCTCATGGCGGCCATCGCTCGAGCAGGCCGAGGCAGCTCGCCGAGTTGACGGCTGCGATCGCCGACCGCAACCCGTGGCTGCTGGCCGGGCGCAAGCTTCTGGCACAACCGCATCGCCACTGGCGGCGCTGGTGCTGTTCCTGCTGATCGTGGTGGTGTCCGCTCGCACCGGTGTACGCCAACGACATCGCCCACACGAACCCGTTTGTCAACAACCTGAACGGCACCACGATCGTTCACGGCAAACGGTGCCGCTGATGCAGCAGGGGGAGGTGCCCTGAAGCTGGGCGAGACCCCTATCGGCCCCACCTGGGACGTGCACCACTACTTCCTGGGGCGCCGACGCGCAGGGCCGCGACGTGGCCGCGCGGCTGCTTCTACGGCGGGCGCAGCTCGCGCTGCTCATCGGCATCGGCTCCGCGGTCATCGTGCTCCATCATCGCGACGGTCACTCGCGCTGATCGCGGGCTTCTTCGGCGGCGTGACGGACTCCTGTCTCGCGGCTCATGGACGTCGATCTGGGCCTTCCCGGTCTTCCTGTTCGCGATCATCGTTGGCACCGAACTGCTCACCGTGCCCCACGGCCTGCAGGTCGGCCCGCTGCAAATCGTGGCCGCCAGCCTCTGGCTGCCGCACCCTGATCATCGCCTTCATCTACGTGCCCTACGTGTACCGCCCGGTCCGCGGGCCAGGTGCTCTCCGTGGTCCACCAGGGAGTACGTGGAGGCATCGATCTCCCAGGGCGCGTCGAACCTGCGCCTGATCTTCTCCGGACATCCTGCCGAACGTGATCACGGTGGTGATCGTGCTGCTGCCGCTCGATCATCGCCACCACGATCCTCACCGAGGCGGCCCTGTCGTTCCTTCGATCGGCGTGCAGCCGCCCAACGCCAGCTGGGGCACGATCATCAGCGACGGCTCAGAGCCTGCTCGTACACGCGGCCGTGGGTATCGATCGCGCCCGGGATCATGATCGTGCTGACGGTGCTGGCGCTGCAACGTGCTCGGCGACGGGGTCCGTGGGACGCGCTCGACCCCGCGCCAAGCTGCGGGTGGGGGATAGTGACGCAGGTGAGCGGCGGGGGAGGGGCGCCCATGCTGACGGTCATCGTCCGCCGCCTGCTGTGGGCTGTGCTGGTCAGCTGTTCGTGATCTCTGCGTTCGTGTTCGTGCTCTCTTCAAGACCCCGGGCGTCGACCCGGCCCGGGCGGATCGCTTAGCCGTAACCCGTAGCCCGCAGGATCATGGCCGAGATCCGCCACCAGTTCGGGCCTCGACAAGCCGTTCCCGGTTCAGTACGGCCTGATGATGAAGGACACCACAGGTGGGATCAGAAAGGACGCGATCTCCCGCGGCGCCGCGCGCGACTGCCGGCGGGCAATTTCCGGCAGGCCACGCGCGTGGTGCTCACTCGTCGTAGTAGTCCCAGCACGTGTCCGGATCGTAGTATGCCGAGGCCGGAGCGCAGTAGGTGTCGTACGGCGAGTACGGATACGGTCCGTACGGGACGATTGAACACGAACGGCCCCGAACGGCCGCGCCGGTGAAAGTCGCGGTCGCGCCCGTCGAAGTCCCTGTCGCCTCCGCGATGCGCGTGGTCGAAGTCGCCGCCGTGGCGCTGCTGGAACCTGCCGCGTGGCTGGCCTCGACGCGCCGCCGTGTGACCGGAAACCGCCCCGTGACCACCACTGAAGCCACGCCATCCGCCACTGGAACCGGCCCCGGACCGGCACCCCACCGACCATCCACCATACCACTGCCACCAGCCTCATCCTACCACCCATCCCCATCGCGCCGCCACCGGCCGCGGATGCCACGCCGCTGATCAACAGGAGCGACAGGACTGCGACGCCGCCGAGCGTGGCGAAATGGCGGCGTGCGGAACGCAACGAAAAACCGAGTCTGCCATGATGTCCATAGCAACAGGTCCGCCATCGGGCGGACATGCGACTCTCCGCTCGGGCTGGCCCGTCAGGTGATTTCGCTCCGTTGGCATCCGCGCCGATCGGCCGTCCGAGTCGGCTTGGAGCCAGTGCCAGCATCGCCGCGTCGCAGGTCCGGGCGGGCGACTGTCGCGGACGAAGCAATCGAGCTTCATCGAGGGGAAGACGCGATCGAGCGGAGCGTGTCGCCCTACGATCCGCAGTTGTCCCGAATCTCGCGTCTGCGGAGACGGCCGTGCGGCCTTCGCAGGCGGTTGGCCATCGCCTGCAGGCGGAGTAGGCGGGATGCCAGGGCATCCCGACTGCTTCGTAGGAGGATCGATCATGAAAAGGTCGGGATCGCCTCACGGTAGCCGTCCTGCTGCCGGCAATGGCCATCCCCACCCCTCGGCTTGCAGCAGCCAAGGCCAAAGACCCGCCGTTCCGTTCGAAGGTGCGAAGATCATCATCGAGTTCAATGGCACCGACCAGGACGCGGATCCAGCTCTTCCTGACGCCGAAGCCTGGAAGAACGTCGCCGTTCTCGACCCGAAGGGGCACAAGATCTTCGACGTCGTCCCCAAGGGACGTTGAAGCCTCTCGGCGGCAGTGAGCTATTCGTCGAGAGTGACGAGCCGGGGCTCGACGAAGTTCCACTCGACGATTTCTTCGCTCGGTTCCCCGAGGGGGAGTACAGCGTTCGTCGGCAAGTCGCCGGACGGCGAGAGCTCGGCACGGCCACGCCGTCGCACAAGATCCCCGACTGGCCCGACGATCGTCCTCGCCCGGAACGCGCGATCCTGCTCATGCGACCATCGTCGGAACGCCGTGACGACTCCGGCAGCGATCGACATCGCCGGCTACGAGGTCGTCATCGAAAAGACGACTTCCACGTCTTCGACGAAGCTGCCAGGCACGACGACGAGCGTCACGGTTCCGCCGGAGTTCCTCCAGCCGGGTACGGAATACGGATTCGAAGTGTTGGCGATCGACAGAAGCGGCAATCAGACGATCACGTCGACCTCGTTCGTCACGCAGTAGGCGCGCAATGGCGCGTGGTACCGCGCGACGAACCGCTCGTCGACCAATACTTGGCCGCGCCTGACTGTGGGATTGGCGGAGAAGGTGAACGTCGACTACGGCGCATCCTTCGAGAAATAACGATCGAGAACGGAGGGTCGAAAGTCGCCGAACACCATGCCGCTGTCGCGCGAGAAGCGGGCCTCGAAGCACGTGCTGCCTGACGCTCGCAGCTGGCGACTACGGGGACCCCGCCGGGTTCGGGCGGAGCGCGCCGCCCTTTACCGCGCACCTTGATGTTCGTATGGCCGGCGTCACAGGCCGGACGGAGATCTGGTCAGACCGTCCGCGTTTCCGGCGCGAGATTTGAACTTGATCGAGCCGGTCCTACGCACCGCACCCAGCTGGGCCTGGTCTGACGTCGCTCCTGCCGGAGCCTCCGGCGGCAAGCACGAGGCCGAGGTTCCCGGGTCGTCCTGATGCCGGTAGATGCAGACGGCATAGTTTCGTCGATCGTCGTCGGACGTCGGTTCTGCCGGACTCCGTCGCGTCGCTGCCTGCAAGGTCCACTTGATTCGGCTCGTCCGCGAGCTGCCAGTACGTGAGCAGTCCATTCGGCGACACCGCCTGCTTGCAGCCTGACGCCGCTGCCGGCCCGCAGCCGGCGAGCGGCCGCAGCACGGCGAGCAGCAATACGTAACTGAACGAAGTACAAC
>ERZ1370068.8379-contig-7238_pt1 | contig 52549 bp, 58 predicted proteins | sample MGYA00561227_ERZ1370068 | MGnify/ENA primary metagenome ERZ1370068 (study PRJEB38410, sample SAMEA6850437) | metagenome | study: Metagenomic assessment of the ecological functions of the soil: analysis of the soil microbiota associated with the... | reverse complement strand
TTGTGCTTCGTTCAGTTACGTATTTCACTGTCGCGCTGCTGCGGCCGCGGTCCGGCATCACCGCGGCCGCGCGCCGCGCCTCGTCTGGGCCAGCCGCCGAAGAAGAAGTGACTCAGGCCCCGAGCGCGAGCAGACAGGAGCCAGACGGAAACCGACCGCACGCCGTACGGCGCGAGGAAGTACGCGATCGACCGCAGGCATCACGATCCATGCGACGCGAAAGATCCGTGCCGCCGGCGCAGGTCGGAGCATCGTTCGACGCTAAGCTCGCTTCAGTCGCGCCGGCAGCTTAGGATTGGAGGAGCTATGAAAGGGCGGGGACAAGCCCAAGAAGCTCGGCAAGAAGGTCCCGCAGAAGTCGCTGAAGGAGAAGCGGAAGGAGAAGAAGGCCAAGAAGGCCTCGGGCGGCGGCACGACCTTCTAGGCGCGCCCTGCTGCCAGCGTCGAGGGCCTGGCCTGGATCCCTCGCGTCCCACCCGCCGGCGCCGCTCACGGAGCGGACCAGTCTGCGGCTGCGGCACCACTTCGAGCGGCGGCCCCTGCGGCTCGTGTAGACGACCTTCGCGCGGGCGGATTCGAGCCCGCTCTGCTCGTACCGCTCGCCGTGTCCGAGCCGCCGAGCGGCGCGGCTCGTGTCGGCCTGCTGGTCGGGGAGGACGAGCGTGATCGCCGTTCCGCTCCGGCCCGCGCGACCTGTCCGGCCGGTGCGGTGCACGTAGCCCTTGTCCTCGGCGGGCGGGTCGTAGTTGATCACGTGCGTGATGTCGTCGAGGTCGAGCCCGCGGGCGGCGACGTCGGTGGCGACGAGCACGGCGACCTTCCCGGACTCGAACTGGCGGAGCGCCCGCTGCCTCGCGTTCTGGGACATGTCCCCGTGCATCGCGGACGCCTTCACTCCGTGGCGAGGCGAGCTTCGTGACGAGCCGCTCCGCGCCTCGCTTCGTCCGGACGAAGACGAGCGTCGAGTACGACCCGCGGAGGTGCTCGACGAGCGTCTCGACCTTGGAATCGGTCGTGACCGCAACGAAGTGATGCTCGATCTCGCCGGGGTCGTCCGGCAGGGCGTCGTCCTCGAAACGGGATGGGCTGTTCGTGTACTCGCGTGCGAGGTTGCCGACCTCGCCGTCGAGCGTGGCCGAGAAGAACATCGTCTGGCGGTTCTTCGGCATGCGCCGCACGAGCTTGTCGACCTGCGGCTTGAAGCCCATGTCGAGCATCCGGTCGGCCTCATCGAGGATGAGGATCCGGACTCCGCTGAGGTCGACGAGCCGGCGCTGCGCGAGATCCTCGAGACGTCCAGGCGTCGCGACGAGCACGTGCGCGTGCTTTGCGCGCTTCGCCTGCGCGTGCAGCGGCAGCCCACCGTATGCGGCGACCACCGTCAGGCCCTTGGCCTTGGCCAGGGGCTCGATCTCGGCGGTCACCTGGGCGGCGAGCTCGCGCGTGGGGACGAGGACGAGCGCCGACGGGCAGCCGGCGTCGCGGGACGTCCGCTCTACGATCGGCACGGCGAACGCGAGCGTCTTGCCCGAACCGGTCGGCGAGCGCCCGAGGACGTCGAGCCCGGCGAGGGCGTCCGGGAGCACAAGCTCCTGGATGCGGAAGGGTGATTCGATCTTGCGAGCTGCGAGCGCGTCGACGACAGGGCGCGACACGCCGAGCTCGCGGAAGGACTTGGACATTGTGTTCGACTCCTTTACGGGTTCGAGACTTGCTGACCTCGAAACACCCGAAGGAGGAACGAGAAGCGAATCTCACCGGTCAGCGCGATTGCCGACCGTGCGCACACAGTAGCAAGCCGCCCATTTTCAGACAGCCCCTTGAGCCTCCCAGCTAGAATGTGTTCGTCAGACGCGAATCCGGTCGCTCCCGCCTTCCGCTTTCGTCGACTCATATCTCCGAAAGAAAGGAAGCCGATGGCATCAACCAGCAAGCGCCAGCAGACAATGGCGAAGCGCAACCGCGAGCAGGCCGTGAAGGAGAAGGCCGCCTCAAGCTCGAGAAGAAGTACGCGGCCGCCCGGGAGCGCCAGGCGAAGGCCCACGAAGAGATGTACGGACACCTTCGACGTCCTGAGGACATGATCCGAGGCCCCGAGGGCGACCGGAACAGCCCGAGGGCACGGAACAGCCCGAAGAGCACGGAACAGCCCGAAAGCACAGAACAGCCCGAAAGCACGGAACAAGCCGTGATGCGCGGCACGATGGTCTGGTTCAACGAAGAGAAGGGCCACGGCTACATCTCGACGGAGGAGGGCGAGCGGCTCTACGTCTCCGAGCACGGGTTCCGCGACGGGATCGCGCCGAAGGGACGGTGCGCGGGACTGGCCGTCGAGTTCGAGATCGCAACGAGCATGAACGGCCGCCAGGCTGTCGGGAGCGTGCTCGTCGAGGAGGACCCGCCCTTGCGCGCCCGCCGGCGCCACCGAGCCGGTCGTTAGCGCACCCAGCCCGACTGCTGGCATCCTGACCGCGTGACCGAGGGCCTCGCCATCCGGCTGCGCGAAGTCGTCAAGCGCTACGGCGAGATCACCGCGGTCGACCATCTCGACCTCGACGTGCCCGACGGGCACGTGCGTCGGCCTGCTCGGCCCGAACGGCGCCGGGAAGTCGACCACGATGCGCATGCTGACCGCGCAGGCGATCGCCGACGAGGGCGAGCTCGAGGTGCTCGGCTTCCGGCTGCCGCGCGACTCGAAGCAGGCCCGCGCGGAGTGCGGCGTCGTGCCGCAGCTCGACAACCTCGACGTCACGCTGACCGTCGAGCAGAACCTGCTCGTCTTCTCGCACCTGTACCGGATCGGCCGCGCACGACCGGCACGACGCGATCGAGCGCTCGCTCGTGATGGCGAACCTCGTCGACCGGCGCGACACGCGCGTCGACAAGCTCTCCGGCGGGATGCGCCGGCGCCTGCTGATCGCCCGCGCGCTCGTGCACCGGCCGCGGCTCGTGCTGATGGACGAGCCGACGGTCGGCCTCGACCCGCAGGTGCGCCAGCAGCTGTGGGCGCTGATCGACCAGCTGCGCTCGGAGGGCACGACGATCCTCATGTCGACGCACTACATCGAGGAGGCGCAGCGCCTCGCCGACACCGGTGCTGATCATGTCCCACGGCGAGGCAGTCGCCCGCGGCAAGCCGTCTGAGCCTCGTGCGTCGAGCACGCGGGGCAGCGAGGTGCTCGAGGTCTACGGGCCGCCCACGCGGCTCGCGGAGGTCGAGTCCGAGGCGAGCGCGCCGCGGCCTGAAGACGCGGCGCACCGGCACGAGCGTCTCGATCCTCGGCCTCGACGGCCGCAACGGCTTCGACGGCTTCGAGGGCGAGCGCGCGGCCGGCGAACCTCGAGGACGTCTTCGTCCTGCTCACCGGCGAGGAGATCAGCTGATGGCGACCGCGGCGCCGACGTCGAGCTCGGCCGGCTCGAGCGGCCCGGCGATGACCGGCGTCCTCGTCCGCGAGGTCGTCAACTTCTCGTCGTACTGGCGCTCGGCGACGTTCTCGTCGACGGTCGAGCCGACGATCTACCTGCTCGCGTTCGGCTTCGGCTTCGGCTCGCTCGTGAGCACGATCAGCGGCTACCGACTACGTCGAGTTCGTCGGCACGGGAACGGTGGCGACGGCCGTCCTCTTCTCGATCGCCTTCCCGGCGATGTTCGGGACGTTCGTCAAGTACCAGTTCCAGCGCACGTACGACGCGATCCTCGCCGCGCCGGTCGACACCGAGGAGCTCGTCACCGCCGAGGCGCTGTGGATCGCGACGCGCGCCGGCGTCTACGGCTGCGTGCCGATGGTCGTGGCGATCTTCGTTCGGGCTCGACCCGGCGTGGGGGATGCTGACCGTGCCGTTCATCGCGCTGGTCTGACGGGCTCGGCTGGGCGTGCTTCGGGATCACGATCGCCGGCTACGCGAAGTCGATCGAGAACTTCAACTACATCGTCAGCGCCGTGCTGACGCCGCTCTTCCTCGTCGCCGGCACGTTCTTCCCGCTCGAGCAGGCTTCCCGAGTGGGTGCAGGTGCTCGCGCGCGTTCAACCCGCTGCACCAGTGCGTCGAGCTCGTCCGCGACGCGGTGTCTTACGGCTTCGAGTGGGATGATCTGGCGCCGCGTCGGACTACCTCGTCCTGTTCGCACTGATCATGTGGCGGATCGCGATTCATGCGATGGACGCGGAAGCTGATCGATTGAGCGAGCCCGAGTACCGCATCGAGCCCTGGGGCGAGGACGACCTCCCGCTCCTGCAGCAGCTCCTGGGCGACCCGGCGATGACCGAGCACCTCGGGCGGCCCGGAGAGCCTCGAGAAGATCGCAGGAGCGACACGAGCCGCTACCTGGGCGCCGAGACGGAGGTACGGGCGAAGATGTTCACGATCGTCGAGGCGGCGACCGGCGAGAGCGTCGGCTCGGTCGGGTACTGGGAGCGCGAGTCGCACCGAGAGGCCAGGCCTACGAGACCGGGCTGGGCGGTGCTGCCCGCAGTTCCAGGGCCGCGGCATCGCGACGATCGGCGACGAGCGCAGGTCGATCGACCTCCTGCCGGGCCGCCCGCGACGCACCGGCTACCTGTACGCGTATCCCGTCCGTGGACAACGCGCCGTCGAACGCGATCTGCCGGAAGCTCGGCTTCGAGCGTCGTCGGCGATGACGGAGTACGAGTACCCGATCGAGCTCGGGCAACATCCTGCGCTGCAACGACTGGCGCCCGAGACTCTTCAGCGCCTGAGCGGCCGCTGAGCAGGGAAAATCCGCGTTTCCTATACTCCCCGGCGCCTCCACATAGGTACTGGTTCTTACTAGGGGGAGGAGGAACCTATGAGAGACCGACGGACGCGGTTGGCGTTAGCGCTGGCCGCGGTTGGGCTCGTCGCTGTCGGCGCGGTGTTCGCTGCAGGCGGGTCCTCGAACCAGAGCACGGCGAAGGTCGTCGTGTCAGGGAGCAGCGACGGCGACCTGTCGCCGGCTCTGGCGAAGCATCTGGCGAAGCTCGACCAGGCGATCCCGGGCAAGGGCGGAGAGCCCGCCGGGGAGAGCGACGGGCGTTCGCCTGGCAGCTCGACGCGCCAGCCTGGAGGAGTTCGCCCAGATGGCGTATCCGAACAAAGGACATCCCCGCTATCGAGCCTCAGGGGCAGCGCGCAGTGCGTTCCAAACTGCCAGGGCGCGAACTCCGGGGCCGCTCCGGCGAGCAATCAGGCGGAGTGGGAACAGGTCGGTCCGGACACGGCGCTGTACCAGGCCACGCCGTTCCGCACCGCGCGCGTCGTACGTGCCAACCGAGTTCGCGATGGCCGGGCGGACGACCGATCTGGCGATCGACCCGAACTGCGGGTCGCACCACTCGTTGGGCCGGACGCGCCAGCTGCCGGATGTGGATCACCCCGGCCGGCGGCGGCGTCTGGCGCACCGAGAACGCGCTCGCCCCGAATCCGAAGTGGAAGTACCTGGCGGGAGCTTCAGGATCGACTCGGCCGGGACGATCTCGATCGACCCGAACGATCCGAGCGCGAACACGCTCTGGGTCGGCACGGGCAGAGGGCAACACGTGCGGTAGCGGCTGCGTCGCGGGCGTCAGGCTCACAAGACGACCGACGGCGGCGACCACTGGTCGGTCCGTACGGCACCTCGGCGTTCAACGCCCGCGGTGTCGGCACGATCAGGGTCAAGCCGGGCGACCCGAACACGATCTACGCGGGCTCCGCGTTCGCCGTGTCCGGGCACTCGTCCGTGTGCTGCTACGGCGGCGTCACGCAGTACCGGGCGTTGATCCCAGGCGCGCCGCAGTGGGGCCTCTACCGGTCCACTGGACGGCGGTGCGACGTGGACGCTCGTCGCACAACGGTTCGACGAGCCCCGCGGACTGCGGCACCGACATCGCGGCGATCGCGAACAACCTCGACGCCCTGCTCACCGCGCGGCGTGCGTGACATCGAGATCGACCCATCGAACCCGGACATCGTCTACGCGGCGTCCGTACGCGCGAGGTGTCTGGCGCTCGAGCGACAGCGGTACGACGTGGACGCAGATCAAGCCGTCGCTGAACGCGACGATCGGCACCACGAGGCCCGACATCGCGGTCACCACACTGCCCGAACGGGCATACGCGGATGTACGTCGGCGAGGGCCACACCAGCGCGGCCGAGTTCAGCCGGCTCTACCGGAGCGATCAGGTCGAGTCGGGCTCGCCGGTGTTCACGCAGATGACGAGCAACGACCCGTCGACCTCGGCCTGGGACACGTTCAACTTCTGCACCGGGCAGTGCTGGTACGACAACTTCGTCTACACGCCGCCGGGCCATCCGGACATCATCTACATCGGCGGCTCGTACCAGTACGACGAGGACGGCGCGACGCTGCCGTACGTCGCCAACCACCGCGCGGTTCTGCGCTCGACGAACGCGGGCGAGAGCTTCAACGGACATGACGATGGACGCGACGCGGACGTCGATCCATCCGAACGGGATGCATCCCGACCAGCACCGCGCTCGTCGACGAACCCGGCGAACCCGGGCCAGTTCTTCGAGGCCTCGGACGGCGGGATCATCCGGAACATCGGTCAGTTCGTCGACAAGTCCGAGCGGACTGCGACTCGCGAGATGGGCTCTCCGGAGCCGTTGCTGAGCCGCTGTCGTGAGCTCCTGTCCGCGATTCCGGACGCGGCTCGAAGCATGAACCGAGGTCTGGGCACGCTGCCAGTTCCAGAGCCTCTCCGTCAGCCCGTTCGACAGCGGAGAGCTCCAGGGCGGAACCCAGGACAACGGCACGTGGGAGAACTTCGGAAGCAAGCAGACGTGGCTCCAGACGTTCTGGGAGCGGCGGCGGTCAGTCGGGCTTCGACGCGACCGACCCGCACTTCCGCTTCCACACGTTCTTCGACGCGCTCGCCCGAGGTGAACTTCTCCGACGGCGCGACCACCGACTGGAACGTGATCTACGACCCGATCTTCGGGACGGAGGCAACCAGTTCTACGAGCGCGGTCATCAGCTGACCCGGTCGTCCACCGGACGATGTACGCCGGGGCCGGGACTGCGACGTCCGTGGCGGGAACACCGTCGTCCGGACGAAGACGCACGGCATGGGCTCGATGACGCTGGCCGAGTTCCGGCAGCACTGCAACGAGTTCACCGGCGACTTCACGGTTCCGTGCGGTGACTGGGTCGCAGCTCGGCTCGCCCGCAGCTCTGACGGCGGCCGGCTGGGGCGACCGTGCCGGCGGCGCGATGGCCGCGGTCGAGCGTGCGACGACCGGCACGTCGACGCTCTGGGCCGCGACCACGAACGGGCCGCGTGTTCATCACGTCGGACGCGGACGCCGATCCGGCGAGCTCGGTCGCGTTCGTGCGGCTCGACTCGCTCTGCGCTGGCGGACCGATCCGGCCGGTACGTGACCGGGATCTTCATCGACCCGGACAACGCGAACCATGCCTGATCTCGTACAGCGGGTTCACCGCCGCGAGCGCCGTCGACCCCAGGTCACACATCTTCTCGGTGACTCCACAGCCCGGGCAACGGCTACGGCGGCCTGGACGAGCCCCGACGGCTCGCTCGGCACGACCTGCTCGCCCGACCGACGTCGTGCAGGACGCCGACACCGGCGACGTGTACGTCTCCTCCGACTTCGGCGTGCCTGGAAGCGCCCGTGGAACGGGCCGTGGATCGGTCCGCGGCCCCCGCGGGAATGCCGAACGTCGAGGTCGCAGGCCTGGCGATGCGTGCCCGGCTTGGAGGGCCCGGGCATCACGCGGACCGCATCGTCTACGCGGCCACGCATCGGGCTCGGAGCCTCCAGCTCCAGCTCAAGCACGGCCACTGACGCGCTTGTGGGGGCCGCCTTCGGGCGGCCCCCACGACATTTCGGCTGATCGCCGGCTCTGCGGGGCTGACGCTGAGCTTGGCTTCGTAGATGTTCTGATTGGTGGTTGCCGATGTTGTTCGTCGGCGGCCAGCGTCGTCGCTCAGGTCGCACTGCGCCGTCGGCACGTCGCAGGTTGTCCGCCCAGGCTACGTGGACGATGTTGCTCGCCCTGTTCCAGAAGGCGTCGAGCTCGTTGTAGTCGCTGTGGGAACGCGACCGTGCCGCCGCCGAACATGCGGCACTCCGGGTTGTGCGGAGACGTTCGTCACGCGCGTCGGAGCGTCGAACGTTGGCCACGACACGCCGTTGCAGTTGGTGCACGAGTAGTAGACGTCGAAGGCCTCGTTGGTCGGCGTCACCGAGTTCCGGAAGTCGCCAGGCGACGCCTGCGTGCCGTGCGAGACCTCGATCGTCGGGAACACCTGGTGCCGCGGCGGTGAGACATCCGTGTTCACCTGCACTGGCGGACCGAAGCTGGCGCCTGTTCGTCGAGCGCTGCGCGTAGATGTCGTAGCGTCCCCCGCGACGAGGTTCTGGTACGCGATGTAGACGACGTTCGAGTTCGTCGTGTCAGTCGCGAGGAACGCGAACGTCGGCGTCCGGAACGCGACGCCGGGGGCCTGCGACGAGTCGATCGTGTTCACTCGCCAGCGGCTGCGCGACCAGTGCTGGCCGCAGTCGGTCGACTTGACGAAGTTGATCGTGTCGACGCCCTGCGAGCTGAAGGACTCGAACGCGACGTAGATCGTTCCGTTCGCAGCGACGGCGATGTCGGCGCCCTGGTTGTGCGAGGCACCTTGGGCACCCCGGTCGAGATCACGTGCGGTGGCGTCCACGTCACGCCGCCGTCGCTCGAAGCGGCTGAACGTGACCGGCGAGCTGCCCTGCTGCCCGTGGAAGTTCGTGTCCGCGTAGTAGACGTTCCCGGAGCACGGGCTCGCGGAGGGCGAATTGAGATCGACCTCCATCCACGGCTTGTCGGTGAAATTCCCGGCGAACCTGCTCGTGACCGCGAAGCCGACCGCGCTGCGGTCGACGATCGCCGTCCCCGCATAGGTGAAGTGCGGGAGGTTGCCGGGCGTGGTCGTCGTGCTCGCGGTTGCCGGAGTGCCCGGCGTATACCGGTAGCGCGCGACGAAACCGACCGTGCCGAGTGGACGCTCGCCTGGGTCGCGGTCACGTTGAACGCGATCCCGCCGACGAGCAAGTTGCCGTTCCGGTCGAAGCGGATCACTGGGTCGCCCGCACCGTCGAGACCGAGCAGCGGCGATGCTCGGCCCGCGGCCGACGTGTGTCGGTTGGGGAAGCCGGGCACCATCGTCTGGAACCCGCTGGGGAAACCCCGGCGCACCGGCCCACGTCGTCCCGCCGTCGAAGGACAGGTAGATCGCAGATCCACGTGTCGCCGAAGTGCGGCACCATCCGGCAGTCGTTCGCGGCCTCGGCGACGATGTCGCCGATTCGGCCGGTGACCGGTGAGGCCTGCCGATCGTTGATCGAGACCGTGGTCTCGTCTGACTGGCGGTTCTGCGCGTCCTGCTCGGAGTGACGTTCCCGAGCCCGCCGTCGGCATTGCTGCTGTCGTTGGTGACCTTGACGTTCGGCCCCACCACCGCCGCGTGGCTCCCGAGCACGCTCGGCGAGAACACGAGCGCGCACGCGAAGAGCGCGGATACCGCGGGCCAATGAGAAGACGGTCTCGTCGCTACTCCTCACCCCGGCCTCTCCCACGCCCGGACCGTGGGGTCCTTACCAGACCACGCCCGAGGCCGTCGCCGATCGCGCGGCGCGAAACTCGCCGCGGCCGCAAACTCCGCGCGAGTTTCGCTTTGATCGCGTGACGCCTCTCCCCGACCCCGCGAAGGCGCCTTCCATGTGACTAAAGCAAGCGGCTCGCTGGTTGACCTATACCCCTTTTGGGGATCCCCGATGGGAGCTTCACCTTCAACGGCGCAGCAAAGCCACTTTTTCCGCGCGGACGGTTTACCGTTCAGGGATCTGCGGCTCTCCGTCATTCAACCTGGCCCACGGGCCGGCCGCTTCCGCCTTGGGCGAGCGCGTTCGCCAGCTCCGCATTGCGCGCGGCGCCCGGCGCAGTCGAAGCTGGGCAGCCACGGCCGCTTCCTCGAAGGAGCACGTCAGGCCAGATCGAGCGCGGCCGAGGTCCGCCTGAACGAGGCGGCGCTCGAGTGGCTCGCCGAGGCGGCTCGGCGTCTCGCGCCGCTTTCCTCGAAGTCCGGCCTCTCGTCGTCCGAGCACGAGCAGACGGCGAGGCTCATCTCGAGGCGCTGAGGCGGCAGTCGCCGCGCGCGAGTTCGAAGAGGCGATCGCCGAGCTCGGCAGGCCGATGAGCTGGGCACGGTCGAGGATCCCGACCTCGGTGCTCCGCGCCCTGCTCACCGGGGCCGAGGCACGCTCGGAGCTGGGACGGATCGAAGAGCGCTCTCGATCCTCGAGGCGGCGCGCGACCTCGTCGACGGCAACTCCTTCACGGACGTCGACCGGGCGAACGTCCTCTTCCACATCGGGCAGTGCCGATACCGGCTGTCGTCGGTCCCGGTACGGCCGTCGCGCTCTTCACCGAGGCGCTCGAGCTGCGATGCGCCGGTCCGGCGCGATCGACGACCCGGCTTCGACTGCCGGATCCTCCGCTGGCGAGTCACGCTGCTACCGGCGCCAGGGCGACTGGGAGGCGGCGCGCGCCGACGTCCAGGACGCCCCTCGAAGGCTCTCCGAGCGGCTCGGCGACAGCGCGGCTCTCGCCCACGGGTACTTTCAGGCGTCGATCGTCGCCGAGCGGCAGGGGCCCTGGGTGCTCGCCCGGTCCTATGCCGGAGCACGCTAGGCGCTCTACGAGGAGCAGGAGGACCGGCTCAGCGTCGGGCCGCCTCCTCAGCAACCTCAGGCGGCCTCACCTTCCCTCCTCGGGTGATCCGCGACCGCGCGGCCGAAGGCTACCTCAAGGAGGCCTTCGCCGTCGCGCTCGAGGTCGGGAGCAAGCCCTGACGCCGCGCAGGCCGCTCCCCTCTCTTGCCCAGGTGCAATCTCGAACATGGCCGCGTCGCGCCGACCTGGCCGAGGACCACGCGCGCCAGGTCACTGCGTCCTGCTCGACGGACAGGGTCGACTACCTCGACGAGCAGGGAAACGCGCAGCCTCGTCCTCGGCCGCGCGCTGCTCGAAAGCAGGGGAAGGCTCGACGAGTCCGAACGCGCGCTCGCCGCCGCCGAGGCGTCGCTCGACCAGGCGTTTCTCGTCCGCGGAGCCACCGGGTGCCGCGGCCTGGACCGCCCCAGGCCGACCTGAGCGTCCGACGCGCGGCGACAAAGGACAAGGCCTCGAGCCTGTACACGCCGCGCGGCGGAAGACCTCTCAGGACTTCCGGCTACAGATGAAGGCCCGTCTCGCACCGGTCCTGCTCGCCGCGCTCGCCGTCGCCGGCGGGACGGCTGCGCGCGCGCACGCCGGAGGGTCCGGCGCCGGCTCCGGCCCACCGTCCCCGCGCTGGCCCAGGCGTTCGACTTCACCGACCCGGCAGGTCGTGCCCCCCGAATGACCGTCGTCTTCGTTCTCGGCTGTGCCGGATCGACGCCTCCCGACGGCGGCGACGGTCCGGCGGGCTCGAGTGGGTCGTCTCGCTCGCCTCCCCGACGGCTTCGCGGACGAAGGGGAGACGCGCCGGTGCCCGACGGCTTCGTCGCGGCTCGATCGCCCAGCCCGCCGGCGACGGAGTTCTGGCGCGACGGCGTCGTTCCCGGCGGCCTCGATCGGTGCTCCGTACCGCGTGGCAGGCGCCCGACGGCTTCGCCGACGGCGGCGACCCGCCGGTCGGCTGCGGGTCCCCGGTCATCTTCCCGGCGACTCGACGACCAGGGCCGCGGCCGCAGGCTAGACCGACCGAGGCTTCTCCTCTCCTCTCCCGACGCCCCACCGGCCGGTGGCGAACGAGCGGCCGCACGGCTCACTGTGCCGCTCGGCCGGTTTGCCCGATCGCCGGGGCGACCTGCGCCGCTCTAGAATCGGCCCGGTCCTTGGCCGCCGGGACTTGCGTCCACCTGCACGTCCACTCCGAGTACTCGATCCTCGACGGCGCGTGCCGCATCCCCGCGCTCGCGGCGCGCGCGGCCGAGCTCGAGATGCCGGCGGTCGCGCTCACCGACCACGGCTCGCTCGCCGGCGCGGTCGAGCTCTACCGCGAGGCTGGCAAGCAGGGCGTCAAGCCGATCATCGGCTGCGAGCTCTACGTCGCCGACGACCGGCGCGGCCCAGCGGAAGGGCTACGCGCACCTCGACGCTCGCTCGCCGAGGACGAACGCGGGCTACGCGAACCTGATCAAGCTCGCCTCGGCGCGGCTACCTCGAGGGCTACTACTACAAGCCGCGCGTCGACTGGGAGCTGCTCGAGCGGCACTCGCAGGGGCTGATCGCGCTCTCCGGGCTGCCTCTCGGGCCGCGTCTGCAAGGCGCTCGAGGAGAACCGCGCGCGACGACGCGCGCCGCCGACCTCGACCGGCTCGCCCAGGTCTTCGGGCGCGACTCGACCTACGTCGAGATGCAGAACGCCGGCCTCGAGATCCAGCAGCGGATCAACCCGCTCGCTGGCGAAGCTCGCCGGGAGCGCCGGGCTGCCGCTCGTCGCGACCGGCGACGTCCACTACCTCGCGCCACGAGGACGCGCGCGCGCACGAGGCGCTGCTCTGCATCCAGTCGGGCGACTCGCTCAAGAACCCGAACCACTGGAAGTTCGACACCGACCAGTTCTTCTTCAAGTCGCCGGCGGAGATGGCGCTCGACTTCGCCGGCTATCGACGGAGGCGATCGCGGCGCACGCTCGAGATCGCCGAGCGCTGCAACGTCGAGCTCGAGCTCGGCGAGCATCCTGCTGCCGAAGTTCCCGGTGCCCGAGGGCACGCGACGCGTTCGACTACCTCGTCGAGCTCTGCGAGAAAGGCCTGCAGAAGCGCTACGACACGGTCGACGCCGGAGCTGCAGGAGCGGCTGCGCGTTCGAGCTCAAGACGATCAAGCGAGATGGGCTTCGCCGACTACTTCCTGATCGTCTGGGACTTCGTCGCCTTCGCGAAGCGGAACGGCATCTCGGTCGGGCCCGGCCGCGGCTCGCGCGGCCGGCTCGCTCGCCGCCTACTGCCTCGAGATCACCGACGTCGACCCGATCCGGAGTACGACCTGCTCTTCGAGCGCTTCCTCAACCCGGGCCGCAAGTCGATGCCGGACATGGACATCGACTTCGCCGTCGCCGGCCGCGACCGGGTGATCAACTACGTCGCCGAGAAGTACGGGCGCGACCGCGTCGCGCAGATCATCACCTTCGGGACGATGATGGCCCGCGCCGCCGTGCGCGACGCCGGCCGCGTGCTCGAGATTCCGTACGGCACCGTCGACAAGGTCGCGAAGCTGATCCCGGAAGGGCCGAAGGTCTACCTCGACGACTGCCTCAAGCCGGGCGCCGGAGCTGAAAGCAGGCCTACGACGCCGATCCGCTCGTGCGGGAGATCGTCGACCTCGCGAAGCCGCTCGAAGGGCTCGTGCGGCAGGACTCGATCCACGCCGCCGGGGTCGTCATCTCCGACCGGCCGCTGACCGACGTCGTGCCGCTGCAGCAGAAGGGCGCCGACCAGGAGGTCGTGACGCAGTTCGGGATGTGGGACGTCGAGGCGCTCGGCCTGCTGAAGATGGACTTCCTCGGCCTGCGCAACCTCGACGTGATCGACAAGGCGCGTCGAGCCTCGATCGGCGGACGGCTCGACATCGCGAAGCTCCCGCTCGACGACCGCAAGACGTACGAGATGCTCGCAGCGCGGCGACGCGATCGGCGTCTTCCAGTTCGAGTCGTCGGGCATGCGCGAGGCGCTGCGCTCAGGTGAAGCCGACGGAGTTCGAGGACCTGATCGCCCTCGTCGCGCTCTACCGGCCGGGCCCGATGGAGCTACATCCCCGGCCTACGCGAAGCCGCAAGAACGGGCAGGAGGCGGTCGTCGTTCATCGACCCGCGGCTCGAGGCGATCACCGGGCGTCACGCTACGGGATCTGCATCTACCAGGAGCAGTACCTGGAGATCGCGAAGCAGATCGCGGGCTTCACGCCGGCCGAGGCGGACGACCTGCGCAAGGCGATCGGCAAGAAGATCCACGAGCTGATGGCGTCCCTCAAGGAGAAGTTCCTCGAGGGCTGCGCGCAGACCGGGACGACGCCGGCGGTCGCGAACCAGCTCTGGAAGGACATGGAGTCGTCGCAGGACTACTCGTTCAACAAGTCGCACGCCGCCTGCTACGCGCTGATCGCCTACCGCACCGCCTGGCTGCGCGCGCAACCACCCGCGCGAGTACATGGCCGCGCTGATCTCGTCCGTGATGAACACGAAGGACCGCGTGCCGTTCTACGTGAGCGCCGTGCCACGAGCTCGGGATCGAGGTCGAGCCGCCCGACGTGAACGAGTCGGAGTGCGACTTCGCGGTCGTCGAGGGAAGATCCGCTTCGGGCTGAACGCGGTCAAGAACGTCGGCGGACTCGGCGGCGCGGCGCGATCGTCGACGCGCGGAAGTCGGGGCCCGTTCAGCGTCGCTCTGGGACTTCACCGAGCGGGTCGATCCGCAGGTCGTGAACAAGCGGGCGCTCGAGGCTCTGGTCAAGTGCGGCGCCTTCGACTCGACCGGCGGCGCTCGCGGAAGGGGATGTTCGACGCGCTGGAGCAGGCGCTCTGGCGGTCGGGCGCGCGCGCGGCAGGAGGCTTTGCTGTTCGGCCGGGAGTCGATGTTCGAGGTCGAGCACCCGCCGATCACCGGCGAGGAGTACGAGAAGAACGAGCTGCTGCGGCTCGAGAAGGAGACGCTCGGCCGTGTACGTCTCGGAGCACCCGCTGCAGGCGATCCGCGATCAGCTGCGGCGCAAGACGGACGCGCCGCTCGGCCGAGATCGAGCGCCGGCGCGACGGCGAGGTCGTGACCGTGGGCGGCATCGTCGGGGCGATCAAGCAGCTGACGACGAAGAAGGGCGAGCCGATGGTCTTCATGCGGCTCGACGACCTGACCGGCATCGACGGAGGTCGTCGTCTTCAACTCGGTCTACGCGGCGGCTCGCGCGACCTGCTCGAGCGTGGACGCGGTGCTCGTCGTCAAGGCGCGGGTCGACCACAAGCAGGAGGGCGAGACGAAGCTGATCGCGCTCGAGGTGACGCCGTTCGAGGCGACTCCGGAGCGGCGCGAGGTCGTGCTCCGCGTGGACGCGACGCGCGCACCCGCTGGGCTCGTCGGCCATCTCGCTTCGGTCGTCAGGAGTTCCCGGGCGAGACTCCCGTGGTCGTGGCGATCTCGACCTCGCACGGCGAGACGACACTGCCCTCGGCCCGGACTACTGCGTCAAGCCGGAGCCGGACTTCTTCGCCGAGATCAAGTCCCATACCTCAGGCGAGGCCGCCGCATCACCTGACGCCGCTTCCACTGGCGACGTGGCTACGCGCCCCGGCAAGTCCGGCCGCGCGCCGACTCGGGGCACCCGCCTGCGCGGCACTGGGACATGTCCCGCGAGATCGGCCCGCGGCCGTTTGCCCAAGAGCCAGCGGGTTTGGTCCTTCGGGACACGTCCGTGTGCCTGGCACTGGGACTTGTCTCGAAGGGACACTGCGCGGTTCAGCTGAGCGAGCTGCGAACCGGCGCGACGGCCACCGGCAGGCGTCGGATCGCGCGCCTCGGCGCCATAATCAGCGCGTGGCCGAGTGGCGGATCCGCGGCACGTACCTCCGAGTTCTGCAACTGCGATCCCGGTGCGGCTGCAACTTCCGCGGGCTTCCGACCTCGCCCGAGGGCAACTGCCAGGCCGTGATCAGCCACGTGATCGAGGAGAGGCCCGCGGGACGGGCTCGACCTCGCCGGCGCGCAAGGTCTCGTGGGCGCTCTGGTGGCCCGGCCCGATCCACGACAGGGCGGCCGCGGGCGCGCATACATCGACGCGACCGACGAGCAGTACGAGGCCGTTGTCAGGATCTGGCGCGGGGAGGAGGGCTGGGGGCTCTTCGAGATCTTCAACTCGACGCTGGACGAACCGACCGCGGTCGAGCGCGCCACGCTCGACATCACGGTCGACGGCGAAGCGCTCACGCGTAGTCGTTGACGGGGTGACCGAGAACCAGATGACGCCGCTGACGAACCCCGTGACCGGCGACGCGAGACGACGTGCGCATCGTCAAGACGACCGGGCTTCATCTGGCGCGACGGCGAGATCGCGGAGAGCGAACGGTTCCAGATCGACCTGCCCGAGATGAGCTGGGACCTTGCGCAACGGCACGCGGTGTACTCGCTGTTCGAGTACTCGAACGCGTAACGCCGCTTGTTCTGGCCGTTCCCGACTAGCTGCGGACTGCTGTGCCGATCTCGATCGCGACGTCGAGGGACTGCACCGAGACGACCCTGCCTTCGACCCGCTTGGCGGCGTCCTGCCGCAACCCGGCGGCAGTGCGCTCGCTCTCGTCCATCGCCATGCGGTTCTGCCACAGGGTCATCGACATGATGGCGCCGTCCTCGTGAGTCCACGCACACGTAGCCGCCCTCGAGGCCCTTCCGTGCCCTCGAGTTGGGCGACGGCGTCGTGGAACGCCTCGATCGCTTCCTGCGTCCGGCCGGGTTCGACCTCGTACCGTGCGACTCTGGCGAACATAACCGGAACCCTAATACGGGATTGGGGTGTATTAGCCAACAAAAGTGGTGAGCCGGCCACCTGAAGACAGCGAGCTCGTCGAGCGGGCTCGCCGCGGAGACGAAGACGCCTATGAGGAGCTCGTGCGTGCAACATCAGGGCATCGCGTTTCGCACCGCGTACGTCATCGCAGGGCAATGCCAGCGACGCGGAAGAGGCTGCTCAGGAGGCGTTCGTCAAGGCGTATCGGGCGCTCGGGCGCTTCCGGCCGGGCTCGCCTTTCCGGCCGTGGCTGCTCCGGATCGTCGCCAACGAGGCTCGCAATCGCCGCCGCTCCGCAGGGCGCCGCGCGGCCCTCTCGCTGCGCGCCGCGGCCGAAGAATCCTCGGGGGACGCGGCTCCGTCCCCCGAGGGCGTTCGTGCTCGCCGGACGAGGACCGGGGGCGGCTGCTGGAGGCGGTCAACGAGTCTGCGTGAGGAGGAGCGCCTCGTGATCGCGTGCCGCTTCTTCCTCGAGCTGTCCGAGGAGGAGAGACGGCTGCGCGCGCTGGACGTTCGGCTCGGGCACGGTCAAGTCGCGCACGTCGCGGGCGCTCGAGCATCTGAGGGAGGCGTATGGCTGAGCTCGAGACCGCACTTCGCGCAGCTCGGCGGCGACGTGCGCGTTCCCGCCGACTCCTGACGTGGCGTCGGCGATCCGCGGGCCGCCTCGAACGGCCGCCTCGGTTCTGGCAGCCGACCGGTGGCGATCGCGCTCGTGGCCGTGGTCGTTCGTCGCGATCGCGCGCGGTGTTCGCCGTGTCCCGCAGGCGCGCACGGCGATCCTCGACTGGCTCGGCCTGCGGAACGTCAGCGTCGTCCGAGCGACAAGCTGCCCGCAGTGCCCGCCCACGGCCGGCCTCGACCTCGGTCAGCGGGTCACGCTCGACGATGCGAAGCGCCGCGCCCCTCTGGCTGCGCGTTCCGGACGGCGATCCCGACAGCGTCTGGGTGAACGAGTCGCTCCCCGGCGGCAAGGTCTCCCTCCTTTGGGGGACGCCGTCGAACGTGCGCCTGCTGCTGACCGAGTTCACGGGCCGGACCTACATCGAGAAGGTCGTCGACGGCGACACGCAGGTCGAGCGGGTCAAGATCGGCGACGCGGGCGCGTGGTTCCAGGGCCCGCACGTGGTCATGTTCCAGGACCGCGACGGCCGCTTCCGTGAGAGCCATGCGCGCCTGGCCCGGAACACGCTCGTCTGGCAGGTGGGCGACATCACGCTTCGGCTCGAGGGCGGCCTCACGAAGGACGGAAGCGCTGCGGATCGCACGGACCGCCTCGTAAATCTTTTGTGAAAGGTGCAAATCACCCCCTATAGGGAGATCCGCTTCTGTCGTCTGACCGGAACAATGAGGGCAATCGGCGAGAAAGGACAGCGTGGCGGTCACTGACATCACCCTGGCGGATCCCACCGAGATGGAGCGCATCGAGCGATGGCGAGCGGAAGAGCTCGAGCGCGCCGGGTATGAGCCGCGCGCAGCTGGTCGACTTTGCGGTGCGACACGACGTTGATCTGCATGTCGCGGTCGACCTGCTCGAGCGCGGCTGCCCTGACGGATCTGGCCCCTCAGAATCCTGCTCTAACTAGCAGGCATCCAGGCATCACGGTCAGAATCACTGCCCGTGATCGCTTCGATCCCCTCGCCGCACACCGGCACGATCGACATCGGCCCGCTCGTACATGCACATGTACGGGCTGATGCTGCTGCTCGCGATCGCGGCGTGCGTCTGGCTGACCGGCGTGCGCTGGGTGCAGTCGCGGCGGCGACTGGGACCTCGTGTTCCGCGTCGCCGTCTGGGGCGTCGCGGTCGGGATCGTCGGCGCGCGGCTCTACCACGACCTCACGAGCTGGAACGAGGTGCCCGACCCGAAGTGGTGGGGCATCTTCGCGGTCTGGAAGGGCGGCCTCGGCGTCTGGGGCGGGATCCTGCTCGGCTGCGTCGTCGGCGCGATCGTCGTCGCGCCGCTCGGGCGAGAGCGTGTCCAAGTTCATGGACGCGGTCGCGCCCGGGCTTGCTGCTCGCGCAGGGCATCGGCCGCATCGGCAACTGGTGCAACCAGGAGCTCTACGGCAAGCCGACCGACCTGCCGTGGGGGCTGAAGATCGACATCGACCACCGGTCCCGCGGCTACGAGCAGTACTGCGACCTTCCATCCGACCTTCCTCTACGAGCTGATCTACGACCTTGTCGATGGTCGGGGTGCTGCTCCTGATCGACCGGCGCTTGCCGATCCGCGCCGCCCGGGCTGTTCGCGCTCTACGTCGTCGTTCTACACGTTCGGGCGCTTCTTCGAGGAGCTGCTGCGGATCGACCCCGCGCACCACATCGCGGGGCTGCGGCTGAACGCGTGGGTGTCGCTCGATCCTGTTCGTGCTGCTCGACGGCGTTCTTCATCTGGTGGCAGTTCTTCCGGCGGCGAAGTTCGAGTCGTGGCGGCGCAGTGGCGGCGCGCGGGAGCGAAGCGACCGGGGGCCGAAGATGGCCATTCCAGGTGGCCGCGTCCGACCCGGCAACTAGCGTTCCGCCCGCGCTGAGTCGTCCGCGAGCTCGAGCTCGACCTCGACGCGCTTCGAGGGCCCTTTCGACCTGCTCCTGACCCTGGTCCTGCAGGAGGAGCTGCCGCTGGCCGAGGTCGACGTGGCGGGGATCGTGCCTCGCGTTCGTCGAGCGGCTCGCCGAGCGGGAGGAGCTCGACCTCGAGGCGTGCGGCGAGTTCCTCGTGCTCGTCGCGGCGCTGCTCGAGCTGAAGGCGCGCGGCCTCTTCGCCGGAGCGAGGCCGAGCTCGGCGGATCTCGAGCCCGGAGGAGGCGGCCGAGGAGCTCGCGCGGCGGCTCGAGCGAGTACCGGCGGATCGAAGGAGGCGGCGGCGTGGCTGGCCGAGCGGCTGGCGTCGGACGCGACCGCTTCTTCCGGCTCGGGCCTGCGCCGCTGGCGCCCGCGCGGAGCGGCGGCTCGCGCCGCAGGATCCGGCGGCGCTCGCGGCCGTGCTGCGGGCGCTGGCGGCCGAGCCGCCCGAGGTCTCGCTCGCGCATCATCGAGCTGCGCTTCCCGCCGGTGTCGCGGTTCCTCGAGCGCTTCCGCGCCGTGCTCGGGCGGCGTCAGCGGTTCGACTTCGACCAGGAGGTGGCGGGTCTGACGCGGGTCGAGCAGGCCGTCGCGTTCCTCGCGCTGCTCGAGCTGCGGCAGGCCGGGAGAGATCACGCTCGAGCAGGCCGCGCCGTTCGCCCCGATTCGCGTCGTCGCCGCGGAGTCGTCGAGCGAGAGAGGTCGCATGGAACGTCCGCTCCGCCTGATCCAGGCCAACCCGCTCGACTCGCCTGCGCGCGGACGATCGAGGCGCTGCTCGTCGTCGCCTCGCAGCCGCTGTCGGTGGACGAGCTGTGCGAGGCGTGCGGACGACGACGCCGAGCGCGTCGAGACGGCGCTCGGGCTGCTCGGCGAGCGCGTATCGCGAGGGCCGGAGCGGGATCGTGCTCGAGCAGGTCGCCGGCGGCTGGGCGTTCCGCGCGTCGCGCGAGGCGGCCGAGGCGTGCGGGCGGCTCTTCGAGCGGCCGGTCGAGCGCGGCCTCTCGCAGGCGGCGCTGGAGACGCTCGCGGTCGTCGCCTACCTCGGGCCGTGCTCGCGGCCGGAGATCGCGCGCATCCGCGGGCGTCGCGGTCGACTCGGTCGTGGCGGGCCTCGTCGAGCGCGGCCTGATCGCGGAGGCGGGCCGGGGACGATCTGCGGCGCGGTGCGCTATCGCGTGACGCCGCTGTTCGAGCGCGTCTTCGGCCTCGAGATCGCTCGTCGGCGCTGCCGCGCCTGGACGACTTCGGCGGCGACGCGGACGAGCTGCGCGGCCGGCTCGGAAACGCTCGCCGAGCGCCGCCCGGCTTAGCTCAGGTAGACGAGGAGTGCGTGCCCTGGCCTCACGTGCGGCGGGCGTTCTCGACCTCGATACCTTGACGGAGGACGATGCGAAGAAGTTCCGCACGGACAGGCATGAACAATCCTCAGGGTGGCATCTTCGCGCTTGGAACGGCGTCTCACGCCTACTTCGAGTTCAGCCTCAGGGACAACAGCAGCGGCGCCGAGCTCGTCCGCGCGATCTCAGGCTGCGCGAGCCGAGGACGACGATGGGCGGCGTCAATCTCGTCAGCTCGGGTTCAGGCCGGAGCTCTGGCGGAAGTCTCCGGCGGCGAGCTGCCGACCTCGCTCGGCGGCTTCGACGAAGACCTCGTCGGCATCGACGGCTTCGTGATGCCGGCCACGCAGCACGACGCCGTGCTCTGGCTGTCGGGAAGCGCCTACGACGTGATCTTCGACGTCGCGCGCGCGGCGATCGCGAGCTCCGAGAGCTGGCAACGCGTCGCCGAAGAGACCTCGAGCTGGCCGTACCGGCACGATCGCGACCTGACCGGCTTCATCGACGGAAGCGAGAATCCTGACGCTGATCGATGCGCCGGAGCTCGTCCTCGTCCCCGAGGGACGTCCCGGGCGCGGGCGGGACGATCCTGCTCCTGCAGAAGTGGGCTCACGACGCCGCCTGCCTGGGAAGCGCTGCCGGACGCCGAGCAGGAGCGGGTGATCGGGCGGACGAAGCCCGACAGCGTCGAGCTCGAGGACCAAGCCCGCCGACTCGCACGTCGCGAGCACCGACCAGGACCGCTTCGGCAAGATCTTCCGCCGCAACATGCCCTTACGGCACGGTCACCGACCACGGGACGATGTTCGTCGGCTTCAGCGCCGAGCAGCAGCCGCTCGTCAGCGATGCTGGAGAGCATGGCCGGGCTCGGCTGACGGCGTTCGCGACGCGCTCACGCGCTACACGCGGCCGCTCACCGGCGCGTACTACTTCGTCCCGTCGACGGAGGCGCTGCGGGCGATCAGCACGTAGTGACAGGAGCGAAACTTCGACATGCGATTGAACGCCTACCTCGCGCGCACCGGGATCGCTTCCCGGCGAGGCGCCGATGAGCTGATCAAGACGGGCCGCGTGCGCGTCAACGGCGTGTACGCGCGGGCTGAACACGTTCGTCGCAGGAGCGCGACGTGGTCGACCTCGACGGGCGGCTCCTCGCTGCCGCAGGCGCTCGCGTACGTCCTCCTGCACAAGCCGGCCGGCGTCGTCACGACCGCGAGCGACCCGCACGGGCGGCCCACGGTCGTCGAGCTCGTCGAGCACGAGTCGCGCGTCGTCCCGGTCGGCCGGCTCGACGCGGACACGACCGGCGTCGCTCCTGCTCACGAACGACGGCGAGCTCGCGCACCGGCTCGCGCACCCGCGCTACGAGGTCGAGAAGGTCTACGAGGCCGAGGTCGAGGGCGAGCCGTCGGACGAAGCGCTCGCCGCGCTCGAAGCGCGGCGTCGAGCTCGACGACGGCCCGACCGCGCCGGCACAGCGCCGCCGGCTCGGCCCGTCACGCATCGAGCTTACGATCCACGAGGGCCGCAAGCACCAGGTCAAGCGCATGCTCGAAGCGGTCGGCCACCCGGTGACCCGCCTGCACCGCAGCCGCTACGCGGGGCTCACGGTCGACCGGCGTCGAACCGGGTCGCTGGCGGAGCTGACCGAAGAGGAGGTCGCGTCGCTCCGCGAGCTCACTCGTAGAACGTGAGCACCGCGAGCACGATGTAGAGCGCCACGAGCGCCCAGCCCTCGAACGCGACCGCCTCGCCGTCGCCGGTGATCTGCCAGACGGCGATCGCCGTCAACGCGAGTGCGCCTGATGTACACGGGCGCGAGCACGAACGTCAGGCGATGCGTCGAAGAAGAGCGAGACCAGCACGAGGCACGGGGAACAGGAAGGCCGCGATCTGCGCGACCGAGTTCTTGATCGACCGAGATCGCGAGGTCGGACTGCCCTTGCGCGGCGAGCGTGATCGCCGACGACGTTCTCGACCGCGTTCCCGGCGATCCCGACGATCACGATGCCCGTGAACGCCTTCGAGATCCCGAGCGCCTCGACCGCCGGATCGAGCGCGCTCACGAACCAGTCGGAGACGAAGCGCCGCGCGCGACGCCGGCGACGGCGAGGACGACGACGCGCGGTCGCGAACGAGAACGGACGTCGTGCGCGCCTCTCGAGCGGCCGGCTCGCCGCGGTCGCTCGCGCAGGTAGCCCCAGAGCCAGAACGCCGTAGACGGCGAGCAGGCAGGACCGCGCCGACCGCCGAGATCGTCGACCGCGTGCTCGCTCGCGCGGTCGCCGACGGTGTTCGAGAGACCGAGCAGGACGATGATGAGACGCGGCGAGCAGGAGCAGCGTCGCCGTGTCGTTCGGCAGCCGCGTCCGGAAGCGCATCACGCCGTCTCGCGCCGAGCGTCGACCCGGCGACGATCGCCAGGCCCGAGCACGAGCAGCGCGTTCGCGAACAGCGAGCCGAGGATCGACGTCTGCGCGACGACGACCTCGCCGGCCGCGAGCGCGAAGAGGACGACGAACAGCTCGGGCAGGTTGCCGAGCGTCGACTGCAGCACGCCGGTCAGCGCGGGGCCGAACCGCGTCGCCGACGCGCCTCGGTCGCGATCCCGATCACCCAGGCGAGCCCGGCCAGCGCCGCGGCCGACACGAGGAAGACGGCGACCGGAGACGCGTCACGCGAAGTGGAGTGACACCGGCGACGACGCACAGCGCGAGGATTCCGGCGCAGAATCCAGCGTCCGCCAGCTACGGCCGAACAAAGCCCATGCGCTCGTACATCGTCTCGAGCGATCGGGCGCGCTCGCCTCGCGGCCTTGTCCGCGCCCTGCGGCGAGCATCCGCCGCAGCTCGCCCTCGTCCGCGCGGAGCTCGTTGTAGCGCTCCTGGATCGGCGCGAGCAGCTCGACGACGGCCTCGGCGACGCCCTCCTTGAACGCGCCGTAGCCCTGGCCGTCGAACCGCGCCTCGACCTCGGCGATCGAGCTCCCGGTCGACGACGGCCATGATCTCGATCAGGTTCGAGACGCCCGGCTTCTCCTCCGGATCGTGGCGCACCTCGGTGCCCGGAGTCGGTGACCGCGGTCTTGAACTTCTTCCGCACCTCGTCCGGCGGGTCGATCATCCGGACGACGCCCGCCGGCGCGCCGCGCGTCGTCGACATCAGCCGCTCCGGCTCCTGGAGGTTCTTGATCCGCGCGCCCTCCTCGGGGTAGACGGCCTCGCGGAACCTTGAACGTCTCGCCGAAGCGTCCGTTGAAGCGCTCCGGCGATGTTCGCGCGCGAGCTCGAGGTGCTGGCGCTGGTCGTCGCCGATCGGGACGATGTCGGTCTGGTAGAGCAGGATGTCGCCGGCCATCAGCACGGGGTAGTTGAAGAGCCCGGCCGAGACGAAGTCCTGCTCCTCTGAGCGCTCCTTGAACTGCGTCATCCGCCGGAGCTCGCCGAAGCTCGTGACCGCGCCGAGCAGCCACGCGGCCTCGGCATGCGCCTGCACGTGGCTCTGGACGAAGACGGTCGAGCGGTCGGGATCGAGGCCCGTCGCGAACAGCCAGCGCGGCGACGGACGAGCGTCGCCTCGTGCAGCACCTCCGGCTCGAACGGCGTCGTGATCGAGTGCAGGTCGACGACGCAGAAGAACGCGTCGCCCTGCTCCTGCGTGGCCGACGTACTGCCGGAACCCGCCGCTGTAGTTGCCGAGGCGTCTTGTCGCCGGACGACCGGATGCCGGAGAAGATCCGCATTCAGTCGATTATCGCCGGGACGGCGGCGTCGATGGCGGTCCGCAGCGAACGGACGTAGTCGCGCAGCGCGGCCGGCCCGTCCTCGGCGACCTCGACCGCCCGCGAGCCGACGACGACGCCGTCGGCCAGCGCCGGCGGCGTCCTGAGCGTGCTCGGGAGTCGAGATGCCGAAGCCGGCGTAGAGCGGGACGTCGGTCAGCGCCCGAGCCCGGGAGACGAGGCCCGCGAGGTGAGGGGAGAGGTCGTCGCGGGCCCCGGTCGTCCCGGTGAGAGTGACGAGGTAGAGCCAGCCGTCCGTCTGGTCGGCGGCCAGCTCCAACCGCTCGTCGGTGGAAGTCGGCGCAACGAGCTGGATCCGGCGGAGGTCGGGGCGCTCGTCCGGCGGGGAGGTCGGCGACGATCAGGCTCGTCGCGCCGGCCGCCTCGCCGCGTCGGCCGCGAAGCGCTCGTAGCCGTACGCCTCGAGAAGCGACGCGTAGGTCATCGGCACGAGCGGCACCTCGACGCGCTCGCGGGTCTGCGCGAGGCACTCGAGGCAGGCGCGCCGGTTCGCATCCCTGTGGCGAGCGCGCGCTCGGCCGCCGTGCCGGATCACCGGGCCGTCGGCGAGCGGGTCGGAGAACGGGAAGCCGAGCTCGACGAGGTCGGCGCCGCCTTCGACCGCGGCCTCCGCGAGCTCGGGCGTGTCCGGGCCGGACATCAGGTAGATGACGAGCGCGCTCACAGTCCGACCACCTCGGCGAGGTCCTTGTCGCCGCGGCCGGAGAGGCAGACGAGGACGAGCTCCTCGTCCAGGTCGCGCGCGCGTGCGAGCGCGTGCGCCGGCTCGAGCGCGGGGAGGATGCCCTCCGTTCTGGCCAGGTCGCGGAATGCGGCGAGCGCCTCCTCGTCGGTCGCGCGTCACGTACTCGGCGCGGCCGGTGTCGCGGAGGAACGCGTGCTCGGGGCCGACGCCCGGGTAGTCGAGCCCGGCCGAGATCGAGTGCGCGTCGAGCACCTGGCCGTCCTCGTCGGCGAGGATCGACGAGCGCGCGCCGTGCAGGACTCCGCGTGCGCCCGGTGCCGAGGCTCGCGGCGCCCGCGGCTTCGACGCCCACGAGCCGCACGTCCGGCGTCGTCGACGAAGCCGGCGAAGAGGCCGATCGCGTTCGAGCCGCCGCCGACGCACGCGACCGCGACCTCGGGCAGCCGACCCTCCGCGTCGAGCATCTGCTCGCGCGCCTCGCGCCCGATCACGCGCCTGCAGCTCGCGCACGAGCTCGGGATACGGATGCGGGCCGACGCACGAGCCGAGCAGGTAGTGGGTCGTCTCGACGTTCGTGAGCCAGTCGCGGATCGCCTCGCTCGTCGCCTCCGTCAGCGTCTTCGTCCCGAGCTCGACGGGGCGCACCTCCGCGCCGAGCAGGCGCATGCGCTCGACGTTCGGCCGCTGGCGGCGCATGTCCTCGGAGCCCATGTAGACGACGCACTCGAGGCCGAAGCGCGCGCAGACCGGTCGCGGCGGCGACGCCGTGCTGGCCCGCGCCGGTCTCGGCGACGATCCGCGGCTTGCCGAGCCGTCTGCGCGAGGAGCGCCTGGCCGAGCGCGTTGTTCAGCTTGTGCGCGCCGGTGTGGAGGAGGTCCTCGCGCTTCAGGTAGAGCCGCTTGCCCGGGGCGAAGCGCTCGGCGAGCGTGAGCGGCGTCGGCCGGCCGGCGTAGGTGCGCAGCAGCGTCCTCGAGCTCCTGTCGAAACTGGACATCGCCCTGCGACCTGGTCCCAGGCCATGGCCAGCTCGTCCAGGGCCGGAATCAGCGTCTCCGGCACGTAGCGCGCCGCCGTACTGGCCGTAGACGCCGACGCTCACGTCCGCGCCGCCTCGACGAAGGCTCGGATCCGGTCGTGATCCTTGATCCCCGGCGAGACGCTCGAGCTGCGAGCTCGCGTCGACCGCCCACGGCTCGGACCGCCTCGATCGCCTCGCGGACGTTCTCCGGCGCGAGACCGGCCCGCGAGCACGATCCGTCCCTCTTGCGCGACGCCGCGCGTGCGTGATGCTCGGGGTCGGCCTGCTCCCACGGCAGGTCGAGCACGCTGGGCCACGGGCTCGTCGCCGCGCAGGAGCACGGCGTCGCGGCCGCGGTGTCCGTTCTCGCGCTCGTAGAGCTGGACGAGGTCGGAGCCGGCGTCGGACCGCTCGCCGACGAAGACCGCGACCGAGAGCATCGTCTCGGGCACCGGCAGGACGCGCGTCGGCGCGCCGCGGGCTCTCGCGGGCGAGGATGAACCCGGCCAGGTCGGCGCCCGCGCCTCGGCCGGCGACGGCGACGTCCTCCTCCGCGCGTCAGCCCGCAGATCTTGACGAGCGGCCGGTCGATCAGCTCGCGGAGCTTGGCCGCCGGGTCCGTCGCGCGCATGAGCGCCGACCCGACGAGCACGGCGTCCGCGCCGGCGAGCTCTGCGGCCGCCGCCTGAGCGCGCGACTCGATCCCGCCTCGGCGACGACGACGCGATCGCGCGGAGCTTGCGCAACGAGGTCGAGCTGCGCGTTCCGGTCGATATCGGAAGGTCGAGAGATCGCGGGCGTTGATCCCGATCGGGTCTGCGCCGAGCGCGATCGCCTCGCTCGAGCTCGTCCGCGTCGTGGGCCTCGACGAGAGCGTCGAGCCTCGAGCTCGCGAGCGGCCATCATCAGCCGCGCGGCCGTGCTCGTCGTCGAGGTCTCGCAGCAGCAAGCAGGACGGCGTCCGCGCCGCTCCGTTTCAGCTCGGCCAGCTCGTCCGGCTCGCGGAAGAACCCTTTCGCCAGGAGCGGCAGCGATGCTGCGGCCCGCGCCGCACGCAGGTCGTCGACCGAGCCCGCGAAGCGTTCGTCGACGAGCACCGAAACCGCCGCGGCTCCCGCTCGCTCGAACTCGCCGGCCAGCAGCCCCGGATCGGCATCCGGCCGCAGGTCGCCTGCCGACGGCGAGCGGCGCTTGATCTCGGCGATCGCAGCGAGACCGGGTTGCGCGAGAGCGTCACTGGAACCTCATGCCGCCGCCACCGGTTCCCGTGAGAACGCGATCAGGGCCTCGAGCCGCTCGCCGGCTGCTCCGGAGTCGATCGCCTCGCGGGCGAGCCCGACGCCTTCTCCGAGGTCGCGCGCGAGCCCACCCGCTGCAATCGCGCCCGCTGCGTTGAGCAGCACCGCGTCGCGCTTCCCGCCCTCCGCGCCCGAGAAGATGCGGCGAATCGTCTCGGCGTTGTCGGCAGGATCGCCGCCGCCGAGCTCCTCGGGAGCGCAGCGGTCGATGCCCAGGTCGAGCGGATCGATCTCACGGCGCCGCACCTGTCCGTTCGGCGACCTCGCAGACGAGGTTCGGGCCTGCGGGCGAAAGCTCGTCGACGCCCGCCGCGCCGTGGACCACGAACGCGCGCTCCGCGCCGAGTCGGGCGAGCACGTCCGCGATCGTCGGCACGAGCTCCGGCGCGTACACGCCCGACCACCTGAGCCCGCGCGCCGGCCGGGTTCGTCAGCGGCCCGAGCACGTTGAAGACCGTCCGCGTCGCGAGCTCGCGGCGAACCGGCGCCGCGTGCCGCATCGCGGGGTGATGCGTCGGAGCGAAGCAGGAAGCCGAAGCCGAGCTCGTCGATCGAGCGCGCGATCGTCTCCGGCGGCAGCTCGAGGTTGAAGCCGAGCGCCTCGAGCACGTCCGCCGAGCCTGACGACGAGGAGACGGCGCGGTTCCCGTGCTTCGCGACCCCGGCGCCAGCGGCCGCGGCGACGAGCGCAGCCGCGGTCGAGATGTTGAACGTCCGGGCACCGTCGCCTCCGGTCCCGGCCGTGTCGACGCAGATCGGTCGCGCGGGCCGGACGACGAGCACGTGCTCGCGCATCGCCTCGGCGCAACCGGCGATCTCGTCCGCGGTCTCGCCCTTGATCCGCAAGCGCGACGAGAAACGCGCCGATCTGCGCGGGCGTCGCCTCGCCGTCCATGATCGAGCGCATCACGTCGCGCGCGTCCTCCTGGCTCAGGTCGCGCCCGTCCATCAACTCGGCGATGGCGCTCTGGATCATGCGGCCTCCAGGAAGTTGCGGATCAGCTGCGGCCCGAGCGGCGTCAGCACCGACTCGGGGTGGAACTGGACTCCGTGCACGGGCAGCTCGCGATGGCGGACGGCCATGATCTCGCCGTCCGCGAGCGGTCGCGGCCACCTCGAGCTCGTCGGGACCCTGGTCGCCGCGAGCGAGTGGTAGCGCCCCGCCTCGAACTCGTCGGGCAGGTCGTGGAAGAGCCCGCGGCCGTCGGTGCGCACGGTCGTCGCCTTCCCGTGGACGAGCGTGCGCGCGGCCCCGATCTCGCCGCCGAACGCCTCGACGATCGCCTGGTGCCCCAGGCAGACGCCGAGGGTCGGCCAGCGAGACAGCCGCTTCACGATCTCGAGCGTGTTCCCCGACCCGCTCGGCCGCCCCGGGCCCGGCGAGATGACGAGGTGGGAGGGACGGAGCCGCTCGGCCTCGTCCGCGTCGATCTCGTCGTTCCGCCGCACGACGACCTCGACGCCCTGCTCGGCGATCATGTGCGCGAGGTTGTAGGTGAAGCTGTCGTAGTTGTCGACGAGCAGGATCACAACCGCGCCTCCGCCAGCTCGATCGCGCGCTCGATCGCGGCGAGCTTCTTCAGGCACTCGTCGTGCTCGAGCGCCGGAACCGAGTCGGCGACGATCCCGGCGCCGGCCTGCAGGTGAGGCCACGCCGTCGGACGAGGACCATCGTCCTGATCGCGATGCACGTGTCGAGCGCGCCGCCCGGCAGCGAGTAGCCGACCGCGCCGGCATACGGCGCCGCGCCGGTACTGCTCGAGCTCGGAGATGATCTGCATCGCGCGCACCTTCGGCGCACCGGAGACGGTGCCGGCCGGGAAGCAGGCGCGCAGCAGGTCGAACGGGCTCACGTCCGGCTGGAGCTCGCCGACGACCTCGGAGACGAGGTGCGTGACGTGCGAGAAGCGCTCCGGCTCGAGGAAGCCGCTCGACGTGGACCGTTCCCGGCCTCGCAGACGCGCGAGAGGTCGTTCCGGCCGAGGTCGACCAGCATCACGTGCTCCGCGCGGTCCTTCTCGGAGGCGAGCAGCTTCTCGACGTCGCCCGGCCCGCGCGGAATCGTCCCTGCGATCGGGTTCACGCTCGCGTGGCCGTCCTCGACGCTTGACGAGCGTCTCCGGCGAGGAGCCGATCAGCGCCAGCTCGCCGAGCTCGAGCAGGAAGAGGTACGGCGACGGGTTCACGCGCCGGAGCGAGCGGTAGATGTCGACGCGCGGACGCCCGGGTCGGCCGCTCGGCGCGCTGCGAGAGGACGATCTGGAACGCGTCGCCCTCGCGGATGTACTGCTTCGCGCGCTCGACGCCGCGGACGTACTCGAACCGTCCCGGCGAGCGGCGCGTCCGTCCGCCGGTCCCGTTGCGGCCCGCCTCGAGCCGGGTCAGCGGTCCGTCGAGCCGCTCCGCCACCTCGACCGGGTCGCCGCGCAGGATCTCGGCCATCCCCAGGACGTGGTCGAACTTGACGAGCGTGTCGGCGACGACGAACCGGCTCTCGGGAAAGTCCGGCCCGGTGTCGGGCAGCGGCACGGTCGGCTCGAGCTTCGCGATGTGGTCGTAGCCGAGGTAGCCGACGACAGGCTCGTCGAGCGCCTCCGCTTCCTCGAAGGCGACGATCCGCGTCCCGTAGCCGACGAACGAGTGCCGGCCGATGCGCCCGTGCTCGACGGATTCGAGCAGGAAGGCGGCGCCGTCCTCGGGACGCAGGCGGAGGTACGCCCCGAGTGGAGTGACGAGATCGGTGGGTATGACGGTGGTTGCGTTCATTTCGGGCAAAACAAAAAGACCTCCGGCTGGAGGTCTTCGGGCGGAACGGGCTTGTCGGCCTAGGTAGCTCAGGCGACGCTCCCGCCCCGCTCGTGGCGCCATGGTCCAGGCCCAGAGTGAGGTCGGGAGAGTCATTGGCTCAAGGGTAGGCCGCACGGCGGGCAAGCGTCAAGCGTCACGTGCCACTTCGCGCTTCGTGAGCGCGAAGATCTGCTCGTAGAACGCGCGCAGCCCGTCTGCCGACAGCGGGCCGCGGTTCGCACGCGCCGAGGTCGCGGAGGATCCACTCCTCGCGCTCCGGGTCGACGAAGTCGATCCCGCGCGACTCCTTGTACGCCTTCAGCTGCGCGACGAGCCGCAGCCGCGCGTTGACCGCTTCGACGAGCGCGCGGTCGTTGTCCGAGATCTTGTCGCGGAACTGCTGGATGACTGGGTCGGTGTCATCGGGCACGGCGAAATCTAGACTAGCGAGCGCGATGGCAACGAACGGCTCGCCCGAGCTGCTGATCGTCATGGGCCCGGAGGCGACGCCGGACCAGACGGACCACGTCGTCGCCCGGCTCGAGGAGGCCGGCGTCGACGCGCGCGTGTCCCGCGGGCGCGAGGCGACGGTGATCGGCGCGATCGGCGACCGCGAGCTGCTCGCCACCCTGCCCGTCGAGGGCTACCCCGGCGTCGAGCAGGTCGTCCCGATCGTCAAGCCGTACCGGCTCGTCGCGCGCGAGCTCGCTGCCGACCCGACCGTGATCGAGGTCGACGGGCGCCGCATCGGCGACACGTACTTCGGGCTGATCGCCGGGCCGTGCAGCGTCGAGAGCCGCGAGCAGACGCTCGACGACGGCGCGGGTCGTCGCCGACGCCGGGGCGACGATGCTCCGCGGCGGAGCGTTCAAGCCGCGCACGTCGCCGTACACGTTCCAGGGCCTCGGGCTCGAGGCGCTCGGAGCTGCTCGAGGAGGCGCAAGGCCGAGACCGGCCTCCCGATCGTGACCGAGCTCGATGGACCCGCGGCACGTCGAGGAGGTGGTCGAGGCGAGCGGACGTGATCCAGATCGGCGCGCGGAACAGCCAGAACTTCCTGCTCCTGTCCGAGGTCGGGCGCGCCGAGAAGCCTGTGCTGCTCAAGCGCGGCCTGTCGAGCCTCGGTCGAGGAGCTGCTGATGGCCGCCGAGTACGTGGCCAAGGAGGGCAACGACCGGATCATCCTCTGCGAGCGCGGGATCAAGACCTTCGAGACGGCGACCCGCTTCACGCTCGACCTCGGCGCCGTCGCGGTGCTCAAGCACGAGACGCACCTGCCGGTGATCGTCGACCCGTCGCACGCTGCCGGCCGGCGCGACCTCGTCCTGCCGCTCGCGCGCGCCGCCGCCGCGGTCGGGGCGGACGGGATCATCGTCGAGACGCACCCGAAGCCCGAAGAGGCGCTCTCCGACGCGGCCCAGCAGATCCCGACGAGCGAGTTCGCGGACTTCGCGGCCGAAGTGTCGGCGGTCGTCGCCCTGATGGGCAAAGAGATCGGGTAGCGTGCGCGTCGCGCTCGTCGGCACAGGGCTGATCGGCGCCTCGGTCGGGTTGGCCGCGAAGCGGACCGGCGCGGGAGGTGGTCGGGTTCGACCCTGACCCTGCCGCGCTCGAGGGCGCAGTCGGAGAAAGGCGCCGTCGACGAGGCCGCCCCGTCACGCGAGGACGCGCTTGCAGGGCGCGGAGCTCGCGGTCGTCGCAGCGCCGGTGGCGCAACTGGCCCGCGAGGTCTCGACCGTGCTCGAGTCCGCGCCTGAGGACTGCACGGTGACCGACGTCGGCTCGACGAAGAGCGCGGTCTGCGCGGGCGGCCGAACGGATCTGCGCGCTTCGTCGGCGGGCACCCGGTCTGCGGCCCGGAGGCACGCGGCCCGGAGCACGCGAGCGGCGAGCTCTTCCAGGGCGCGACCTGGTTCCTGACCCGCTCCCGAGACCGGACGCGCAGCGCTACCGGCTCGTCCACGCGTTCGTCGTCCGGCGCTCGGCGCGACGCCGGTCGCGGTCGACCCCGAGGCGCACGACCGGATCGTGGCGCGTGACGAGCCACCTCCCGCACGCGCTCGCCAACCTGCTCGTCAACCAGGCCGGCGCGACGCGGGTCGAAGGTCACGATCCGCTCCTGTCCGCGGGCGGCTCGCTGCGCGACATGACTCGGGTCGCGGGCGCCAACCCGCGGATCTGGGTCGACATCTTCCTCGACAACGCGCGCCGCTGAGCGAGTCGCTCGGCGAGCACCGGCGCCGGATCGAGAAGCTCGAGGAGGCGCTCGCGGCCGGCGACGCGGGCTTCGTCGCGCGCTGGATCGGCGAGGCGTCCGGAAACCGGCGGCGCATGCTCGAGGTCGCGTATCCCGACCCACGGCGCGCTGCACCGCCTGCGCGTCCACGTGCCCGACCGGGCCGGCGTGCTGGCAGCGATCACGCAGGGCCTCGGCGCGGAGCGGATCAACATCGAGGACTTCGAGCTCCAGCACCTCTCGCCCGAGCGCGGCGGAGTGCTCCTGCTGCTGATCAGCGGCGAGCGCGGAGGCGAACCGCGCCGCCGAGCTCCTCGAGCAGCGGGGCTGCGGGGTCGTCGTGTCTCCGATCCTCGACGAATGAAGATCGAGCCCGCGGCGTCGATCGAGGGCGCGATCGCGGTTCCGGGCGTGAAGGGCATCTCCCAGCGGGCGGTGCTGCTCGGCGCGATCGCGGACGGTGAGAGCCGGATCGAGCGGCTTCGGACGCGCGGCGGACACCGGGACGGCGCTTCGGTCGTCCGGCAGCTCGGGGCCGAGTGCGACGATGACGGGCTGGAGACGGTTCGCGTCCGCGGCGTCGGGCTGCACGGCCTGCATGCGCCGGACGAGCCCCGCTCGACTTCGGCAACGCGGGGACGGTCATGCGGCTCGCCGCCGGGATCCTGGCCGGCCAGGAGGGCGGTTCGAGCTGGTCGGCGACGAGTCGCTCTCGAGCCGGCCGCGAGGAGCGGATCGCCGAGCCGCTGCGGCAGATGGGCGCGCGGCATCGAGACGACCGACGGCCACGCGCCGGTCGTGATCGAGGGCGGCGAGCCTGCAGTCGATCCGCTACGAGCCGCCGATGGCGAGCGCGCAGGTCAAGTCGGCGGTCGCTCCTCGCCGGGCTGCTCGCGGACGGCGGCGCGACCCGCGTCGTCGAGCGCAATCCGACCCGCGACCACACGGAGCGGCTGCTCCGCGAGCTCGGCGTGCCGGTCGCGCGGCGCGGTACCGAGATCTCCGTCTTGCCGGTCGACACGCCTGCCGTCCGGTCAACGTGCCGGATCGCGGGCGACTTCTCGTCGGCCGCGCCGTTCGTGTCGTCGCCGCGACGCTCGCTCAGCGGATCGAGCTCCTCGTCCAGGGCGTCAACGTCAACCCGCTGCGCACCGGGCTGCTGGACGTCCTCGAGCGGATGGGCGCGAACATCGCCGTCTTCAACCGGCGAACGGAAAGCGGCGAGCCGGTCGCCGACCTCGAGGTGCGCTCGGCGCCGCTCACCGCGACCCAGGTCGACGCCGGAAGAGGTGCCGCGGCTGATCGATGAGCTGCCCCTGGTCGCGCTTCGCCGCCGGGCTGGCCCGAGGCGAAACGGTCGTCCGCGGCGCCGCCGAGCTGCGCGTAAAGGAAACGGACCGGATCGAAACAGTGACAACTTCGCTCAAAGCCCTTGGCGTGCGCATCACGGCGAGCGATGATGGTTTCAGGGTGAGAGGGTCCCATCCCGCCCCAGGGTGGGGGCATGGGCTCGTTCGGCGATCACCGGCTCGCGATGCTCGGCGCCGATCGCCGGTCTCGTCTCCCGCGAAGGCGTGCGCCTCGAGGACGCCGAAGCCGTGGCGATAAGCTTCCCGGATTCTTCGACCTTCTCGAGTCGGTCACACAGAGATGATCGTCACCATCGACGGGCCCGCAGGGGCTGGCAAAAGCACGGTCGCAAGCCGCCTCGCGGAGCGCCTCGGCTTCCGCTACCTCGACACCGGCGCCATGTACCGCGCCCTCACCTGGCTCGCCATGCAGGAAGGGGATCGACCTCGGCGAGGGCGAGAAGCTCGGCGAGCTCGCGCGTGAATCGCCGGGTCGAGCTGGACGACGTCGGGACGGGTCTCGATCGCGGGCAGCGACGTGACCTCGGCGATCCGGCAGTCACGGATCGACCGCATGGTGCCGGTCGGTCGCACGTCACCCGGAGGTGCGCGAGGTCATGCGCGAGCGCCAGCGGGAGCTGGCCGAGCTCGGCGACGCCGTGATCGAAGGGTCGCGACATCGGCACGGTCGTCTGCCCGGACGCGGACGTGAAGGTCGTACCTCGTCGCCGAACGCAGCGTGCGCGAGGCGCCGCGGCAGGCGGAGCGTCCGGACATCGGCGCGCGATGCGCCTCGCGACCGACCTCCGCGCCCGCGACGACAGCGACCGCGCGCGGATGCAGCCCGCCGAGGACGCGCGCGGTGATCGACACGAGCGACCTCGACGTCGAGAACGTCGTCGACCAGATCGAGGCGCATGGTTCGAAGCTCGCCTCCGTGGCATGAACGGCGTCGACGCCGTCTGGGTCGGTCGGGCGGTTGACGATCGAGCCGCTGACGAGGCTGTTCGCGCCCCTCAGCAACTACGGCTCGGAGCGCGATTCCGCATCGAAGGCGGCGTCGTGCTCGCGATCAACCACTTCTCGTGGATCGACCTGCCCGCCTTCGGGTCGGCATGTCCCGCGGACGATCCACTACCCTCGCGAAGAGCGAGATCCACCGCCACTTCGGGCTCGGGCACCTGATCCGCGCGTTCGGCGCGCGCTCCGTGCGCCGGGGCGAGTCCGACCGCGAGGCGATCCGCGCGATGCGTGAGATCGTCCGCGACGGCGATGCGCTCGGCCTCTTCGTCGAAGGGACGCGGCAGAAGAACGGCATGCCCGGAGAGGCGATGCCCGGCGCGGCGATGGTCGCGCCTGCAGGAGGACGTGCCGGTCGTGCCGGCGGCGATCTACGGGAGCCAGTTCTGGCAGCTGGGCAACTTCCATCCGGTCTCGATCGCCTGGGGCGAGCCGATGCGGTTCGAGGGCATTCCGCGCGCGGCAAGGGGTACCGGGAGGGCTCGGCGCTGATCCAGGACGAGATCCACCGGCTCTGGCGCTGGCTCGGCGGCCTGCACGAGAACGGCCGCCCCGACTACGCCACGCCGCCGCCGTGAGCACCGGACGAGCTCGCTCGGCACGGTCGCCGTCGTCGGCTTCCCGAACGTCGGCAAGTCGACGCTCGTCAACCGGCTGACCGGCTCGCGCCAGGCGGTCGTCCACGAGACGCCCGGCGTGACGCGCGACCGGAAGGAGGTCGTCTGCGAGTGGGCCGGCCAGCGCTTCCTGCTCGTCGACACGGGCGGGCGTCGACGTCGCCGACCCGTCGCCGCTCGACGCAGCAGGTCGCCGAGCAGGCGCGCCGCGCGATCGCCGAGGCCGACCTCGTGCTCTTCGTCGCTCGACACGCGGACCGGGATCACGCCCGGCGACGAGGAGCTGCGCCGCGATCCTGCGCCACTCCCGCAAGCCGATCTTCCTGATCGCGAACAAGATCGACGAGCCGGGGCGCGAGGCCGAGGCGTTCGAGTTCCACCGGCTCGGGCTCGGCGACCCGATTCCCATGTCCGTCCGTGCACGGCCACGGCACCGGCGACCTGCTGGACGCGATCGTCGCGCGGCTCCCGGCGGCGGGCCGGCCGAGGCGAGCGAGGAGGCGATCCGCGTCGCGATCCTCGGGCGGCCGAACGTCGGCAAGTCGAGCCTCTTGAACGCGCTGCTCGGCGAAGAGCGCGTGATCGTCTCGGAGCAGCCGGGGACGACCCGCGACTCGATCGACACCGTGCTTCGGCGCGGCGAGCGGACGTTCGTCCTCGTCGACACCGCGGGCATCCGCCGCAAGCGCAGGCAGCGGCAGGGGATCGAGTACTACTCGGAGCTGCGCGCGCTCCAGGCCGCGGAACGGGCCGACGTCGCGCTCGTCCTCGTCGACTCGAGCGAGGGCGTCGTCGAGCAGGACCTGTCGATCGCGGACATCGCCCGGAAGTCGATGTCCTCGACGCTCGTCGTGCTCTCGAAGTGGACATCGCGGAAGTCGGGATCGAGGACGTGCGCGAGCGGCTCGCGCCGCGCCTCAGGCAGCGCCCGCCGGTCGTCGCCGCCTCGGCGAAGACGAAGCGCGGGATCGGCAAGGTGCTCGACCGGGTCGAGGAGCTCTACGGCAAGTACATCTCGCGCGTCCCGACCGGCGAGCTGAACCGCTTCCTGAGCGAGCTGCGGCAGGTCCGCCAGCCTCCGTCCCGAAACGGAAAGAGCCTCAACCTCCTGTACGGAACCCAGACCACCGTGCGCCCGCCGCGCTTCCGCTTCTTCGTCAACGACCCCGGCCTGATCACGCGCGGACTACGGCTACTGGGTCGAGAACCAGCTTGAGAGACCGGTTCGAGCTCGAGGGCGTGCCGGTGGCGATCGACTTCGTGCGCCGGGCCTGAACCGTCCGACTCACTCTGTAGCGTTTGCCTCAAGTTCGCGGCCCCGCCGGCCGAAAAGAGACTGATGAACCCACCCTCGAGTCTGGAGCAGAGCAGCTGATGGACATCGGCGTTCCGGAAACCGAGCACGAGATCGAAGTCGTCCCGCTCGAAGAGCCCGTCCCGGCCCCCGCGCCGGTCGAAGCGCCGGCCGACGAGCCGGTGCCGGCGTGAGCCGGACTTCGACCGACCCGATTCTCGCCTGGCGGCTCTGGCACGTGCGGCTCCATGCCGGCGAGCATCGGCTCGAGTCGTTCACGATGCACCATGTGAGCTGGCCCGCCGGAGCCCGCTTCGAGGCGAGGTGCGCCGTCCACCGTGACGATGCTCCCGTCTGCGACCACGAGTGCGGTATCTACGCGTTCAAGACGCGTGCACTCGCAGAGGAGCTGCTCCGTCGTTACACGGGCGTCAGGCATCGCTATGGACGCGAGTATCAGGAGCTGCCTCCGGTCAGGCAGGGACGTCCGATCGCCCTCGGCTCCGTTTCACTCTGGGGGAGGATCCTCGCTCGTGAACGGGCTACCGGGCCCAGTACGCCTACCCGTACGAGCTGCTCGTGATCGGCGGCGACGAGCAGATCGCGCGCGCGAATTGCGCGCTCGCTACCTCGTCGACGTGTCACTTTTGTAAACGCTCCCGACGCGTAGAGCGCGTTGACTTCGCGTCCGCGGTCCGAGATCTTCAGCAGCGAATTCGGCTCTCTACGTGAAGGGGTGTTCATGGACATCTTCACAGCCGAACTGATCGGGACGGCGATCCTGATCCTGTTGGGAGACGGGGTCGTCGCCGGAGTCCTGCTCGCTCACTCGAAGGCGCAGAACGCGGGCTGGATCGTGATCACGTTTGGATGGGGGATGGCGGTCGCCATCGCGATCTACGCGGTCGGCCAGTTCAGCGGTGCGCAGATCAACCCGGCGGTAACGATCAGCTTCGCGCTGGTGGACATCACGCCGTGGTCCGACGTGCCCGAAGTACATTGCCGGCCAGTTCGCCGGGGCGGGGATAGGTGCAATCCTGGTCTACCTCGCATACCTGCCGCACTGGCGGCCGACGGACGACCCAGGGCTGAAGCTCGCCGTCTTCTCGACAGCGCCGGCGATCCGCAACTACGGGCAGAACCTGGTGACCGAGATCATCGGCACATTCCTGCTCGTCTTTGGCGTGCTCGCGATCGTCGGGCACTTCGCGGCGTCTCTCACGGGCGCCGTCGGGCAAACAGCACTGGCGACGGCTTTCGGCACATCCTTCGTGCCGCTCCTGATCGGTCTGCTCGTGTTCGGGATCGGCCTTTCGCTCCGGAGGCCCCACCGGGTACGCGATCAACCCGGCCCGCGACCTCGGACCGCGGATCATCCACGCGATCCTGCCGATCCCCGGCAAGCGGGACTCGGACTGGGGTTACTCGTGGGTTCCCGTCGTAGGCCCCATCATCGGCGGGTGCCTCGGCGCTCTGGCCTACGAGGCGCTCTTCGCACCTGGCGCGGGCAACCTCGAAGTGCTGGGTGCCATCAGAGGGCTAGTGGGGTGGTGAGATGAAGAAGCTGATCAACAAGCCCGAGGACGTCGTCACCGAGGCGCTCCAGGGCATGGCCGCTGCTCACCCCGATCTCTTACGGGTGAACTTCGGCCCCAACTACATCGTCCGGGCCGATGCCCCGGTCCAGGGCAAAGTGGCCCTTGTTTCGGGAGGCGGCTCCGGGCACGAGCCGATGCACGGCGGCTTCGTCGGGATGGGCATGCTCGACGCCGCCTGTCCCGGCGAGGTGTTCACGTCGCCGACGCCGGATCAGATGATCGATGCGACGAAGGCGGTCGACGGTGGCGCCGGCGTCGTGCACATCGTCAAGAACTACACGGGCGACGTGATGAACTTCGAGATGGCCGCCGAGCTCGCGCCGCGGTGAGGGCATCGAGGTCGAGGCGGTCGTGATCGACGACGACGTCGCCGTGCAGGACAGCTTGTACACCGCCGGCCGACGGGGCGTCGGGCGCGACGGTCGCTCGCTGAGAAGATCTGCGGCGCGGCGGCCGAAGAGGAACAGTCCTTGCAGCAGGTCGCCGAGCTCTGCCGCAAGGTGAACGCGAACGGCCGCTAGCATGGGAATGGCCCTCACGTCGTGCATCGTCCCGGCCGCAGGCACGCCCACGTTCGAGCTCGGCGACGACGAGATCGAAATCGGCATCGGCATCCACGGAGAGCCGGGCCGTCAGCGGAGGAAGCTGGCCCCGGCGAGTGAGATCGTCGAGAACCTGGCGACTCCGATCGTCGAGGACCTCCCGTACGAGCAAGGCGACGAGCGTCCTCGCCTTCGTGAACGGCATGGGAGGGACTCCCGCGATCGAGCTCTACATCGTCTCACAACGAGCTCCACAAGGCTGCTCGAAGAACGCGGGATCAAGATCGCACGCAACCTGATCGGGTCCTACATCACGTCGCTCGGAGATGGCGGGCACGTCGATCACGCTGCTCAAGCTGGACGAGTGAGCTCACTCACGCTTGTGGGACGCACCCGTCCGCACGCCGGGCCTCAGGTGGGGCACGTAGTGCGGTGGAGGCTGTGCGGGTGACTGTTCCCTACGCCCAGGTCGTGGGCTGGATCGAGGAGTTCGGCTCGACCGTGGTCGAGAACAGGGGAGTACCTCACGCAGCTCGATTCCGCGATCGGGGACGCCGACCACGGCATCAACATGGATCGTGGGATGAAAGCGGTCCTCGCCAAGCTCGAGGGCTTGAGGAGGACGACGTCGGCGGCCTGCTCAAGACCGTCGGCATGACGCTCGTGTCCAGCGTCGGCGGCGCCGGCGGCCCACTGTACGGAACGCTTTTCCTGCAGATGGGCACCGCGACCGCGGGCAAGAGCGAGCTCGAGCCAGAGGACCGGGCGGCCGCCCTCGACGCGGCGGTCGACGGCGTGCAGATGCGCGGGAAGGCGGAGCTCGGCGACAAGACGATGATCGACGCCTTGATCCCGGCACGAGACGCCTTCCATTCGGCCCTGGCCGACGGGCGTCCTTCGCGGACGCCCTTGAACAGGTCGGCCGGGGCCGCGGAGGAGGGGATGCAGTCGACGATTCCCCTCGTCGCCCGGAAGGGACGCGCGAGCTACCTCGGCGAGCGCAGCGCAGGGCACCAGGACCCCGGGGCGACGTCCTCGTACCTGTTGCTCAAGACTGCCGCCGAGACCTGGTCTGGAGCGGGATAGGGGAAGACGATTCGATAGAGGAGGTGCCGCGGATGGCTCAGTACGCAGCAGCGATCGACCAGGGAACGACCAGCACACGCTTCATGGTCTTCGACCACGGCGGTCAGGTCGTCTCGGTCGATCAGAAGGAGCACGAGCAGATCTATCCGAAACCGGGATGGGTCGAGCACGACGCGATGGAGATCTGGGAACGGACGCAGGAGGTCGTTCGCGCCGGTCTCGACAAGCGTTCAGGCATCCGACATCGCGGCTGTCGGGAGCGACGAACCAGCGCGAGACGACCGTCGTCTGGGATCGCATCGACCGGACAACCCGTCCACAACGCCATCGTCTGGCAGGACACTCGGACGGACCAGATCGTGCAACGAGCTGTCGGCCGACGGCGGGCAGGACCGGTTCCGGGCGAAGACCGGGCCTGCCGATCGCGACGTACTTCTCCGGTCCGAAGATCAGGTGGATCCTCGACAACGTCGACGGGCGTCCGCGCTCGGGCGGAGAGCGGCGACGTGGTGTTCGGCAACATCGACACCTGGGTGATCTGGCACGCTCACCGGCGGGCTGACGGCGGCGCTCACGTCACGGACGTGACCAACGCCAGCCGCACGATGATGATGAACCTCGAGACGCTCGACTGGGACGACGAGCATCCTCGGGATCCTGGGCGTTCCACGCGCGATGCTGCCCGAGATCCGGGCCTCGAGCGGAGACGTACGGCGAGCAGCCAAGGACGGCTGGCCGGCAGTCCCGATCGCCGGGGACCTCGGCGACCAGCAGGCTGCGCTCGTTCGGACAGACCTGCTTCTCGGTCGGCGAGGCGAAGAACACCTACGGCACGGGCAACTTCCTGCTGCTCAACACCGGAACGAGGCCGTCCAGTCCAAGAGCGGCCTGCTGACGACGGTCGCGCTACAAGATCGGGCGATCAGCCTGCCACCTACTGCGCTGGAAGGCGCGATCGCGATCACGGGTGCGCTCGTCCAGTGGCTGCGCGACAACATCGGCCTCATCAAGCAGTCCCCGGAGGTCGAGGACGCTCGCGCAGACGGTGGACGACAACGGCGGGTCTACTTCGTCCCGGCGTTCTCGGGGCTCTTCGCCCCGTACTGGCGGACTGACGCTCGAGGCGTCATCGCCGGCCTGACGCGGTACGTCAACAAGGGCCACATCGCCCGGGCGGCGCTCGAGGCCACGGCGTGGCAGACCCGCGAGGTGGTGGACGCCATGAACGCCGACTCGGGCGTCGAGCTCACGTCGCTCAAGGTCGACGGCGGGATGGTCTACAACGAGCTGCTGATGCAGTTCCAGGCCGATGTGCTCGACGTGCCGGTGATCCGGCCCACGGTCGCCGAGACTGACCTCACTCGGCGCCGCCTACGCCGCGGGCCTTGCGGTCGACTTCTGGTCCGAGGTCGAGGACCTGCGGGCCAACTGGGGCAAGGACAAGGAGTGGCAGCCTCAGATGGACGCCGCGGGAGCGGGAGAAGGGGTACCACTTGTGGAAGAAGGCAGTCACGAGGACGCTTCGACTGGGTCGAATAGCCGAGGCCTGAAGAGAAGGGCCTGGCGCGAAGTGACTGCCGGGCCCTTCTATCCTCCGACTCCACTGCCCTTCGGCGAAGTCGCCCTTCTTCTCGTCCTCGGGGTGGTGCTCGACGTCTTCCACGCCCTCGGCGAAGCTTCCCTCGTGCCTGTGCTCCGATTCTTCCGTCGCCTTCGGCGAAGTCGCTCCTTCTCGGACTCGGGGTGGTGCTCGCTCTCCTCGACCCCTTCGGCGAAGCTGCCTTCGTGCTCGTGGCTCTCGTTCCCCATCTCGTCTCCTCCTGCGGGCGCCAGCCGGGCACCCGGTCGACCGTACGATTCTACTAGCGCATTACGGCCTCCAGCGACCGGTTCGCGACTGCGATACTCGAAGCGCCTCGCTATGGCACTGATGACCGAGTTCGGCGGGTAGCGTGGCGTCTCTCGAGACCGAGGCGCTCGTGATCGGTGGTGGCTCGACCGGCGCCGGCGTAGCGCGTGACGCAGCCATGCGCGGCCTGCGGACGGTGCTCGTCGAGCGCAAGGACCCGGCCGACGGCACCACCGGCCGCTTCCACGGGCTGCTCCACTCCGGGGCCGCTACGCGGTCAAAGACCCGGACGCGGCCAGGGAGTGCATCGCGGAGAACGCCATCTTGCGACGAACCGCCTCCGACTGCATCGAGGACACCGGCGGTCTGTTCGTCTGCACGCCGTGGGACGATCCTGCGTTCGGCGACGAGTTCGTCGCGGGCTGTCGAGCGACGGGCGTTCCGGTCGAGGAGATTCGGACGGCGGAGGCACTGCGCCGAGAACCACGCTTGCACCCACGAACCTCGCGGGCCTTCACGGTTCCCGATGCCGCCATCGACGCCGTGGAAGCTCGTCTGGGGATGCGCGCGGTCCGCAGAGGAGCACGGCGCCCGAATCCTGCCCTACCACCGGGTGCTGGGGCTCGAGCGCGACGGAAGCAAAGTGACCGGCGCGCTTGTCCGGAACGAGTTGACGGGCGAAGAGCTACGGATCCACGCCGACGTCGTCATCAACGCGGCGGGAGCCTGGGCGGGGCAGATCGCCGAGCTCGCGGGCTGCCGCGTCAACGTCCTTCCAGGCAAAGGGATCATGATCGCCATGAACCACCGGCTGGTGAACACGGTCGTCAACCGCTGCAAGATGCCGGCGGACGGAGACATCATCGTTCCGATCCGGACCGTCTGCGATCGTCGGGACGACCGACACGCGGGTCGCCGATCCCGACGAGCTCGAGGTCACGCAGGCCGAGATCGGCGGATGCTCTGACGAGGGCGAGAAGCTCGTCCCGGGCTTCCGCTAAGCACGGGCGCTCCGCGTCTGGGCAGGAGCGCGCCCGCTCTTCTCGCTCGAGGAAGTCTCGGACACCACGGGAGGTAACGCGGTCGCACGCGCTTCTCGACCACCGCGAGCGAGACGGCGTCGAGGGGCTCGTGACGATCACCGGCGGCAAGACGACGACGTTTCGGCTCATGGCCGAGGTGGCCGTGGATGCCGCGTGCGAGCAGCTCGGCGTCGATCGTTCGTCGCCTGGACGGCCGAAGAGCCGCTACCGGGCTCGGACGACGGACGGTTCTACTTCCTCGGCGCGCGCCTCCGCGCGCGTGAGCCCGTTCCGCAGACGGACGAGATCATCTGCGAGTGCGAGCTGATCACTCGCGAGCGACTGGAGGAGGCGATGCGCCGGCGCGGCCACCGCGAATCTGGACGACATCCGCCGTACGGTGCGGCTCGGGATGGGCCCTGCCAGGGCGGCTTCTGCACGTACCGCGCGACCGGGATCCTCCACGCGCGGTCGAGCGGCTCGATCACCGGGCTGCGAACGCCTCGCTGGTCTCAGTCTTCTGGAGGAACGCTGGAAGGGCGTCCATCCGATCCTCTACGGCGACCAGGTGCGGCAGGCCCGGCTCGACGACTGGATCTTCCAGGGCCTGCTCGGCGTGCAGCACTTGCCGACGTGACGTACGACGCGATCGTGATCGGCGCCGGCGTCGCGGGTCTGACCGCGGCGCTGCGGCTGGCGGACGAGGGCAAGCGGGTGCTGGTGACGGCGAAAGGCGTCGGTTCGACCCACCTCGCTCCGGCAACGATCGACGTCCTCGGCTTCGATCCCGAACCGGTGGCGAGGCCCGCGGAGGCGCTGCCCGCCTTCACGGCCACGAACCCCGAGCATCCGTACGCCCACCTCCAGCCCGGGACTCATCGCCGCAAGCGTCGAGTGGTTCAAGGAACGTCTGCCGGCGATCGGTTGCCAGGGCGGCCTGGAGGAAGACTTCCTTCTCCCGACCGCGGTCGGCGCGGTGAAGCCGTCCGCACTCGTCCCGGAGACGATGGCAGCAGGTGACCTTCGCGTCGGCGGCCTACTGCGTGTTCGTCGAGAGCTCGGGCTCAAGGATTTCTACCCTGCCTATCTGGCCGAGCAACCTCGCGCAGGCTCGGCTCGACGGCCACGAGAGTCTCCGCGCGTGCGATCGAGGTGTCGCTGCCGCTCGCGGGCAGGCCGGACCGAGGTAGCGCCGGCTTGGCAAGGCTGCTCGAAGAGGCGTCAGCTCGCGACGCGCTCGTCCGCGAGTTGACCGGGAAGCTCGCGCAGGACGAACGGGTCGGCTTTCCGCGGTGCTCGGCCTGCGCGCGGGCGGGCGAGGTTTGGCGTGAGCTCGAGGCGAGGCTGGCGCGGCCCGTGTTCGAAGTTGCGACCCTGCCGCCCTCGCTGTCGGGTATCCGCCTCGTACAACGCGATGAGCTCTGCGCTGCGCGAGGCGGGCGGCCGGATGCACGTCGGCGAGCCGGTCGTCGGGGCCGAGACCAGCGGTGGGCGGGTCGAAGCGGTCATCACCCAGCCGACGGCGCGGGCGACGACGCTACCGCGCCGACTCGTTCGTGCTCGCGACGGGCGGGTTCGCGTCCGGCGGGCTCGGAGGTCGACTCGTACGGGGAGGTGTCGGAAAGCGTCTTCGGCCTCCCGCTCCTCGACACGCCGCCCCCGGGTGGACCGCGCTTCCTGCCGGACTACTTCGCCGAGCATCCGTTGAACCGGGTCGGGGTCGCAGTCGATGACCGGCTCAGGCCGATCAGCGCGGACGGCCGGCCGGTCTACGAGAACCTCCATGCGATGCGGCGCGACCGTCGCCGGCGCCTCCCCGTGGCGCGAGGCGCTCCGGCAACAGGCTCAGCCTGGCGCGACGGGATACGCTGCCGCCGCAGCGATTCTTGAAGGGCCTCACGACCGAAGCTCGTCCGCGACTCGCTCGACCACTGCGTCAAATGCACGATCTGCGAGACGTTCTGTCCGTACTCGCAGGTGACTCCGCTCTTCCGGGCCCGAAGTACGTCGGGCCGCAGGCGGAGCGGTACCGCGGCACCGGGGCCTCCGGTGGACGCATCGGTCGACTACTGCTCGGGCTGCGGAATCTGCACGCAGGTCTGCCCGCAGGGCGTGAAGATCGCGGAAATCAACTCTCAGGCCCGAAGCTCGGCTCTGGGAGGAGCGGGGCATTCCGCTCCGCAACCAGCTGATCGCCAGGCCGAGCGTGCTCGGGCGCCTCGGGACTCCTGTTGCGCCTCTCGCCAACCGGACGCTTCCGGCACGCCCTCTGCGGCTGCTCGCCGAGCGCCTGCTGGGCATCCATCGCGACGCGCCCGTGCCCCGGTTCGCCGGCCGGACCTTCCAGGACTGGGCGCGGGAGCACCGCAGCCCGGTGGCCGAGCGAAGCGTCGTCTACTTCCACGGGTGCGGCACCAGCTACTACGAGCCCGCCGTCGGGGAGATGGTCGTCGAAGTCCTCGAGCACAACGGGTTCAACGTCCTCGTCCCGCCTCAGGACTGCTGCGGGCTCCCGCTGCAGTCGAACGGCAACTTCAAGGCCGCACGTGTCTACGTGCGGCACCTCGTAGCCAATCTGGCTCCGCGTACGCCCGCGACGGCCTGCCGATCGTGGCGAACGCGACGAGCTGCAGCCTGATGCTGAAGCGCGAAGCGCGTGAGATTCTCGGCGTCCGCGACGAGACGTCCGCGTGGTGAGCGAAGCGACGTACGACGTGTGCGAGTTCCTGCTCTCGTTGCACGAGCGCGGAGAGCTGCGAACGGACCTGCACACCGCTCGCGCTGACCGTTCCCTACCACGCGCCCTGCCAGCAGCGAGGGCACGGAATCGGCAAGCCCGCCCTCGACTCTGCTGGCGCTCGATTCAGGATCTGCGGGTGATCGAGCTGGACGCCGACTGCTGCGGGATCGCTGGGACCGTACGGCCTGAAGAAGGAGAAGTACGAGATCTCGATGGCCGTCGGGGAGCCGCTCTTCAGCGCTCTGCGCGAGGCCGGCGGCGATCTCGCGGCCTGCGACAGCGAGACGTGTCGGTGGCAGATCGAGCACGGCGCCGGGGTCCACGCCGTCCACCCGGTCGAGCTGCTTCATCGCGCCTACGGGCTGGGTCCGAACGGCGCCGGCGGGTAGCCGGTGGTCGGCCTCGTCATCGTCACGCACAGCGCGACCCTCGCCGACGGCGTTGCCGAGCTGGCGCGCGGCATGGGCGGCGAGGGTCCGATCGAGTCTCGCCGGCGGATCGACGCGCCGGAGCCGGGCTCGGCACCGACGCCGTCCGCGTGGCCGAGGCGATCGACCGGGCCGACCAGGGTGACGGAGTTCTCGTGTTGATGGATCTCGGCAGCGCGGTGCTGAGCGCGGAGATGGCGCTCGACATGGTTTCGGCGGAGCGCCGCGCGCGCTCCTGCTCACGGAAGCGCCGCTAGCTGAAGGGCGGTCGCGGCTGCCGTCACGGCCAAGCTCGGCGCCTCGCTGGAGGAGGTGGCCGCCGAGGCCCGCGGCTGCGCTCAAGCGAAGATCGCCCATCTCGGCACCGGTGATGAGGAGGCACCGGTCCAGCAGGCTCCGATGACGACTCCGCAACCGTTCGGTTGGAGGTGCGGAATCTGCTCGGCTTGCACGCGCGCCCGGCAGCACGCTTCGTCCAGACCGCGGGGAGCTTCGACGCCGATGTGACGTCGTCACCAACGTGACGACCGGCAGTGGACCCGCGAGCGGGCGGAGTCTCAACGGGCTGGCGACGCTCGGAGTGCGGCAGGGCCACGAGGTGCTCGTCGCGGCGCGCGGGGCGCAGGCAGATGAGGCGCTTGCCTGCGCTCGTCCGCGCTGGCCGACGCGCGATTTCGACGAGCGGCAGGAGCCCGCCGCCGCGGAGCCGCCGGCCCGTCCCTCTCCATCCGCACGTTCCGACGAAGGCTCGCTGCGGGGCTCTCCGTGCGCGCCCGGAGCGGCGCTTGGACCGACCCGGCACTTTCGCGTCGGCGGAGCCGGAGATCCCGACCGGTCCGGCGAGCGATCCGGCGGCGGAGTGGGAGCGCGCTCGGGCGCGCGCTCGAGCGCGTGCGGAAGGAGATCCGGCGCCACACGTGAGTCTGTCGCCGCCCGGGCGGGCGAGTACAGCGCGGCGATCTTCGACGCTCATCTCCTCTTCCTCGATGACGAAGCGCTGCTCGAGCCTGCGCGGCGGGCCATCTTCGAGGACGGGCCTCAACGCGGCGCAGGCGTGGCACGCGGCGACCGAGGCCGGTGACAGCCGGCTACCGGAGCCTCGACGACGACTACCTCCGGGCGCGGGCGGAAGACGTGACGGGTGTAGCTCGGCAGGTGGTCGCCGAGCCCGTGGGCGGCGATCGACGCGGCCGCGCCGTGGTCGAGCGCGGAATCGTGATCGCGCCCGATCTGACGCCGGCCGACACGGCCGCACTCGACCGCGAGCTCGTCCTCGGGATCGCCACCGCGCACGGCAGTGCCGACCTCGCACAGCGCCATCCTGGCCCGCTCGCTCGGGATCCCGGCGGTGGTCGGGATCGGGAAGACCTGCTCGACGTTGAGGAGGGACGCCGCTCGTCCTAGACGGGGACGCGGGCACCGTCTACGTGGACCCGCGGGAGCGAGCTCGTGCAGAGCTATGAGCGTCGCCAGGCCGAGCGGGAAGAATCGGCGCTGCGCGCGCTCGCCTCGGCGCGGCAAGCCGGCGCAGACCCTGGACGGGCGCAGGATCGAAGTCGTGGCCAACGTCGGGTCGCCGGCAGACGTCGACTGTAGCGGTCGCCAACGGCGCCGAGGAGTCGGTCTCCTGCGTACGGAGTTCTTGTTCCTCGAACGTGAGACTCTTCCCTCGGAGGAGGAGCAGCTCGCCGCCTACGACGACTTGCGCGGCGCGGCTGAATGGAATGCCCATGATCCTCCGCACTCTCGACGTCGGTGCGGACAAGCCGCTCCCTTACCTGCCGAGCAGGCCCGAGGCGAACCCGTTTCTGGGCGTACGCGGAATCCGGCTCGGACTGGATCAGCCTGAGCTCCTCGAGGCACAGTTGCGGGCGGCGCTCCGGGCCGCGGCGACACACCCGCTGAAGGTGATGTTCCCGATGGTCGCGACGCTCGCCGAGTACCGCGAGGCCGTGTCGGTGCTCGCACGCGCGCGCGAACAGCTCGAGCAGGCAGGGGAGATGGTCGGAGCAGATGGAAGTCGGCATCATGGTCGAGGTTCCGGCGGCTGCACTCGCCGCCGAAGTGTTCGCGCCGGAGGTCGACTTCTTCTCGATCGGGACGAACGACCTGACGCAGTACACACTCGCGGCCGAGCGCGGAAACGAGCGTCTCGCCGAGCTGCGCCGATGCGCTCCACCCCTCCGTCTTGCGCCTGATTCGAGGCCGTCACGGAGTCGGCTCAGCGTCAGCGGGAAGTGGGTCGGCGTCTGCGGTGAGCTGGCGTCGGAGCCGCTGGCGGTGCCGGCGCTCGTCGGGCTCGGCGTCACGGAGCTGAGCGTGAACCCTCCGGCGATCCCGTCGGTCAGGAAGCGGTGCGTCAGGTCGACTTCGGCGCGGCTGCGGCACTCGCGCGCGAGGCGCTGCGCTTGGCGTCCGCCGACGAGGTTCGCGCGCTCCTCGCCGGAGAAGCAGCGGCGATCGCCAGGTCGGGGCAGGCGGCGCCGTGATCGCACAGCCGGGCGCTCACGTCTCGATTCTCCTCGGCATCACCTGGGTCCGCATCCTGCTCGTGCCGGTCGTCGTGGCGCTGATCCTGCTCGGCCCCGACCGGAGCACCGCGTACACAGTCGCCGGCGGTCTGCTTCGCGGTCGCCGGCGCGACGGACTTCATCGACGGCTACCTCGCGCGCCGCTGGGCGCAGACGACGACCTTCGGCTCGTTCCTCGACACGACGGCCGACAAGCTGCTCGTCTCGGGCGCGCTCATCGCCCTCGTCGACGTCGGTCGAGCCTCTCCGTGGGTTGCGGTGATCATCATCGGTCGAGAGTTGCTGATTCTCGGTCTCCGCGGTGTCGTAGCCGCCGAGGGCACCGTCTTCGCACCCTCGATCTGGGGCAAGCTCAAGACGAACGTCCAGTTCGTCGCGATCTCTGCCTCGCGATCCTGCGTTTCGGCGACCCCATCGGGCCGCTGTACCTCGGACGAGTGGGCGATGATCGTCGCGCCGCCGTGGTCACGGTCATGTCCGCCGTCGAGTACCTGACGCGCTTCTCATCCGCTCTCCAGGGCGCGAGCTAGCTCCAGGTGGCCGAAACGGCATTCGTCACCGGGGGCACCGGCTTCGTCGGTGGCGCGATCGTCGAACGCCTCGTCTCGGCCGGCCGCGCGGTCAAGGCCGCTCGCCCGCTCCGACGACGGCGCGCGCACACTACGCGCGCTGGGAGCCGAGCCCGTGCACGGCGACGTCCTCGACCAACGAACGCTCCTGGACGCCATGCGAGGTTGCGGAGTCGTCTACCACGCCGCCGGAGTCAACGCGCTTCTGTCTTCGCGACACCTCGCCGCTCTTCGACGTGAACGTACGCGGCTCCGTGAACGCCGTCCACGCGGCTGCGGATGCAGGTGTCAGGCGCATCGTCCACACTCGTCCGCCGCCACGCTCGGGGAGGAGCGCGGGAGCGAGGGAAGCGAGACGCTCGCCCCACCGCGGGTGGTTTCTCTCGAGCTACGAGCGCGCTCGAAGTTCGAGGCGGAGCGTGCAGTCATGGCGGCCCGCGGACACGCGGGGATCGAGGTCTATCTCGGTCAACCCGGCTTCCGTTCAGGGCCCCGGTCGGGCGACGGGCACCGCGCGCTTGCTGCTCGACTATCTGAACGGGAGGCTGAAGGTCGTCGTCGACTCGACGATCAGCCTCGTCGATATCGCCGACTGCACGGAGGGTCACGTACGCGCGCGAGGCTCGCGGGAGCCGGGCGAGCGGTACGTGCTCAGCGGTGCGACGATCTCCGTCTAGGACGAGCATCCGGCTGCTCGAGCGCCTGACGGGGATCGAGCGGAAGGTGCGCTCGCTGCCGCCGGGCGTTCGCCTTGGCTGCGGCTATTGCCGTCGAGGCGGTGCACGGCTCCGTCGAAGGAGCCCGCCTATCTGCCGCGAGCTCGTGCGGACGGCGCTGCACGGCCATGCCTACGACGGATCGAGAGCCGCACGAGAGCTCGGCCTCGGCTACACGCCGGTCGAGGAGACCCTTCGCCGGACGCTCGACTGGTTCAGGGGGCAGGGCCTCGTGCGCACTCAGCCGTCTGACGGCGCTGCATCGGTCAGATCGAGCCACCTCCAGCCCGATCGAATGCGCGACCTCTTCCTCGTTACCGCCGGCTATCTAATCGGAAGCATTCCGTGGGGGTACTGTCGTCGCGAAGCTTCTGCGCGGCGTCGACATCCGCACGGTCGGCAGCGGAAACCTCGGCGCCGCCGAACGTCTGGCGCATACTCGGTTTCAAGGCCGGTCTCGCTGTCGCCATTCTGGACGTCGGCAAGGGCTTCATCGGCCGCGCTGCTCGGCCTGTGGGCTGGAGACGAGCTCACCGGTCTGCTCGCGTGGGATCGCCGCGATGGTCGGCCACTGGCGTCCGCTCTTCATGGGCCTCCGCAAGGGAGGGAAGATCGTCGCGACGACCGGCGGCGTTGCGCTCGCGCTCGCCCCGCTCGCCTCTCTGGCCACCGGGGCGTCTGGGTGTGTCGCGTTTCTCCTCACGCGCTACACGTCGGTCGCGTCGATGCTGGCCGCTCTCGCACTGCCTCTGTTCGCGCTCGCCTTCGGCTCCTCAGCCCTGGTCGTGGTCTTCTCCGGCAGGTGCTGCGCTCGCGATCCCTGCTGCTCCACCGGGCGAACATCGGTCGACTCCTCAGTCCGGGGACCGAGAACCGCTTCGAGCGCAGCCGCCCGCCGAGTGACTCACGCGAGAGAGCGACGAACGCGCCGGCCCCTGCGCCTCGTGGGCGTGTACGGAGGGCCTTTCGGCGCCTAGATTCCGGGGGAGGGCAGTCGGGCTGACCGGTACTCAGCCGGTTCCCTCGCTGAGTGTCCGAGGCCCTGGTCGAGCTCGTCGCCGTAGTCGAGGCCCAGAGCGGCCAGGTTGCTCCGAGCTGATCGGCGGTCGTGGCGCCCGAGAGGACGACGTCAGCCCAAGGTCGAGCAAGGTGGCGGCGAGCGCGATGCGTCCGGAGTCACGCCCGCCTCGGCGGCCGCTCGCAGCAGGTGTGGCGCCCGCCGGTCGGCTAGACGACCGTTCGCGAGCGCTTCTTTGATGAAGACGCCCAGGCCGTCCCTGTAGCTTCCGCGAGCGCATCGCTCGCGGAGCGTTCGATCAGGTTCCAGGTGGCCTGAACTGAGTCGAAAGCGCCGTGAGCGTGAGCGGTCGCAGGATCGTTCCGCTCGTCCAGGCCCCGTCACTGAGAGGCCGATCGCCACGCCTCCGCCCGCAGAAGGGCCAACTCCTCGAGTACCGCGACATCGTCTAGCACCCCGCTCCAGCGTCGCCGAGTGAATCTGGTAGAGGCGCAGGTGTTATCCGAGGAGCGCACGGTTCTCCCCTGAGCTGCCGGCGCAGCGTCGCGACCGACAAGTCCTGACCTCCAATGCGGCGTCGACTCGCCACCCGGCGGTATACGTAAAATTTCACTTGGAGCCGACCGTCACGTCACTCGGCTGCAGCCTGCGCTGCTCGAGCCAGGAGGCGAGGAACGCCTCCGCGAGGCCGTACGAGCGGGCGGCGTCCAGGTAACGCACGCCGTCGGCGAACGCCGCGTCCAGCACCGTGTGCGTTCTTGCTCCATGGCGGCGACATCTGTCCGGCCCCCGCAGATCCCCGCCGTGGCCCACGTTGATGTAGCCCGGCCGCCCGAGAGCCGCCAGGCCGAGACCGACCAAGCCGACGCGGAGCCCGTGCGACCGAGAGTCCGGAACTGCGCGCGTCGCTCACTTATCCGGCCGCAGTCCGTATTCCAGCTTCGCCTCGTCGTCGGCCCCCGGGCCAAGGTACCGGGCCTCAAGCTTCGCCCGCGCGGGCCGATGTCCGAGCCGATGGGCGTCACGCGGTTCCTGTGATCTCCTGCTCGCGTCCTGCGATCGCCGTCTCCGGCTGCGGCACCGGCCAAGCCGGCGGCGTCCTGACCCCAGACGGCGCCGACTTCGCGCCGGCGAGCACCGCCGTCTACGTGATCGGCAGACACCGACCCGGCCCTCGAGCCAGTGGGCAGCTGTGCCGATCAAGCTCCTCGGGCGCGCTTCCCGGGCCGCGAGAAGCTCCTCGCGAGCGCACGAGAGCGACCTCGCGCGAAGCGACGGCCTGAGCTGGGAGCGGGACGTGAAGCCGGCGCTCGGCGACGAGCTCAACCTCGCTCCTTCCTCCGTACAAGGACGCCGACCACAACTACGTCTTCTTCACGAAGCCGAAGGACGAAAAGCGACAGTTCACGAAGCTCTCTGGAAGTCGGCGCGACGCCCAGGGATCGCCAGGTTCACCGCAAGATCGACGGCTGGACTGGTCTTCGCCGACAACGAGAAGGCGCTCGATCAATCCTCGCGGGCCAGCCCGCGCGACCGGCGGCCCGCTGTCCGACGAGGGCGCCTTCGAGGACGCGACACGAACGGTCATGCCGGACGATGCTCGGCTCCTCCGCGGCTACGTCGCCGGCCGAGCCGCTCTACGACCTGATCCAGAAGGAGGCCGCGAGCGATCCGGACACGCAGGTCGCTCGAAGAGCTTCTCGGACAGCTTCGGCCGGCTCCGAAGCTACATCCTCCGTCCTCTGAGCGCGCTGGCCGAGGACGACGGCGTCGCGGTCCAGGCCGGCTATGCGTCGACGGAGCACACGGAGATGGGCGGCTATTCGGCTGAGCTCGACAGCACGCTTCCAGCCGGTGCTCTCGTTCAGCAATACGTAACCGAACGAAGTACAACAT
>ERZ1370068.9268-contig-8057_pt1 | contig 52575 bp, 52 predicted proteins | sample MGYA00561227_ERZ1370068 | MGnify/ENA primary metagenome ERZ1370068 (study PRJEB38410, sample SAMEA6850437) | metagenome | study: Metagenomic assessment of the ecological functions of the soil: analysis of the soil microbiota associated with the... | reverse complement strand
AAAGCACTTCGTTCAGTTACATGTTGCTATGCACTCAGTCCTCGCGCGGGCGGTACTGGCGGCCGGGCTCGCCGCGACGGCCGTCGTGTGGTTCCTCAACGTCTCGTACTGGACGCGGACCTTCGACCCGCGTCTCGGACGAGACCGGCGTCCTGCCGTTGGCCGCCCAGATCGCGCGCGAGACGTCGCCCGACCAGTACGTGGCGATCGTCGGGCGGACTGGGAGCCTCGATCTGTACTACGCCCATCGCTGGGGCTGGATGGTCAATGCGCACTCGGAGCCGGGGCTGGTGGCGCAGCTCACGGAGGGCTACGCCGTCTATGCCTGTCCGTACGGCGCCGAGCGCGACCACTGCGACCGGATCACCACGCCGGACGCGGCGAACGCGCTGACGCACGCGGCGAGCCCCTTCCCCGTCAGGATCGCTCGGCGACGAACAGCGACGCGCCCGACGGCAGGTCGATGACGACCGGCGTCGGGCACGGCCGCGGCCTCGAACCAGGCCAGGAACTGCTCGCGGGTCGCGAGCGCCGTGCCCTGGTACAGCTCGTCGAGCTGGACGCCGGCGATGAGCTCGCCGTGGCGCGTCCGGAACTCGTCCGGCGTCCGACGGCAGCGGCCAGTCGAGCACGAGCGAGCCGGCCGCCGGGTCGGAGCGCGCCCCAGGCCGCGCGCAGCGACGCGCCGGCGGCGTCGGCAGCTGGTGGAGCGCGTACTGGAAGTAGGCGAGGTCGTACTCGCCGGCCGTGCCCGGCTTCGTGGCACTCGGCCGTGGCGGATCGTCGATCCGGTCGGTCAGCCCGGCCGCGGCGACGTTGGCCCGCGCCCGGGCGACCGAGTCCGGCTCGAACTCGACGCCGACCAGCTCGAGCGCCGGGAACCGCCGGGCCATCGCGATCGAGCCAGCGGCCGCCGCCGCAGTGGACGTCGACGACGCGGCCGCCGCGCGACAGGTCGGCGACGAGCTGCGGCAGCGCGGCCAGCGCCTCCTGGAAGAAGACCGCGATGTCCTGCGCGGTCAGGCGCTCGATCGGCGACGCGGTAGCGGTCGGGCCGGTCGCGGATCGGCTGCGCCGGTCCGGAAGAAGTCGACCATCCCGCCCCAGTCGAGCGAGGCGACGACGGCATGCACGAACTGGCCGCCGAGGTATTCCGGGCGCGGTCGTCGTCGAGCAGCGACGATCGCGACGTCCTCGTCGACGCGTCAGGCGGTCGTCCTCGAGCGTCGACGAGGTCGTGCGCGTCGGCCGCCCAGCGCCCAGGCGTCGACCGCCTGGGCTGGCAGCCGGTCGCGGCCGCCAGCGGCCTCGAGTCGTCAGCCCGTCCGACCGGCGCCGCCGGAGCGCGCGCGAACAGGCCCGAGCTCGATGCCGAGGTAGACGAGCCACGATGCGGTGGAACCCGCCGAGGCTGGCGATGAGGTCGTCGAACCGGTCGTCGAGGCGCATCGTCGCCGGATTGTCGCATGGTGAACGCCGCGGCGGGGGTCCGGTACGGTGCGTCGCGCGGGTACCGACGCGGCATGCAACGGTCGCGCGGCGCCGCGTGTTCTGGGGTCGATGGACACCGACGAGCCGCTCATCGCCGCCGCTCGCCGACGACCTCGACGCGTCGCTTCGAGGCCCTCGTGATGGCCCACCAGGACCGCGTCTACTCGATCGCCCTGCGGATGCTGGGCGACCACGCGCGACGCCGAGGAGGCGGCCCAGGACGCGCTCGTCCGCGCCTACCGGGCGCTCGCCGGCGTACGACGCCGGCCCGCATCCGCGAGCTCCGGCTCCGCGGCCTGGCTGGCGACGATCGTGCTCAACCTGTGCCGGTCGCCGGCGTCGGCGCCGGCGGGTGCGCCGCCGGCCAGCGGCCGCTCGATCGCTCGAGCGCGGCGCCGGGACTGGAGCCGCGTCGCCGACCGAGGCGGCGCGGCCCGGCCGCCAACGTCCGGCGCCGCGACGCCGCGCGCGAGCGCTGGGCCGCACCTCCTGCGCCGTCTGCCACCCGCCTATCGGCGCGCCGTCGTGCTCCGCCACGTCGACGGCCTGAGCTATCCCGAACTCGCCACCGCCCTCGGCCGACCCGAGGGCACCGTCAAGGCCCAGGTCCACCGCGGCCTGGCGCTGCTGCGCACGGCGCTCGAGGCCGCCGAGCGGCGCGAGCGCGAGGAGATGACCGCATGACCACCGACCGATCGAACCGAGTCGGAGGCCGCGATGACCGGACATGCGCGTGACCGGCCCCCAGCACGCTCGCCCCGAACGTGCTCGTCGAGGTCGGCTGGCCGACCGGCTACGCCCGGTATCGACGTCGCCGATCGGGCCGCTGGTCGTGGCCTGGAACGGGCTCGGCGTGTCGCGGCGTCGAGCGCGGCCGACGATGACGCGACGTTCGAGCGCGAACCACGCGGCCCGGACCGGCGCGCCGGCATTCCGCGCCGGAGCGCGCTGCCGGCCGGCTCGGCTGCCGCGATCGCGCGGCGGCTCGACGGGCGACCGCCGGGTCCGCATCGACCTCGACCTGCGCGGCCACACCGACGTTCGAGCGCGACGTCTGGGCGCAAGGCCCTCGAGATCCCGCGCGGCGAGGTCCGGCCGTACGGCTGGATCGCCGCCGAGATCGGCCGGCCGAAGGCGGTCCGGGCGGTCGGCACGGCCCTCGGGCACAACCCGGTGCCGCTCATCGTGCCCTGCCACCGGGTCGTCCGGACGCGACGGCACGATCGGCCAGTACTCGCTCGGCGGGCCCGGACAACAAGCGGACGATCCTCGCCGCCGAAGGCCTCGATCCTGACGCGATCGGAGGCGCACGGCCGCGGGCCGGCGATCCGCTTACATCGGCTCCGACACGACCCAGATCGTGTGCCTGCCGACCGTGCCTGCCACGCCGCGCCGGGTCACCGACCGGCCATCGGCGTCCCGTTCCGCTCGCTCGGCGGGCGCGGCCGGGCCGGGCTACCGGCCGTGCCAGATCTGCCGGCCTCGGCGGCCGGCGGTGCATCGCCGCCTGAGGTCCGCCGGCGCGGCCGGACGGCCGACGGCCTCCGATCGCGTACGACTGCCGTATCTTGGACCAGCCGACTCATGCCAACGCGCAGCCCCGCCGCGCGCCGGACGCGGCGCGCCGACGATCTGGCCGGGCATGCTCGATCCTCTACGTCGTGTGGGGCTCGACGTACCTCGGGATCGCGGTCGCGGTCGACACGATCCCGCCGTTCCTCATGGCCGCGACCGCGGTTCCTGATCGCCGGGGCGATCCTGCTGGCCTGGTCGATCGCCGCGAGCGGCCGCTCGTTCGCGCTCCCGAGCTCGGCGCGAGTGGCGCGACAGCGCGATCGTCGGCGACGCTGCTGCTCGGCGGCGGGATGGGCATGGTCGCGTTCGGCGAGCAGACCGTCCCGTCGGGGATCACCGCGCTGCTCATCGCGATGATGCCGGTCTGGGTCGCGATCCTCGGCCGGCATCTTCCTCGGCGAGCGGCTGCCGCGACTGGCCGTCGTCGGCATCGTCGTCAGGCTTCGTCGGCGTGGCGATCCTCGTCGGGCCGACCGTCGCAGGCGGCGACCGGTGCGCTCGACCCGGTGGGCCTCGCGGCGTCATCCTGCTCGCCCGATCGCCTGGGCGAGCGGCTCGCTGTTCGCCTCGCACCGCGCCGTCCTGCCGCGCCGGCCGCTGCTGGCGACGGGCGTCCAGATGGTCTGCGGCGGACTGGTCCTGTGCCGCGGCGCGGCGCGTCTGATCGGCGAGCTCGCCACCTTCGACCGGCGCGCCGTCTCGCGAGTCGCTCATGCGCGCTCGTCTACCTGCGATCGTGGGCAGCCTGCTCGCGTTCACCGTCTACGGCTGGCTCCTGCGCGTCGCGCCGCTGCCGCTCGTCGCGACCTACGCCTACGTCAACCCGGTCGTCGCCGTCATCCTCGGCGCGATCGTGCTCGGCGAGCCGATCGACGCCGCGCACCGTCGTCGCGGGCGCCGTCGATCGTCGTCCGCGGTCGCGCTGATCGTCACCGCGCGGGGCCGGATGACGCCAGACGCGGCCAGGCCGAGCCGTGCCGCACCCGCGGGCGCGGCGAGACCGTCGCCGTCGAGCCGTCGGCCCGACCGCGCCGAGCCCCGGCGCCAGCCGCTGAACGCCGATCAGCTCGGTTCGGCGGATCCACCCGTGCGCCAGCCGGCGCGCCAGGGCCATCGATCGTGATCATCGGGTTGACGCCGATCCCGCGTCGGGAAGAGCGACCCGTCGCCGACGTACAGGCCGCGCATCGTTCGGTCGCCCGACCGCCGCAGCGGACGCGGCCCGGCGGGTCGCATGGGTGCGTCGGCGTCGGCGCCCATCCGCGACCGAGCCCATCTGGTGGGCCGAGAAGACGCGCGCCGCGGTTTGGGCCGGAAGTCGAAGCTCCGCCAGGCGCGCCTCGAACCGACGAGGCGCAGCCACGCCGCCGTCCTCGTCGACCGCCGCTGGCGGCCGCGGCGGTACCAGCGCGGGCGGCGTCCCGACCGCGACGATCTGCATGCGCCGGCCGCGCGGGCTAGCCGAGCCATCGAGCGACAGCGCGTGGCGCATCGTCGTCGACGCCGGTCGCGATCGCAGCCGGTAGTCGATCCGGAGCGCGGCCCGATGCCGTCAGCCGGACCCGGCCCGAGCCGCCGCCGCCGGTGATCGCGATGAGCGGCGACCAGCGTGCCGCATGACGCTCGCGCATGCGGCCGTCGGTGCCCTCCACGGGCAGGGCCAGGGCGAGCAGGCCGGGGTGACCGGGCGCCGACTCGATCGACGTAGCCGTTCCGCGCCGGGCGCCGTCCACGGCTCGAGAACTCGAGCGAGCGGGCGCCTGCATCGTGCCGCGCCACATCTCGACGGGCTCGTCGAGAACGGCCCGCGACGACCGGCACCGGGTGCAGGCGCAGGTGGCGACCGATGCGCGGGGTGGTCGAGACCCGAGCGCTGGAGGATCGCGGGCGTGCGCAGGCGCTCCGCGCCGCGAGGACGCACCGAGCGGCGCGGACCGAGCAGGCGCGAGCGCCGTCGACGGTCGTGATCACGGCCTCGACGCTCGGCCGGCTACGGCCCGCCGCTCGACGGATCACGCGGCTGACGCTCGCGTCGGGCACGATCCGCGCCCCGGCCGCCGGACCGCGCGCGCGAGGTGGACGCGGATCCCGCGACTGCTTCGTCCCGCGCGGCAGCCGAAGCGCGCAGCTGCCGCAGTCGCCGCAGGCGCTCGCGCGCGGATCGTCGCGGTCCGCGCTCCCAGCCGAGCGCCGGGCGCCGCGCAGGAGGATCGCGTCCTTGGGCGGGATGTGGGTCGACTCGGCCGACGCCGAGCTCCGGTCTCGATCGCGGCGACGTCGGCTCGCCCAGCGCGCAGACCGTCAGTCCCTCGAGCCCGTGCTCGCGCTGCGCCCACTCGGCGCGGACGCGCTCGCCGGCGCGTCGATGCGTCGTCATCCAGTTGACGAGCGTCCCGCCGCCGACGCCGCGCCGGCCAGCATCGTGATCGAGCCGTCCCAGGTGCGTCAGGTCAGGCCGTGGTCAGGTAGAGCCGGTCGAACGCGTCGAGCTCGGCACGCGGCATCGTCAGTTCGTCCGACGAACGGGCCGGCCTCGAGGACGACCACCGACCGCCCGGCCACGGCAGTGCCGCGGCGACGACGCCGCCACCGCCCCGGACCCGACGACGACGACGACGTCGGCGTCGAGGACGATCGGCGTCGTCGGCTCTGGACCGCGGAGCCGGAGTCGGCGGCAGCGATGCGCAGCGGATGCGGCGCAGCGATCGGCGGTGACCGGCGGATCGTCCGGGCGGTAGCCCGATCGCCGCGAGGCGCGGGTATCGGGCGCCGTCGTCGCCTGGGTCCGCATAGGCCAGGAACGTCAGCAGCTTGCGGAAGGCCTGGAGGCCGCCCGCCGCTGCGGCGAGCCGCGAGACCGACCCAACCGAGGAGGTAGCGGCTCGCGCGACCGTCGAGCGCATCGACGGTGAACGGCGTCGGCCGCCCGGCGAGCAGGCAGGTTCGCCGCGCCGCGAGTCCATCGCCCGCAGCGACGAGCCGGAGCTGGCCGGAGCTGGCCGGACCGGGTCGGGCGCCTGCCGGTCGCAGGCGCGCGTCGGGCCGCCAGTACCGCGCCCGCGCGGGGCGCCATCGCCGGCCACGAACGTCTCGGCGAGGACGGCCGAGTGACGTCGCGAGCCTTCCGCGCGCGGAAGCGCGGGCGGTCACGCGCTCCGGTCGGCGCGCTCCCAGCCCTGCGCCGGCCACGGCTCGCAGCGGAGCGGGCCGGTCCTCGCGATAGCCGAGCGCGTAGTCGGCCTGGATCAGCGTGTGGAGCTGGCTCGTGCCCTCGTAGATGACCGCCGCCTTCGAGTTGCGCAGGTAGCGCTCGACCGGGAACTCGTTCGAGTAGCCGTTGGCGCCGTGGACCTGGATCGCGTCGAGCGCGGCCTGGACCGCGTGCTCGGTGGCGTGCCACTTGGCGAGGCTCGTCTCGCGGGTGTTGCGCAGGCCCTGGTTCTTGAGCCAGCCGGCGCGCCAGACGAGGAGCCGGCCCGATCTCGGTGCCCGGCGGCCATCTTGGCGATCATCTGCTTGACCAGCTGGTGCTCGCCGATCTCCTGGCCGAACGTCTGGCGCTCGTGCGCGTACCGGACGCTCGCGTCGAGGCAGGCCTGGGCGAGCCCGACCGCGCCGGCGGCGACCGTGTAGCGGCCCTGGTCGATGGCGCTCATCGCGATCGAGGAAGCCCTCGCCCTCCTCGCCGATCCGGTTCTCGACCGGGACCGGGCACGTCGTCGAGGTTGATCAGCCCGGTGTTGCCGGCCCGGATCCCGAGCTTGCCGTGGAGCGTGCCGGTCGTCAGGCCGGCCATCCCGCGCTCGAGCATGAACGCCGTCACGCCCTTGTGCTTCTTCGCGCGGTCGACCGTCGCGAAGACGAGGAAGTGGTCGGCGATGTCGGCCAGGCTGATCCAGATCTTCTGGCCGTTGAGCCGGTACGACGTCGCCGTCGCGGCGGGCCGTCGTCGCGAGGTTCGCCGGCGTCGGTGCCGACGCCGGGCTCGGTCAGCCCGAACGTGGCGAGCTTCTCGCCGCGCGCCTGCGGGACGAGCCAGCGCTGGCGCTGCTCCTCGGTCCCCCACTGGAGGAGGGCCAGCGAGTTGAGCCCGACGTGGACGCTCTGGACGACGCGGAACGCCGTGTCGGCACGCTCCAGCTCCTCGCACAGGATCGCGAAGCTGATGTAGTCCATCCCGGCGCCGCCGTACGCCTCGGGGATCGGCGCGCCGAGGAACCCGAGCTCGCCCATCCTGCGCGAAGACCTCGCGATGGACCTCGCCCTTCTCGTCCCACTCGCGGATGTACGGCAGGATCTCGGCCTCGGCGAAGCGCCCGGACGCTCTCGCTGGACGAGCCGGTTCTCGTCGGTCAGGGTGAAGTCGACCATGGGCATGCTACGGCGAGGCGGTCGTGGAGGCGCCGGTTTCGGCCGGCTGCGCCTTGGTCGGGCCGGAACGGACTCGGCCGAGGCGTCGATCGTCTCGATCGTGCGGCTACCCGCGCTTCGATACGCCGCGTCCACAGTACCTCGACGACCGTGCGCCAAGCTCGCCTGGCGAGGTGTTCTCGGTCATTGCGTCCCGCCACGAGGTCGATAGAGTCGTCGACCACCGCGCGGAGTTGCCCGACATCTCTGGGGTGATCAGGTTTTGTGATGTCGTCGCGACCCGGTCGAAAACGCCACACGAGCTGGCGTTCGAGATCGACGTGGATCTGGCCGTCGTGGCCGATGGCGCGAGACCTCGACCTGGAAGCGGTCGTGCGCTGGTGGCATGCGGCGCCCGCGACGCTCCCGACGCCGCCGTTGGTGCAGCCGGACCGCCAGCGCGTCGGCGAACTCGACCGGCCAGGCCACTCCGGCGTGTACATGAACGAGGAGAGACCTCGGCCGCCCGGAGCCCGGTGAGCCACAGCGCCAGCGCCAGGGTAGTGGGTCGGCTGGCCCTGGCCGTAGCCGCCGCCCGACGGCGGCCGGGTCGCCCCACGACTCGTGCTTGGGCGCCTGCTCGCGGCATGCATCGCCCAGGTAATGGGCGGCACCCGACCGCGACGGATTCGCGGATGTGGCTCGCCCATGTGGATGGTCGTCTGCTCGATGTCACCGATGCCGCCGTCGGTGGCCATGAGTCGCGCTCGCCTCGGCCGTGATCGGGATTGTGGTTGTAGCCGTACGCGATCGTCAGGTGGCGAAGCGTCGTTGGGGGCCGCCGTCTCTCGACGGGTCCCACGCCTCCTCCTCGGCGCGGAACACGAAGAACGGCTTCTCGCACAGCACGTGGGCGCCAGACTCCAGGGCCGCGGCTTAGGTATGCGCGTAGTGCCCCGACGCGGTGCTGGCGATGACCGCGGTGTCGGGCGACGCGTCGATGACCTCCTGCCAGTCCGTCGTCGCGCGCTCGAAGCCGAAGCGCTCACTGGCATTCGCCCGGAGCATCTCGGGTCAGCGCCGGTTGACGATCGGCGGCTCGATCGTCGTCGGTGGGCGGCGAGACGCCGCGCAGGTGCTGCGCGCCATCGCCCAGGCGCCCGCGCCCCGATCGCCCCGAGGCGAAGCTTGCTCATCGTCACCACCTCCCGCGGACCGGGCCGTGCGCGGGATCCGCTGCGCGCCGCTGGCCGGAACGGCAAGGATACCGGCGGCGGTGGCGTGGCGGACCGCTTGACCCGCCGCGCCGCGAAAGGTGTCCCCGCGCCCCGGACCTCGCGAGCGGCGCGTCGGATGCGCCCGCGTACTCGACCGACCCCACGGACCCAGGCCCCATCGACTGATGACGAGCGACGGCGCCCCCGACCGCGCCCGGCTCGCCGAGGCGAGCGCAACCTGACGCCCGTCCTGGGCCGCTGCTTCCTCAAGTCGTGGAGCCACGGCGTCGGGCCACCGGCTGTACGACACCGACGGCACGGCCTACCTCGATTTCGCCAACGGGATCGCGGTCACCGCGCTCGGCCACGCCCATCCGCGGGTGACGGCGCGCGATCCACGCCCAGGTCGACCGAGCTGATCGGGCCGATCTCGCGCGATCGGCTTCGCCGAGCCGATCTGCAGGCTCGCCGCGGAGCTGGCGGCGCACGTTCCCGGACCCGCTCGACTCGGTGATGTTCCTGAACTCCGGGCTCGGAGGCGATCGACGGCGCGCTCAAGCTGGCCCGCCGCGTGACCGGCCGGCCCGGGCATCGTCGCGTTCGCGGCGGCTTCCACGGCCGGACGTTCGGGCGCCGCCAGCGTCACGACCTCGAACATCAACTACCGGACCGGCTACGAGCCGTTCGCTGCCGGGCGTCTACTTCGCGCCGTATCCGGCCGCCTACCCGCGACTTCGACGGCGACGAGGACGGGCGATCGGCGACGCGCCTGGCGATCCTGCGACTCGCTGTTCGACGACGGTCATCGCGCCGTCGCACGGTCGGCGGCGATCCTGATCGAGCCGGTCCAGGGCGAGGGCGGCTACTACCCGGCGCCCGCCCGCGTTCCTGCGCGGGCTCCGCGGCGCTCTGCGACGAGCACGGGATCCTGCTCATCGCCGACGAGGTCCAGTCCGGGCTACGGCCGGACCGGGCGGATGTGGGCGTTCGAGCACGCCGGGATCGTCCCGGACGTCGTGTGCGTGGCCAAGGCGATCGCCAACGGGCTGCCGCTGTCGGCGATCGTCTCGTCAGCGCGAGCTCCAGGAGCGCTGGGGACGCGGCGCCCACGGCTCGACGTACGGCGGCAACCCGGTCGCCTGCGCGGCCGGGCTCGGCCGTCCTCGAGACGATCCGCGACGAGGGTCTCGTCGCCAACGCCGACGGCACGCGGCGCCGAGCTGCGCCGGTCTCGGGCCGGATCGCCGCCGAGGACGACCGGATCGGCGACATCCGCGGGCCGGGCCTGATGGTCGGCGTGGAGTTCGTGCGCGATCGCGCGACGCGCGAGCCGGACGGCGCGCTGCCGCGACCGGCCTGATGGCGGCCTGCGCCGATGCCGGGTCTGCTGGTCCTGACCTGCGGCCGGCAGCACGCAGGTCGATGCGCTGGATCCCGCCGATCGACGTCGACGCAGCCGAGATCGCCGAGGCGGTCGAGATCTTCGGCGAGACGCTGGCGAGCGGCCATGCGCGGGACTCGAAGTCGCCGGCGCGGCGGCGCCTCGTGCGGATCGGGCTGCGGGCTGCGCTCGCCGGGCTGAAGATCAGCGGTTCTGGGACAGGAACTTCATGACGTCGTCGAGCCGGAACCGACGATCGCCGCGCTTGCAGACCCGATAGAACGGCAGCTCGCCGCGATCGCCGAGCCGCTTCACCGTGTTGACGTGCAGGGTGAAGCATGTCGGCGACTTCGGTCGCGGTGAGCATCGGTCCCAGTTCGTTGACGGCCATCGATGCCATGTGGTCTGTAGCCTCGCTCTGCACGATATTCTCGACGGTCCGGGTCCCTGTGGTGCTCAGGGGTAGGGTCCGGCCCGCTGCGTGGCAGAGCGTAGGAGTGCAGGGTGGGGCACCCGCCAAGCCGTACTTTGGTGCATCGATACCAGTACCAGGTGCGACGTACCATCGATGTCGTGCGTGAGCGACTCGCCCTGACGATGGACCTCCCCGGCCGTCGCGGGAGACGCTGCCGATCGGCGCGATCGCGCTCATGGCGATCGGCCTCGCGACGCTCGTGGCGGCGGCCCTCGAAGAGCTGGACCGACATCCCCGACGCGTCGGCGGTCTATCTCATCGCGGTCGTCGATCGTCGGCTGGGTCGGCGGACCTGTGCCGGCGCCTTGCCACGGCGATCGGCGTCGTTCGTGGTCTACGACCTGCTGTTCACGGAGCCTCGGCTGTCGCTGGTGATCGCCGACCCGAGTCGAGCTGCTGAACCTGTTCCTCGTGCTGATCGTCGCGCTGGCGGTCGGGCGACTCGCCGCGCTCGGCCGCGAACGAGCCACGGAGGCGCGACCGCCGGGCGGCCGAGGCGAGCGGCCTCGTTTGCCCTCAGCCGGCTTCTCCGGCGACCGCGGACTCGACCGCGGTCGATCGTCCGGTCATCGCCGATCAGCCTGCAGCGCGAGATGCCGCGCTCGGCCGGGTCTGGGTGACCCTCGACACGACGGGTCGCGATCGGCGCATCCTGGCCGACACGGGGACCGGCGGTCCCGTCGTCCGACGGATCGTCACGACCCTGGTCCGAATGCCCGGGGATGAGCCGGCGCGCTGGGTTCGGGCGCACGAACGGGGCCCCGACGTGACGAGCCGATCCGCCAGCGACCGGTGGTGATCTCGTCAGGTGACGGATGGAGGCCGAGGCGTGGTCACCGGCTGGCTTTGGGGGTCGTTGCCGCGCGGGTCGGTTCGGGGCTCGACACCGTGCCCGACCCGCCTGCTGTCGCTGGCTGCCGACCAGATCGCCCTCGCCCTGCGCCGCGACCGGTTCCGCGCGAGGACGCCAGTTCGGGTCGAGGTCGCGCGGCGGAGCGATGCCTTCAAGAGCGCGCTGCTCGATTCGGTGTCGCACGATCATGCGGACGCCGCTGGCCAGCATCCGGGCCACCGCCGCGCGGCAGACCTCGGCTGATCCGGACCTGGCGTCGCCGGAGCGATGACGTCCGGCGCGCGGCCGAGACGATCGATGCCGAGGTCGCAGCGGCTGGACCGCATCGTTCGATCCGTTCTCGACCTGAGCCGGATCGAGCTCCGGGCGACACTGTCGCCCGAGCTCGAGGTCCACGACCTGCCCGCACTGGTCGACGCTGACCGTGGACCGAGCGCCGGCCGGTCGCTCGGCGAACGGTCGATCGACGTCTCCCACCGCGCCGACCCGCCGCTCGTGCTCGTCGATGCCGTGCTGCTTCGACTCGGCCATCGTCGCGAACCTCCTCGACAACATCGCCCGCCGCATGCCCCGCCGGCCACCAACTGGTCGAAGTAACGCGTCGAGCCTGACCGCGCCGGCGATCGGGTGCGCCTGACGATCGAAGACGACGGCCCCGGCGTTGCCGCGGTCGGACCTCGATGCAGTATCTTCGACCAGCTTCCAGCGCGGGCCGGCCGGCCGGAGCCGGGCGCGGCGCGGCCTGGGCATCGGCCTCTCGATCGTCCGCGGCATGAGCCGTCGCCCGCGATGGAAGCGCGAACGGCGACCGCCGGTCAGGAGCCGTCTGGGTGGCCTCGCATCGACTCGACCTGCTCCTGCCGCAGCCGGAGACCGCTCGGTCGACGATCGCGCGTGGCCGGATGACGATCCGGCGCCCGCGTGCTGCTCGTCGAGGACGACGGCGCGACCCGCGCGTTCGGTCGCGGCCAACCTGAGGCCCACGGCTACCGGGTCGCCGAGGCCGCCGACGTGGTCAGCCGCAGCGCGCAGCTGGGAGTCGGGACGACCGGACGTCATCCTGCTCGATCTGGGCCTGCCCGACGCCGATGGCCTCGACCCTGATCCGATCGCGATCCGGCGTGACGCGACGACGCCGATCCTGGTCCTGTCGGCGCGCGACGCGCGAGCCCGACAAGGTCGTCCGCCCTGGAGGCCGGCGCGCCGACGACTACGTCACGAAGCCGTTCGGCTCGCTGCCGGAGCTGCGGGCACGGGTCGCGGCGCTGCTGCGGCGGTCCGGCGGACCGGCGGCCGACCCGCGGAGGGCAATCTGAGTCTCGGGCCGATCGCCATCGACGCCGCACATCGGGCGGTCGACGGTCGCCGGCGACGCTCGCTGGAGCTGACGCCCGCGCGAGTACGAGCTGCTCAAGACGATGGTCGGCCAGCCGGGCCGGTTGCTGACCCGTGGCCGACTGCCTTCGGGCGGTCTGGGCGAACAGCGTACGGCGACGGAGGCGCACTACCTGCACGTCTATGTCAGCCGGCTGCGTCGCAAGCTCGACGCGGCCGACCCGACCGGCCGGGCGAGCGGGCTGATCGCCGCCGAACCTGGTGTCGGCTACCGGATCGCCGAGGCCGCGACCCGATCCGCTTTGAGCGGTTAATGAGCACCAGAGGGCCTGGTCGGGGCGCTCCCCTCTTGGGGACCGAAGCCTAGCGTGAAGGCATGGACCGATCCTCCGTCCTCCGCTTCCCGGATGCCTCGTCGGGCATCGACGCCGCGCGACAGTGGTCGAGATCGACGCCGCCGGCACGCCGATGGTCGGCTCCGGCCTGGCAACGACGCGGGTACGGCTCGTCGGGCTCGTCGCGTCCGGAAGCCGCGGCGCGGGACTGGGCTGGCGCACGCCCAGGACGCCGGCGTCGCCTTCGGCCCCTCGATCGAACGCCGCTCGGGATCGCGATCGCGATCGGCCCCGCTCAGTAGCGGATGGCCTCGTCGCTCCCATCGTCGGCCGAGGTCGCCGACGACGAACTGACCGGGCGGCGACCCGGCGACCGAGCGGATCCGCGTGGAACGGCGCGCCTCGCCCTACTTCCGCTATCGTCGCGCCTGGGGCCGGGTCCTGACGCCCGGGCCGTGGCGGGGCGATCGGACTCGCGCATACCCAGCATGCGAACGTCGGCAGATCTCGATCGCCGACCCCTGACCGGGGCGCCACGCGCCATCGTGGGGCCACGCAGCTGGCGTGGTTCTTCGCCCAGACCGCGGACTGTCGAGGCGTTCGGCGCCTCCCGGAACGACCAAACGCCGACCCGCTGAAGGCCTCACGAGGCGAGCGGTGATCGGCGGCCGGAGGCCACTCCAGGGGCGGAAGGCGGCGGATCGCCGGGTCCGAGTGGATCGGCCCCATTCCCCATACTTCCGAATACACCGGCCCAGGTCAGCTCACGGCCAAGGAGGCGGCGTCCGTGCCGCGGACGCCGGTCGGCCGGACATTCGCTCGAGTCAGAGCGATCCTGTTCGGGCGCGTCCGCTCTCGATGCGCGAGGAGATCGGCGAGCGCCTGAACGTCTTCACCGGCCTGTCGATCTTCGCGTCGGACAACATCTCCTCGTCGGCCTATGCGACCGAGGAGATCATGCGTGTGCTCGTCCTGGCCGGCGCCGGGGCGCTCGTCCTGACGCTGCCGATCACGGTCGGGCTCGTGGTCGTCCTCGGCATCGTCGTAATCAGCTATCGGCAGACGATCGCGGCCTACCCGAACGGGCGGCGGCTCGTACATCGTAGCCAGCGCCAACCTCGGGAGGTTGCCCGGGCTGACGCGCCGCGGCGGCCCTCCTGACCGACTACGTCCTGACCGTGGCCGTGTCGGTCGCGGCCGGCGTGGCCGCCATGACATCGATCGTTCGGGCGCTGTTCGAATACCGCGTCGAGCTTGGCGTGGCGATCGTCGTGCTCATCGCGATGATCAATCTGCGCGGCGTGCGCGGGTGGGCTGTTCTTCAGCGTCCCGACGCTACGTTTATCTGGTCTCGATCTTTGGCGTCCTCGGCGCTCGAGCTTCTTCCATTACCTGACCGGGACGATGCCGGTCTACGAGGCGCCAGCCGCGTGGTCGAACGCCGCGGCGGCGGAGCCGCTCGGGCTGCTGCTCGTCCTGCGGGCCTTCTCTTCCGGCGCGGTGGCTCTGACCGGCACCGAGGCCGTCTCCAACGGCGTCCCGGCGTTCAAGCCACCGGAGGCAAGGAATGCCCAGACCGTGATCGTGCTCATGGGCACGTTCTTCGGCCTGATCTTCCTCGGCATGAGCTTCCTCGTGGGCCAGCTCGGCATCCTGCCCGACCCGAGCGAGCAGGAAACCGTGGTCAGTCAGCTCACCGCCACACTCGTGGGGGCTGGTGCGCCGTATCTCTACCTCGTCCAGATCTCGACTGCGGTGCTGCTCGTTCTCGCCGCCGAACACGTCCTTCGCCGACTTTCCGCGCCTCTCGAGCATCCTTGCCCGTGACGGGTTTCTGCCGCGCGTCTTCCAGTTCCGGGGCGACAGGCTCGCCTTCAATGCCGGCATCGTCGTGCTTGGCGATCGCGGCCCTGACCCTGATCGTGGCCTTCGGTGGCAGCGTCACAAACCTCATCCCGCTCTACACGGTTGGCGTGTTCATCGCGTTCACCCTCAGCCAATCCGGGATGGTCCGGCGCTGGTGGCGGCCTCCGAGATGAGCAACCAGGGATGGCGGAAGAGCGCTGCCATCAACGGGATCAGCGCCCTGACGACGGGTGTCGTGGCAATCAACGTGGCGGCCTCGAAGTTCCTCCTCGGGGCATGGATCGTGCTCATCCTCATCCCCGTCCAGATCGCCATCATGCTGTTCATCCACAGGCAGTACAGCGCCTCCACCGCCAAGCTTGCTGTCCGCGATGACATCCTGCATCCCGTCACCACATCGCGAAGAGCGCGTGGTCGTCCCAGTGCCGGGTATCAACCGAGCGGTCATCCAGGCGATCAACGTCGGGCGCTCGATCGCCCCGGACGTTCGCGGCGTTCTCGTCTCGGACGATCCGCGCGGAGAGCGGCGCGGGTCCGCGAACGCTGGGATCGCCAGCTGCCGGACGTGTCGCTCGTCGTCGTTGAGTCGCCGTATCGCGCACTCGTGGGACCACTCCTCGCGTACCTCGATGTCCTCGACCAATCCTGCGCCACCGGACAAGGAGGCACCGATCACATTCGTGGTCATCCCGGAATACGTCGCGAGCAGCTGGTGGGAGCGGATCCTCTACAACCAGTCAGCCAATCGCGTGCGGAAGGCCCTGCTCGGGCGACCACATACCGTCGTTGTCAACGTTCCCCTATCGCCGGGACGAGCCCGAGGTGACTGCCCTCCGGGATCGGCCGCATGAGCGCACCACGACCGTAGAGGCGACTGGCGTCAGCCGCCCCGAACGATGCGGCGGGCGTCGCGGCTGACCCGCAGGAACTGCGGTGAAATGGCGCCACGGACGGATGTGGCTGGGCTCGCCGCGCATAGATCGTGGCGGATCGGGACATCGGTCATCGGCAGGCCGAGGCGATGCACCGGGCGATCATCTCGACCTCGAACTCGAAGCCCGTCTCCGTGGCTGTCGAGGAGCGCGGTCATCAGCCGGCCGACCGATGAGCCGGTAGCCCGGACTGGTTGTCCGGGACGCTGCGCCCGACCGCGGCCGAGAAGAACCAGCCGCCAAGCGTGTTCGACACGCGGCGGACCGGCGGCATCGACGCGAAGTCGCGCCGGCCCGATCACGAGCTCGGGCGGCGACGCCGTCGAACGCCGCGAGGAAGGCCGGGATCTCGGCGGGATCGTGCTGGTCCGTCGGCGTCGAGGGTGACGACGGCCTCGGCCCCGCTGGCCAGCGCGTGGCGGAAGCCGGCCCGCAGTGCGGCGCCCTTGCCGGCGTTGGGGACCTGGCCGGAGGACGGTCGCGCCGGCCGCCTCGGCTCGGGCCGCCGTGTCGTCGGTCGACCCGTCGTCGACCACGACGACCGGCAGGTAGGCGCGGGCGGCCTCGACCACCGGCCCGATGCGCGGGCCTTCCTGGTACGCCGGGGATGAGCGCGACGATCCTCGCCACGCCTCGAACCGTACAGGGTCGCGGGCGCAGGCGGCGCCCCGACTCACGAAAACGGCCGCGGGGCGTGCCCGCGGCCGTCGTGCTCAGGTCAGGGTCGGGTCAGCTGGGATGGTTCGAGCGGCGGAGCCATGACCCGATGGGTCGCTGCGACGGCGCCGGCTGGATGACGGCTCCCGAACTGCGCGCCGTGACCTTGGTCACGCCCGATCCAGCAGCCTCCGGGTCCTCCTCGCCGATCAGCTGGTCGTCGCCAGGCGGAAGATAGCTGCCCGGGACTGCAACGCCGGGCGGCTCGGCCTCGACTGGGTCGGCTTCCTGCCCTTCGCTGCCGATCCCATGGCGTGACGGCCACCGGAACGCCTGGCTCGGGATCATCACCCCGATGAGTGGCGCCTCCTCGGTGCCCTCGGCGACGCCGTCCTCGGCGACGGCGACGACGGCATCCCCGGAGCGCTTCGGACGACCTCCGCCTCGCCGGTCGTGCCGTCGCCATCGGCCGGCGGCCCGTCTCGTGATCGGTGGTCTCGTCGTGCTGGAGCGATCGCCTCGTCGGCGGTCGGCTGGACCAGGCTGGCCAGGAGTCATCGGCGCCGACCGACTGGTTGTCGTCCGGACCGATCGGCTCAGGGCCGGGAACGGCGGCAGGCTGCCCGCCTGTCGGGCGATGGCGATGGGGTCCGACTCGCTGTCGAGCCGCCCGAAGAACGTGTCGACCTCGTCGCCGGTACGCCACGACGGCCGCCTCGACCGCGGCGACTTCCCGCTCGATCGTGGCGTGGTGCTGCTGCAGGTGACGCTCGAGCTCGCTCTTGCGAGCCGCGATCAACGCTGGCGCTCGAGCCTGATCCGCTCGATCTCACCCGTCGCCCAGGCCTCGACACCCTTGATGTCGCGCTCGGCGAGCTCGCGGTACTCCTCGGTCTGGGCGACGCCTTCCGCGCCCGCGGATCGAGTCGATGTGCGACTGGCGCCGTTCCCTCGAGCGGCCTCCGCGACCCGGGCGCGCTGTGCGCCCGCGCGGTGGCCTGCATGGCGTGGGCGAGGTCGGCCAGGAAGACCGATCCGTCAGCTTCCGTTCAGGCGCACCGACGTCGCCGATCGCGCCGTAAAGGCGATGGCGGACGCGCCACCGTTGAGGGACGCGCGGTGGTTGTCGGGAGCTCGGACTGACCCTCGTCGACCTGGTTTCTGGCCGAACGGACATCCGGTAGCCTCGCATCTGCAGCCGGCGCACGCGTTCCGTGCACCCTCCGTCCAGTCCCGGGGTGGGGGAGTGATGGTACTGCGGTGGATTGGTGGGGGCAAGGGGGCGGTCCGGTGGGATCGGGTCGGCGGGGCCCGTTCGTGGTGCCGATCAGGCTCGGGGATGCGCCGTCGCCACGCGGCGGTCGGGATCAGCGGCGCGATGAAGGCAAGGGACGACGAGGACCAGGACGATCTTCATCCACGGGAGGCGTCGCGGGCCGTTCACCCGCCGATGCCAGCGGCCGCCGCCGCACTGATGGCCGTTTGGCGCCCCCGCCGGGATCTGAACCTGGGACCTTCCAGCTTAGAAGGCGGCTGCTCTGTCCACTTTGAGCTACCGGGACGCGGTACCGGAGGATCTACCTTGGCCGCGCGGCCCGGATGGCCGCGCTATCTTTTGACCCCCTGAGAGAACCGCGAGTCCCCAGTCTCGCCCATGCTGGAGGACTCCATGATGCGTCGTCTCGCCGTCACGCTCGCCATGCTCGGTGCCATCCCTCCTCGTCAGCAGCGCCTCCGGTCGCCGCAAGTCCGCCGACGAGAGGAACCGACGCCCTTCCCCGCGTTGTCGGTCGCGGCGACGTGGAGGTGTGCGACTTCCCCGTCCTGCTCGAGGCCGACTCGAAGGCCAAAGGCGATCGCCTTCGACCGAAGGGATGGACGGGTTCCGCCAGAACGATCTCCGGCCGCCTGCGCAGCTACGATGCGCCAACCTCTCGACCGGGGCCTCGATGTCAGAGCGGAAGATCTCCGGTCCCGGCCCTGGCGGACGATCGCCACGACGCCGGTCACGATCTGTGACCAGCTCTGGCGGCTCGAGCCTCGTGTTCCTGTTCGACGCCGACGTCACCGGGCGAGGGCTGCTCTACGTGACTGGACCGCTCGTGACGGGAGACCGACGAGAACGGGTTCTTCTTCGTCCGCCGATCTGCCGCCGCGTGCCGAGGGCGCTCTGCCATGACCTCGGCTGGCGGATAACGACCGGAACTCTCGGCGGTCGGCGTCCGCGCCGATCCGATAGGGGTACCTCCCCGTCAATCAGCCGATCGAAGTCCCGATTCTGGCCGTGCTACACTCCGCGACCCATCGTGCCGACCGGGATCGGCGCGGGGTCAGGGAGGTCCGGACCGCCGATGTCGGCACGTCCGGCGCGAACCGCGAGCGCGCAGGCCAAGCTCGCCCTCGAGCTACCGGCTCGAGCTGCCCGCGATCGCCCTCGCGCCCGAGTGGAAGGACCAGCAGCGCCTGTGGGGCCACTCGTTCCACCCGATGTGCTCGTACCTCGCGAGCTTCCCGGCGGCCCTGACCCACGCCTTCATCGCCCGCTACTCGCGGCCCGGTGACGTCGTCCTCGACCCGTTCTCCGGCCGCGGCACGACGCCGCTCCAGGCCTGCGCCGAGGGCCGGATCGGCGTCGGCAACGACCTCAACCCGTTCGCCCACCTGCTGACCGCGGCCAAGGTCGAGCCAGCCACGCGCGCCCAGGCCGCGACCCGCCTCGCCCAGCTCCGGCTCGCCTGGAACGCCGGACTCGGCGGGCTGGCTGGCCCTCGGCGAGCGCGTCTCGGCCGCACCCGGGCCGCCGCGACCTCGCTGGTCCCGACCGCCGGCTCCGGCGGCGCCGCCTGCGATGGCGTCGAGACCGTCCCGCGTCGAGGTCGCGCTCGCGTTCCATCCGCGGACGCTCGGCCAGCTGCTGTTCGTCCGGACGGCGCTCCGCCTCGACGACCGGACCGACCGATTCCTGGCCGCCGCGCCTGACCGGCATCCTCCACGGCAAGAGCGCCATCGTACCTCTCGGAGCTCATGCCGAACACGTTCATCGATGGCGCCGCGCTACGTCCGCGACTTCGCCGCCGGACCGCGCTTCGCGTCGCCCGAGCGCGACGTGTTCGACGGCCTCGGCCAAGAAGCTCGACCGGCTCTTCCGCCAGGCACCGCCGTCGAGCCGAGGGATCGCGCTGCTCGGCGACGCCCGCGACGTCGCGCGCCCGTGCGCGGGCGGCGCTGCGCGCACGCGGCCGGCCGGAGCGCGCCGGCTCGTGGTCACCTCGCCGCCGTACCTGCGCGTCGTCAAGTACGGCTACTACAACTGGCTGCGGACGTGGTTCCTCGGCTTCGACGCGCGGGACATCGACGCGACCCTCGACGACGCCCACCACCGCGAGCCGTACCTCGCTGTTCCTGCGCGACGTCCTCGCCGGGCTCCGGCCGGTCCTCGCCGACGACGCCGTCGTCGTGCTGGTCATCGGCGACGTCGAGACCGACCGCGGGCGCGACCATCCGCGGCGGCGTCGGCCTGGCCGAGCGCGTCTGGGAGATGCCGCCGCCGAGCCGGAGGGCTACCGCCTCGCCGGCGTCGCCCTCGACGACGTGGCCGCGCGTCCGCAAGATGACCAAGCTGTGGGGCGACGAGGCCGGCCGGGCGACCAAGACGGACCGCATCCTCGTCCTCGGCGCGACCGAGGCGGGCCGGCGCCGCGCCTCGCCGGGCGCCGCTACGACGTCGACTGGACCTGGCCGCCGAGGGCCCTGCGCTCGCTCTAGAATGCGCGCCATGCAGCAGATGTACCACCCGTCGGACCTGGCCGCGATGGATCCGCTGGTCCTGATGAAGAACCTCGACCACGTCCGGATGACCAGCCGCCGGCTGTCGCTACATCCTCCAGCAGCAGGTCCACCTCTACACGCCCGAGGCGAACCAGCTCCGCGAGCAGATCGACCGCTACGTCGAGGCCGAGCGACAGATCGAGGGCGAGATGGCGAGGCGCCGCATCCGCGCCTGAATCCGAACGACCCCGCGTCGGCGGGGAGTTCGGACGATCCGTCGATGAGCGACGGGAACGAGATCGTGCGCGGTCAGGCGCCCGGCGTGCACCGGCGTGAGGCGGATCGGGACGTCGAACGTCCGCTCTATCGCGGTCGTGTCCGGCTCGGCTCGTGGGTCGGTCGACGACCTCGTCGATCGGGCAGTCATCGCGGTGGCGGTGCACGGCGCGGTCTCTGCCGTCGACGATCGGCGGCGATCATCGACCGCGACCGGGCGGCGGAGCGCCTGCTCCTCGCCGATGACCGTGCCGGCCAGGACGGCCAGCGCCGGGCATGTCGAACAGGCTGAAGCCGATGCCGAGCCCGGCGCAGGTCGTCCGGCCCGTAGCCGCGGAAGAGGCCGCGACCGGCGACCGCGCACATCTCGTCGTACAGCTCCGGCCAGCCGACACGTCGACGGCGGTAGCAGAACCGCACGAACTCGACGCGCGTCGGGGTCTGGGTGCCTCGGGGCGGCGCTGCGTGGGATCCATCGATGGCGTGCCCTCCTCTCCGGTCGAACACGCTCGAGCCGACTGGTCGGGCGAGCGTACCGGGCAATACGAAGCTCAGCCCGACCGGTTCGGACTGACGGCCCGACGTCGGACATGGCGTCCCGAGTCCTCCGGCTCTCGCCGCTGGGACGTCCGGCCGATCCGGTGGGCGCCCATCGTAGGCCGCTCGCCGGCCGGCCCGGAAGGGGGCTTGTCCACCGACTTCATCCACCAAGTTATCCACACGAACGGGCGTTCGGTGAACGCCCGTGCGGTACGAGCGTGGGCGCCGGTCACGGCGGCCCGGCGAGACGAGCTCTCGAGCCCCGGGCCGGTCGCGGTCAGGATCCAGCGATGGTCGGCGTCCAGGTCGAGACCCTCGAACGGGTCGTCCGCGAGCAGCAGGCAGCCGTCGAGGTCGACCCAGTCGGCCAGCGACGCGACCGCCGCCGACGCCGGCGATCCCGACCGACGTCTCCTCCATGCAGCCGAGGAACGTCTGGAACCCGAGCTCGCGCGCCCGCTCCAGCATCCGCTTGGCCGGACCGATCCCGCCGCACTTGGCCAGCTTGACGTTGACGCCCGCCACGACGTCCGACCAGGCCGTCGAGGTCCTCGATACGTGACGGCGCTCTCGTCGGCGACGATCGGGATCGACGAGCGCTCCTGGAGCCAGCCGAGGTCGCGGTAGGCCCGCGCCGGGAAGGGCTGCTCGATGAGCTCGACGCCGAGCGCGACGAGCTCGGGCAGCAGGCGCTCGGCGTCGTCGCGCGTCCAGCCGGTGTTGGCGTCGACCCGGATCGGGCCCGCTGAACACCGCGCGGACGGCCCGCAGCGTCTCGAGGTCCTGCGGCCCGCCGCAGCTTGATCTTGAGCGCCGGGAAGTCGGCCGCCCGGGCGGCTCGCTCGGCGACGATCGCGGGCTCGTCGATGCCGATCGTGAAGTCGGTCGGCGGGATGGCCGCCGGGAGGCCGATCAGCTCGTGGACCGGGATCCGAGGACCTTGCCGGCGAAGTCGTGGAACGCGATGTCGAGCGCGCACCTGGCCGCGCCGTTCCGACCGGAGGCTCGCCTCCCAGGTCGCAGCGAGCGCCTCGAGCTGACGGCGGGCCGACGCGATGTCCGTCGGGATCGATGGCGAACGCATCGGCGAAGGCCAGCAGGTACGGGAAGACGGCCGCCATCGTCTCGGGCGTCTCGCCGTAGAACCGGTCCGGATAGCCCTCCCCACCCCGACGACGCCCGGGTAGTCGGTCGTCGCGGATCTCGACGATCGACGGTCGTCACGCGATGTCCGGCGCCGTGGTCCGACCGCGCGATCCGGAACGGGTCGCGCAGGCCGAGGTCGCAGGACCTCGTGGGTCAGCCGCAGGCGTCACGCGCCGCGATCCAGGGCAGCGCGTCCACCCCGCTCGCGGATGCGCCGGCCACAGGCGGTCCGCCCCGAACCGGAACGGGTCGTCGGTCGGCAGGCCCGGTCTCGGCGGCGGTCTCGCGCGATGATCCGGCGCGCCTCGTCGTCGTCGGGGTAGCGCGACGTGTTGAGCGCGACGGCGACGACCCTCGACGGCGCGACGAGGCCCGGCGACCCGCTCGTGCGAGCGTCGATGAACCCGGGCAGCGGCGCGATCGGGAAGGACGCCTCGGGCAGGTGGTCGAAGTCGTGGCTCGGCGAGACCCGGCTTGTGGACCATGACCATCGCCTGCGGCGTCGCGCCGTGGATGAGCGCCGAGCGTGACCGACGAATAGGCCGGGGTGGTCGAGCGAGCCCTGGCCCTCGACGATGACCCAGTCGCCGAGGCTCTCGCCCTGCTCGACCAGCCACTCGACGGTGCCCCTGGGCGAAGTCGCTGATCAGCCGGTCCGACCGCGACGCCCCAGCCCTCGATCATCATCCCGGTCTGGCCGGTCGCCACGAACGAGGCACGGTCCGGCCGGCAGGCCGAGGGCCGCCCGCCGCAGCTCGAGGGCGACCGACATCTTGCCGATCGCGCAGTCGGTCGCCGACCGTCAGGATCACCCGCTTGCCCGGGCCGTGCCGCCGCCCGACCGCCGTCTCCATCCGTTCCGGCGGGTTGCGGTAGTCGACGATCGCGTGCCGCGCGGCCGCCGCGGCCGCGGCGAACTCGGGGTCGTCGCCGATGAACGTATGCAGCCCGGACAGGACGTCGAGGCCGGCCGCGATCGCGGCCAGGATCGATCGTCCGCCAGGCGGCCGGCAGCCGGCCGCCGGTCGGGGCGATCCCGATGAGCAGGCGCGTCGGGCGGGTTCGGCAGCCGAGCGCCTCGTCGAGCGAGGCCACGAACGGGACGTCGTGGCCCGGCAGGAAGGCGTCGACGTTCTGCCCGACGTGCGTCGAATCGAGCACCGCCACGACGTCGTCGCGTCCGTAGCGGATCACGCCGTAGGCGGTCTTGGCGCTGTGAGGCCCGAATTCGCCCTCGGTGAGGATCACCAGTCGGCGGCGTGGCGGTCGGTCGCATCCGGGCAGTCTACGGAACTCGGCGGGGCTGCAGCGTCGTGCGGCGGCATGCAAGGCGGCTGTCACTCCCGCGCCCGCGGCCACTGGCGGTCGCGACACCCACGCCTCGTCTACGGTCGATCCGCGGCCACCCATCCACGGGCGGCCATCAGGGAGGTCGACCACCATGGCGCTGACGTGAAAGAGACCTATCGGCAAGTCGAGCAGGACGCCAGGGAGGCCTGGCGCCGGTCGGACGGCGACGAGGACCTCAAGGACAAGCTGGGCAACGTCGGCGACGAGGCCCGCAGGACCTCGGCAACGCCGGGGACGACCTGGAACATGCCATGGACCGGGATCCGGTCAACGATCGGCAGCCCCGCTGAACCGATCCAGCGTTCAGGGTAGGACCCGCCACGCGCCTCGCGCGTGGCGGGCCGCCGCCGTGACGAACCCGCAGACGATCCGTTCCTCGAGGTCGTCGCCCACGAGCTTCGCACGCCCGTCACCACGATCTACGCGGCATCGGCAGTCATCGCCGCCAACCATCTCGGCGTCCGACCGAGCGACGTGCCGTCGCGCGCGACCTGGCAGCGGAGGCGGAGCGGCTGTATCGGCTGGTCGAGGATCTCCTGGTCCTGGGTCGCGCCGATCGGGCCGGACTGTGGGTCGACCGGGACCCGATCCCGGTCGCCCGTGTGGTCGTGCCGTGATCCAGCAGAGAACACCGACTCCTGGAGGGACACAGGATCGCGTTCAGCGGCCCGAGCGACGTCGTGGCGGGAGGGCGACGAGGGCCTCATCCGACACGTCCTTCGCAACCTGCTCGACAACGCCGTCCGCTACGCGCCGCCTCGCGAGGCCTCATCGAGGTGGTCGTCGCCGAGACGGCCAGCGAGATCGTGGTCAGGTCCTCGACGACGGCAGCCACGCCAGGGCCGACGGAACGGTCACGCGCCTTCGAGATCGCCCCGGATCAGCCGGCCACGACGGCCCAGCGTGCCGGCGCGGGTCTCGGCCTGTACGTGCGCCGGGGCGACTGGTCGAGAGCCATGGCACGGGCGCACCTGGGCGGGATCGCGCGACCACCGCGGCACCGAGTTCGGCTTCAGCCTGCCGCGTCAGGGCCTGACCGGGCGACTCCTTGGTCATCGACGACCTCGTGCGCGACCTGGTACTCCTCGCGCAGCCGCTCGATCTCCTCGCTGGCGGTTTGCGCTTCCTCGCTGCCCGGCGTGGCGATCTCGAGGCGAAGCTGGGCCTCCCGCCAGCTGGCCAGGATGCGGTCGAGCGGCCGCGGCTGGACGTTGGTCAGGCGGACGTCCGCCGGTGACTCGCCGCGCGCGACGCGACCCTTCGGCCTCCTGGGCCATCTGGAGCTCCAGCTGCGCCCATCGAAAGACCAGCCGGCTGGAGGCGCTCCACGTTGCGCGCCTCCTGGACGAATTCGGGCGAGCCCATCGGCGATTCCTGCTTGGCCCGCTCGTGGGCCTGGATCTGCTCGAGGAAGTCGAACATCTGGTCGGTGGTCGCCCGGAAGATGCCGCGGTCCGGCATGGTTCCCCTTCTGTAGCGCGGGCCGACCTGCAACGCTGGGGGACGGGCGGTCGCAGCACCGACGGAACGATACCACTGGGTCCCGCCGTGGCCGGGTGAGCCGCCTCAGCGGCGGGCGCCGCCCTCGGCCGTGGCCAGGTCGTCGTCGACCAGGCGGTCCACGAGCTCGGCGACCCCGCCCCGTCCTCCCATCGAGCACGACGTCGACCGTCTCCTTGAGGACCGGGAGCGCGTTGCCTACCGCGGCCGACAGCCCGCACAGGCGCAGGAAGGCGTGGTCGTTCTCGGCGTCGCCGACACCGACCGCCTCCGGCGCCGACAGGCCGAGGTCCGCCAGGGCGGCCTGCAGGCCGGTCGCCTTGCTGACGCCGGTCGGCAGGATCATCACGGCGCCCTTGTTGAAGACGATCTCGAGCTCGAGGCCCAGTTCGTGGATCGTCTGGAGCGCCACCACCTCGAACGGCTCGCGAGTGGCCACGATGGCCCGCCCGACGATGAGCGGTTGCACGCCACGCCGGCGGAGCGCCTCGACGACCCGCGGATCCGCCGGTTCGAGTCAGGACGCGCTCCTGTCCGCTGGCCGGATCGAGACAGGACCCCGCCGTTCTCGGTGACGATCCGGTCGAACAGGTCGAACCGGTCGAGATCCGGCGGCGAGCTCGGATCGCTCGCGACCCGTCACCAGGACGAGCCGGCGGCCGCTGGCGGTGACCCGCTCCAGCGCGGCGAACGTGGCCGGGGCGACCCGCCCGTCGTGGGCGATCGTGCCGTCGTAGTCGCAGACGAGGACCGTGTAGCGCATCGATCCAGTGTGGCCGACGCGGCGGGCGGACGTCCCCTGAGCGTGCCTCGGCACAGAACCCACGCGGCCGCCGGGCCCGCGGACGCCGGTACAGTTCCCGCGTGGGCTACTTCGACGTCGCGGCGGATGCCTACGACCGCTACATGGGCCGGTATTCGCGCTTGCTGGCGCCGCAGATGGCGGACCTGGCCGGCGTCCGCAGCGGCCAGCGGGTGCTCGACGTGGGCTGTGGCCCGGGCGCGCTCACGTCCGAGCTGCAGTCGCCCGGCTGGGCGCGTCGGCCGTTGCAGCCGTCGACCCATCGGAACCGTTCGTCGAGGCGGCACGGGCGCGACACCCCGGCGTCGACGTGCGTCGATCCGCCGGCGGAGCACTTGCCGTTCCCGGACGACGCGTTCGACGCGGCGCCTCGCCCAGCTGGTCGTCCATTTCATGACGCGATCCGGTCGCCGGCCTGGCCGAGATGGCCCGGGTGACCAGACCCGACGGCGTCGTCGTGGCCTGCGTCTGGGACCACGCTGGCGAGCACGGTCCGCTCAGCCTGTTCTGGCGGCCCGCCCGCGAGCTCGATCCCGACGTCGCGTGACGAGTCGGATCTCCCCGGCGTCCGCGAGGGCCACCTGGCGGAGCTGTTCGCCGCCGCGGGCCTCCGCGAGATCGAGGCAACGACCTTGTCGGTGAGCCTGGAGCACCCGAGCTTCGACGAGTGGTGGGAGCCGTTCACCCACGGCGTCGGCCCAGCTGGCGCATACCTCGGAACCCTCGATCCCGAACGCCGTGCCGACGCTGCAGGCTCGCTGTCGCAGCCTCGCTCCGACGGCGCCGTTCGTGGTCACCGCTCTGGGCCTGGGCGGCCCGCGGCCTCGCCTGGCCGGCCGTCGGCCGTCGGCCGTCACGAGCGCACCACTCGGTCCCGGCTGTCCGCGAGCGTGATCCTCTCGGGGTCGAGGCCGGCGCGCCGGGCTGCCTCGCCGACGATCTCGGCCGAGCCGGCCTCGAACAGGAGCAGGCACACCTCGTCGTCGGGGATGAAGATCGAGCGGACGTATCGGATCGCCTGCCCCGAGCGCGTCCATCTCCGCGCGCCGCCGCGATCGCGCGGGCGATGGTCCGATCGGGCTCGCCGTGGGCGTCGCGAGACAGGTAGGTCTCGACCAGGAAGGTCATCACGCCTGGAACGTAGGCGTCGCCGAGACCCGGCCGAAACTGTGGCGAACCACAGAACTTGCCGACCGGCGAGGGATCGCGGCCGCCCGTCCGGTGGTCTTGCGTTGCCGTCGGCGCGGGGCATGATGCGCTCGATGGACGGCAACCAGGACCAGCTCGTCGGGCGGGAGCAGGAACTCGAGGCCATCTCGCGTTTCCTGGCAGCCCGCGACGCGTTGCCCGCGGCACCTCCTCGTGGAGGGGCCGGCGGGTGTCGGCAAGACGACGCTCTGGCGCGAAGCGGTCGCCAGCGCCGAGGCGGCCGGGTATCGCGTCCTCACCTGCGCGGCCGGCCGGCACCGAGGTGCACCTGCTCTTCGGTGCCCTGACCGACCTGCTCGCGGACCACATCGGTGACGTGCTGCCGCGACTGCCCGCCCCGCAGCGACGAGCGATCGAGGTCGTTCTCCTGCTGGACGAGGACCGCGGTCGTCCGGCCGAGCCGCGGACCGTGGCGGCCGGGGTCCTCGGCCTGATCCGCGAACTCGTCCGCGACGACCCGATCCTGCTCGCGATCGACGACGCCCAGTGGCTCGATCCGGCGTCGGCGATGGTCATCGAGTACGCCCTGCGTCGGCTCTGGCGCCGAGCAGGTCGCCACCCTCGCGTCCTGGCGATTCGATCCCCTGTCGGACACCGTCCCGGCCGAGCGGCGCGGGCTGGATCTCGGGCGCGCCTTCGAACGGCCGCCGGAGCGCGCGTGACGCTCGGGCCCCTGAGCATCGGCGCCATCCATCGAGTCCTGCGGATGCGGACGGGCGAGGCGGTCCCGAGGCCGCTGCTGCGCCGCATCCACGAGGCGTCGGGCGGCAACCCCTTCTATGCGCTGGAGATCGCTCGCGCCATGGACGGCGGCCGGCAGCGAGTGGACCAGCGGCGAGCCGCTGGCGCTCACCGCCAGCCTGCATGACCTGCTCGTCCGTCGCTTTGCAGGACTCAGCCAGGAAACGCGTGCGGCCCTGTTCGTCGCGGCGGCGGCCTCGTCAGCCCACGGCGAGCCTCGTCGGAACCGTGATGGGCACCGCGCCGGATCCCATCCTGCAACCGGCCGTGGACGCCGCCATCGTCCGAATCGACTCGTCGCGGATCGAATTCACGCACCCGTTGCTGGCGGCCGCGGCGTATTCGCTGCCGGGATCCGCCGAGCGTCGAGCGTGGCACGCCCGCCTCGCCGAGGCCGTGAGCGAGCCCGAGGCGCGTGCCCGCCACCTCGCGTTGGCCACGCCGGGCCGGATCCGGCGGTCGCCGAGATCCTGCACGCGGCCGGACAGCACGCACGCTCGCGCGGCGCCCCGGCCGCCGCTGGCGAACTGTTCGCCGAGGCGATCCATCGACTCTCCGCCAGCGACCGCGAACGACGCGCGGTATGGACCGTCGAGGCCGCACCGGTCATCCGTCAGGCGGGAGACACGCAGCTGGCCCGCGCGCTGGTCGAGGTCGTGATCGACGAACTACCCGCCGGACCCCTTCGATCCGATGCGTTGCTGGCGCTGTCCCGGCTCGTTGAAGGCGACGCGGGCGGAGATACGCTCGAGATGACGCTCATCGAGCGAGCGCTCGACTGAGGCCGGCGACGATCCGGCCCGCCGGGCGGCGGCACTGCTCAGTCGCGAGATGTGGGAGCGGCACCGAGGACCGCCTGGCCGAGGCGCCTGCTGCTCGCCCGCGAGGCGCTCGTCCTGGCCGAGCGGACCACCGACGACGTGCTCCTCGCGGGTGCCCCTACCAGGACCGCGGACCTCGAGGTCCCTGCTCGGACTGGCGAGCGACCCGGTCGCCCGGTTCAGAACGGGCGCTCGAGGCCGGCCGACACCTGCAGCTCGAGGCAAAGGAGGATTCGGCATCGGCGATGCTGGCGGTGTGCCTGGTGCGCGCCGGTCGCATCGGCGAAAGCCCGCGTCCTGCTCGCCGCCGAACGTGAGCGCGTCAAGGCCCATGGCGATGAGGCAAGCCTCGAGATCCTGTGCCTGTTCCTGACCGAAGCTCGAGTGGCTGGCGCGGCGACTGGGACCGCGCGCGGGCGTACGCGGAGGAGGTGCTCCTGGTCGCCGAACAGGCCGACTCACGGATGATGCAGAGGGCGCCATCTCCGCGCTCGCTGGGCCTGCTCGACGCCTCCCGCGGCCTGGCCGACGCGGCCCGGATGCGGCTGGTCGACGCCATCGCGCTCTGTGACGAGGTCGGCGATCGGTCGTACACGACGTACGCGCGGCACGTGCTGGGCTTCCTCGAATTGTCGGTCGGCAACGCGGACGGCCGCGCACGAACGCCGGGGTCCCTACTCGCATCGAGCGGGGGCATCGAAGGCACCAAGCGCATCTGCCTTCATCGGCGACGAGATCGAGATCGCTCGTCCTCGCTGGGCGGACGGCCGAAGCGGCGGCGTTGACCGACGAGCTCGAGCACCGTGGCGGACCTGCTCCATCGACCCACGCTCTCGGCGACCGCCGCTCGCTGTCGCGGGCTGGTCCTCGGGGCGAGCGGCGGATCTCGTCGGCGCACTGCTCTCGGCCGAGGATGCCGTGGGCCGCTTCGCGGATCTGGGCCTGCCGTTCGAGCACGCCCGAGCGTTGCTCGTTCTCGGCGATATCCAGCGTCGGGCGAAGCATCGGCTGGCGGCGCGCGGAACGCTCGGTGACGCGGTCGCCGCGTTCGACGCACTCGGAGCGCCGTTGTGGACGGCGAAGGCGGCGGATTCCTGGCCCGGGTCGGCGGCCGGGTCCGCCACGAGGGCCTCACGCCGACCGAAGCCCAGGTGGCGTCACTGCGTCGCCCGTGGGCTGACCAGCAAGGAAGTCGGCGGCGGAGTTGTACGTCACGGTCCGCGCGGTCGAGGCCAACCTGTCCAGGGTCTACGCAAAGCTCGACGTTCGATCGCGGACGGAGCTCGCCAACCGCCTCTGAAGCCGGAGGTGGGGCAAACAGTGTGGTCATCCCGCACTTTCGAGTGGGCCGCCCTCGGCGCATGGTCGCCTGAGCGCGCTGGCCCATCGAGAGGGACACCGACACTCGTTGAGAGGGACATCATGAAGAGGCTCGCAGCGATCGTGATCCTGATCGTCGGGACGATGGCATTTCCCGCAATGGCTCTGGCGGCCCAACCCACCAACCCGAGTTGCTGGGGCGCAGCCACCAGGGACTTCGCCCAGAGCGCCCCGGGCGCACTCGGCGAGCATGCATCCAGCTTCGACTCGCCGCGGCTGGGCATCGGCAACGTCGCCTACCTGTTCACCGGTACCCATCAGCCAGGCGACCTGGCGGCCGCGCCTCGGGCTTCACCTGCTGATCCTCGGTCGACACGACGAAGGCCCCGATCCGGCGAACGGATCGGGGCCTTTGGAATTTCGAGGTTGGTACCGCATACCGGATTCGAACCGGTGATCTCCGCCTTGAGAGGGCGGTGTCCTGGGCCTCTAGACGAATGCGGCCCGGTCGCCTGGGCGGTCGTGACCGCCGCGGCCGGCCCGCATGATACCAGCCTAGAGGCGGTTGGTCTCCCGAGGAAGCGCGCGGACCGCATCGGCGACCTGCTGGAAGCTCGACTCGCCCATCACGAGCCCGTAGTGGGAGTGCGCCGCGAACGGCTCGTACGTCGGCATCGAGCCAGTCCGCGAGCCGCTCCGAGTCGTCGAGGCTGACCGTCCGATCGAGACCCGCCCCGATGACGAGCCGCGGCGTATCGAGCACCGCGCGGCGATCGACCGGGACGCCGGCGAGCATCTGGCGACGCGCGGCACCCGCCTCGTGCGGCTTCTGCCCGAGCAGGTGCTGGATGCGCAGGACGTCGGCCAGGGTCAGGTCGCGATCGTCGCGCAACAGGCGCTCGGGGAGCGTCTCCCAGCCGATCAGGCTCTTGCCGTAGACCTCGGGGATCTCGCGGAGCTCGTGCGACCGGGCCGGCGTCGCGCAGCTCGACGCGGCAGCTCCGAGGGCGAGAGGACCAGCCCGGCCATCGGCATCCGCTCGGCCGCCTTGAGCGCCAGCAGGCCGCCCATCCCGTGGCCGACGACCACCGACGCCCGAGCCGAAGCGCTCGATCGACGGCGACCACGTCCTCGGTGTAGGTGTCGAACGACAGCGTCGCCGGGTCGGCGGTCTGCGACCAGTAGTGGTTGCGCAGGTTGAGGGCGTGGCCCTCCCAGCCGCGCGCCGCGAAGTAGCCGAGGTAGCGCTCCCACAGCCACGAGCCGGCGAGCTCGCCGTGGACGAACAGGCAGCGGCTTGCGGCGCGACCGACGCTCGGGCAGCCACGACTCGATGTAGATCCCCGGTCGTGGAGCTCGATCTCGTCCTTGCGGACCGGCCGTCCGTTGGCCGCGGGAGACTGGGCGCGGGCGAGGATCTGGTCGGGGGTCGCGTCGGTCATCGGGTCACCATTCGTGCGGGTTGATGACGAGGCCGGTCAGGGCCTTCGGGTAGAAATAGGTCGATTTCTGGGGCATGACGTCGCCGTCGGCCGCGACGGCCGAGATCGAGGCGACCGGCGTCGGCTCGAGCAGGAACGCCGCGTCCGCGTCGTCGAGCCCGGCGTCGACCGCGCTCGATGGCCTCGGCGGCCGACTTCGTGTAGCCGACGGCGCCGGCCGCGACGGCCTCCGCATCGAGCCCGAGCAGCCGATCGAGGGCGACCCCAAGCAGCGTGACGTCGAGCCCGCGCAGGGCCTCGCCGCCGGCCGGCAGGTACGGCTCGAACGCGTCCCGGCGGGCCGTCAGGATCCGCGCCGCCGTCGCGCGTCCACAGGCCCGAACCGGCCGGCGCCGCCGGCCGACAGCGCCGGCCGTCCGGTACGGTCTCGCGCAGGGTCTCGGCGCGTCACCGCCGGCCCGACGTCGAAGAGCTCGCCGAGGCGGTCGAGCAGCGTCCGCTACGCCACGCTCGCCGAGTCGGCGCACGACGCGGTGGGTCGGCAGCACCGTCAGCGGCTCCGCCGTGGCCTCGAGGAACAGCATCAGCAGGTAGTCGAACGCGGGGTCCTCCTCGCACGAGCGCGCCATCCGCCGCTCGTCGCGATACGCGGAGCGCGGTCTCATAGCGGTGGTGGCCGTCGGCGATCGTGATCGGGCCGCGCGCGGCGGCGGCCAGGAGCAGCGCCACGGCGGACTCGCCGTCGCCGTCGGCAGCGACCGCCCACAGCCTGTGGCGGGTCCCGTCGTCGTCCACGAGGTCGACCTCGGGCGCACGCGCGAGGCAGCGTCCAGCGTCGCGCGACTCGCGCCCGCTCGGATCGTCGTGACAGGCCCACGACCGGGCTGGTGTTGACGCCTGTCGCGCGGAGCAGCTTGTAGCGATCCTCCTTTGGCCCCGACAGCGTTCGCTCGTGGGGCAGCACGCCCGAGCCTCGGGCCGAACGTCTCGAGGCACAGCCGGCCGAAGAACCCGCGCTGCGTTCGGATGACCTCGGTCCCGGGCACGCGGTAGGTCTGCTCGTACAGGTAGATCGACGGATGCGGGTCCTTGTGGAGGGTCCCGTCGGAGCGCCACGCCGCGAGGGTCCGAGCCGCTCGCCGGTAGCGATCGTCCGGCTCGTCACCGGCTTCCTCGCGCGGCAGGTCGAGGCGGACCACGTTGGCCGGGTGTCGGGCAAGAAGCCGGTCGTGCTCGGCCGGGCCGATGACGTCGTAGGGCGGCGCCACGACGAGCGCAGCGTCGGCGATCGATGCCGGATCGTAGCGAAGCGCGCGAAACGGACGGATGTCGGGCACGGAACCCCACGGGATCGGCATGAGGCCGGCGGCTATCGGGACGGGCCCATCGTACGATAGCGGCCGCCCGGACGCCGCGGGCGATGCAACTTTCGGCCACCTTCGGGCGTCCTCCCTCCGACCGTCGCCATCCGGACTCCAGAACGGAGCCTTCGTGCGTTCGACCTCGAGCCGCTTCCGACTCTCGCCGCTCGCTCGTCGGGCCACCCGGATCGCCGCGACACTGGGCGCTCATGATCGCCGCGCTCGGACCGGCGGCCACGGCCGCGGCGGCCGACGTCGCGCCGACGATGGAGGCGCGCATCCTCGCTCGGCGGGCACGCCCGGATCGGGTCGTGGATGGCGGTCTCGGTCCACCTCACCAACGACGGCCCACCGGTCACCGGCGAGTTGCGGATCTCGGCGGGAGGCACGCGGGTCCAGACGCGGTTCGCGACGGCGGTGGACCTGCCGACCCAGTCGGACAAGACGTACGTGCTGTACGCGCAGCCGCCGGCGTTCGGCTCCCAGCTCGAGGTCGTCCTGGTCGACGGCGACCGCACGATCGCCAGCGCCAAGCCGAAGTACACGAGCCACGACAGCAGCCAGCTCGTGGTCGCGGTCGTGGCCGAGCGACCGGAAGCCATCATCGGCGGCCTCCACCTGCTTCCCAACCAGAACCAGATCGCTCCGTCCTCCTCAGCCTGGCCCCGGAGGACCTGCCCGGACCGGGTCGAGGCGTGGGACGCGGTCGACCGGATCGTCTGGCAGGACGTCGATTCGGAGCGCCTGTCGCCCGCCCAGCTGGCCGCGCTGCGCGGCTGGGTCGCGAGCGGCGGTCGATTGGTCATCGCCGGCGGGACCGCCGGTCCCGGACGCTTGTCGGCCTTCCCCGACCAGCTCCTGCCCTACCGCCCCGTCGCCACGATGGACGTCCCGGCGAGCCAGCCTGGGTAGCCTCCTCGGCCAGCTGCCGCCGGATGCCACAGCGGTGACCGCCCTGTCCGGGCGCGCTCGGGGCGGGTCGGATCGCTGGCCGCGGTCGGCGACCGCGTCGTGGCCGCCGAGCAACCCTACGGCACCGGCATGGTCACGCTGCTCGGGTTCGACCCGTCGGTGGCGTGGATCGCCAAGACCGACACCGCCGACGTGCTGTGGCGACGGCTCCTGCCCGCCCGGGATCGGCGGGGGCCTCATCGTTCAGCCGACGACAACATGCTCGTGGGCGCGGTCCAGCAACTGCCGTCCCTCGCGCTGCCGCCGATCAGCGGGCTGATCCTGCTGCTGGTCGCCTACGTCCTGCTCATCGGGCCGATCAACTACCTCGTCCTGCGCCGGCATCGACAAGCCGCGAGTGGGCGTGGCTCACCATGCCGCTCCTGATCGCGGTCTTCGCGGTCGCGCGCGTACGGGTTCGGGGCCGCCCTGCGCGGCAGCGAGATCATCGTCAACGAGGTGGCGATCGTCAGCGGGGCGCCCGGCGCGACCGAGGGCACCGCCCAGGTCTATCTCGGCGTGTTCTCGCCATCGCGCGGCACGTTCCAGGTGCAGGTCCCCGGCGGCGCCCTGCTGTCGTCGCCGGTCAGCGGCGGCGACGGCTTCGGCACGGACCGGCGACGGCCAACCAGCTCTGACGTGCTGCAGGGCGACCCCGCGCGCGTGCGCGACCTGACCGTCGGGTTCGGCTCGCTGCGCACGATCCGGGCGGAGACCGCGGTCGCGGTTCCGCTCGTGCAGGCCAACCTGCGCCTCGAGGATGGCCGGTTGAAGGGCACGGTCAAGAACGCCTCGGCAGGCCGGCTGCAGAGCCCGGCCGTCGTGTTCCGGCCGGACCGGTGGCGGTGCTGGCGGACCTGGGCCAGGCGCCGAAGCAGCGGTGGACGTGCCACTCAGACGAACCAGTTCGGCCAGTCGCTGTCGGACATCGGTGGTCGGCCAGCTGTTCTTCGGCGACGGCGGCCCGACCGCCGACACCAGTCGATTGTGGGTCCGGCATTACGATCGTCGACCAGCTGTCCATACGACCCGATGTTCGGTGTCGACCAACCGGTTGTCGGCGGAGGGCCGGTGATCCTCGCGTGGGGCTCGGCCAGCCTCCTCCAGGTGGACATCCGCGACCAGAAGCCGCGTCACCTCGGGAACGTCCTGTACTACCTGCCGGCGAACCTCGAGATCAGTGGTAAGACGACGTTCCGTACCGACATGATCAAGTCGAGCGTCGTCAAGTCGGACGCGGCCTTCTTCAACAGGGACCCGTTCACGATCGAACTTCGGGCGAGGCAGCGCCACGATCTCCCTATCGGCCGAGCGGCCTCACAGGGGACGCTGGCCGTATCACAGAGCTGGCGATCGCGCTCAACGCCGGCGGTGGACGTCCCGGGTCAGGGCGTCGAAACCGGTCCAGCCCATGGCCTCGATCCCGCCACGCCTGCCCCACCCCGCCGACCGGGCGACTGCAAGGCCCCGCTGAACGGGCTCCCCGAGGTGGAGCTGTTCGACGTGACCAGCCAGGCCTGGGTCCGGCTGCCGCACTTCAGCCCGGGCTCGCGGTACTCGGTCGCGGACCCCGCCCAGGTACGTCGACCCGGCGTCGGGCAGCGTCCTCGTCCGCTACGTCAACGACCGGGTGGACGCCGTCTCGTTCGCCGCCGACCTGTCCATCACGGGGGATGTCCGATGAGCGCGATCGTCCGGACCGAGGGTCTCGTCAAGCGCTACGACCGGACGCTCGCCGTGGCCGGCGTCGACCTGACCGTCGACCGGGGCGAGATCTTCGGGCTGGTCGGCCCCAACGGCGCCGGCAAGACGACCATCCTGCGGATGCTGGCCACGATCCTGCGACCGTCGGCGGGCACCGCCGAGATCGACGGCTGGTCGGTCACCCGGAACCCGGACGAGGTCCGTCGCGTCCTCGGGTTCATGCCCGACGCGTTCGGCGTCTACGACGACATGAAGGTCTGGGAGTACCTCGACTTCTTCGCCCGCTGCTACGGGCTCCCGGCCGCCAGGCGGCGGCGGATGATCGGCGACCTCCTGGAGCTCGGTGGACCTCGGCGACAAGCGCGACGACTACGTCCAGACCCTGTCGCGCGGGATGCAGCAGCGGCTGTGCCTCGCCCACGCCCTCGTCCACGACCCGCAGGTGCTGCTCCTCGACGAGCCTGCCTCGGGCCTCGACCCGCGGGCCAGGGTCGAGCTGCGCGAGCTCCTCCGCGAGCTCCGGTCGCTGGGCAAGACCATCCTCATCAGCAGCCACATCCTCCCCGAGCTCGAGGAGCTGTGCACGAGCGTCGCGATCGTCGACCGCGGCCAGGTGCTGGCCCAGGGCCGGGTGTCGGACATCGAGAAGCGCCTGCGCTTCGGGGCGGTCCTGCGGATCCGACTCCTGCTCGAGGGCGAGGCGCTCGAGGCGGCGCGCGGATGGTTCGCCACCGATCCCGACGTGGCCAGCTCGGCGATCCTGCCCGACGGCACGCATCGAGGTCGGGTTCCGCGGCGACGACGCCGCATCGGCCCGGCTGCTCGCCGCATGCCGTGGCGGCCGGGCTGCCGGTCGTCAGCTTCGCGCGCGCGGCGAGCGACCTCGAGGAGCTCTTCCTCCAGGTGACCTCGCCCGATCGCGAACCGATGGAAGCGGCGTAGGGTTGCGACGATGACCGACCAGCCGATCACGCCCGATGCGCCGAGACAGCGACGACGACCGTGGCTGCCCGCGACGCGATCAGGCGCCGCCCGAAGCTGGCCGCGGCGATCGCCCGTCAGGCGCCGGTTGGCAGCGTCGCCCGCGGATCCGGGCTGGCGCCGTTCCGTCACCTGCGGCGGCAGGGATCGGCGCGGTCGGGGTCAAGGAGCTCCGCGGCCGGATGCGCGGGCGTCGCGCGTTCGTGATCCTGACGATCTACCTCGTCCTCCTCGGCGGGTTCGCGTGGATGGTCGAGTTGATCATGGAGCGGGCCTACACGACTCGGGCTTCGGCAGCGGCGCCGCGACAGGCGTCGGCGTCGATCGGTCAGGGCATCTTCGCCGCCCTGCTGATGCTCGAGACGCTGCAGGTCGTCTTCCTGGCGCCAGCGTCGACCGCCGGCTCGATCAGCCTCGAGCGCGAGAAGCAGACCCTCGAGACTGCTCGTCGTCACCGCCGATCTCCTCGCTGGCCATCGTGATCGGCAAGCTGTTCAGCGCCCTCATCTACGTCTGGCTGCTGATCGCCGCGTCGATCCCGCTGACCGCGGTGCGTGTTCGTGTACGGCGGCGTCGCCCCGGACGACGTCCTGCGCGGCTACATCGTCCTGGTCGTGACGGCGCTCGGCTTCGGGGCGTTCGGGCTGCTGGCCTCGAGCCTCGTCGAAGCGGACCCAGGCGGCGATCGCGATCAGCGTGTTCGCCGTCCTGTTCACGAGCATCGGCACGTTGTTCCTGCTCGTCTTCTGGCAGGCCATGGGCACCTCCGACGAAGGCCGGGGCGTCGGGCCGATCAGGGGCCAGCCGCCCGGCAGTGCTGGCCTACCTGAACCCGTTCCTCGCCCAGGTCGACGTCCTGTGCGGGACCGAGACGCTCGTTCGGCGGCTGGTGCTCGCTCGAGCGCAGCTCCTGCCGGACCCCAACGGCGTGATCTTCCAGCCCGGCAACGGGATCGACCAGCCGGTCCCACTGCCCGCGCCGGTCGTGGACGGCGCGGGCGCGATCGCCGTCCCCAACGGGGTAATCGATCACGACCGGCCTGTCGCCGGAGGACCTGAAGGCGCTGCAGCAGAAGCTGGCCGCCGCCAACGGCGGTCGGTGTCGTCGGCGGCAGGTTCGCCGGGCCGGCGGACGTCGCCCCGTTCGGCGTGGCCCGCGACACGTTCTGGCCGAAGAGCGTCGCCACCTGGTTCGTCCTGTCGGTGGTCTTCGTGTCGCTGGCGGTCCAGTTCGTGTCGCCGACCCGCCGGTGGCGCCTGCGCCGCGGCCGGCCGGTCCCGGGGCGGTCGCCTGATGGACATCCGATCCGCCATCATCGCGTCGCCTCCCGGCCCGGCCCGCGGCCACCGGTGGTCCCGCCGGATCCGCGCGCCGTCCTGCCGGGCGACCTGGACCCGGTCCTCGCTCGAGCTGCGGGCATCGCTGCTGCCCCACCGCCGCCGCCTGTGGATCCGCCGGCTCGTCCGGCGAGGCTGGATCGTCACTGGCCGCCATCGCCGTCGCCGAACTGGCGCTGTGGGCCGCTCGCCCGGTTCGTCCCGATCGAGTCGGCGCGCCGATCATCGGAGCGGCGATCCCGATCGTCGGCCTCGCCGCGTGGCTCGTGGCCGGCGTGCGCGCCCGACCGCGCCTGGGTGAGACTGGCGCTGGCCGTCGACGCCGAGGGGCTCGCTCGGCGACCGGGTATCGAGCGCCCTCGAGCTCGCGGTGGCGGTCCCGTCCTCGGCGGGTCCGGGCGAGGACGACCCGCACGAACCGGAGCCCGCGGCAGCATTCGACGAGACCGCCGAGACCGATCGCTTCGTCCGCCGCCAGCGTCGAGATGCGCTGGCCGCCATACGGGTCGTACCCGGCGGACTGTTCCGGCCGCGGCTGTCGCGCCAGCCGGCGCTCATCGCGGTCGTTGCCCTGGCGCTCATCGTGCCGGCCGTCGTCCTGCCGAGACCCCAGGACGCGGTCATCGCCCAGCAGCAGCAGGTCCGCGCAGGCCGCCGAACGCCAGGCCGAGAAGATCGATCGCGTGGCCGAGGAGCTTGGTGCGAAGGGCCTCGACCCGAACGACCCGCGGACGCGCGCTGGCCCAGGAGCTCCGCGACCTGGCGCGCCAGCTGCGCGAGCACCCCAACGACCTCTGACGTCAACCTCGCCAAGCTTGGCTCGATCGAGAATGACGTTCGCGCCCAGGTCGATCCGGCCAACGAACAGCGGGCCGCATCCCTGACCTCGCTCAGTCGATCGTTGTCGAGCGCGGCCACCGGCAAGCCCGACGCGAACCGGGACGGCGACCCGGAGAAGGCGAAGCAGGACCTCGCGGATCTGGCCGACAAGCTCGACACCTTGACTCCGGATCAGCGCCGGGAGCTCGCCGAGCAGCTGGCGGGGATGGAGGCGTCGGCGTCAGGTGCCGGATGGCGCCGCCGCGACCGCGCCTCCACGATGCCGCCCAGAGCTCGGCCCAGGGCGACACCGCCGGCGCCAGGGCCGCCCTCGATCGGCTCGGCGACGCGTTGACCGGCGCCGACCAGCGGGTGGCCACCACGCGCGATCTCGCAAGCGCGGCATCGCCGCCTCCAGGACGCCCGTCGGGACCTGGCCGATGCCGGACGACAACCGACGGCGGGTGCGCAGGGCAGCAGGGCCAGGGCCAGGGCAGGCAAGCCCAGGGAGCCAGCTCCAGCGACCGAGCAGGCCAGGGACAAGGCCAGGGCCAGGGGCAGCCCGGGCCCCAGCAGCCAAGGTCAAGGCCAGGGCCAGGGTCAGGGCCAGGGTCAAGGCCAAGGTCAGGGCCAGGGCCAAGGTCAAGGTCAGGGCCAGGGTCAGGGTCAAGGTCAGGGTCAAGGTCAAGGTCAAGGCCAGGGTCAGGGGGCAAGGCCAAGGTCAGGGTCAGGGTCAGGGTCAGGGGCAGGGCCAAGGCGCCATCGGCGGCGGCGGCTCCAATGCCCGGTCGCTCGGCAACGGGATCGGCGGCAACGGCCAGGCTGCCGGCCCCACGAACCAGAATCGGCCGTCCCAGCTCGGGGCCGACCTGTCGTCCGTGTTCGCGCCGTTCGATCGCCTGGGCAGGCCCGGCGACCCGTCGTATGTCGCCGGGACGGGTGGCGACGGCCAGACCCAGCAGGGCAACGCAGACCGGCAGCGGCTCGAACAACGGCGCGCTGACCCCCTACCAGCAGGTCTTCACCGACTTCGAGCGCTATGCGCAGACGTCGCTCGAACGGGGCTACGTCCCGCTTTCGGTCAAGGACTACGTCCGCGACTACTTCCAGCTCACTCGATCCAACCAACTGACCGATCCGGGTACCGGTCGCAGCGCTGCCACGACGGAGGGCCACATGAACGCGCCGAGCACGCCCGACCGGGCTTCCCCGCGGCTCGCGCCCGAGGCGTTCGCCGAGCGGGCGCAGGCCATCGAGCGCGAGGTCGGGCCGCGTCATCGTCGGCCAGCGCGAGCTGGTCCGACAGACGCTGACCGGCTTGCTGGCCAACAGCCACGTCCTGCTCGAGGGCGTCCCGGGCCTGGGCAAGACGATGCTCGTCCGGACGATCGCCGACGTGCATCGACTGCGCGTTCAACCGGATCCAGTTCACGCCCGACCTGATGCCGGCCGACATCACCGGCACGAACATCCTCATCGAGGAGGGCGGCCAGCGGGTCTTCCGGTTCCAGCCGGGACCGATCTTCGCCAACCTGGTCCTCGCCGACGAGATCAACCGGGCGACGCCCAAGACGCAGTCGTCGCCTGCTCGAGGCGATGCAGGAGCACCAGGTCACGGTCGCCCGCCAGCGGTTCCCGCTCGACGCGCCGTTCTTCGTGCTGGCGACCCAGAACCCGCTCGAGATGGAGGGGACCTATCCGCTCCCCGAGGCCCAGCTCGACCGCTTCCTGTTCAAGGTCATGGTCCCGTTCCCGTCCGAGGAGGACCTCGTCTCGATCATGGACCGGACGACCGGCGCCGACAGCGGTGACGGCCTCAAAGGTCGTGCACGGCGACCGAGATCGTCGAGATGCAGCGGCTGGCGCGCGCCGTGCCGATCGCCCCGCACGTCACGGCGTACGCGGTCAGCGTCCTGGCGGCGACCCATCCCGACCAGCCGCGCGCGCCGGGCCTCGTCCGCGACTACGTCCGCTACGGCGGCTCGCCGCGCGGCGCCCAGGCGCTCGGTCACCGCGCGGCAAGATCTACGCCCTGCTCGACGGCCGGTTCAACGTCGTCGATCGACGACATCCGGGCGGTCGCCCTGCCGTCGCTGCGCCACCGGATCATCCTCAACTTCGAGGGCGAGGCGGAGGGCATCACCAGCGAGGCGGTCGTCCGCGCCATCCTCGACGCGGTCGTCGCGCCGACCGTCGAGTAGCCGCGCGCCGACCGGCGGCGACCGAGCGATGGACGGACCCCGACGCCCGCGACCGCCGCCCCGACCGGCGCGACCGGCCGCCGGCACCCGCCAGGCGTTCCTGCCGAGCGAGGTCGACCCGACCGTCTTCGACGAGGCCTTCCTGCGCCAGCTCGAGCGCCTGCTGCTGCTGCATGCAGTCGCCGGTGCGCGGCGGGCTCGAAGGGCGGCCGTCGCAGCGTCAAGCGTGGCCAGTCGGTCGAGTTCGCCGACTACCGCGACTACAGCCTCGGCGACGACCTGCGCCAGCTCGACTGGAACGTCTACGCGCGGCTCGAGCGGCTGTTCGTCAAGCTGTTCGTCGAGGAGGAGGACGTCACCGTCACGCTGCTCATCGACGCCTCGGCCTCGATGGCGGCCGGCCACCCGGCCAAGCTCCTGTTCGCCAAGCGCGCGGCGGCTGCCCTCGGCTACATCGGCGCTGGCCAGCGAGGACCGCGTCGCCGGTCAGCGCGCCTGGCCGGGCGGATCGCGCGGCGTCGGGCGGCGATGCGCGGCTCCGGCCGCGATCTTCCGGCTGCTGGCCGACCTGTCGGCGATCGAGTCGGCCGACGGCCCCACCGACCTCGTCGCGGCGGCCCGGCACGCCGGCCGCGCAGCTCCACGGCCGCGGCGTCGTGATCCTCATCTCCGGACCTGCTCGACCCGGCCGCCGACAAGATCATCCGCGAGCTCGCGGCGACGCGGTTCGGAGCTGATCGTCCTCCACGTCCTGTCGCCCGACGAGCTCGACCCGGCGCTCGAGGGCGACCTCCGGCTCGTCGACGTCGAGACCGGCGACGGCATCGACGTGACGGTCGACCTGGCGACGCATCGACGCCTACAAGGCGCGCCTGGCGGCCTGGAAGGCCGGCTTCGCCGACCTCGCGGCCAAGCGGCGGGCGAGCTACGTCGACCTCGCCGTCGGACACGAACCTGGCCGACCTGATGTTCGCCGAGCTGCGGCGCCGCCGGGTGCTGGGGTAGCCCGGCGATGCCGTTCACGACGCCGCTCGCGCTGCTCGGCCTGCTGTTCATCCCGGCGGTCGTCGCGATGTACCTGCTCAAGCTCCGTCGCGACGAGCGGGTCGTGCCGTCGACGCTGCTGTGGACCCGCCTCGCTGGCCGACGTCGAGGCGAACGCGCCGTGGCAGAAGCTCCGCCGCAGCCTGCTGCTGCTCCTCCAGCTCCTGCTCGTCGTCATCCTCGCGCTCCTCGCCAGCCGGCCGTTCCTCGAGCGCCCGGCCGGCCTCGCCCGCGACGTCGTCGCTGGTGGTCGACACGTCGGCCAGCATGGCCGCGACCGACGTCGCGCCGAACCGGCTCGAGGCGGCCAAGGTCGGCTCGCCCTGGACGCCGCTCCGCGAACTGCCGACCGGGGGCAAGGTCAGCCGTCATCGCGGCCGACCACGAGCGCCCGGATCGTGGTCAACGAGACGACCGACCTGGGTCGGGTCCGCCAGGCGCTCGACGAGCATCGAGCCGACGAGCGCCGACGGGCGACCTCGGGCGATGCCCTGGAGCTGGCCGGCAAGCTCGCGGCGCGGTCGGGCGACGCGCAGATCCTGGTCGCGACGGACGGCGCCCTGGCGACGCCCCGACGGCCCGCGTCGCCGCGCCGATCAAGGTCCTGGCGGTCGGTCGCGACCGGAAGAACCAGGCGATCGTCGCGCCTCGCCGTGCGGACCGCGCCGTCGGCCGTCACCCGGTCCGTGTTCGTGAGCGTCGCCAACCTCGACCTCGAGCGGGCCGCACGGCGACTCGAGGTCTGGGGCGACGGCGCGACTGCTCGAGGTCCGCGACGTCCACGCTCGATGCCGCAGGCGCGGTCGGACGTGGTCATCGACGACGTGCCCGCGCGGCGTATCGACACTCGAGCTCCGGCTGGTCGGCTCCGGACCCGACGGTCACGACGGCGCCCGGACCAGCTGGCGATCGACGACCGGGCCTGGGCGATCATCCCGCCCGATCGGCCGCGCGAGATCCTCGTCGTCGGGCAGGGCGATCCGTACCTCGAGACGGCCCTCGAGCTACCTGCCCAACGTCCAGCCTGTTCGGCCTGCTGCCACCGGAGTATCCGGACAAGGCCGGCACGGCACTGACGGGTCGGATTGGGACCTGGTCATCTTCGAGGGCGCGCTCCCGGCGACCCTGCCACGCACGCCGATCCTGGCCATCGCCCCGCCGTCGACCAGCCCGCTCGGCGAGGTCGCCGCGACCACGCTCGAGGCTCGGGCATCGGGTCGCTCGACCCGGACGAGCCGATCCTGCGCTACGTCGACCTGTCCACGACGCCACATCGCCGAGGCGCAGAAGCTGACCCTGCCCGATTGGGCGAGGACGGTCATCCCGGGTCCGGGCGGTGCTCCCCTGCTGTACGCCGGGATCGCGGGCCGGGCTGCCGACCGCGGTCCTGGCGTTCGAGCCGCGCCGCTCCGACCTGCCGCTCCAGGTCGCCTTCCCGATCCTGATCGCCAACCTGACCGGCGAGCTGCTCGGCGGGTCCACCGCGCCGACCGAGGCCATCCAGCCCGGCACGCCGGTGACCCTGGCGATCCCGTCCGGTGCGACCGGGCTGGCGGTCACCCGGCCGGATGGATCGGTCAGCGAGCTGGTGCCCGGCACGCCGGATGCGGCCGTCGGTGACGTTCGCCTGCGACCGACCTGCCCGGGCGTCTACACCGTCACGCCGCATCTCGCGCCATCGGCCGGCGCGGGTCCGTCCGGAGGCGCCGCCCCGTCGGCCCGACCCACCGCCGGCGCAACGCCGGCCGCGTCCGGTCGGCCGTCGCCGGGGCCGGGACCGGCTCGGCCGCGCCGTCCGCGCCGCCGGTTGACCCGAACGCGCCGGTACGCTTCGCGGTGGACCTGTTCGACGTCGACGAGTCGACGATCGCCCCGGGCTCGGCGGCGACGATCGAGGCCCTCGGCGCGGCCGCGGCGTCCGCCCGCGCCCGGTACGGGCGAGCGCCGCGAGCCACCGCGCGTCCGTCCACCCGCGACGAGCTGTGGGTCCCCATCGTTGATCCTGGTCCTCGTGGCGCTGTGCGTCGAGTGGGCCGTCTACCACCGTGACGCGCTGATCCGGATCCGGCGGTCGCTGGCCGCGCGGTTCGGGCGGACGGCCGCCGGCGGGAGCGCCTGATGGGCTTCACGCTTCGACGCGCCCCTCGCGCTGCTGCTGCTCGTCCCGGCCCTGATCCTGACGATCGGGCTCCACCTCGGGCGCTCGCCGGCGGATGGGCAGCGGCCGGCGCCGGCGTGGCGCTCGTCGTGCGTGGATTGCTGCTGTCGGCGCTCGTGCTGGCGCTGGCCGGGTTCCAGCTGGTCCTGCCGGTCGACCGGCTGGCGACCGTGTTCGTCGTTGACCTGTCCGATTCGGTCGGCAACGCCGGCCGCGAGGACGCCCTGGCCTTCCTGCGCGACACCCTGGCCAGAAGCCCGACGGCGACGTCGCGGGGATCGTCGCCTTCGGCAGGAAGGCGCTGGTCGAACGCCTGCCGTCCGGCGTCGACCGACATCGACCGGATCGCCTCGACGCCGGTCACGACCGCCGACCGACATCGGCGCGGCGCTGCGGCTCGCCGACCGCGCTGTTCCCCGACGACGCCCAGAAGCGGATCGTCCTCCTCTCCGACGGCAACGACACGACCGGCAACGGGCAGGCCGAGGCGGCCCTGGCCGCCGCCCGCGGCGTCCGGATCGAGACCCGCCGGATCGGCCTCGGGGACGTCGACGAGGTGCTCGTGGAGCGCCTCACCTCGCCGTCGACGGCGCGGCTCGGCGAGTCGGTCCCGGTCGTCGCCGAGATCCGCTCGACCGTCGCCCAGACGGCCACCGTCCGCGCTGTACGCCGACGGGGCGCTGGTCGCGACGCAGCCGGGCGTCCAGCTCGGTCGCGGGGCTCACCCGGGTGACCTTCGACGTCAAGCCGACCGGAGGCCGGCTTCCATACGCTTCCGGGCGGTCGTCGAGGCCGCCCTCGACACGTTCAGCCAGAACGACCGGGCGGATTCGAACACGATCGTCAAGGGCGAACCGCGGACGCTCGTGCTGGCCGGGCGACGACAAGGTCGCCGCCGAGCTGGTGGCCGCGCTCGAGAACCAGACGCCAGGCCGTCGACACGTTCGTCCCGGAGGCCCTGCCGACCGATCTCGCCAGCCTCGCGACGTACGACAGCATCGTCCTCGTCGACGTGCCGCGGCTGCGCCTGATCCGACCGCCAGCTGGCGGCGCTGCAGGTCTACGTGCGCGACCTCGGCAAGGGCCTGGTGATGGTCGGCGGGCCGGCGAGCTACGGGGCCGGCGGCTACCAGAAGACGCCGATCGAGGAGACTGCTGCCGGTCGACATGGGCGTGCGGGACCGCCAGAAGCAGCCCGACATCGCGCTCGTCGTGGTCATCGACAAGTCCGGCTCGATGGCCGCCTGCCACTGCAACTCGTTCAACCAGGGCGCGCGGTGGCAGCGGCATCGGCGGGGTCAGAAGGTCGACATCGGCAAGGAGGCGATCCTGCGGGCCGCCGCGGCGCTGACCGAGCGCGACGAGCTCGGGGTGGTCGGCCTTCAACGAGTCCGCCCACTGGGTCGTCCGGACCGCAGCCGCTCGGGACCGTCGACCGACCTGCAGGGCCAGCTGGCGGGGATCACCGCCGACGGCCAGACGAACATCTACGCGGGCCTCGACCAGGCGGTCCAGTCGCTCGAGAGGACGCACCGCGACCCGGCGCCACATCATCCTGCTGACCGACGGCTGGTCGACCTCGGGCCAGTACGACGACGATCCTGGCCAAGATGAAGGCCGACGGGATCACCCTCTCGACGGTCGGCGCCGGCGGCGGCGCGAACCCCTTCCTCGAGCAGCTCGCGCAGCGCGGTGGCGGCCGGTTCTACGCGGCGGTCAACCCGTCGACGCATCCCCGACATCTTCCTCAAGGAGACCCAGCAGGTCTCCGGCCAGCAGATCGTCGAGGAGCCGTTCTTCCCGATCCAGACCTCGAGCTCGCCGATCCTGCGCGGCCTCGAGGCAGGCCTGCCGCAGCTCCGTGGCTACAACGGGACGACGATCAAGTCGGCCGCCCAGAGCGTGCTCGTCACCGGCGCGCGACGATCCGCTCCTCGCCCAGTGGCAGTACGGCCTGGGCCGATCGGTCGCCTGGACGTCCGACTCGACCGGGCGCTGGGCGAAGGACTGGGTCGGCTGGAGCGGCTTCAACCGGTTCTTCAGCCAGCTCGTGTCGTGGACGTTCCCGGGCGAGGAGACCGGCGGCATCGAGGCGTCGCTTCGAGACGACCGGCGGCAAGACCGCGCTCCACGTCGCAGAGCGTCGAGCCGGACGGCTCGCCGCGCGACTTCTACTCGACCAGCGCGGTCATCGTCGGGCCGGATCTCGAGCCGCGCACGGTGAGACCTCGTCCAGGTGGCGCCGGGGGTCTACGAGACGCCGCTCGGCGAGATCGACCGCCGGCGCCTACGCGGTCCGGATCAGCCAGACACGGCCGGGGTCGTCGCCGCTCGGACGAACGGTCGGGCTGGTCGCCCCGACGGCGGCCGAGTACCGCCTCCTGGGTGCCAACGAGCCGTTCCTCGCGGCGCTGCGCTCGGCGACCGGCGGTACGGTCGTCACCACGCCGACTCGACCCGTGGATCCACGACCTCGACCGCCACGGACCGGTTCACCGAGCTGTGGCCGATGCTCCTCGTCATCGCGCTCCTGCTGTGGCCGCTCGACATCGCGCTGCGCCGGATGTCGCTGGGTCGCCGCGAACTCGTTGCGGCGCGCGGCTGGATCGCCGGGATCCCGCGCCGCCGGCGCCAGAGCGAACCCGCGTACACGGCGACGGCCGAGGTCATGCTCGCGGCCAGCAGCCGCGTCGCTCGAGCGAGACGCGCGCCGCGCTTCGCACGCCTCCCGTGTCGCGCCCACGGAGCACCGGCCGGGCCGATCGCGACCGTGGCGCCAGCCGCACCAGTCAAAGGCACCTGCGACGCCACCGCCGATCGTCGCGCGGCCTCGCCACCAGCCACCCGCCGCGCCTCCGTCGGCGGCCGCCGCGGCGAGGCCACGACGACCGACACCATCGCGCAGGCTGCGCGACTGCCAAGCGTCAGGCCCGCGAGCGCTGAACGGCCCCGGCAGCCGGGCGCCGCGGGCGTCAGAGGCCGCCCCGGTGGTGGCCTCCCGGCGGCGTGCGGGCCGACCAGCGGCTGACCAGCCTTCGCGAGCCGTATTGTAAGTCGTGGCTCCGGCAACTATCTAGCACCGGCCAGCTCTGTTATTCGTTACGGTGGCGCGCGTCTCGCTCTCGAACTGCTGACCGCAATCGACCGCCTGCCACAACAATTCGCGGCACAAATCGCAGCATGGTGGCGACACAGCTGCTTTTTGCGTTACATCATTGACCATTCAGTACGAATCGAACTTTCCGATGCCGACCGCCCAGTATTCCAGTCGTCCTGCTGTGACCCGGTGGCAACTTACCTGTTCGCGACTCCGCCGACAGCTGTTCACGCTGGTCGGTAAGTCGTCGACAGCTCTGCGTGTCGTCTGTCGAGCCATCTCTCTACCCGGAACACGACGCGGTTGTCAGCCGACGTCGAACCGTCGGCGACACCCCTGAGCGTGCCTGAAATTAAGACAATACATAGCTAACTGCAATCAATTTTTTGATGTTTGGCTCCTCGACGTCTGCTGGCCCAGATTTACTGGTCTCCTTGTCGAGGATCGACGACGGATTGTTCACCACCGACCTCGTCCCTTCGCCGGCCGGGGATGTCGCCGGCTGAAGTCGTCACGGCAGGATGATGTGGCCGGTCTCTCGCCAGACACGTGACGGCCGTCGACTCTACCGGCTGGCCACGAGTCCGTCGATTCCACGGCGGGCGACGGGCGAACTCGTGAACCTGCCCCGTCATCGCACTCGGTCAGCGCCGCGACTTCGCTGCCGATGTCATTCTTGACCGCCGTCTGCCGCCCCTGGTGGCACGCGGCCGACCAGTGAGAATCGGCTGCTGACGGTCCCGCGCGCCCTCGTTTCCGACCAGATCGGCTCGCCAACATCAGCGAACCTCCGATCATCGCCAGGCCAGTGCACGTTACGGGCGCGATTCGCGTTTGACTCTTGATCGCCCGTCGCGAGCTGGCGGGCGTGTGTCTGCTTCTGACGCGACCTCGGCTGCGATCGCCGGCCAGCGCCGCGGTCGCCCTTGACGATGTGTCGCGTGCTGGCTGGGCGATATCGGCGATCAGCGGCGCCCGGCACTTCGTACGGTGGCCCCCTTCTGGCGGCGGATCTCCGGCAACGGCTGGACCTCGCCCAGCGCCCATGGCTGGCGTAAGCTGTGATCGTGATCACGATCAACGTCGTCGGTTGACCTCGACCGACGCCTCCTGGAAGAACTCTGAGTCGTCAGTAGCACGGTCGCGACTGCAGCGCCGCCGCCAGCGGTGGCGTCGAGAACGATCCGATCGATCCGACGAAGGGCGACCAACTCGCTGCGTCCCCACGACGTCGCCTTCTCGACCGGGTGTCGCGGAGGAAGACAACCATCCTCCCCGTGGCGTTATACGTCCATCGAACAGATTGCTGACGAAAACCGGTCGACCAGCAGAAGTTTGGAACGCCAACGCTGCACGGCACCATTTCAGCAGCAATCCACCGACCGCTTACGGGTGAATCGTCAAGTAACACAATAACAGGAAAGCGCCGGCGGCTTTGATACCAGGCTGCAGCACTGCGAGTCTTGAGCCAGTCGTTCGTTTGCACACTGTCGCCATTCCGCGTATTTTTTGTCTCGACTTAAGTCGAATTTTCAGTCAACCAGTGGCGGCTACCTTCCGCATCCACGCTGGCCAGCTGGCGGGTCGATGGGCGAACATCCCTGCGACGGCCATGTGCCGGGCTGTCATGTGTCAGTGGCTGTGAAACCTGGAGCATTGCTCAAACGGCCTGGCTCAACCGGACCGCTGATCGGCAGTCTACAGGAGTAATTTTCCTGTTCCATCGCCCAATCTGGCGGGGTCAGCTCGGCAATGTCGACTGGGTCGAGATTCGTCGGGCGTTGATCCCATCGGCGACCTCGCCCAACGGAGGCCTGGATGCAACGAAATTATCAGTGACCGGGTTATCCGACATCAATTGCCCTCCGGCGCTGGCTGGCGACGAGGGCCGTGCTCGTCGCCTCGAGCGAGGGAAGAATCTCGCGTGGCCGATCGCGGGGCGGGGATATTGATGAATCGCAATTCAGTCAGTGCCATCGTGTTCACGTCGAAACCAGCCGTGAAAAAATTCATCCGCCTCCGGAACCGGCCCTGCATCAGCTATGCGTGCCGGTGTGCTCGATTGGCGCTTCCTGGTTTCGGGTAGACGGATGTGCGCCAGATCCGCACGGCTGGGCGGCGTGAGCGGTTCTTCCGGTCTTACCGGGTTGATCGGCGCGGCGACCGAAACGTCGCCGAATCGACCAGATCGATCGCCCGACGCGCCGACCAGCAGTCTCGTCAGCCCGATCGATCTCGACTGGGGGCAGCGGATTCAGCGCGACAAGCGATGCTGGCGGCAACAATCATTTACCGGTGTGTCAGCCAGCCTTCAACACCGGCATTCAAACAGAGGCGGGGAAGCCTGGCGCGTTCGCCTCGACATTATCGTGAAAGTCCACGTTAACGGCCACGTTTATCGTCCTCGACTTTGGAGGCTTGAGCGTAACCATAGCTGCCCGGCGCAAAATTGGCAACCATCGGCTAGCTTCGCTAAGCCGCTTGTCGAGCTCAGCTTCCGGAGATCGATGCTAAGCCGTCTCGACGATAGACGCCGGGTCGAAGCCGAGCGTGATGGAAGAACGTCATCCGAACCCGTGACGCGGCTCGCAGTGTTTCGTACCAGGTCGAGCAGGTCCAGCGCATGAACTGCGACCATCTTACCGCGGCTGAAAGTCGGCAATCGGCCGTCGATCGTCGGCCGGCAGCTGGGGAAGATCAATTGCATCCTCCGGCTTGCGCTGCCACTTCCTCTCGCCCGGGCCGATCAGCCCAGCCAGGCCGCACCTGGCCAGCCCTCGAGGCAGAGGCGTGGGTGACTGGCTCGTGTGCAATCCTCCTCCACGACCAGCTGACAGACACTTGTTCAGCCGCGTGCCACCTTGACCTGGTCGCGTGACGACCGGCTGGCGACATCTGAACATTCATGGCAGCAGGCGCTCGAGCTGTGCTGAAATCGTCCTTCCACCTCAGACACCTTGGCGTAACATTTAGAAGCATTTTGGCATGAGGCTCAGTCCATCACGATACCACCGATCAGCTCACGCTCAGCGTGTGACTCCTCCCGGCGCGCAACCACCAGCTATCGCTGTTCGGCCGTCAGCGGGAGTAGATGCCGTGACAAACCTGGGCGCCGTGGCAGCACCATAGCCGGTTATAGTCGCGATAACAGCCCGCGTCAGGTCGATGCACCGCCAGGACGCTGACGATCGGCGCTCGATGCTGGAAGACCGTCACGCTCGACGCCGATATTCGATCCATGATCAGGTTTCAGCTCCTCTGGTGAAATCTCGTCGGCGGATCGCCAGCACGGCTGGGGCGGCGAGACACGCTGACGGCGACCTCGCCTGTGAAGTTTGACTGAGCTCGCCCGTCCCGGCCGCGACCCTCTCGATGAAGGCCACGTCGACCGTCTCGAGCGTTATCGCGACGGACGAGCAATCGTTGTTGACCCTGAATCGCTCGATGATCCACCGCTCCGCCAGCGGCACCACCTGGGCTGGCCTGGCGTGTCGTCGTGACCCCAGATCGGATCAGTGTGAGCTGAATCGCGCCGTCGCGATGGCTGCGGTAAGTCAGCGCACCGTATTCGAGCCGCTGCCGTCGCGTTCAGCGCCTTTCAGCCGTCGCCGACATGGTGGTCGCCAGTGGCGAAGCGCGATCCCCGCCCGGCGACCTGACGCGGCGCCGATGAGGACCTTGGCCTGCCCTGGCCCTGACCTGACCTTGGCTGACCTTGACGACATGACTTGATGACTTGGACTGCCTGACCTGACACTGCACCCACTGCCCGCTGGGGCCCAGACAATATAGGGCCAGCTGAGGCTGCACCACTCAAATCGGTATCCAGCTCAGCCAGGTGAGCTTTGTGCCGCCCGCCGCGATCCCTTCCATCGAGGGCGACCACCGGCGGTGAGCCTGGGCCTGGGCACATCTCACACCTGTCCATCACGGCTTTGCTCATTTCCTCCGATAGGCCCTCACCTTTGCGCTGGATTAAAGTCTGGTTCACTCGGCGGCATTCGACTCAGTGAGCTGGGTTGGCTTGTCGGATCATTGGGCACGGGCAGTCCGAGTCTCCTGAGCCGAGATGGCGAGGTGCTAAAAACTCTCGGCACCACGCCGATCAGTTCTGCAGCCTGGCATTCGCCTCACGAGACCTGACTACTGGGCGTGACATCCTGGAGATTCGGCTGGGACGGCTGTCAGCCTGTGGGTCTGAATAACGAGAGCATCAAACTGAGTAGCAACGAGACGACACCGCATGGCGGCGGCAGGCAGCTCGTGATCTCGTTCACTGCAGGCGGTCATGAACCGTTATTTTTACTCGGCGGGCTGCTTCGGCTCTAGCGGCAGCCCCTCGTCGACGCCCGCTCATCCCTAAACCACGGCTTTCACTGGCTCAGCTGATCACTGGTGACGACGATCAGCCCGTCGAGCCCGTTTTGTGTTCGGATGTCCCTCACTACCTCGAGGAACAGCGCAGCACAGACCACCGACATCAGCGGCACCGCCAGCTCCACCGGCAGAACAACAACTCATTGCAGACGAGCGTTTGGCAATACCTAAGTTGGCGGCGACCCGCTATCGGGTCACCTCAGACGATCATCGCGATCACCCCGTTGGTTTGCTGATGCCGGGTCACCGTTGGTTGGTGCCTCTGGCTGCCTACGCCGAACGGATCTCGATCCCACTGAAGTTGCTAGACCAGCACTATTCGTGATGGGCAAACCGATCAACAGTGGCAGTTTCCGATGCCTGTGACAATCTGCACGGCTGATCGGCATGGCCCTGGCAACATGATCGGCCAGCGAGGTGACCGGCGGTCTGCTTCTCGCGCTCAGCTGTCAGGCTGGATCTCCATCAGAGGCGACGCCGACTCCGCCGTTGCCGAAAGCCCAGCCGTTACTCGACCATCCCACGCGAACCCGCCGAAAATCGTCCGTCTGAACGACATGTTTTCGCGGAGTATCGTAGCCGTGGACACGACAACCGACGCCAGCGCGATGCTCGCGTTGATCTCGGCTGATCTCGTCTTATCGGAAACTCTCGGATAAGGCGCAACCGTGTATCGATCGTTAGCCGTCGGGCAGGATCTCGAGCTGGCTATCGGATCGGTGGCGTGAATCCCATAAATCGAGAGGGCAATACGAAAGTAATCCACTGAATCGACGACCCGCATCTCATGGCAAACTTTACCGACCAGGCTGGGAAATCATCCACCTGTGCAGATCAGCTGAGTATCGTTGCGGCCGCTTTAAAATCCACTTTGTTTGGGGGTGGACACATGTCACTTGCGACTCCGGAGGTCACCGATCGGCCCAGTTTGTCCCTGGGCGGGCGCCAGCCTGGCCTGGACATCTCAGTTCGATGAGTTGGCCTCAGTAACCCCGCCAGCTGCATCGCCCCGTCGGCCACGGCTTGCTCACCGGTATGATGCGCTCTCAATAAAGTGAGGAGTCGGCAACGTCGTCAATGGCGCACGAGCCACTGCTTCGAGATCCTGGCGAGGGTTCTGACGAATTTTTGCGCCCTAGTAGATGTGACCTATATGCAATGG
>ERZ1370068.6191-contig-5190_pt1 | contig 52581 bp, 56 predicted proteins | sample MGYA00561227_ERZ1370068 | MGnify/ENA primary metagenome ERZ1370068 (study PRJEB38410, sample SAMEA6850437) | metagenome | study: Metagenomic assessment of the ecological functions of the soil: analysis of the soil microbiota associated with the... | reverse complement strand
TCGGTATTGCTTCGTTCGGTCCGCGTATTATAGCAGGCCTCGCTCAAATTCTGGCGATCCCGTAGTTGGCATTCGGGTCGAAGCGATGGTTGAAGTACCGCAGGTAGTCCTGCGAGTACTTGCTCGCCTTCTGAAACGTTCCCTCCGATACCGCGAAGGCGACCGTGGCGCTGACGCTCTGGCCGTTCTGGAAGTTCCTCCACGGTCCCACCGAGCACCATGCGGCGTAGTCGCCCTTGGTCTCGCCCGTCGTCTGGTTGATGAAACCGTCCTCGCCGATGTTCTGCGTGCCGGTCATGAAATCGAAGCGCTCGAGGTCGACGCGCTGGCGGGCCGCCCTGCTGGTAGGGCGGGCTCCCGGCGTAGAAACGCATGGATCGAAAGCCCACGCGGGTCGGCCCCGACGCCCCGGTCGGATCGATGGTGTCGTCGATGAGCAGGAAGCTGCCGATCCCCGTCGTCTTGCCGTCGTCACCGTTGTCATCGGCGACGGAGAAACCGTTGACGCGAAGGGTCACCCGCGGGCACAGCGCAGAGTCCCGCGACACGATGCCGTCGATCCGAGTGGAATGGGGGAACTGCCGCCGCAGCGGATCCGGAAGATCTCCCGTCCCGCTGCCCACGCGGATGACGAACTCGCCGCTCGGATACTGCGGGAGGTCGAAGTCGTCGCTGAAATAGTCCGACTGCTGGCGGGGCCCCGCATCCAAGTCCACCTGCCATCCCATCGTGAGGCTGTCGAGCGTGTGCCCCGAAACGTTGGTGATGGTGTACCTCGGCGATGTTGAAGTCCCGGAACCCCTCGATCGAGTACGCCCATACGCGGACGTTCGCCTTGAGTCCGAGCGGGACGTGTCGCTCGAGGTCGCCGAGTTGACGGCCTCGCGCGCGTGTCGTCGCGGCAGACGTACGAGTGACATCTGCTGGCCGAGGCGCCGCGTGGTCTTCGTCCACGAGCCCGTCGCCATCGTTGTCTCGGCCGTCGAGGAAGTCCTCGTCGATCCTGGGCTCGCCGGTGAAGGGATCGTGGTCGCTGCTCGTCGTTGACGAAGCGAGTGCCGTTGATGATGCCGTCGTAGGCGCGGTAGATCCGATCCTCCGGATCCAGCGTCGGGGGCCGCCATTCCCGACCCGATGCTGACCCGACGCACCGCGCTGGCATCGCTCGTCGTGGGGTCGACGGCCCCGACGGCGAAAGAAGATGCCAGAGATAGTCGATGCCGGAAGCCCCCGGCCACTGCCCGGACGGGTCGGACGACGTGAATGTGTAGGGATTCCCCAAGGTGCCGTTGTTGACCACCTTCATCTGGATGTTGCTCACCGTCAGCACGGCGCCCGCGACCGGTAGCGATCGATGATGGCAGACAGGATGGTTCGGCCGATTGGGTCGAGACCCGCCACGGAATCCGCGGCTGCGCGAGCACGCTCTCCTGGAGAAAGATCGATTCTGGCGTGCAAAGGGCTCGGGGCGAGCACGAGCGACAAGAAGACGAGCAGGGTGTCGGGGAGCGATGCGCGGACAGCCACGAAGGCCATCCACGCATTTGCCTCGGCAGGAGCGGGCCGTCGCACCGGAGCACGTGCGGTCCTTCGATCCCCGGTCGATGGGGCTCGCCGTGGCGCCGAGATTCCGCCCCATCGCACGCCCGTTGTCTGCAGTGGGCACCGGTCGGGAATGCCGTCGCACCGGAGGAACACAACCTTGCGCCGCGCAGGTTAGGTCCCGGGCGTGGCTGGTCACAAGGATTTCGTCGGGGAGAGCGGGCTCACCAACGGGGCGTGAATGGGAGGGGGTTTCATCATCCGGCGCGATCCTCTTCTCGATCCACATTGCGCGCATCGAAGAACCGAGCGGCCACCCATCGGATGGCGCCGCTCGGAGTAAGCGGTGCCGCGAACCAGAGACGCATTCCTCTCAGCGCGCGATCGCTGGCCTTCTTGACCACGCGCGCTGGCCCAGGCCTTCCCAGTTGAACAGAGTAAATCCCCACCTGCCAGGCCGGTCCACGCGTGGTGAGCCCGTTCCCGCGTGCATCGTGCAGGCCCGGCGTGAAGGCGCCTCGGCCAGAGGTCGCGACGGCACGACCCTGCAGGTCGAGCACTCGTACGCGGACATCCGCGGCGCGCGGCAGCGTGAAGTACACCTGCACGCGTCGCGGCGGAGGATTCGGAACCAGCGGGCCTGGCGCGAGGGATGAGCCGACGTTTTCTCTCACGCCAGCCACCACCGGACGTTGCTGGTCGGCAGACGCAGTGTTGCGAGGCGTGGGGCCGCCACTCATGAAATCGGCCGCGTTGTTACCGGTATCCTCCGCAGCCTCCGCCGACGCGCAGCGACGCGGATATTGTCGGTCCTCGCGCTCGGCGCGATCTCTCAGCAGCTGGCACGTGCCGCTGTATCCGACGGAGTCGACGATGCCGGCGCCCGATGGACACGCGCCGGTGACGCGTTGTCGTTGCTCACGAGCGCCACGCTTGCCCGACATCGCGTCGAACCGACCATTGCTGCCGACGCACAGTCCGGGTCCGGGAGCGCGACCGAACCGCCCCACCCTGGGCTCCTGGACGAGGAAGTAGCCTCCGGGCGGGATCGAGCGCAATGAGCGTCGTGCTGAACCACGCTGCCGCCGCCAATCGGAGGCGTTCAGCTACCGTCCACCCGTGATGTCGACTGTGTCGCTTGCTGCGGTTGAACAACTCGACGAAGTCGTCGCGTGTCGCTTCGCGCCGTTGTTGCCTCACGCGCACCGAGCCTGGCTGATGACGACGATGCCGGACAGCACGTTGGCCTCGAAGTGCGCGACGACGCTCTTGTTGCGCGTTCATCGACTACCGTGGTGGGGTTGGCCCGATCCGGTGGCGTCGCCGGTCCAGCGAACGAAGTGGTACCCGCTCTTGCTGGTGGCGGTCAGGTCACGCTGGTGTTGAGCGCATAGGTCGGTTGATCGGGTGACCGTGACACCGTGCCACCGCCCGCCGGATCGACGGCGACGCTCAGCGATCAGCTCATTGCAGGGATTGAGGGGCGAGGTGCTGTTCCTCGGGCTCGGCGACGCCGTGGCGGGAAGTCGGCCGAGTTGTCGTTCTGCTCATCCACGCAACCGTTGCGCTCACAGCACCGCCGCCGTGTTGCTGGGCGCCGGGGCGAGCGCGGTCTCAGACAGCTCGCGGCCACGCCGTAGCCGACCAAGTCCGCGATGTTCGCGTCGCTCGGGCGAGTACCGATAGAGCCATGGCGCTGTTCACCAACGCCACCTTGGCGGACGGTGGCGCATGCATCGCGATCGTCCCGATCGCGTCGGGCGCGGAAGCGGGATGGTTCCACCGCGCCCTGCGCTCTGGCAAGTAGTAGCCTCCGCGGAGATCGACCCCGAGGCGGCGTGGTCGTCCGTGGTCCCGGCCGCGGACGCGTACTGCACGGTCCAGCCGGTGAGCGCGACGGCATCGCCGCCGCGGTTGAAGATCTCGATAAGTCATTCGTCGTAGATGGCGCCCGCACCACCGCCGCCGTGCACTGGCTGATGACGAGCAACGGCGGCGCCTGCGTTCTCCGCGAAAGGTCGCGGTGACGGCCTTGTCGGCGTCATCAGCGTGAGCGGATTGCTGGATCCACAGCGTCGCCGCTCCATTCCACGAAATGCCAGCCCGCGCAGGCGCCGGCGTCTGAGATCGACGTTCGTGCCGTCATCGTAGACGGCGAGGTCGGGGCCTTCGTCCGGCGCCGTTCCCCACCACCGTCACGCGGTGAGCGTATGAGTCTCGAGCGAGAACGTGGCCGTGACCGACTTGTTGCCGTTCATCGCCACGGTGACCGGGTTTGTCGACCGCTGCATCGCCGCTCCACCGCGACGAAGGGTATCCGCGGCCGGGGCGGCGGTGAGGTCCACCGTGCTGCCGTGTGTGCTGATATGTGGGGGCATCAGGCGAGCCAGCACGATGCTGCCGCCGGCCGCCGGGCTGGCCGTGACATCGAGCGTGTACTGGCACGAGTGCGTGGGCGAGCGCCGTTCCTCGGTGTCGGCGCTACGGCGGAGAAGTCTGCCGCGTTGTTGTCCGTCTCCTCGCAGCCGCTGCTCTTCCGGAACGCGGCCGTGGTGTTGGTGAGTGCAGCGAGGGCGTGCCCTCGGAGCAGCTCGCGGCCCCGAATCCACCAGGTCCACGATGCTCGCGCCGCTCGGGCAGGCGCCCGACAAGGACCGTCGCGTTGCTGACGAGCGCCACCTTGGCGGCGGTGGCGCTCATCGCGATGTTGCCGCTCGCTTCGGGTGTAGGGAGAGGTAGCGTTCCACCGGCGCCCTGGGCCTCCTGGATCAGGTAGTAGCCTCCGGCGGGAATCGATCCTGAGAGCGCGGTCGTGGCCCACGTGGTTCCGGCCGAAGAGGCGTATTGCACCGTCCAGCCGGTGATGTCGACGGCGGCGCTGCCACGATTGAAGATCTCGATGAAGTCGTGCGTGTAGGTCGAGGCCGGCGTTGCCGCCGCCGCCGTAGACCTGACTGATGACCACAGTGCTGGAGACGGCTTCTGCGCGAGACGCGAGGCCGAGCAACAGCGATAGGGCGGCCCCGCCGATGCAGATGGCGACGCCGAGCCCCGAGCGGAAGCCGCTTCGAATGGAACATGGCTCATCCCTTTCCCCGCCGAATGGAGCGTTGGTTCCTCGGGATCGAGGCGCGGCCCGCGCGTTCAGGGGCATTCGGTGCAGTCGGATGTCGGCCGGCAGATCCGGCCGAGGACGCCGGCGAGCGGAGCACAGGGCTCCCGTCACCGGGCCACCGATGGACACCAAAGCGGTCGGGCGCTCGTGGGGGGAGATGATGCTCGGAGTGCGTGCGCGGTCAGGTGGCTGCCGCCGCGTCACGATCGGTCATGAGCCCAGACTGGAACCGGATGGCACGACGCGCGCGCGTCGGCCCCATCGCCGATCACGGCGGGATCTGCGAACGCGGGGAGGTGTAGTGCGAGTGCGGCCTACGCGTTTCAAGGGGAGGTCAGATCCGCGGGGATACTACTGCTCGAGCCGGTCGCGACGAAGTTAAGTTCTGCGCCCTTCCGGCACCGGGCCGACCGCAAAGTCGCTCGCGTCACGAATCATAACTCGGCCCTCCGTGCAGCTCAGGCGAGGAATTCGGCGAACCGCCTCGCGCACGGGAAGCCGCGGCAGGCTGGTGGATTTCGACCCAGTGTCTGGGCGAGATCGCACGCACAACATCGAGACCGGCTCGCGCCACTACGGCGCAAGTGGGGCGCCCTAAGCCAGTGGGGGTTGCGTCAGTGCGGCCGCGCAATTACCCATGCACGATTTTCGCGCATTCTGCTTGTGGACGCGTCAAACCACGCCCTGGCACAACCGATGCGCTCCCTTCAACCAGTTCACCAGTTCGAAGCTGAATGATTCAAGAGAGGAAGGGAGCTGCAATGCTGCGCGCTCGGAAAATCGTCCTTGCCCTCATGGTGAGTGCAACCGTAGGTGCCTCGCCGCCGGATGCATCCAACTATCGGCGCCACCCGCTAGCTCTGAGTACACGGCGGCAGCGCCTCGGCAAACAGCCGAGTCGAGAGCCTCCTTGGAGTGGTGGGTTCGCTCGTCGACGGCGTGGTCAAGCTGGTCTTCAAGGTGCTCACCATCGTGGGTGATGTCGGCGGTTCGCTCTCGAACGGTCGCTGGCAGGTCGATGTCCCGGCAGGTGCGTATTCCGGCAGCGCGACCGTCAAGATCGGCGTCAGCAACAGCGCAAGTTCCAGCTGCCAACTCGAAATCTCGCCGCCCGAGAAGAATGGCTTTCGCGTTCCGGTGCAGCTCACCGTGGACTGCTCGAACGTTCCCAGCGATCAGCTCAAGGACTACGTCATCTTCTGGTTCAATCCGGCGACCGGGGCATGGGTGCCGGTCGATGGCTCGACGCGTCGACCTTACGCGCAAGACGGTTAGTGCTCCGCTCAACCATTTCTCGTCATACGCCGTCGGTGGCAGAGGCTGGATGGTAGAGATGCTGAGCCGCGATTGGGGTCGCGGCACTCGTACGAGGGGTCCGTCATGGGCCCCCTCGTCGCACTGACGCGTGCGCCGGCATGAGCACCGGGTACGGCGCCGCCCTCTCCTCCAGGTAGATTCGCCACGGCGTGATTCCGGCTGATACCGGTGGCAGATAGTGAAACCAGAGGCACATCGACCAGTGTCGCGAGCCGATCGCGTCGGAGGTTGGCCGCGTGACACTGGTCGAGGCCGCATGCTTCTTCAGGTAGCGAAGACTCTCAGGAATGTCCCGGATGAGCGACGGAGGAGATCATCCATCGCGGCAGTCCGATGTTGCGACCAGATCTCAACGAGAGATCGTGTTGGCTCCGAGACGGAGCAAGCGAGCAAGCTGGACCTGAGTCAGGCGGTGCCTTTCCCTGATTGAACGGATCGTCTGTGGACGAGCAGATGGTATCGGGATCGGTAGGTGTCCAAGGCTCGTTCCCGCAGCTTGCGGGCCTGATCCCATTCGCAGGACGACCTCGTGGCACCGGGACAGCGCAGATGCGGAGCATCCGGAACAGCGATCTCTTCGCCGTTCACCGGAAGCCGAAGGGATGCACTTCGCTCCCGCATGATGGTGCCGCAGTTAGGGCAAAGGCGTCGTCCGGAAGCCCAACCCTGGACCGCCCCGGGCCGTGCTCTGCTCTTGAGTGGGGCCTAGCTCTATCTTCGTTACCCTCCTCATGCAGCGAAATGATGATGCAATTCCCGCGCAGAATCAGCTTCAGGTAGAGCCGTGTGCCGATGACGGTCGGCTTGAAGACAAACATCCACTCGCCAGTGATCGCAGACTTGATTCGACCCGCCGAATCCGCAGCCGTCAGCTCACTCAGCAGGGCACAGCAATCATCCTCGTCCAATCCCAGGTCGAGAGCGGAAAGTTCGCGAAGCGCCTTGTGTGTGAAGCGGACTTCTTCGGTCACGCGACAGCTCGTGAACCCTCCCCAGGACATCCTCGAGCCATCGTGGCATCCGTGCCCCTCCCTCTCGCTAGTTCACCGCGTGAATATATTATGCATATGGTTAGTCAGTCAAGGGGACCGCAGGCCAACGCGCGCTCCTTCGTCAACGGCCACGAACCGACGCGCTGCGTGAGTCGGGCGAGGGAACTCGACGACCGCCTCGCGCACGGCATCCGGCGCATCGAGGTAAGAGAAGTGCCCCGATCCGGCGAGGACGATGAAGGCGCGCGCCGGGAATGGCCTCTGCGCGATGTGCCGCGCGCACTCCACGGGGCCAAATCGCGCTCGCCGTGGATCACGAGCGTCGGAACTCGAAGTCGCGCGAGCTTCGGAGACAAGTCGTACTCGCTCGAACGCCAGGTCTCGTCCATGAGCCGCTCCTCGATCGCTCGTGCCGCGAGAATTCCGTCGGGGGTGAAGTTCGTTCTGTAGCTTCGGACGACCCGCTCGAGCGGCTCGGGGCTCGTGAGGGTCGTTCCGAAATGGATTCGGTAGTACGCGGCGTCCGCTTCCAGGTCACCGGCGAGGTACTGGAGTTGCGGACACGGCGGCCAACGGTTCCATGCGCGGCGGCGGTCCTGCGCCGCTTCCGGCGCGCAACAGCATGTAGTCATCGTGTGACGCCGGGCCCGTGTTGAGCAGAATCATGTGCGACGTGCGCTCGGGATGCCGAATCGCGTACTCCATGGCGAGCACGCCGCCCCACGAGTGCCCGAGCAGCGCCACGGCTTCGAGCCCGAGGTGCGCCCGCAGCGTCCGAGGTCCTCGATCTCGGATGCGAGCGTGACGTCCTCGGGCCGGACGCTGCCCCCGCGACGCCCCGCGACCGCGCTGGCGCGTAATAGATGAGGCGCGCGAATCCGCCAGGCGATCGAGATCGAGGCAAGAGGTACTGGTGATCGAAGTCGGGCCCGCCGTGGAGCGCCACGGTCGGCGGTCGCCCCGGCCGATGTCGCGGCAGAACAGGTCTGCCCCGCCGAGCGCGAGGTGAAGCCTCGCGGGCGGCCGATTCGTCGGGTGCCGAATGAGCGCGCGGGAATCCCTCTTGCGGGTCTGAAGCAGGGGCGGAAATGGGCCTGGACGACACTCTATCAGCGCGCAGGTACGTGGACCATCGACTCATAGTCCGGCAAGAAGGCGCGTGGACGCGGAGCGCCGTTCCCTGAGACCCTCCATCTCGCGAGCGCCTACCGATCGTTGGCCCCGCAGCGCCACACCAACCTTTCGCCGCGGCCTGACCCTTCGGTGACCGACCTCCTCGACACCAAGATCTCCCACTACCGCATCGTCCAGTTGCTGGGCGCGGGGGAATGGGTGAGGTCTATCGCGCCCGCGACGAGCGCCTGGGGCGAGACGTGGCGCTCAAGGTGCTGCACGCGGAAAGCATGGCCGACGCTATGCGCGCGCGCGCATGATCCGCGAGGCGCAGGTGGTTCGTCGCTCAACCATCCCCACATCGCCCAGGTCTACGACGTTGGCGTGGACGGCGATCACGTCTTCATTGCGATGGAGATGATCGAGGGCAAGACGCTGCGGGATTCGATCCCGCCGGGCGGCCTTGCCGCCGAGTCGATGCTGCCGATCGCCAGTGCAGATCGCGGACGCACTGGCGTACGCGCACGAGCGCGGCGTGATCCATCGGGATCTCAAGACGCGCGAACATCATGCTCGCGTCCAACGGCTGGGTGGAGTGTCCTGGACTTCGGCCTCGCCAAGCGCCTCCCGAGCGGATGACGAGCTGACAGCGGGATGCGGACACGAGCCTCACCGCTCAGGGCATGGTGATGGGAACGCCTAATCATCTTCCGCCGCGAAGTCCTGCTGGGCGGGCAGGCCGACGCGCGCAGCGACGTCTGGGCGCTGTGCGGCGTGATCCTCTACGAGATGGCGTCGGGAAGTTCCTGTTCGGCGGCGGCCTCGTTGGCTCGAGCTGGCGGCGGCGATCGTGAACACGGCTCCGCGCGCCGCTCAGTGGGCGCGTGCCCGACTGGAATCCAGGCCATCATCGGGCGGTGTCTCGCCAAGGATCCGGCGCAGCGCTACGGCCATGGCGAGCGAGGTGCGCGCGGCGCTCGAGGCGCTCGCTCGGCCGACGCGGCTCGAGGGTGCAGGCGGGATCCCGCGACGCGTGCTACCCCGCGGCGGCCGCTTGCCGCTGTGGCGCTGCGTCGTGGGCGTGCGCTCGGTCCGGGTCATCTGTGGGATCGACTCGCGGGGGCCGGCCAGCGCCGCGCATCCGGATCGCTCGCGGTGCTCCCGCTCGCCAACCTGTCCGGGCGACCCCGAGCAGGAGTACTTCGCCGACGGCATGACCGAGGAGCTGATCACCGATCTCGCGCCCGATCCCGTCGCTCAAGGTGATCTCGCGCACGTCGGTCATGCGCTTCAAGACACTCGCAGCAGTCGCTCGGCGAGATCGCGCAGGCGCTGGGTGTCGACGCGATCGTCGAGGGCTCGGTGCTGCGCGCCGGCGACCGGGTGCGCATCACGGCGCAGCTCATCGACGCGTCGAGCGACCACCACCTGTGGGCCAAGAGCTACGAGCGCGACTTTCAGCGACGTGCTCACGCTCGCAGAGCGAGGTCGCGCGCGACATCGCGCAGGAGATCCGGCTGCAGGTGTCGCCGCAGGTCAGTGCCAGGCTCGCGAAGCGCGGGACGCGTGCAACCCCGAGGCGTACGAGCTCCTACCCGCGGGCGCTTCGAATGGAGCAAGAGTTCGACGAAGGTGTGCGCAAGGGGATCGCGTACTACGAGCAGGCACTCGCGATCGATCCGGCCGATCGCGCGCTACAGCAGCGGCCTCGCGCGACGCCTATCGTCGCTGCTGGTGCAGGTCGTCGGCACCATCGCGCCGGCGGAGGGCATGGCGAAGGTCAAGGAGTACGCGCGCCGAGCGCTGCGCCGCGGACGACGAACCTCGGCCGAGGGCCACGCCTCGATGGCGGCGGCGCTGTTCTTCGGCGACTGGAACTGGACGGAAGCCGAGCGACACTTCGCCGCGCGATCGAGCTGAACCCCGGCTACTCGACGGCCCACCTCATCTACTCGCCCTTGCTCGCCGCCGCGGGCCGCGCGGACGAGGCGATCGAGCAGGATCGCCAGGCCCTCGCGCTGGATCCGTTCTCGATGATCATCCTGTGGAATGCGGGCTCGACGCTCTACATCGCCCGCCGATACGACCAGGCGCTCGCGCAGGTGCATAGGGCGTTGGAGATCTACCCGTGCGCTGCTGCTCGAAGGCCCCTGGTTCGCATCTACGAGCAGAAGGCGATTTCCGCCGCGCTGCGCGTGATCGACGAGTTCCTCCCCGAGCAGGATGGGGGCAAGGCGCTCGCCGCGAAGATGCGGCAGGGCTATGCGACCTGGCCCGGCCGGATACTGGCGCGCCAGCCTCAGTACTTCGCTCCCGCGGGTGACCGCGGTCCCGGGTCCCGCGCCGCGCATGGCGATGTTCTATACCCGCGTCGGGAGCGCCAGCGCGCGATCGATTGGCTCGAACGCGCGTACCGGGAGCATTCGGGTAGACATGGTTTCATCAAGGCGATCCGGCCTCGAGGTGCTCCACGGCGATCCGCGCTTCGAGGCGCTGGTGAGGCGCGTCGGCATTCCTGACGATGACGTCGCCTACTTCGCACGCTCCCCTAGAACGCCCTTCAAGTCCATGATCGTGTTCTGGTCCGAAATGATCACAGAGATCTTGTCCGGAAAGTTTATCGACGTAAAGGTACTTGATAGTTCTGGGTTCTGGGCGAGCGCGCGGTTGATCACCTCGATCGCACGCGCCCCGCGCCTCGATGACCTTTGCGCCCGGCCTCGCGCCTGCTCCTTCTCGAGCGTACTTCATGCTGCTCGGCGTCCTGCTGGGCGATCGTCTTGGCCTCGATCGCCTTTGCGAACTCGGGCGTGAAGCGCACGTCGCGCAGCACACCTCGTCGACCAGGAAGCCGTCCTTCTCGATCAGCGTCTTGATCTCTGGCTTGATCTCGTCCTGATGAGCGCGCGCTTGGCCGAGTAGCACGTCCATCACCGCGTACTCCGAGATCACCGAGTCGGATCAGCCCGAGTGCACCGCAGGGCCGGATGATCTTCTCCTCGTAGTCAGGACCGATGGTCTGCGGATGGTCGACGCGCGCCGGGTCGAGGTGGTGCCACACGGTGAGGTCGATGCCGACCTGAGCGCCCTCCTGGGTCGGCGACCACAGTGAGTCGTCGAGGTCGCCTTTCGTCCTCGCCGCTCACGCCCGACATCGTGTACTCGAGCCGGCGCAGGTCGGGTGGTCTGTGTGGCGCAGATGAACGGCGGGCAGAAAGCGATGCCTTTCTGCCGCGCGTAAGTGGGCGGAGCGAGCGTGATCGTGTTGGAAGATGACGAGCGCGTTGCCGACGGGCACGACGCGGATCGAACGCGGACGCGACCACACGAGAACGAAGGCTGCTGCGACGACCAGGCCAATGACCAGGCGTATCGCGTTGGCCGGGTCTGAGCACGACCCGCCTTCGGCGTGGGCGTGCGAGCGGCGGGAGGACTCCGGCCAGCCAGCACGGCTCCGGCGGCGATGAGTAGGATGATGAAGACCGCCCATGTCACGGCCTCCTTGTCGCGGGGCCTCGGGCCGTCGTGGCCCGGAATGTTGGCGATGCTACGCGCGGGGGGTGAGGCGGCGCCAGTGCGCCGTCGGGCGACGCCCAAGGGTAGGAAACTAAGGGCCGGCGGCGCGATCCTTGTGCTGCGTCATGTCGCTCGCCAACATGCGCCGGCGCATGTTCGTTGCCGGAAATGTCGATCCGCCTATCCGGTCAACCTCCCAAGAGCCTCCTCAGCACCAACTCCCCGATGATACGCGTTGTGATCCGCGAGCACGAACGCTTCGCGGAGGTAGCGTGTGCTTCGCCTTCGCGTCGGGATGGCCTCACTGACCGCGAACAATCGCGCTTCGAGTTCGCGACCAGCTTCGCCATCGCGCGCAGGTCGTTGCGAACGTCGCCAGGCTCGCGTCCCAGGCGTTCGAGTCGGGCGGTGCCGGGTCCGAGGGCCAGTAGCCGGCCGGCCAGTCGGGCGAGACGTACTTGGGATCGCGGCTGAACTCGAGGATGTCCCACTGGCAGATGCGCAGGTGCTCGACGATCTGCCACGCGGACGCGGTGCCGGCGGGGACGATGCCGCGCAGCGCGGTGCGGCAGGTCCTTCACGGCGTCGTCGAAATCGACGTGCGCGCCGCCCGCAGTGAGCAGATCGACCACGTGCTTGCGCGGCGCAGCCGTCGGACGCGGGCGTGCGCTGGCCGGCTTCGCGGCCCGCGTCGGGCGCCGCGCCGACGGCCGGGCCGGTCGCTGGGCCTTCTTCGCGCGGCTCATCGCCCGAGGAACTGCTCGAGCCGGGCCACGAACGCGTCGCGCTCCTCGAAGTCGGCAGATGGCCGCTCTTCTCGAACACGGCGAACTCGAGAGTTCGGGATCGCGTGTGGATCTTCCACGCCACGCTCGCGCGACGTTGATGATCGAAGCCGGCCGGTCACGACCAGCGTCGGCATCTTGAGCTTGGGCGGCTCGGGGTTGAGGTCGTAGCGGGCGAGGTCGCTGTTGAGCGCCGCGTTCACAGTGCGTGTGTACTTGTAGGGAGGGTCCATGGCGAAGAACTTGTCCCGATTCTCCTGCGCGTAGAACAGCAGCCCCATGTATTCCGTGGAGATCGGCGGCGACGGCCCGGAATCGCCCAGCTCGGACGCGAACGCGAGCGCCGCCTGGCGTTCCGTGGCCTCGGGAAGATGTCCTGAACAGGAACACGGTGTCGGACCACTTGGGCGCCGCCGAGTCGACGATGATGAGATGACTCACGTGCTCGGGATGCGGCGCGACGCGTAGGACATCACGAGGTAGCCGTCCCCACGAGTGGCCGAGCAGGTCGATCTCGGCGTAGCCGAGCGCGGCGCGCAGTCCGTCCAGGTCCGGCAGATCTGATCGGCGAGCGTGCACGACATGCCGGGCTTGATCGCCGACGACTTGCCGTTGCCGCGCTGGTCGTAGAACACGACCGGGCGATTCTTGGCGAGCCCTTCCCACGCGTCCGAGCAGTGGACGTACAGAGTGGCCGAAGCCGGGCCCGCCGCGTGACGACGAACAGCGGCGTACCGGTCTTCGCGCCCATCACCTCGCAGTAGAGCGTGACGTCCTTGAGCTTGATGAGCCGGCCGGATTCCTGGTGAGCGGCGAGCGCCGTAGTCGAGGTGAGCAGACACGCGCCGACGATCGTCGCGCGCAGCATTCCGGCCATGACCCGCATGGGTGCGTCCCTCCGAGGTCGAACGTTGAGCGGCGAACACTCGAACGATGCGCGAGCCACGCGGCGCGCAACCGGGATTGCAGCCGTCAGAATCGCTAGTCGGAGCGTCGCGCCAGAGGAGGAGCGCATGGCGGACGCAGCGGGGAAGCAGATGGAGGGAGAAGGCGAGCGGGCCGTCGGACGTGTCGGACACGGCGCGCACGACCGAGGTGGGAACCGCGTCGAGCAGCGCGTCGAGACGATCTTTGCTAACTGGGCCGACCGCGCCGAGCGCCGAGCGCCAGCGGCCCATCGTCGAGCCGAGATCCGGCGCGACGACGGCGTGGAGCGCGACGGGGGTGAGGCAGATGCCGGCGAACGCCTTCGGATCGAGCGGCTCGCCGGGCTCTGACGGCGCGACGAGATCGGGACGCAGCGCCTGCAGCGCGCGCGCCGCGTCGTCCGAAGGCACCGTCGCTCACCAGGCCGAGCCCCGCGTCGTGCGGGTGCCGGTACGGCGAGCGATCGCCGACGACCAGGATGCTGCCGCCCTCCGGTGAGCGGCGGTCGCGACCAGCGCGTGCAGCATGCGCTCGGCAGCGTCGGCGCTCGTCGCGGCGACGAGCACGAAGCGCCGAGCGCGTCTCGAGCAGCTCGACGAGGCGTTCGACCGGGCTCCTCGAGCGCGCCCGGATCGGGCGGCGCCAAGCCGACGCGACGAATCCAGATGGCCGTTTCACCGTTCTCGCCGACGGCGTCGACGGCAAACATGCGGCCGTCGGCGAGCGTGACGCGTGGCGCGCTGGGCACCTCGTGCGACTCGCCGGCGAGCCGCCGCCACAACGCCGCGATGCGACTCGACGCTCATCGGCGTGAAGCTGGTGTCGTCGCCCAGCGCGCATTCGTGCGCAGACGAGGCACCTGACCCGCGCGCAGCACGAGGCGGTCGTCCGCCTCGCGCAGGGCGTCGAGCAGCGCTTCCGCCTCCTCGTCGAGGATGCCGCTCGGTCCCTCGGTCTCGCTCGTTGAGGCTGCGGAACGCCTCGCGCAACGCCTCGAGGCTGCCGTGGCGTTCGCGCAGCTGCTCGAGCGCGGGATGGCCGGCGGAGCCTGCGGCCTCGTCCAGGCGTCGCGCGGCCTCGAGCATCAACGCCTGGGTCGGGTCGGCGATCAGTCGCGCGGCGCCGATCGTCTCGGGGCGGAACTCGAACGCGCCTGCGGCCCAGCCGAACAGGCGGCACGCGGCGTCCTTGCCCCTCCTGTCGCAGCTCGTCGATCGCGTTCACGATCTTGCCGCCTTCGAACAGCAGCGATCCGCGGCGGCCGTCCGAGGTCAGCGCGAGCGTCCCAGTGGCTCAGGTTGAGTCGCAGCAGCTCGCAGATGTCGAACATGGCCGAACAGCTCCAGCTCGCCACGCAGCGCGGCGGGTGTCGGGCGCGCTCACGCGGCCTCCGCGCGCGACGTGCCCGGCACCGCCTTGAGCATGCCGCCGAGCAGCTCGCGGCTCGACACGTGGCCTCGCCCCCTCCTCGGGGTCACGACGCCCTCGCGCACCAGGCGCAGGATCGATTCGTCCATCGCCTGCATGCCTTCGCGCTTGCCGGTCTGGATCACCGACGGCAGCTGGAACGTCTTGCGCTCGCGGATCAGCGCCGCCACGGTGGCCGCGTTGCTCGACCAGGATCTCCATCGCGAGCACGCGGCCCTGGTCCGCCCTTCTTGCGCAGCAGCGCTGCGCGAGCACGCCCTTCAGCGACTCGGCGAGCATGAGCCGCACCTGCGCGCCTGCCGCTCGCCGTCGAACGAATCGAGGATGCGGTCCACGGTCTGCGCGGCGCTCATCTTGTGCGCCGTCGTGAACACGAGCTGGCCGCGTCGCGGCGGCGGTGAGTGCGAGCGCCATCGTCTCCGGGTCGCGCATCTCGCCCACCATGATCACGTCCGGGTCCTCGCGCAGCGCCGCGCGCAGGGCCTGCGCGAAGCTCGGCGTGTTGCGACCGACCTCGCGCTGGGTGACCAGCGCCTGATGGTTCGCGTGCCGGTACTCGATCGGATCCTCGATGGTGAGGATGTGCTTCTTCTGCGTGCGATTGATGTGGTCGATGAGCGCCGCCAGCGTGCGTCGACTTCCCGGTTCCCGGCGGGCCGGTGACGATGACCAGACCGCGCGCCTGCTCGGTGAGCCGCGTCACCGTCTCGGGCAGGCCGAGCTGCTCGATCGTCGACACGTGGCTCGGCAGCACGCGGAACGCGCCCGCAACGCCATGGATCTGCTCGTAGATGTTGCAGCGCACGCGCACCGACGCCGGGCACCTCGTAGGCGAAGTCGACGTCCTTGTCGCGCTCGTAGCGGGCGCGCAACCTCGGGATCCATGATCTCGAACAGCAGCAGCTCGAGCAGCTCGCGCGACATCTCGGGTGCCGGGATCGGCGTGATCTCGCCGCTGATGCCGCACCATCGGCGGGGCCCCGGTCGTGACGTGGCAGGTCCGAGGCGCCCTGCTCCTTCACCAACTCGAGAATCGCGTCGATGCGCGCCATCGAATCTCCCGAGTGCCGCGGTCGCTCGCCTGAGCGACCTCCATCACGCGCAGTTGCTGAGCGCGCGCCGCCTTGGAGTTGTCGGCCACCGCGGCGCGCTTTGCTCCAGAGGCAAGGACCCCGTGTGGAACGCGCTCAACGCCCGACCGATCGGTCGCCGATAACGCGCGACAGTCCGTCGCCATGATCCTAGGGTGAAGCGAGGGAGCCTCGTGCCGCGCTACGTCGACAAGCTGCCGGTACCCGGTGCGCATCGTCCAGCTCGGGGGCGAGGCCGATCGTGGCTCCGTGTTGGTGGCCGAGCGCGCGCAGCTGCGCCCCGGACCCGAGACGCTGCATCGAGCTTGCTCAACACCCCGAAGCGTGTGATCCCGCTGCTGCGCGAGAAGGATCACGCGGTCGTGCTCCTCAACCGGCTCGGCATCGAGTACCTCGAGCCCGATCCTCCATCGAGGCGGAGCCTCGTGCGCCCCGACAACTATCGCGTCACGCGCGAGGAGCGCGTGGAGGTGCGGTTCCTCGACGGCCATAGCATCGAGGGCCGCCTCGAAGATGGAGCTGCCCGAGCACATCAACCGGGCGTCCGACTACATGAACGGCCCCGAGGACTTCTTTCCGCTGAGTGACCCGGAACCTGACAGATTCTCGTCAACAAGTCACGGGTCAGCGGCACGCGCGTGTTCGAGTCCTCGCCCAAGCCGATCTCGATCGAGTCGTTCCTGCGCGCCGAGTAGGATCGAACCCACCCTCGATCCCGCGGCATCGAATCCTTTGGCTGCGAGCCCCCTGCGACGTCGAATCACCGAATAGGCCCCGCGTCAGGCTTGGCGGCGGGGCGGGCTTCGATGCACAATGGCCGCGTCGCCGGAAGTCCTATCCCCGAACGAGGAGCTTATGCGCAAGACGATTCTCCTTCCCGCCCTGGTCGCTGCCTGCATGGCGACGTCGCCGGCGCTCGCGTCGATGGGCGGTGGTGGAAGCAGCCCGCCTCCGACGCCGTCCAGCTCGCCGGATCTCTCGAACAACGACAACCAGAAGACGCCCCGGCAGAAGCCGAGAAGTGGTACGGAGACGCTTACGACGAGGTCGCCAAGGCCAAGAAGGACATGGCCGATGGCAAGAAGCAGAGGAACCTGGACAAGCGCTGGAAGAAGGCGTCGGACAAGGCCGAGCGCGCGGTCGAGTACGACCCGACGTACCACGAGGCGTGGAACCTCGTCGGCTGCTGCGCGCGCCAGCTCAAGGACTACGACAAGTCGCTGAACGCGTACAACAAGTGCCTCGAGATCAAGCCCGACTACGCGCCGGCGCGCGAGTACTTGGGCGAGGCGTGCGTCGAGCAGGGCAAGCTGCCGCAGGCGCGCGAGCAGCTGGCGATGCTCGAGAAGCTGAACGCGTCGGACGAGGCGTCACGCCTCAAGACGGCGATCGACGCGTACGTGTCCGGCGCACCCCGACTGCCGCGGCATCCGCGCCCGCTGCGACGACCACGTCCGTATCCGCGACCCCCGCGGCGGCCGATTCATCGAGCGGCAAGCCCTAGACCGCACTCGCGCCCGCTGTGACAAGGCCTCCGGTCGATGGACCGGAGGCCTCGTTGTTGCGCGGTGTTTTCGCGGTGTTTCGCGGCTACTTCTTCGTCGTCGTGGCCGCCGGCTGAGCGGCTGCGGGCGGCTTCTCCATGTTGACCGCGGCGATGCTGAGCACGATTTCGGCGTCGTCCGACAACATCGTGCCGCCCGAATCGAGCGTCTTGTTCCACACGATGCCGAAGTCCTTGCGGTTCACCTTCGTCGTGGCGTAGAAGCCGGCCTGCGTTCCGAGGCTGTTCCCCGAGATCGACACCGGGCCCATCCCCAGGTACTCGACATCGAGCGTCACCGGCTTCGTGACGTCGCGGATCGTCAGGTTGCCTTCGACCTGGAACGCGCTCTCCGTCTTGCTCGGATGACCTTCGTCGACTTGAACGTGATCGTCGGGTAGGTGTCGGACCAGAAGAAGTCCTTGGTACGCAGGTGCTGGTCGCGGCGATCGTTCGCGGTGTAGATGGTGCTGTCGCGAATCGTCACCTCGACGGTCGAGGCGGCGAGGTTCTTCGGATCGAAGTTGATGGTGCCCGAGTAGTCCTCGAAGCGGCCGTGCGTCTTGTTGTAGAAGTGGCGGATGTTGAAGCCGACCTCCGAATGCGCGCGGTCGATCGCGTAGGTCTTCATCTCCGCGCGCGAGGCCGCTGGGCCGAGCAGGGTCGCCAGCGCGGCCGCGAGGATCAGAGTGGGACGCTTCATCGAATCTCCTTTGACAGGGTGGGGAGTCTGCCGGAGCGGGCCGTCGGGAAGCCTTTGTTCGGTAGGACGTACGGTGAAGACCTTCGGCACCGGCCGGGAGGGCCGGATCCGAAGGATGACCGCACCGCTTCTCGGCAAGTTGCGGTTCGGATGACCTGGGCGCGAGGCCGATCTTGCCACACCGGCACAAATTTGCCAGCCCTTGACCTGGTGCGCGTCTCGGGCGCGTTTCGAGCGTGCGGACGGTCCGCCGAACGGTTCCTTGCGACCCACCCGAGCGGCGGCTAGCATCGCCCGCCGTGCTCGAACTCGAGCACACTCCCGCCCGCTCCGCGAGCTGCTCGGCACCCGCATCAACCAGCTCGGGCTCAAGCTCGAGGGCTCGCCCGTCGAGCGCTTCGTGCACCAGCTCTACCGCGAGCTGGAGTTGAAGGGCATCAAGAAGTTCCGCCCGGTGTGCTACCTCACCGACGAGTGGGGCTGCCCCGACGGCGAGCCCGTGATCGGGATCCCGTTCTACCTCGCCGACCCGCGGCTCGCCGCAGCTCGAGAAGATGGTGAACGACCTCGAGAGCGACCGCGAGATCATGATGTACATGCGGCACGAGGCGGGCCACGCGATCAACTACGCGTACCGGCTGCACGCGACCGGGAATGGCGCCAGCGCTTCGGCCCGTACCATCGTCCGTATCGCGACCACTACCGGCCGGTCCCGTTCAGCCGCCGTTTCGTGCGGCACATCGCCGGCTGGTACGCGCAGAAGCATCCCGACGAAGACTTCGCCGAAACCTTCGCCGTGTGGATGACCCCGCGCTCGAACTGGCGCGCGCGTGTATAAGTCGTGGCCCGCCATGCACAAGTTGCGGTATGTTGATCGCACGGTTCGCGGCATCCGTGATCGCGATCCGGTGATCGCGACGGGTGCATTCGACGTCACCGTCGACGACATGAAGGTTACCGTCGAGGAGTTCTATCGGCGTCTCACGCGCCAGAACGGGGCGTCGGTCGACGTTTCGCTCGAGTCTGACGTGACCGGGTTCTTCATTGCCCGGGGTCGGCGCCGGAAGGGAGTCCGGCCGGCCTCCGAACTCATGGAGGAGGTTCGACCGCTCTTGACCGATAAGATTACGTATTGGACAGGGGTCAAGCGGCCGGTCGTACGTGCGCTCATCGAGCGCATGATCCGGAGCTGCAAGGACCGCGGTCTGCTGGCGGAGCGCGGACGAGAGCAACACTACCTGGTCGAGCTCACGGCGTACGGGACGACGCTGGCGATGAACTACCTGACGCGCGGGAAATTCTTTCACGGTTGATGCACGTGGCCCCGACGGACCGGGGCGTAAGCGCGACAGCGAACACGAGGCAGGAAGCGAACGCGACGCGCCCGACGCGGGCGTCGTGACGAAAGCCTCGATCGCTGTCAGGTGGCGGAGGAGCGATGGCCAAACTCCGGATCGGCGTCCTCTACGATTATTGGTGGGACGAGGACGAAGACAGGAGCTCGGAAGACAGTCGGCCGAAGCGCAAGTCTCCTGAGGAGGACGTCCAGGAGGTCTACGACGCGCTGAAGGAGATCGGACACAATCCGGTGTTCCTGCGCCTCGACGGCACGCGACAGGCGCTGCAGGAAGTCGCCGAGTCCGAGACCGACCTGATCTTCAATTTGGTGGAATCGTTCGGCGGCCAGGATGGCTACGACACGAACGTCGCGGCGTTCCTCGAGCTGATCGGACGCCGCTTCACGGGCGCAGGATCGCGCGGGCTCTACCTGGCGCAGGACAAGGCGCTCGCCAAGAAGATCTTCGCGTTCCACGGCATCCACACGCCGTACTTCACCACCGTCTACCGCGGCCGCACCGAGCACTCGCACGACATCCAGTTCCCGGTGATCGTGAAGCCCGCGGGCGAGGACGGCTCGGTCGGCATCGCGTTCGGCGCCGTGTGCGGATCCATCAAGGAGCTGATGGACCGCATCGACTACATCCACGCCCAGTTCGATTGCCCCGCGCTCATCGAGGAGTACATCGAGGGCCGCGAGCTGTACGTCGGCGTGCTTGGAGAACGGCGAGCCCGAAGCGCTGCCCGTGATCGAGCTGGACCTCTCGAAGCTGCCCGAGGGCGTCCCCAAGATCGCCGGCAGCGAGGTGAAGTGGGAGGAAGGCACCGAGGCGTACGAGAAGACCAAGTCCATCTTCCCCGACGATCTCGACGAGGAGCGCGTCGAGTCGATCAGCAAGGTCGCGGTTCAGGCGTACCAGAGCGCTCCAGCTCCGCGACTACGGGCGCATCGACTTCCGCATGGCGGCCGACGGCACGTTGCACGTGCTCGAGGTCAATCCGAATCCCCTACCTGCTGTCGACGTCGGAGCTGGCGATGGCGGCGAAGAAGGCAGGGCGCCCGTACAAGGACCTGATCGGCGAGATCGTCGATCTGGCGCTCGCCCGCTACGGCGAGCCCGCGGGGAAGAACGGGAACGGGCGGGGAATCCGTAGCTTTTGGGGGCGTCCACGATGACAGCTAGGACGGTGATCGCCTCCCTATTCATTGGATTCTTGCACGGCTACGTTGTCTGGGTTGTGGCATTTCGTGCTGTACGACCCATTGCCAAGTCCATTATCCCACCGGGCGGAGCGCGTCTCACCGTATCGGCAAGCGTAGCCCATATGGTCGTCCTACTGCTGTTACTGTCGTGCGCGATTGTATTGCTCGGATCCCTCGGTGGGCTTGTTGTTGCTGAGCCATCGCGAGAGGTGAAGGAGCTACCTATTCCTTGGCTCATTTGCGGGCCTGTTGTGCTCAGGTGTAGTGCCAACGCTTGAGGCGGCGCTGCGCCGCAAGGGGTGAGCAGTGACTCGAGCGCTAGAGCATCGAGAGCGTCTGAACAAGATCCAGATCGTCATCGTTTACGGGCCAAGCGACAACATGTCACAGGCCGCACGGCCTGTTGGCGTCAACCGGCAACAAATGTGCTCCGCTCCGCGAAAGCTAGTTCATCAAGAGACGGCTGAAACAGCGCGCGATTCGGTTACCCCACCCCCTCGCCCCGCGACACCACCACCGCCGCCGCGAGATCCCCCGTCACGTTGAGCGTCGTCCGGCACATGTCGAGGAAGCGGTCGACGCCGAGGATGATGCCGATGCCCTCGGCCGGCACGCCGACGATGCCGAGGATCATCACAACGACCGGGATCGATCCCGCCGGCACGCCTGCCGTGCCGATGCCGCCCAGGATGCAGATGAACACGACCGTGAGCTGCTGGCTGATCGTCAGGGCGATGCCGTAGAACTGGGCGAGGAACAGCACGGTCACGCCCTCGAACAATGCCGTGCCGTTCTGGTTCGCGGTCGAGCCGAGGGTCAGCACGAAGCGGCTGACGTGGGGGCAGGCCGAGACGCTCCTCGGCCACGCGCAGCGACGTCGGCAGCGTGGCATTGCTCGACGCGGTCGAGAACGCGGTGAGCATCGCCTCGCGCACGTCGCGGAAGAAGCGCAGCGGGCTCATGCCGCCGAGCCACGCGACCGAGATCGAGTAGACGACGAACTGCTGGATCGCGAGCGCCAACAGCACCACGAACACGTACGCGCCGAGCTGGCGGATGATGTCGTAGCCGAGCCGCGCCGTGAGCGAGAACAGCAGGCACGCGACGCCGAGCGGGGCCATGCGCAGCACCAGGCCGAGCAGCGTCATCACCACGTCGTAGAGCCCCTGGAGACCGTCCTCGAAGCGCCGCGCCGCGTCGGTGCGCGTCAGCGCCAGGCCGATGCCGAGCAGCAGCGAGAACACCATCAGCGCGAGCATGTCGCCGTCGGCCATCGTCTTGACGATGTTGCTGGGCACGAGCGCGACCAGGAAGTCGACGCCGGTCGTGCCCGCCGCCGGTGCCGCGGGCGGCGCGGCCGGCGCGTGCGCGGTGAGCTGCTGGCGGATCTCGGGCGAGAGCCCGGCCCCGGGACGCACCAGGTTCACGAGCGCCACGCCAATCAGCACCGCGATGCTCGACACGACGACCGTGTAGGCGAGCATCTTGAGCCCGATGCGCCCGAGCTGACGCAGATCCCCGAGCCCGGCGACGCCCAGCGCGAGGGCCGAGAGGATGAGCGGGATCACCAGCACGAACAGCAGCCGCAGAAAAACTCGACCGATCGGCTCGGTGATCGTGCCGATAACCCAGTCGAGGCCTCGGGAACCCGCGAACAGCACATGGGCGAGAACGCCCAACACCAGGCCGATCACGAGCCCCATCACCATGCGGAACGTGTGCTCGCGGCGCATGGCGGGGCAGTATGCGAAAGCGACGACGCCCGGGGCAACTCCCGAGGCGCCTCGACACCGACGGCGAGGATTCCGCCGTCGTTCTTCCGACTCAAGGACGGGCGCTTCCTCCTTCGCGCTTCCCGCGCGCGCGCACCGTGGCGTAGAGTTCGTGTGGCCGTGCCGCCTCGAGCGTGTTCCCGGTGTGAGGTTCCAGGCCATGACCCGTAGCCCCCGACTGACCGCAACGGCCGTCCCCATCCTTATCCTCGCCAGCCTCGCCGCGCTCGTGCCCGCGAGCGCGCGCGCGCTAGGCCCAGCTGCCCGACGGCTTCACCGACCAGCTCGTGTTGGGCTCGCTGGACCAGCCCTCGGGCATGGCGTTCCTGCCCGACGGCCGGCTGATCGTCATCGAGCAGCGCACGGGGCTCGTGCGCGTGATCGTCGGCCTGTTTCCGACGGCGGTCGCCTCGGTCGGCACGATCTCGAGCGTGAGCACCGATGACAACGAGCGTGGGCTGCTTGGCATCGCGGTCGATCCCGGCTGGCCGGGACGCCCGTACATCTACGTGCACCACACGTCGACGAGCCCGCGGTGTGTGCGCATCTCGCGCTTTCGGCTGTCGGGCGATCTGAACGGCACGGAACGGGCGTGCTGACGCTCGATCCCGCATCGCGCTACGACCTGATCAACGACGCGCCCGACGACGCCGGCAACCACAACGGCGGCACCGTGCGCTTCGGCCCCGACGGAATGCTGTACGCGAGCCTCGGCGAGGACGCGACCGCGTGCGCCGCGCAGGACACGACCACGCTCCGCGGCGCCATCCTCCGGCTGGACGTCTCGCGCCTGCCCGACGGCGCCGGCACCGCGACGCGCGCGCTGATCACGCCGCCCAACAACCCGTTCGTGACGTCGCCGAACGCGAACGAGCGGCTAGTGTGGGCGTTCGGCCTGCGCAATCCCTTCCGCTTCCAGTTCGATCCCACGACGTCGGAGCTGTTCATCGGCGACGTCGGGCAGGGCGCGTGGAGGAGGCGGATCGCGCGGACCGCGGCGGCCTGAACTTCGGCTGGCCGTACAAGGAAGGCCCCGCCGATCTCGTCGGCACGTGCGTGGGGAGCACGCGCGGGACGCTGGTGGCGCCGATCTACTCGTACAATCGCGCCGCGGTCGGTAACGGATCGGCGGCGGTGATCATGGCGGGCGTCTATCGCGCGCCCACCTCCGCGACCGACGCGTTTCCCACCGCGTATCGCGGCGACCTGTTCGTGAGCGACTACTACGGGGCGCGCTGTGGCGCCTCGAGGGCAGCGGCTCGAGCTGGTCGATCGCGGCACCCGTCGCGGGACAGCCGTCGAGCACGCACTGGGCGGAGGGATGGACAACGTCTCCGACTACACGGTCGGTCCGGACGGCGCGCTGTGGTACGTGAAGCAGTTCGCGCCCTCGGGCCCCGGACAGATCCGCCGCATCCTGCCCGGCGCCGGTCAGGACACGATCCCGCCGGCGCCGATCGTCGACCTGAGCGCCACGATGCAGGCGCCGTTCCCGTCGCCGACGGCGAGCACGGTGACGATCCAATTCACGACGCACGAGAACTCGAACGTGAAGCTCTCCATCCACGACCTGCGCGGCGCGCGCGTCAAGCTCCTCTTCGACGGCTTGGTGCCGCCGGGGCCGTTCAGCGTGGTCTGGAACGGGCTCGACGATGACGGCCACAGCGTGCCGGCGAGCATCTACTTCGTGCACATGGTCGCGAACGGCAAGGAGCTCGAGCAGCGCATCACGTTGGTGAAGTAGGGATGCGATCGCGACGCCGGATCGCGCTTCTCGGCGTCGCCTCCTCGCGCTCGCGCTCTTCGCCTCGGGCAGACCGCTCGCCAAGGAGCGCACGCCCACCGACCTCCCGCCGATCGTGTTCGTGTCGCGCAAGCCGCTGCCCGCGAGCGCGGGGGCGGCGTGCCGGGCCTTGGGCCCCGCCAGCGCGCGGCCGCGGCGGGCGGGAAGCTGCTCGTGCGCCAGCCCAGCGGGAAGATCACGACGCTCGTCCCGCCGTCGCGCTTCTTCGACGTCAGCGATCCGTGCCCGTCGTGGGACGGTCGCCGCGTCGTGTTCGCCGGGCTCGCGCATCGCGACAGCGCGTGGCGAATCTGGATCGTCGGCGCCGACGGCCGCGACCTGCGCCCGCTGACGCGCACCGATCGCGCCATCGACCTGTCGCCGCTCGGCGCCGACGCCCGGCGCTGGCGCGCGTTACGACGATCTCGATCCCTGCTGGCTCCCCGACGGCCGGGTCGTGTTCGCGAGCACGCGGTTCCCGTGGCTCGCAGAGAACGGTGGCCTCGCGACCAACCTGTGGGTCGTGTCGGCCGCCGGCGGGCCGCTCGAGCGCGTCACCCACGAGCGCAACGGCGCCGACGAGCCGACGATCGATCCGCGCAGTGGGCGCATCGTGTTCGCGCGCTGGTGGACGAACCGCTTCCTGGCCTCGGACCAGGCACCCTCCGGGATCACCACCGATCGCGCGCTCGCCGACCCCGGCGACCGCGTCGACCTGTGGCACGCGGCCAGCATCGGCACCGAGGGTGACGGCATCCGCCTCGCGGGCGGCAACGCGCGCGTGCGCGCCGAGACGATGGCGTACCAGCCGCTCGTGCTCGAGGACGGAACATTGGTCGGCGTCGAGGACGATTCGACGTCACTCGTCCCCAAGCCGGTGCGCCCGCGGCTCGTCGTCTTCCCCGGCGGCTTCGCCGAGCCCGTGCATCCCGCGTCCCCGGTGAGCGCGCCGCGATGTGCTCGCCGGCGTGGCTGCCCGATGGTCGCCTCCTCGTTTCGGTCGACCCGGGTGGCCGCGGCGACTACGGGCTCGACGTGATGCGCCGCGACGGGACGGCTCTCGAGCGCGTCGTCGATCTCGAGGGCACGCTCGAGCTGGATGGCGCGCCGCTTGTCGCGCGTCCCGTACCGCCGATCCTTCCCGAAGGCCTCGATCCCAACCGCGCGATCGCTGCCGCCGACCGGCGCCGAGGAGGTGAAGCCCGGTCCGGCGCTGTTTCGCTTCGACTGCTTGAACGTGTTCGCCAACGCGCCGCTCGACGTCGCGATCGCCGACGCGCCTCCGGTCGAGCGCGGCCTGCGCATTCGTTTCTACGCGGTGCTCGCACGGCCGTCCGCGACGGGCGCCGACACCGCGCTCCTCGTCCACGAGGCGCCCGTCACGACGTCGGGCGCCGTGCACGGGACGTCACGCCGGCCGACGTGCCGATGTTCGAGCAGCTCGTCGACGCGCACGGTCGCGTGTTGCGCTCGGCCACCGGGCCGGCGCACGTTCCGGCTTCAACTCGGGGCGCTACGGCGGCGACCAAGTGCGTCGGCTGCCACCTCGGGCACTCGGCGATCGCGGTCGCGCGCAGCTACCAGATCGGCAAGCGCTTCAACGCCTCGACGTCGGCGCGCGCCACCGCGTCGTCCGAGGTCGCGAGCGCCAGGCAGGCGATCGACCGGCGCACACGTGGCGCGACCGAGCGCGTGGCGTGGATCGCGAGCCCCGAACCCGCCGCCTCGATCCGGCTCGCGTGGCCGATGGCGCTCGCCGTCGACTCGCTCATCGTCTACGGCGTGCGCCCCGATCCCGAGCACGGCACCGACCTGCGCGTGGACGGCTGCGAGGTGCGCCTGCTGCGCGACGGCCGCGTCGTGCGACGGCTGCGGATCGACGGTGTGCTGTCTCCCGACGGGAGCGGACTCGATTGCGGCTCGATCGAGATCGACGCCGCCGAGATCGTGCTCGGGCCGGCGACCGGAACCGTGAACGCACGCCCCGCCACCGGCCTCACGCCGAGATCGAGACCCGGGCCAGGATCCCGGAGCGCTGATTCGCGGGTCCACGGCGAGGCGCGGCGCCGTGTCGCCGAGGCGCCCCGCGCGCGACCCACCCTCGGCCGCCGCCCAAACAGAAGTCCCGGTGCGCCGCAGGCTGCGAGATCCCGGCCTCCCGCGCTGGCGTTTTGCGAGGGTCCCGAGGCGCTTCCGCGGGCCTCGCAATGCAATCGCACGGCCTTCTCGAAGGTCGCGACTCGTTCAATTGAAAATGCCTCGGCCGTCAGATAATCTAGTGGCCCCGAGCACCCTCGAACACGTGCCCTTCCTGTGCAAACGGCGCCGCGTCGTGACAGCTCGAATAGGCCCCCGACGATCGGGGCTCCACCACCACGGAGTGTCGTTCGTGCGAGTTTTCGCCGCTGCCCTGCCCTGACCGCGCTCGCAACCTCGGTACTGTCGGCGGCTTCCGCCTCCGCGCAAGCGGATACCTGGGCCGTGTTCAGCTGCGACGACGGGCTCGACGTCTGGGCCGTTGAGACAGCGGCTGATCTACCGCAGCTTCGATTCCGGCACGAATTACATCCTGCTCACGCTCGGCCAGCGCGCTGCGCGACATCCGTCGCGCGTGGATTGACCCGCAGTGACGGTGAGCGACAGCGGGAGATCTGGCGCAGCACGGATAGCGGCGGCAGCTGGGCGCTCACGGTCGTCGCCGGCGCTGCGGACATGCGCCGCGCATCGCTGCGACCCCGACCGACGGCTGGGCCGGCGTGCCCTCGGCACGATCATGCACACGACCAATGGCGGCGCCACGCGGGACGTCGCAGACGTCGGGCGTCGGCACCAAGCTCAACGCAGCGTCGCGTTCACACGATGCCTCGAACGGCTGGGCCGGGCGACGCCGGCGTGCTGGCTTCGCACGACGAACGGCGGTACTCGTGGACGCCGATCGCGCTCAGAACGCCAGCAACCTGCTGTCCGTGGATCAGCGCGGGACCGGCGTGTGGGCGGTGGGCGAGAACGGCACGGCGTTCCGCAGCACGAACTCGGGGACGAGCTTCGCGCCTCCAACCTCAAGCTCGACGCTCCGGGCCGACGTCAACGTCGTGCACTATGCAGTCGGCCGACACGCCGTGGATCGGCGGCGGGGGCGGCTTCATCCGCTTCACCAACAACGGCGGTGCGACGTGGACGTTCCAGCAGCACCGCATCCACGGGCCGATCACCGGCTTCTTCGGCTTCAACCAGTTCGCGTGGGCCGCGAACTCGAGCAACAAGGTCGTGATCTACAGCACCGACCGCGGCAACTTCTGGCGCTTTCCCAACGCGGCGACGTTCGTTCGCGGCTGGGTGCGTCAAGCCGTCGTTCGCCGGCCAGGTGCGCGGCAGCTCCTTCGCACTCAACCCCGTCTACAAGAGCACGATCTACGTGGCGCTCGGCGACAAAGGTGTACGTGAGCCGCGACGATGCCGAGACCTGGGCACCGGTCGCCAGCCTTCCCGCCGGCTACAGCAAGATCAACTCGTTCGTGGTCTCGGCCAAGGACTCGACCCGGTGGCTCGCCGCCGCGTGGGGATCGACGCCCGGCGATCAGCTGCTGCGCACGACCGATTCGGGCGTCAACTGGACCTCGGTCCTGCAGCATGACTGGGGCGGAAGTACGGCAACCCGGTCGAGGCCGACCCCGATCATCCCGACACGCTCTACTTCGGCGGCGAGCAGGATTTCTCGGGCACGCCGCTGGCGTGGCTGTTTCGCTCGAGCAACTTCGGCGCGAGCTGGGGACTCGCTTTCGAACGCCGCGTTCCGCAGCCCCCGCGACATCGAGGTCGTGCCCGACAGCTCGAACATCATCATCGTCGGCGACGGCATCACCGGCAGCGGCTCGGCGCAATACTTCCGCTCGACCGACGGCGGCGTCACGTTCAGCGTCGCGGCGACGAAGAACACCTCCGAAATCCCCGCGATCGCCACCTGCCGCCTGCGCAACAACGCGATCTTCGGCACCAACTGTGACGAGCAGGGGCACTCAGCGCTCGACCGACTACGGCGCGACCTGGCCCGACGTCAGCAACGCGAGAGCTTCACCGTGGGGCGTCGACATCGCGCGCGACGACCCAGAACGTAATCCTGTTCGCGCAGTACACCGGCACCAGCTCGTTCATCTCGGTCGACGGCGGCACGACGTGGACCGCGTTCGACACGCCCGCGGCCGGCGTGTTCGGCAACAACTACAGCATGTTCCTGCGCGCGATCGCGGGGCTGATCCTGGCCGAGCAATCGGGCGCGCGTTTGAAGCTCAACACGACGTACTCGTACGCGCCGATCACGGCCCCGCCCAGGCGACGGTCAGTGCGCCGAACGGCGGCGAGGTGTGGACGCCGGGCCAGACGCGGACGATTAGCTGGGAGCGCCCCACTCGTCCCGCTCGTGCGCCTCGAGTACCGCCGCGCGCCGGCGAGCCGTGGCAACCATCGCCGACATCCCCGGCTACACGGCGTTCTACACGTGGACGGTTCCGTTCGATGGCGGCACCCAGGTCAAGGTGCGCGTGAGCGACGCGTGGGATGGCACCCCGCGGACACGTCGAACGCCGGGTTCACGATCTCGGCGCCGCGAGTCCTCGCCTCGCCGTCGACGTTCGACTTCGGCAATGCGTCGACGCGGGTTCGTCGACCACGCAAGTGCTCGCCTCAGAACGACGGCGCGACGCAGCTCGACATCACGTCGATCTCGCTGGAGGGCTCTCCGGCGTACCACCCCGGGCGCAAGTCGCCGTCGCTCCTTCCGGGCGCCCAGGACACGATCAGGGTGACGTTCCAGCCGGGGTCCGCCGGAACTATCCGACCAACCTCACGATCGTCAGCAACGACACCGGCACTCGCCGCTCGTCCTGCCGGTGAACGGGACGGCCGGGCATGCCGTCGACCTCGTCCAGCCCGCGGGCGGCGAGTTCTGGCAGTACAACACCGTCCACAGCATCATCTGGACGAGCACCCTGGTGAGCCAGCTGACGCTCGAATACCGCAGCGACCCGGCGCCGATCCGTGGACGCTCATCGCGACCAACGTGCCCGCGACCCCGGCCACCTACCCGTGGACGATTCCCTTCGATCCGGGGTCGGCCGCGTCGGTGCGCATCCGCGAGGTCGGCGGCTCCGCGCGCGACTCGTCGGCGGCATTCACGCTGGCGGCGCCGCTCTGTCGACCGAGCCCGACACTTTGTACATGGGCGTCGTGGCCGTGGGCAGGACGTCGTTCGGTGTGCTGCATCTCGACAACCTGGGGAACGGCGTGCTGTCGGTCTCGTCGGCCAGCGTGAACAAGTCCGGAGTTCCGTTTGGGGCCGACACTCTTTCACCGTCCAGCCCATGTACGACGACAGCGGTGACCGTGTACTACACGCCGAATGGCCCTCGGCACGGACGTGGCGACGGTCACGATCGTCAGCGACGATCCGTTCGGCGTGCAGCATGCGGTGCTGGTGGGCGAGGGCATCGACCTCGGTGTCCGCGCGCCGGGGCCGACGATCGTGACGCCGACCGCGTTCGCGCTGCAGCAGAACCAGCCCAATCCGTTCATGCGCTCGACCCAGATCCACTACGCGCGCTGCCCGTGCAGACGCGCGTGTCGCTCGAGGTCCTCAACCTGCAGGGCCAGCGTGTCGCGACGCTGGCACGCGGCGATCAGCCGCCTGGCGACTACACGGTGGGCTTTGGACGGGGGCCCACGGCGTCGACGGCGAGCGTCTCGAGACGCTGCCGTCCGGCGTGTACTTCTACCGCCTGAGGGCCGGAGCGTTCTCGGCGACGAAGAAGATGCTGCTGACGAACTGAACGGGCGCGTCGGCGCCGCCAGGCGCCCGAAAGCTGCTCGGATCGCGGATCGGGGTCGTGCATCGAATCCCGCACGACAACGATCCGCGCCGCTTTCACGGCCACGCGGGGTCGGCTGAGACTGCGCTCGTCGCGGACCAAGGTCCGCTTTCCCGCTCGACTTCAAACCGCGAAGCCGGCGTCGAGCCCCCCTCGTGAGGACTAGGGGGCCTAGGCTTCCTGACGCGCCCCGAGCTTCCTGAGGAACGACCATGAACCTGACCACGACTCCCGCCCCCGCGGCGGTGCGCGCGACGCGCTGCCCACCTACGCGCCGACGCCCACCGTCGACTTCACGGTCGCCGAGAACCGCGCCGCATTCGAGAAGGCCATCGCCGGAAGTGCGCGCGCAGCTCGGCGCCGAGTACCCGGCGGTGATCGGCGGCGAGCGGTGAAGGGCGCGCGGCACGTTCGAGTCGCGCAATCCGGCGCGGCCGTCGAGGTGATCGGACGCTTCGCGTCGTGCACCGCCGAGCAGGCGACGCAGGCGGTCGCCAAGGCGCTCACGAGACGTTCGCGACGCTGGAGCCGCGTGCCGGCCGCGCGAGCGCGCCGCGTACCTGATCGAGGCCGCGCGTCGCATGCGCGAGCGCCGTCACGTGTTCTCGGCGTGGATGGTGTTCGAGGTCGGGAAGAGCTGGGCCGAGGCCGACGCCGACACCGCCGAGGCGATCGACTTCATGGAGTTCTACGCGCGCGAGATGCTGCGCTACGACCAGCCTCCAGCCGCTGACGCAGCTCCCGGGCGAGCAGCGACCAGCTGGTCTACGTGCCGCTCGGCGTCGGCGCGATCATCCCGCCGTGGAACTTCCCGCTCGCGATCTGCGTCGGCATGACGACCGCCGCGATCGTGACCGGCAACACGGTGGTCGTGAAGCCGTCGAGCGATTCGCCCGCGATCGCGTGGCAGTTCTTCGCGCTCATGGAGGAGGTCGGGCTTGCCGCCCGGCGTGCTCAACTTCGTCACCGGCGGCGGCGGCACGGTCGGCGACACGCTGGTGCGCCATCCCAGGACGCGCTTCGTCTCGTTCACCGGCTCGAAGGCGGTCGGCATCGGCATCAACAAGCTCGCCGCCGAAGTGCAGCCCGGGCAGATCTGGCTCAAGCGCGTGGTCGCCGAGATGGGCGGCAAGGACGCGATCATCGTCGACGAGGAGGCCGATCTCGACGCCGCGGCCCAGGGCGTCGCGGCAGTCGGCGTTCGGGTTCCAGGGCCAGAAGTGCTCGGCGTGCTCGCGCGCGATCGTGAGCGAGAAGGTCTACGACGCGTTCCTCGACAAGCTCAAGCCGCACGTCGAGAAGATCACCGTCGGCGAGCCGGACCAGTACGGCGTCGGCGATGGGCCCGGTGGTCAACGCAGCGCGCGCGCGACAAGATCCTGTCGTACATCGAGTCGGGCAAGCAGGAGGGCCGCCTGCGTCGCCGGCGGCGGCACGCGTGGCGGGCACGGACGGCTACTTCATCCAGCCGACCGTGATCGCCGACATCAAGCCCAACGCGAAGATCGCCCAGGAAGAGATCTTCGGCCCGGTGCTCGCCGTGATCCCGGCCAAGAGCTTCGACGACGCGCTGGCGATCGCCAACGGCACCGAGTACGGGCTCACCGGCGCGGTGTACACGAAGAACCCGGACAAGATCGAGCGCGCGCAAGCGCGAGTTCTTCGTCGGCAACCTCTACATCAACCGCAAGTGCACCGGCGCGATCGTCGGCGCGCACCCGTTCGGCGGCTTCAACATGAGCGGCACCGACTCGAAGGCCGGCGGGCGCGACTACCTGCTGCTGTTCCTGCAGGCGAAGAGCGTGGCGGAGAAGATTTCGTAGCGACGTTCGATCGCTTCAACATGCCGTGCGGCATGTTGGGACAATAGGCGCGATGAACTTGCCCGGGGCAAGTTCGCCGAAAGAATATTTCATAGCTTCGAAATACGAGTTGGAATCCGATACGGGCCTGCCGCGAGTCATCGCGCGCGGGCCTTGTCGCTGTCGCGGGGCGGCGCGCGCGACTTCCCCTGGGCATGGAGCAATGTGTCGCGATGAACTTGCCCCGCGGCAAGCTCGCGAACTCGAGCAGCTTCGCGCCGACGCGCCCCCGCCCCCCATCTTGATGGGATCTTGATGGGATAGGCCCCAATCCCGACGCTCTCTTTGTTCGTTTTTCGCTCTAATCCTTCGCGAACGAAAGGAGACGCCATGGACCTGTTCTGGATCGCCGTCGTGCTGGTTCTATTCGCGCTCACCCTGCGGACTCGTAGTCCTGTGCGATCCGCATGGAGTCGGGCAAGCCATGAGCCCGCTGCACACGGTCGCACTGGTCATCGCGATTCCTGCTGTTCGTGTACTCTGGTCTACGCCTTGTTCCGACCGGAGCGTTTCTGACATGTCGCCTGCCTGGATCGAGACTCCTGCTCTATCTGGTGATCCTGCTCCTCGCCGTCAAGCCGCTCGGGGCCTTCATGGCGCGCGTGCTCTCAGGGCGAGCGCACCTGGCTCACCCCGGTGCTCGCGCCGCCGTCGAGCGGCTCTGCTACCGCGTTGCGCGCGTCAATCCTGAGGACGAGATGGGCTGGAAGCGCTACGCGGTGGCGATGCTGGTGTTCAACATCGTCGGGCTGTTCGCCGTCTACGCGCTGTCAGCGCCTCCAGCACCTGCTGCCGCTCAACCCCGCGAAGCTGGGCGCCGTGACCCCGGATTCCTCGCTTCAACACCGCGGTCAGCTTCGCGACCAACACCAACTGGCAGGGCTACGGCGGCGAGACCACGATGAGCTACCTGACGCAGATGCTCGGGCTCACCGTGCAGAACTTCGTCTCCGCCGCCACCGGCATCGCGGTGCTGGTGCGCCTTCATCCGCGGCTTCACGCGGCGCTCGTCCGCGACCGATCGGCAACTTCTGGGCGGATCTCGTACGCAGCACGCTCTACATCATGCTGCCGCTCTCGATCGTGCTGGCGGTCGTGCTGGTGTCGCAGGGCGTGGTGCAGACGTTCGGGCCGTACCGCACGGTGCCACCTGCGTTCAGGCCGCGACGGGCGCGGACGGCAAGCCGCTGACCGAGCAGACGCTCGCCCTCGGGCCCGGCCGCGTCGCAGGTCGCGGTCAAGCAGCTCGGCACCAACGGCGGCGGGTTCTTCAACGTGAACTCCGCACATCCATTCGAGAACTCCACGCCGCTCGTCATGCCTCCTCGGAGCTGCTCGCGATCCTGATCATCTCGCGGGCGCGCTCTGCTACACGTTCGGGAAGATGGTGCGGCGACACGCGCCAGGGCTGGGCGGTGCTCACGCGCGATGACGGTGGTGCTCGTGGTCTGCCTGCTGGCGACCATGGCGGCGGAGCAGCGCGGCAATCCGCGGCTCACGGCGCTCGGCGCGGACCAGGTCGCGCGTGCGCGATCCAGCCCGGCGGCAACATGGAGGGCAAGGAGGCGCGCTTCGGGATCGGGCTCTCCGACGCTGTGGGCGAGCGACCACCACCGCCGCCTCCAACGGCTCGGTGAACGCCATGCACGACTCGTTCACCCCGCTCGGCGGATTGATCCCGATGTGGCTGATCCAGCTCGGCGAGGTGATCTACGGCGGCGTCGGGCTCCGGCCTCTACGGCATGCTGGCGTTCGCGCTCATCGCGGTGTTCGTCGCCGGCCTCATGGTGGGCCGCACCCCGAGTACCTGGGCAAGAAGATCGAGGCCGCACGAGATGAAGATGGCCTCGCTCATGGTGCTGCTGCCGCCCTTGCTCGGCGCTGGTCGGGCACCGCGGTCTCGGTGGTCGTGCCGGCGGGACTCAAGACCATCTTCAATCCCGGCATCCACGGCTTCAGCGAGGTGCTCTACGCCTTCTCGTCGGCCTCGCAACAACAACGGCAGCGCGTTCGCCGGCCTGGGGGCGAACACGGTCTGGTACAACGGCACGCTGGGCGTGGCGATGTTCTTCGCCCGGTTCTGGCTGGCCGATCCCGGCGCTCGCGATCGCCGGCTCGCTGGCCGCCAAGAAGCACGTTCCGGCGGGCGCGGGCACGCTGCCCACCCACACGCCGCTGTTCGTGGTGCTGCTGATCGCCACCGTGCTGGTCGTGGGTGCGCTCACGTTCTTCCCCGCCCTGGCGCTCGGGCCGATCGTCGAGCACCTCGCGATGATCGGAGCGCGCTCATGAGCCAGCACGAGCGCAAGCGCCCGCTGTTCGACCCGGCGATCGTGCGCCGGGCGGCGTTGAATGCGTTCCTCAAGCTCGATCCGCGCCAGGAGGTCCGGAACCCGGTGATGTTCGTGGTCCTGGTCTGCAGCGTCCTCACCACCGTGCTGGGCATCAGGCGCTGGGCGGACACGGCGAGGCGCCGGTCGGGGTTCATCCTCGGCGTCGTCGGCGTGGCTGTGGTTCACGCTGCTGTTCGCCAACTTCGCCGAGGCGATGGCCGAGGGGCGCGGCAAGGCGCAGGCCGAGGCGATGCGGCGCGCCCGCACCGACCTGATGGCGAAGAAGCTCGCCGATCCCGCCGAATCGGCTTCGATCATCGGCGGTGCCGGCGACCACGCTCCGTCGCGGCGACGTGTTCGTGGTCGCGGCCGGCGACGTCATCCCGTGCGACGGCGAGGTGCTCGAGGGCGTGGCGTCGGTGGACGAGAGCGCGATCACCGGCGAGAGCGCGCCGGTGATCCGCGAGAGCGGCGGCGACCGCAACACCGTCACCGGCGGCACCCGAGATCCTCTCCGACTGGCTGGTGGTGCGGGTCACGGCGGATCCCGGCGAGACCTTCCTCGACCGCATGATCGCGATGGTCGAGGGCGCCAGCGCCAGAAGACTCCGAACGAGATCGCGCTCACCATCCTGCTGGTGGCGCTCACGCTGGTGTTCCTGTTCGCCACCGCGACGCTGCTGCCGTTCTCGATCTACGCGGTGACGTCGGCCGGCGGCGGCAGGGTCGTGAGCGTCACGGTGCTGGTCGCGCTCCTCGTGTGCCTGATCCCGACCACGATCGGCGGGCTGCTCTCGGCGATCGGGATCGCCGGGATGGACCGGCTGCTCCACGCCAACGTCATGGCGATGTCGGGCCGCGCGGTCGAAGCCGCCGGCGACGTGGACGTGCTGCTGCTCGACAAGACCGGCACCATCACGCTCGGCAACCGGCAGGCGACCGAGCTGATCCCGGCCGGACGGCGTAGCGCCCGAGGCAGCTCGCCGGACGCCGCCCAGCTCGCCTCGCTCTCCGACGAGACCCCGGAGGGCCGCAGCATCGTGGTGCTGGCCAAGGAGCGCTACGGCCTCCGCGAGCGCAACCTCGAGACGCAGCACCCGACGTTCGTCCCGTTCACCGCCCAGACGCGCATGAGCGGCGTGGACCTGGACGGACGCATGATCCGCAAGGGCGCCGCCGATGCGATCGAGATCGTGGGTGCAGGGCCAGGCGGGCGCTATTCCCGAGGCCCGTGCAGAGCTGCGGTCGAGGACGTGGCGCGTCAGGGTGCCACGCCGCTGGTCGTCGCCGGAGGCGGCCGGGTGCTGGGCGTGATCCGGCTCAAGGACGTGGTCAAGGGCGGGATCCGCGAACGCTTCGCCCAGCTCCGCAAGATGGGCATCTCGACCGTGATGATCACGGGTGACAACCCGCTCACCGCCGCGGCGATCGCGGCCGAGGCGGGCGTGGACGACTTCCTGGCCGAGGCGACGCCCGAGGCCAAGCTCACGCTCATCCGCCGGCACCAAGAGGGCGGCAAGCTGGTGGCGATGACCGGCGACGGCACCAACGACGCGCCGGCGCTGGCGCAGGCCGGACGTGGCCGTGGCGATGAACTCCGGCACGCAGGCGGCCAAGGAGGCCGGCAACATGGTGGACCTCGACTCGAACCCCACCAAGCTCATCGAGATCGTCGAGATCGGCAAGCAGCTGCTGATGACGCGCGGCGCGCTCACCACCTTCAGCATCACGAACGACGTCGCCAAGTACTTCGCGATCATCCCCGCCGCTTTCGCGGCCACCTACCCGGCGCTCGGGGCGCTGAACGTGATGCACCTCGCCACGCCCGGAGAGCGCCGATCCTCTCGGCGGTGATCTTCAACGCGCTGATCATCATCGCGCTGATCCCGCTGGCGCTGCGGGGCGTCCGCTACCGGCCGCTCGGGGCCTCGGCGGTGCTGCGCCAGAACCTGTCTGATCTACGGCGTCGGCGGGCTGATCGCGCCGTTCGTCGGGATCAAGCTGATCGACATGCTCCTGACCGCCCTGCGGCTGACCTGAGGGCTCGACTTGCGCTCCGAGATCCGCCCCGCCCTGCTGATGCTGGTCGTGCTCACCGTGATCACCGGCGTGCTCTATCCATTGGCTCATCACCGGGATCGCCCAGGTGGCGTTCCCGCGTCAGGCGAACGGGAGCCTGATCGTGAGAAACGGCGTGGTCGTGGGCTCGTCGTGGATCGGCCAATCGTTCTCGGATCCGAAATACTTCTGGGGACGACTCTCCGCCACCTCGCCTCCGTACAACGCCGGCGCCTCGTCCGGATCGAACCTCGGGCCCACGAATCCCGCGCTGTTCGACGCGGTGCGCGCGCGCATCGATTCGCTGCACGCCGCCGACCCCGACGCGAAGCTGCCCGTGCCGGTGGATCTCGTGACCGCGTCGGGCAGCGGGCTCGACCCGCACATCAGCCTCGCGGCGGCCGAGTACCAGGTGTCGCGCGTGTCGCGAGGGCGCGCGGAATGACCCAGGACGCGATCCGGGCCCGGATCGCCCGCTACACCACGGGACGTCTTCTGGGCGTGATCGGCGAACCGGTGGTGAACGTGCTCGAGCTCAATCTGGCGCTCGACGAAGAGGCCGCCCATGCAGAACGGCAGTAGGCGGGAGGTCTGCACCGCCGTTCTGATGCGTGATCCCAGGCGTCGCAGCGACCGCGTTACCCAGGTCGCCTCAGTAACGCGATGCCCCCGCGATCATGACGCACGAGATCGCGACCGGAACCCACACGGGCTGATACCACCACGGGTGGGGCGGGATCAGGAACAACAGGTCCATCGTCCCGAGGTTCGGCGGCCAGCGCATCAACGCGAAGAGCGCGATGTAGTACGCGATGTCCCACACGCCGAAGGCGACGAGGAACGCGCCCCATCGCCCGCGCGACGTCTTGCGCAGGATCCACGCGAGCGACCCGAGCATGACGATCGTCGCGACCTCGCGGCTCTGCTCGGTCGGGAGCAGCCACGGGCGCGCCTTGAACTCGGCGAAGATCTCGGCGGCGGACGGGAACGGCGCGCCGGGGACCATGCCGATCAGCGCGCGGATGTAGACGACCACGACGGCCTCCGAGCTAGCCCATCGCGGCCGCGAAGAGGATGAGGCCCGCGATCCGCGAGGGCGCGAGCGGGCGGGACCGCGCCGGGACGCGAGTGTTTGCATCATTTCTGCGCTTGCTCCCGGACGACGCCGCGCGCGTGGCGGACTTGGGCTTGAAACGGCGCGTGTCGTTGTCGTGGCCTTCTTCGCCGCCGCCTTCTTGGTCGATGACTTCTCGCGACCCTTCGTTGCGGTCGGTTTGGAACCCCGTGTCTCCGATTCCGCGACGCCGGCGGCCGCAGACGGCGCCTGCCCCGCGGCGACGATCGGTCGCGCCTTCTTCTCCTTGCGCCACGTCTCGAACGGGCCAAACGCTCGCGTGTTGAGCACGTCACTCGCCGTCAGGCCCGCGCGCCGCGCCGCGAACACGCCGTACCGCATGAACTCGAGGTGCGCCGTCGAGTGCGAGTCGGTGTCGATCGAGAACGAGAGGCCGCGGCGTTTCGCGAGTCGGGCGTTGACGTCGCTCAGGTCGGTGCGGTCCGGGTAAGCATTGATCTCCATGGCGACGCCGAGCCTGGGCGGCGCGGTCGAACAGCCGCTCCCAGTCGATGTCCGCGGGCTCGCGTTCGCCGATCTTGCGGCCGCTCGGGTGTCCCACGACACACGGCGCGATGCTCGAGCGCGCGCAGCAGGCGCTGGGTCACGACCTCCTTGGGCTGGTTGAGGCTCGAGTGGATCGAGACGACCACCCAGTCGAGCAGGTCGAGCGTGTCGTCATCCAAGTCGAGATCGCCGTTCGCGAGGATGTCGACCTCGAGCCCGTGCAGCACGCGGATGCCAGGGACCTGACGGCGGACCTCCTCGACCTCGCCGACGGATTGCCGCACGCGGTCGGCATCGAAGCCGCGCGTCATGCCGAGCGCCTTCGAGTGCTCGGTGATGGCGCAGTACTCGTAACCGCGGTCCTTCGCGGCCTGGATCATGACGCGCAGCGTGTCCTTGCCGTCGCTGCGGTCCGAATGCATGTGGAGATCGGCGCGCATGTCCTCTTGGGTGATCAGCACGGGGAGCCGGTGGGCGCGTGCGAGCGCGATCTCATCGCCGGCCTCGCGCAATTCGGGCGGGATCCAGTCCATGCCGAGCGCCTGGTAGACGTCCTCCTCGGTGCGCGCGGCGACCACCGTTTCGCCGCGTGTCAGGCCGTACTCGCTGAGGCTCATGCCCTGGTCGATCGCGATCTTCCGCAGCTCGATGTTGTGCGCCTTGCTGCCGGTGAAGTAGAGGAGGGCCGCCCCGAACGACTCGACCGGCACGTGGCGCAGGTCGACCTGAAGTCCGTTGCCGAGCTTGACCGACGATCGCGTCCCGCCCTGGGCGAGAATCTCCGCGACGTACGAATGGCCGGTAAACGCCTTGGTCACCGCCTCGACGTCGCCGCCCGTGACGAGCACGTCGAGGTCGCCGACCGTCTCGCGGCGGCGGCGGAACGAGCCCGCGAGCTCGACGCGATCGACGCCGGGCACGCGGCGGAGCGCGTCCGCGATCTCGTTCCCGACGCCCCAGGCGGCGTGCAGCAGCAGGCGACCCGGAGCCGCGGCCTCGGTGGCGACAATCGCCTTCAGGATGTTCTTCTCGACCGTTTCTCCGAGACCGGGCAGCTCCGCGCAGCTTGCCCGACTTGGCCGCGGCCTCGAGATCCGAGCGGTTGCGGATCGCGAGCTTCTCGAACAACAGCTTCACCCGCTTGGGCCCCAACCCTGCAGCTCGGTCAGCTCCATCAACGACGGCGGGTACTTCTTCGTCAGGTCGCGGTACACATCGGTGGTGCCGGTGGTCGCGAGGTCGTGGATCTTGCCCTCGAGGTCCTTGCCGATGCCCTTGATCTCGCGCAGCCGGCCCCTCGGTCTGCGACAGCACGGCCGCCGGCTCGGCCAGGTGCTCGATCACCCGCGCGCCCTCCCGGTAGGCGCGGACGCGGAAGACGTTCGCGCCCTCCATCTCGAGCATCGTGGCGATGTGGTCGAAGATGCGGGCGATGTCGGCGTTGGTCATGGACGCACTCCGATGCGTTCGAGAAATTCTTGCTCGTCGATCACCTTTAGCCCCAAGCGCTCGGCCTCGTCGCGTTTGGAGCCCGCGCCCGGCCCGCCCACCACCAGCGTCACCTTCTTGCTCACCGCGCTCGCGATGCGGGCACCACGCGCCTCGGCGCGCCGCTGCGCCTCGGGCCGCGTCATCGTCTCGAGGCCGCCGGTGAACACGATGACCTCGCCGGCGAGCGTCTGCGGTTCGCCGGACTTCTTCTCGACCACCGGCTTCACGCCCGCCTTCGACAGACGCTCGAGCACCTTGCGATTGCGTGCGCTCGAGAAGAAGCGGTGCACGGACTCGGCGACCTCGGGCCCGATGCCCTTGATGCCCTGCAGCTCCTCGACGCTGGCCTCGAGCAGCGGCTCGACGGCGCCGTAGTGGTCCGCGAGCAGCCCGGCGATCGTGCCGCCGACGTGCTCGATGCCGAGCGCGTACAGGAAGCGATCGAGCCGCGGTCTCCGGCTCGCCTCGATCGCCGCCATGAGGTTCTCGATCGACTTCTCGGCGAAGCCCTCGAGGCCCGCGAGGTCGATCGGCGTCAGCGCGTAGATGTCGGAGATGTCGGCGATGAGCTTCTTCTCCAGCAGCTGCTGAATCGTCTTGGCGCCGAGGCCGTCGATGTCCATCGCCCCGCGCGACACGAAGTGCTGGAGGTGGCCCTCGAGCTGGGCGGGGCAGGAGAGGCCGTTCGTGCACAGATGGTAGGCGCCTTCGCGCGCGACCGGCGCGCCGCACACCGGGCACTTGCTCGGCAGCTCGAAGCGCTTGCTGCCGCGCGGGCGGTGCTCGGTGAGCACCTCGACGACCTCGGGGATGACGTCGCCCGCGCGCCGCACGCGCACCGTGTCGCCGACGCGCACGTCCTTGCGGTCGATCTCGTCCTGGTTGTGGAGGGTCGCGCGCGAGACCGTGACGCCCGACACGTTGACGGGCTGGAGCATCGCGACCGGCGTGAGCTTCCGCGTGCGCCCGACCTGCACGGCGATGTCGAGGATCGTCGTCACCTCGACGCGCGGCGGGAACTTGAACGCCACGGCCCAGCGCGGGTTGCGCGAGCGCTCGCCGAGCCCGCGCTGCCAGTCGCGCCGGTCCACCTTGATGACGATGCCGTCGATCTCGAACGGCAGCTTGTCGCGGCGCGCCTCGATCTCGGCGTGGTACTCGAACGCCGGCTCGATGCCGTCCACCGTGCGCGACGAGGGGTCCTGATGGAAGCCCCAGCCCGCGAGCAGATCGGCCGCCGCGGTCTGGGTCGCGAGCCCGCGCTCGACGTCGCCGCGCACCTCGTAGGCGAAGAAGTCGAGCTTGCGCGCCGCGGTGATGCCGGGGTCGAGCTGGCGGATCGTGCCGGCGGCGGCGTTGCGCGGGTTCGCGAACGGCTCCTCGTTCTGCTCGACGAGCCGCTTGTTGAGCGCCTCGAACTCGGCGAGCAGCATGATCGCCTCGCCGCGCACCGACACCGTTCCGCGGGGCGCGGCGGCCTTCGGGCGCCGCGTCGGCCCGCCTCGCCCAGGCGGAGCGGGATCGCGCGGATCGTGCGCAGGTTCTCGGTCACCTCCTCGCCGACCTCCGCGTTCCCGCGCGTCGAGCCGCGCGCGAGCACGCCGTCCTCGTACACCAGCTCGATCGACAGCCCGTCGAACTTGGGCTCGAGCCGGTAGCGCACGGTGTCGACCTCGAGCGCCTTGCGCACGCGGCCGTCGAACTCGGCCACCTCGTCCTGCCTCCATCAGCGAGTCGAGCGACAGCATGGGCGCCACGTGCGGCACCTTCTTGAACCCCTCGCGCATGCCGCTGCCGACGCGCAGCGTCGGCGAGTCCGGCCGCCGCAGATCCGGATGCTCCTCCTCGAGGTGCTTGAGCTCGTGGAACAGCTGGTCGTATTGCGCGTCCGAGATCGTCGGCTGGTCGAGCGCGAAGTAGCGGTGATCGTGCTCGGCGATCTCGCGCACGAGCGCCTCGATGCGCTTCCGCGCCTCGGTCTTCGTCACCGGATCAGGCCCGGGGAAGTCGAGGGGCGCGCCAACGGCGCGGCCGCGAGCGTGTTGGGTGGAGGAGCGAACACGCGGCCAAGGTAGCGGGGGCGTCCATGGGCGCAACGGCGAAGCCGCGGTCCTGGTCACGGCGGGCCGCCTTGCGGTAGCGTGCGGACATGGATCGCGATGAGCTTCTTCGGCTGCTGCGGGCATTCGAGACCGAGCGCCTCGAGTACGTCTTGATCGGTGCGACGGCAATGGGGTTCCACGGTCTCGTGCGCGCAACCGAAGACGTTGATGTTATCGTTCGTCCCACCCCGGAGAATCTTTGCGCGGCTGCGGCGCGCCCTCAAGGCGACGTATCTCGACGACGCCAGCATCGACGAGATTCGTGACGCCGATCTGCTCGGCGAGTATCCGTCGGTGCGCTACTACCCGCCGAGTGGCGATTTGTTCGTCGACGTGATGACCCGGCTCGGCGAGGCCGCGAGCTTCGACACCGTCGAGGCCGAGGTGAAGGAGATCGAAGGCATTCGCGTCCGTGTCGCCACCCCCAAGGCATTGTTTCGCCTGAAGCGGGGCACGCTCCGGCCGCTCGATCGTCAGGATGCATCCGCGCTCGCACAGCGCTTTCACCTCGAAGAGGGGGACTGACGTGCCCGTCGAGCGTTTCCGTTCCGCCGAGGAAATGAATGCCGCCCCGATCCGCGTGTCCGCCGCCGACTCCTTCGAACGGTTCGTGCGGCACTGCACGCGCTTTTGGAAGATCGCACCGCGACGCTACCCGCGCGGCGTCTTCAGGTTTCGGACGATCGAGGAGGCGCAGGCTGCGCGAAGTCGGGTCGCGAACGACTCGGTAGGACCAACCGCGGCCTGACTCGGTCCCGGCGAGTCCCGGCCCGATCCGATCATTCCCACGCCATCGCCGCGACGCTCACCGTCGAGCCGTCGGCCTCGTCCGACTGCTCGTAGTGGAGCAGCCGGCCGTCGCGGACGTCGGCGCAGCGCAGCATCGCGTAGGTCGGCGCGAAGCCGCAGATCCGCGTGCGAGTCGTCGTGGGCGGCGATCGACTGGAACCACGCTTCGGCGTCGCCACGGCGGGCGGCCGTCGATCGCGTCGTGATCCATGGCCTCGACCTCCTGCTTCACACGCTCGTCGATGCGCGGATCGCCGAAGCGCGCTCCGACGTGCGAGAAGTCGACGCCGGCGACGTACACGGTCGCGCCACCCAGCGCCTTCACCGTCTCGCGCACCGCGTCGATCAGCGTCTCGATCGTCAAGTCCTCGCGCGGCGTTCGCTGCTCGTCGAGCAGCTGATGGAACCCGCCGCACAGGATCGGCACGATCGTGAACGGCCGGTCGCCTAAGCGGTGCTTGAGGTAGAGCGCCTGGAACTCGATCGAGTGCTCCTCGCGGTGTGCCAGCTCGCCGTGATACGCGGCCTCGCCCAGCCGGTCGGCGATCCGGTCCACGAACGCGGTGTCGCACGTGACCCTGCCGAGCGGCGTATCGAAGTGCTTGCGGGTGAGCGCGACCAGGTCGCCGAGCAGCGAGTGCCCGGTGCCGAACACGACGAACCGCGAGCGGCTCCGTCGGTTGATCGCCCACCTCGAGGTAGGCGCGCGCGATCGTCGTGCCGGCGCGGCGCGGGTCGAGGTGCGGCGCGAGCACCGCACGCGGCGCGCGCGGTCGGCGACGCGATCGGCGGGTTCGCGTCGGCGCGCATCTTCTCGGCCGCCGGCGACGTGGGCGTCGAGGAACGCCCGCAACGCCTCGGGCTCGGCCGGGTAGGAGCGCCCCTCGAGCGCCGCCGGGCGGATCTCGAGCGGGTGGTAGGCGTCGCGCAGCGCGCGGTACGCGGCCTCGAAGCGCGGCGTCTCGAGCATCAGCAGCTCGTCGAGCTGGGCGACGAAGTCGCGCACCATCGTTGGCGACGCGCAGGTCCTTGCTCTCGCGCATGACCGCGGCGGTCAGGTCGGTGAGCGACGTCGTGCCGTCCAGCAGCTGGAGCATTGCCACCGACTCGATCCCCAGCACAGGCTGGCCGGGGATCACACCGAGCGGATCGTTGACGAGCAGGTAGCTCGCGCTGGCCGTCGCTGAAGGGGACGAGGACGAGCGGGCGGAGCCGCGGGTACTCGGGCAGGTCGCGCGCCGACTCGCGCCCGACGCCCGGTGGCAGCACGATGCGCGAGCCGCGCGCCGGCGGTGTGAGCTCGCCGGGATCGGCGGGAGCCTCGGGCCTGGCACTCGCGGGCGCGTTGCCTGAGTCGCCGGGCGTGATGATGCGCGGCGCCTCGGTCGACGGCTCGGGATCGGCGCCCGGGATGATCAATCGGCTGGAGGGCCGAGGCGGCTGTGACGATGACGACATGAGTGAGCGAACCTCTCCCGGGGGACACTGCGCGGCGAGCCGAGCGCCGCAGTCTAGCGAGGGACGCGCGTCGGGCTCAAGGCCGCGGGTGGCGCCGGTGTCCCGTCTCGTCCACAATGCACGACTTCATGTCGCCCACACCACACGGGACACGGGAGCGCCGCGCGTGAGACCGTCGGTCGGACCGATCGCGGCGACGCGACTGGAAGTGCGCGTCGACCGCGGGCTCGTCCTGCCGGGGCGGGCCTGGGTCGCCGATCATCCGCGCGCGCCTCATCGCACTCGTGCACGGGCTGGGCGAGCACTCGGGGCGCTACGCCGCACTGGCCTCCGACCTGGTCGCCGCGGGCTACAGCGTGGCGTCGATGGACCTGCCGGGCCACGGCGAGGGGCCGGGTCCGCGCGGCGACGTGCCGTCGTGGCCCGATCTCAGGGATCGCGCGCTGCCGGCGCTGTGGACCGCGCCGCTCACGCTGCCGGGCCAGCCGTCGCGCCTCCCGCGCGTGCTGCTCGGGCACAGCATGGGGCAACGCTGGCACTCGACTACGCCCTCGCGCACCCGCGCGAGATCGTCGGCGTGGTGGCCTCGGCGCCCGCGCTCAAGACCGCGATGCCGCCGTGGTGGAAGCTCGTGCTCGCCAACGTCGCCCGCGCGACCACGCCGTCGCTCGGGTTTCCGCACGGCCTCGATGAGACCGGCATCTCGCGCGACCCCGAGGTGATGCGCGAGCGCGCGGACGACCGGCTGATGCACGGGAAGATCAGCCCGCGTCTCTACCACGACCTGGTCGAGGCGCAGCAGCGCGTCATGCGCGACGCGCGCCGGCTCGCGGTGCCCGCGCTGTTGATCAGGGCGACGCGGACCGCGTCGTCGATCCCGCGGCGCGGCCGAGTTCGCGGCCGCGGCGCCGAAGGAGCTGGTGAAGCTCGTCATGTGCCCGGGCGCCTACCACGAGGTCTTCAACGAGCCGGATCGCGCACGCGCGGTGGGTGAGCTGCTGAGCTGGCTCGACGCGGCGCGTTCCTCGCTGATCGCGCCATGGCGCTTCCGGCGCCCCGTCGCAGGGCGCGCCCGCCTACCCCGAACCCCCTGGCGCTCGCGGCCGAGGCGCGATGGCCTAGCGCCGCGCCTTCGTCCCCGTCCCCAACACCGCTCGCACCGCCGCCTGCCAGCGCGCATACTCGGCCTCGCGCCACGCGCGCGGGCGCCCGGGCGTGAACGTGCCGCTCGACGCCGCGCGCGCGCCACGTCGTCCTGCCGGCTCCAGAACGCCGGTCGCGATGGCCGGCGAGCAGTCCGCGCCGAGCGCCGTCGTCTCGATCACGCGCGGGGCGCTCGACCGGGACGCCGAGCAGGTCGGCCTGGCACTGCATCAGGAAGTCGTTCGCGGCGGCGCCGCCGTCGACGCGCAGCTGCGCGCAGCTTCGACCGCGCGCGCGACGCGGCGGCGTCGCGCGCCATGGCCTCGATCAGGTCGCGCGGTCTGGAACGCCAGCGACTCGAGCGCCGCGCGCACGACGTGCGCGCGCGTCGTGCCGCGGGTGAGCCCGAGCAACGCGCCGCGCGCGTCGGCGCGCCAGTACGGGGCGCCCGAGCCCGACGAACGCGGGCACGAGCACGACGCCGCCCGAGTCCTGCGACCGACGTCGCCAGCGCCTCGCTCTCGGCGCGCCTTGCGAGCAGGCCGAGGCCGTCGCGCAGCCACTGGATCGCCGCCCCGGCGATGAACACGCTGCCCTCGAGCGCGTACGCCGCCTCGCCGCGCGGTCCGCATGCCACGGTCGTGAGCAGGCCCGAGCGCGACACGACCGGCGCGATCCGGTGTGCAGCAGCAGGAAGCAGCCGGTGCCGTAGGTGTTCTTCGACTGGCCGGGCGCGTACGCAGCCCTGTCCGAACAGCGCCGCCTGCTGATCGCCCGCGACGCCGGCGACGCGGAATGCCGTCGCGGCAGCGCGCCCGCGCCGCGCGTCGTCGCCGAGCACGCCGCTCGACGGCCGCACCTCGGGCAGCATCCGGCGCGGGACGCCGGAAGCGTGCGAGCAGCGCGTCGTCCCAGCGCCGGCGCGCGCAGATTCGAACAGCATCGTGCGCGAGGCGTTGGTGGGATCGGTGGCGTGCACGGCGCCGCCCGTGAGCTTCCACACCAGCCACGAGTCGACGGTGCCGAACGCGCACGCTCGCCGCGCCGCGCGCGCCGCGAGCGCCGGGCACGTGGCGCAGCAGCCACTCGAGCTTGGTGGCCGAGAAGTACGGGTCGAGCACGAGCCCGGTGCGGCGGCGGATCGTCGCGCTCGACGCCCGGCGCTGCGCAGCGCGGCGCAGCGGTCGGCGGTGCGGCGGTCCTGCCACACGATCGCGCGGCGCCACGCGGCGCGCCGCTCGTGCGCTCCCACAGCGAGCGTCGTCTCGCGCTGGTTGGTGATGCCGATCGCGTCGATCTCGCGTCGCGCCGCCGGCGTACGCAGCGCCTCGCGCACGGCGCGCTGCACCGAGTCGCCAGATCTCGCTCGCCGTCGTGCTCGACCCAGCCGGGCTCGCGGGAAGTGCTGCGGCACCTCGCGTAGCCGCGCGCCGCGTACCTCGCCGTCGCGCGTCGATCGAGCAGCGCCGGTGCGTGCCGGTCGTGCCCTGGTCGATGGCCAGACGAACGCGGCTCACGTCTCCTCCTAAGGTCGCTCCGGCGCCGTTCGCGGTCGTCCCGCCGCGTGCGCTGGAGCAGCGTCTCCTCCTCCCACAGCTGCGGCGTCGTAGCTCTGGAACTCCTGGCGCGCCGCGCTCGGCGCTCCAGCCGAGCCGCTTGCGCCATGACGGCGGCGATGCGCGTGCGCGGCGACGCGGCCGCGGTCGGGCTCGAGCCACAGCCGTCGAGCGACGCCGCACGACGTCCTCGACGCGGCGCGCGAACTCGTGCTCGACCGCGAACTCCGCGAGTCGATCGAGATCGACGCCGGCGGCGATCGGCGCGGGCAGCGGATCGCCGGCGTCGGCGATCGGACGGCCGTAGACGCCGAGCTTGCGCGGTGATGCACTCGAGCGTGTCGCGCGCCATGACGCGAAACGTCGTGAACTTCCCGCCCGCGATCGTGATGATGCCGCGATCCTCGAACACGCGGTGCTCGCGCGACGCCTCGCCGACGGCCGAGTCCGAGCGCAGCAGCGGACGGAGCCCCGACATCACCGCGAGTGGCGGCGTGCGAGCGATCCCCGGCAGCACGCGCGTCAACTCGTCGCGCAGGTAGCGGACCTCCTCGAGCTTGGGGCGCCACGCCGCGGGCGGCGGCGGCGAGGGATCTCGGCCTCGGTCGTCCCGACCAGACGATGCGGCCACCGAACGGCACCACGAAGAACACGCGGCCGTCCGAGCGCGCGACGGCGAGCAGGCCGTGGCGCCGCGTCGAGCGCGGGGTACACGAGGTGGACGCCGCGCGAGGGCCGCAGCAGCGGATCGGGGTCGGCCGACCCGGGACGAGCGAGCGCGCCAGCGTGCGGCGCATCGTCGTCGGTCCACGGGCCCGCGGCGTTCACGACCAGCCGCGTCGTGCACCGCGCGCTCGACGCCGTCGACCCGGTCGATCGCGAGCAGCTCGATCGCGCCGTCCAACGCGCGGGCCGCGCGCCGCGCACCTCGGTGTAGGTGTGGATCTCGGCGCCGTGCGCGGCGGCGTCGCGCGCCACCGCGACGGCGAGTCGCGCGTCGTCCATGACGACGTCGCTGTACAGCCCGGCGCCGCGCAGGCCCACGGCCGCCAGATCGGGCTCGAGCGCCAGCGCCTCGCGCGGCGCGCACGGTCGCGTGCGGGCCAGGCGACGCTTGCCGGCGAGGCCGGTCGTAGAGCGGTGAGGCCCGGCGCGCAGCATCCAGGGCCGCAACGCGGTCGCCGCGGTAGAGCGGGACGAGGAACCGCTGCGGGCTGCGTGAGCGACGGCGCCATGCGGCTCACGGCGAGCGCGCTCGGCCAGCGATTCGCGCACGAGCGAGAAGCGGCCGTGCTCGAGGTAGCGCAGGCCGCCGTGCAGCATGTGGCTCGACACGCTCGACGTGCCTGACGCGAGATCGCCGCGCTCGAGCACGGCGCACCTGTGAACCGTTGCGCGCGGCCAGCCGGGCGATGCCGAGGCCGGTGATCCCGCCGCCGATGACGGCGACGTCGAGGGGGCGCGGTCACGGCCGCCGGGGTGGGTCAGCCCTTCACCACGGGCGCGGGACGGTTCGTCGGCGTCTGATTGAGCTTCAATCCAAATCGACGTTGCCGTCGAACCGCGTGACCTTGCGCGCCGAGATGGCGCCGGCGCAGCGAATCGGGCGCGTACCCGAGCGCGCGAACTGGAACGCCTTCTCGAGGCCGCCGAAGTCGGCCGAATACCAGTAGAACAGCTCGCTGCCGACGACCTTGCTGGACAGGGAATCGATGGCGAGCTGGTTCCGGCTGGCGAGCGCCGCGCGCGAGCGGCGTCGAGCTGCGCGTCGAGCGACTCGGGCCGGAACGCGCGCGGCAGCAGCGGCGGGCACCCCTTGGCGGCATGCACGAGCGCGAAGTGCGCGCGCGCGGGGGTCGAGCGATGGCGGCGGGCGCCTTATGCCGGCCCGTGGCGATCGAAGTCGCCGAACAGGAAGTGACGCTCGAACGTGTTGAGCGAGTACCGCATCGCTGTCGATCTCGACGACGTTGGCGTCGAAGAACTTGTACCCGTCGACGTAGATCTCGGTCACGCTCGAGTGCGCGCGCCGCACGTAGGCGTTGCGGCTGTCGTACTTGCTGCGCGACATGCGCTCGAACAAGTTGTCGGCATCGCGCCGATGACGAGGAAGTTGTAGGTGCTGATCGCCCACCGTGCACGCCGTGAACTCGCCTCGTTCGTTCAGTTACGTATTGCTCGGCGAGCAAGGCAGGCAGCGTCTGGTTGTTGAGGCCGCCGAGCGTGGAACAGCGGCAGCGCGGTCAGCACGTGGTCCGACTGCGACAGGTCGTGCGCGTGGATCGAGTTGAAACCGTTCCAGCAGCAAAGCCGATTGGCGTCAGCACCGCACCCTGGGTTTTCCCGTCGTGCCGGAGGTATAGACGACAAGAACGTCGTCGCCGTCGGCACCTTCAGATTCTGAATTGTTCCAGGCTTGCTGGATTTCCGGAACGTCCAAGAGTGCTGGCATGCGCTGCGAAATCCGCATCGAAAAGATCCATTTCGGCGTGCAGTCCGCAAGAATCGCCTTGTGCTCGGCCGCGGTCAGGCGCCAGTTGAGCGGCACCAGGATCGCGCCCAGCCGCGCCAGCGCGAACAGCAGCACCAGCATCTCCGGGCTGGTTGTAGCCGAGCCAGGCGACGCGATCGCCCTTGAGACATCGAGGGATCTGCAGATCTTTCTTCTATTGGATTCCAGAACTGGGAATACGAGACATCAGACCCCGTCAAATGCATCGCCGTCTTCGACGGAAGTGCTGCCGCCCAGCGCTCGATGATGCGCGAGAGGTTAATCGTCGGACTCGCCGGATTCGTAGAGCGCCTCGCGGCCGATGCGGTCGAGGCACAGCTCCGCGGTCCAGGGCAGCATCAGCGCGCCGCAGCGCGAATCGCGGTACAGGCGCTCCAGCGGCAGGCTCTTCAGCATCGACTGCCCGCCGCAGGTGCGGATCGCCAGCGCGCACAGCGCGTTGGCGTTCTCCATGATGGTGTACTGCGTCGCGTAGGCGCGCAGGCGCGCATCCTTGGGCGGATCCACGCGCGCATCGTCCAGCATGCGCAGGAAGAGCGCCCGCGTCTGCTCGAGCTTGACCCACATCTCGGCCACCGCGATCTGCTTGGTTGGATACATGCGCCGCTTCACCGGCGGCATGCCCGGCGAGCTCGCCGCGCAGGTACTTGACCGTGAACTCGTAGGCCGCGACGGCGATGCCCATGTAGGTGGGCGACAGCGTGGTGAACATGTGCGGCCAGCGGCCTGCCGCCTGGAAGTACAGGCCGCGCGGCATCATCTGCGCGTCGTCCGGCACGAACACGTCCTTGAACACGAGCGTGCGCGACACCGGTGCCGCGCATGCCAAGCGGATCCCAGTCGCCGGTGATGGTGAACCCCGGCTGCATTCGCGGGCACCGCGATGTACAGCGTGTCGCTGCATGGAGCTGCCCGGCTTGTCCTCGGTGCACAGCACGCCGTAGTAGTGCGCGGCGCCGGAGAGCGAGGCGAAGATCTTCTTGCCGTTGATGCGCCAGCCGCCGTCCACCTTGGCGCGCGAGCGTGCCGAAGGGCGCCTTGCCGGCGGCGGCGGCGCTGCCTTCGGAGAAGGGCTGCGCGTAGATCGCGCCGTCCTTCACCACGCGGCTGAAATGCACGCGCGCGGTAGCGCTCGTGCTCCTGCTTCTCCGCGGCGTCATGTCGAGGTCGTCCGCGAGCAGTCCCGACCACAGCGTCGAGCAGGCGTGCATGTTGAAGGTGAGGGCGGTCGCGCCGCAGTATTTGCCGAGCGTGGCCGAGACCAGCGCGTAAGTGCGCAGGTCGGCGCCCATGCCGCCGAAGTTCTCCGGCACGCACAGGCCGAGCAGGCCGGCACTCCTCAGCTCGGCATAATTCTCGAACGGAAAGCTCGCCTCGCGGTCGTACTTTTCGGCGCGTTTTGCAAAGGCGGGGCCCGAGCGATTCGGCGAGCGCGATCAATTCCTGCTGCTTTTTGCTCAACTCGACGCCTGAACCTGTGACGGAATAGCGCGGGTCGATCACAGGCCGTGGTTCTTGAGGAAGAAGTGAGCAGGGCGTCGTTGAAGGCCTCGGGCTGGTCCATCGGCCCGAGGTGGCCGCAGGCCTGGAGCAGCACGTATTCCGCGCCCGGAATCTTGCTGCGCCATCTTCTCCATCACCGAGGGCAGGCGCGGTCTTATCCTCCGAGCCCGCGATGAGCAGCGTCGGTACCTTGATGGCGGCGCAGTTCCTTCCTGCGGTCGAAGGTCGTGAGCAGGTGCACGGCCTTGCGGTAGGTCTCGGGCGGGACGCCCGCCATGATCTGCTCGGCGAGTTTCGAATTGCTGCCCATCGTGGGGATCAGCCTGCGCGGCGATCTCCGCCATGGTCTTGCCCTGGTCGAGCGGTCCGATGCGCGCGGCGATGAACTGTTTGCGTGAAATCGCTGCTGCCGCCCGCGAAGGCCGGGACTGGTGAAGCACAGCGCCATCGCCTTGACGAGCTGCGGATGGCGCGCGTAGGCTTCCTGCGCGATCAGGCCGCCCATGCTGTGACCGACCAGCACCACCGGTTCGCCGCCCGAGCGACTCGATCAGCAGGGCGAGCGACGCGCTGACATGCTCCAGGTCGTAGGGCTCGACGATCGGGCTGTGGCCGTATCCGGGCTGGTCCCAGGCGTGCGAGGGATAGCCAAGGCCGCCGAAGTAGGGCAGCTGCGCGCTCCCAGGCGTGATGGCCGCCGCCTACGCCGTGCAGGAAAACCAGCGGGCGTCATGCGGCCAGCTTTCCGTCCTTCACCACCGCCTTGCCGTCGAGTTCGATCGGTGCAATGCCGGAATGGCAGGTCGAAATGGCCGAGCGTGTGGCGGCCGGCGACTTCGTTGGCGCCGGTCGAATAGAGGAAATTGCCGGCGAAAGCGCGCTGCTCGGTGCCGTTCACGTCGCGCTTGTCGTACATCGCGAGCGCGTCCCAGCGCGCGCGCGTATTCATGCCCCAGCCCACGTGCGACACCGCGTAAGCCTCGCGGTCGCCCCAGGCGGCGAGATATTCGCGCATCAGCTCGGCGTCGAGCGAGTCGCCGTCGATCCTCGTCACGTAATCGTTTTCGATCTGTCAAGCTGCATCGGAGTCTCCATATAGCGCTTGAAGGTCAGGTTCGAGGTCGCCGGGCGCCATCACCAGCGTGCCATTCACGCTGCCGGCCTTCGGAAAGCCCAGGCACAGGCCGCCCGGCCAGTGCGACAGCGTGCCCGGCTTCTCCGTGTAGCCCCAGACGCCGCCCGACGCGCGCGCCCTCGATGCGGATGTCGAGCTTCGGTGCCGGCGGGGGAGGTGACCTTCATCGCCTTCGCCTCGCGCATCAGGCGCATCCCGCCCTCACCTGCTGCTCGTCGGCGGGGGAGGGGGCCAGGCGCTCGCAGCACATCCGGGATGCTCGTTCGAGATGTACAGCACGCGCGCCCCGCCCTTCGAGGATCTGCGGCAGCTCGGCCGCGTGCATCAGGCCTTCGACGCGTGCAGTCGGCGACGAATACCGAGGCCGCAAGCGCGGCCGATCGCGCGGCTCCGATTCCTGCAGCGCGACCGAGGCGCCGGTGGAGCGGATCGGCACCGGGCGCGCTCTGGCGCGCAGTCGGCACCGATGACGTGGAACGGGCGCGCGCCAAGGCGCAGCAGCGCAAATTCAGCGAGGTGAACGTTCGAGGGCGCGCGACTGCGATCTCCGGAAAGCACCGCGCAGGCGTCGCCCAGACGCGACCTTGCAGCGCGCGAAACACCTCCGCGAACAGGTCGATCCACTTGCCTTCGATCCGGTCGGCGATCATCGTCTAGCCGCTCTCAGAACGGCGTCTTCTATCACGACGTGCTAGAATCAAGCTCTCCATGATCGTATTCGATCTGCACTGCGCGGACGGCCACCGCTTCGAGGGCTGGTTCGCTTCGGCCAAGGTTTGCTTCGCAGAAAAAGCGCGATGCTTTCTGCCCGAGCGCGGCGACGGCGAAATCAGCCGCGGCCTCTCGGCGCCGCGCCTCGTCAGGCGCCGTGAACTCAGGCGGCACCACAGCTGAAAGCCGCCGACATGGAAGCGGAGACGCCCTTCGCCGTCGCGCAAACCGCCTGATAGCGCATGCTGGACGAAATCCTCAGCAATGCTACAACCAA
>ERZ1370068.10306-contig-9016_pt1 | contig 52589 bp, 91 predicted proteins | sample MGYA00561227_ERZ1370068 | MGnify/ENA primary metagenome ERZ1370068 (study PRJEB38410, sample SAMEA6850437) | metagenome | study: Metagenomic assessment of the ecological functions of the soil: analysis of the soil microbiota associated with the... | reverse complement strand
AGTTGTTCCAAACCGTAATGCCCGCGCTCCAGTCTCCGCATCGACGGAATTCAGGCATTGAGTTCTCAGGCAGAAGCGATTCTTCTGTAGGAAATGGGCCGTGTCGGCCGCGCCCGAAGAGAGTGGTCGCAGGCAGACACGCCTGCCACTCTACAGAAGCCGATGATGAGAGGCGGCAACAAATCCCGTGTGCATCCAACTTAATCCGCGGTTAAGAGTTTCAATCAATGAGCGAATATGAGTATTGGCTGGAACACGTAAAGGCGCCTCATCCTGACATCGGATGCGAAGCGCAAGAACCTGGAAAGTGGATGGGCCGCATTTGCTGGATGGGAAATTTATCACATGAAAGGATCACCGGCGGATCCGAATCGGATTTATGCATCGCAAACCAGCGCGTGGTTCGGACAAATCATTCAACGTTCCAATGACGGTGCGTAAAGCATGGGACACGCCGGGTGGCGGACCAACGACGAGCCCGGATGGAATGCCGATGGGCGAAAGCAACAAATTCGTTTACGACGGCGTGCCAGGCACGCATCAATGGGTACGATGGCACACAGCATCCGTGGGAATTCAAGCGCGTCTGGCACCTTGAGCCGGCGCTCAACGATCCCGATCACGTTTACGCGGGCGTAGAAGACGCCGCCCTTTTCGAATCCAAAGACGGCGGCGCGACATGGAGCGAATTGTCCGGGACTGCGCAAACACGACACCGGGCCAAAGTGGCAGCCGGGCGCGGGCGGAATGTGTTTGCGCACGCATTCTTACTCGATCCAAAGAATCCAAGAATCGAATGTTCGTCGCGATTTCCGCGGCGGGCGCGTTTCGGACGGATGATGGCGGCGAAACGCTGGAAGCCGATCAATCGAGGGTCTGCACTCGCAATACATTCCCGATCCGACCACGGAAGTCGGTCATTGCGTTCATCGAATCGCCGCTGCATCCATCGAAGCCGAATACGCTTGCTTCATGCAAAAGCACTGGGACGTAATGCGAAGCGACGATGCCGGCGACTCATGGAACGAAGTCAGCGGGAATCTACCGAGGGATTTCGGCTTTCCGATCGATGTGCACGCGCACGAACCGGAAACGATCTATGTCGTTCCGATCAAGAGCGACTCCGAGCATTACCCGCCTGACGGCAAACTGCGCGTTTATCGCAGCCGCACCGGCGGTAACGAATGGGAAGACCTGACGAAAGGCTCTCCCGCAAGCGAATCGCTACGTAAACGTGCCTGCGCGATGCCATGTCGGTCGATTCGCTCGACTCCCTGCGGGATTTATTTCGGAACGACAGGTGGACAAGCTTACGCATCCGGCCAATGCGGGCGATTCCCGGGAACCGATTGTGCGGGACCTTCCGGCGGTTTTGTCCGTCGAAGTCCAGACGCTGGAGGAATAGAGACCGATGAGCTACACAGACGGTAACGAAAGAAACAAAGATTGGAGACGGAGGGGCGCGCTGTTTCTGAAATGATTCGCGTACGTTCTTCCACATCACCTCCGCACGCTGGCACGCGTGACCGATTGAGGTGCAGCTCGGATCTTAATGGCGGAGCAACGGTGAGATCCGCGATTGATGCAATCGAAGCGAAAATATCCAGCACCGCGCGGCACTATCCGCGACCACGACACGCCAAAGCGTCGTTCCCTCGTTCGCTTCTTCGCCTGCGGTGAAGACATTTTCGCATGAGGTCGCCGGACGCTCCATTGCCTGATGCGATTGCCAGCGGAACGGAGCCATTTTTTATCATGGGCGCAATCGCCGGGGGTTAGCGCCGGTGTAATGGCTAAATCCCTCTCCGGGCCAGCTGCGGCAGAGCTTATTCCCGCGCGACCGCGTGAGTGGTTTTGAAAGTCGCAGCATTGTCACTGCTGCTTCCGCTAGTGCGGATCGCAGCAGCAGCAGACGAGGCGGCAGCCATCAACTTCACGAAACAGCTTGTCGTTCCGAGCGGCGCGCTCCAGTTGAAAGCTTTCCTCTGGCGACCAAAAGGCGCATGGGGCCTTTCCTAGTCGTTCTCTTCAATCACGGCTCCGGGCAGTAACCGACGCCATGCATGCCACCGGTCCGTTCGTGATCACCGAGGCAGCCGAAAAGCTCGGCCCGATTTTTGTCAGGCACGGATACGCCTTCCTCTACCTTTTCCGCCGCGGTCAGGGGTTATCCGCAGATCAAGGTCCTTTCATGCAAGATGTTTTTGCAGAGCGAGGGAGACGACCAGGGGAAAGGCAGCGTCAGCATGTGCAGTTCTGTTCTGATGACGACGGATCATCTCTCGATGATGTCCTCGCTGGTCTGAGCGTTTTTGAAGAGCCTTGCCTTCACCCCAGACTCGCACACCGGAAGAGATAGCGATGGTGGGACACTCCTTTTGGCGGACAGCTTACTTTACTCGCGGCCGAGCGCGACAGCAGCGTGCGAGCCGCGATCACTTCGGCGCAGCGGCCGCGTCTTGGAAAAACTCGTCCGGAGTCCGCGAGCGCTTGTTGGCTGCTGTGCGCAAGGACGAATAGCCCCATTATGCTCTCGTCCATGCGAGCAGAACGACTGCTCGACCCCTTCCCGGCAAAATCATGGCTGAGGAGCTCGGGAAGTTGGGCAGGCCGCATCTCCTGAAAATTTATCCGCCAGTGGGCAAGACCCCGGATGATGGACTAATTTGTCCTTATACGGCTGTCGGTCGATGGGAAAATGACGTTTTCAAATTCCTCGATCAACAACCCGGTGAAAGATCTCACCAAGCTGATGCTGGGCAAGAGAATGCCGTCTCGATTCCGAGCGCATGCGCGTCATAGTTGCGGTTCAAGGTCGTTGTTGACGCTTAGCGGAATTCGCCCTTCTTAACTCTTTCTTTTAATTTCAATTCTATGTGTCGAAACATTAAAACGCTTCACAATTTTTTACCGCCAGCCACCGAAGAAGAAATCAGGGCATCTTCTCTTCAGTTCGTTCGAAAACTGAGCGGATTCACTCGACCCTCTAAGGCGAACGAAGACGCCTTTAACCGCGCGGTCGACAAGGTGACGCACATCGCGCAGAGCTGCTCACTTCGCTGGTGACAAATTCGCCGCCGCGCGATCGCGAAGTCAGAGGCGTTGAAAGCGCGCGCACGATCAGCGAAACGTTTTGGATCGTCTACGGTTTCGGTTGTTGCCGGACATAGCCACGATTGAAGTCAGGGGAACCAGCTTCCCCAAACGCTGCTGTTGGAAATGGAACACTCAGGCATCAGCGGCCAAAAGTTTCGCACCGCGTTTGTCCTGATATTAGTCGTGGCGGTCTCTGCCCTCTTCCTGGCGGTGACCTGGCCTTTTCTAAAGCCGCTTCTTCTTGGAGCATTACTGGCAGAGTCTGTTTCGCCCTCTTTACCAATGGGTCACGCGGGCGTCTTGGCGATCGAAGATCCCTCGGCGCTGTGGTCACCCTACTGATTCTCTTCATCCTCGTGGTTGGCCCCATCAGCGCATTTCTCGGTGTCGTCGTTCACGCAAGCGCTCAACATAAGCGATCAAGCCGATTCCGTGGGTCCGCCAACACTTGGGCACCGCCAGTCGCTTTAATGCGCACGATTGGCTGGTGCAGAAATTTCCAGCGCTCGCCGATCACGTTCCGAGTCAGGAGGAGCTTGTGCGAGAATGTGGGCGCGGCGGCCAAGGGCGCGGGTGCGTTGCTTGTAGCCGCTGCTTCCCGAATGACGGCGGGAACGGCGACCTTTCTTCTCGACCTTTTCATTATGATCTACGCGATGTTTTTCTTCTTCAAGGATGGCGAGAAAATCCTAGAACAGATTTTCTATTACGTCCCGCTGAGTCATGAGGATGAACAGACTCATGCTGCAACGATTCAGGTCGATTACCCGCGCAACGGTGAAGGGCACACTCGTTGTCGGGATAATCCAGGGCGCGCTGGCCGGCCTCGCATTTTGGGTCGCGGGCATTGGCGGAGCCGCGTTTTGGGCAACGCTCATGACCATCCTCTCGATTGTGCCAGGAATTGGAGCGGCCCTTATCTGAGTTGCCGGCCGTGATTTATTTATTACATAACCGGCCAGGTTCTCGCCGGAACACTCCTGCTGGGATGGTGCGCCGCCGTCGTTGGAACGATTGACAACATCCTGCGTCCCATTCTTGTAGGAAAGGACGCGAGGATGCCGGATCTTCTCATCCTTATCGGCACACTAGGAGGCTTGTTTCTTTTCGGACCGATCGGGTTTATCGTCGGGACCGATCGTGTGCGGACTATTCCTAACTGTCTGGACAATCTACGGCGCGACCTTCAAAGATGTTTGCCGCCGGTTAAAAGCTTGCGAACTACCGATGCAAATGAGCCTGAAGCACCTTGAAAGATCAGTCGTGCGACGAAAGTTGAGCTGCTTCTCTGACTTTAATTTCTAACTTTCTTCAATTATGTCCCAACTTTACCGGTGGATTGCCTGCGCGCGCGACTTCGTTACGAAGTCAACGCCGAGCCGATCGTGGATGTTCAACTGTCATTGTCGCGACTGCCAGAAAACGACCGGCGGCTCCTACGCACCTGGTCATATGCCGTCCCGGCCAGCGCTTTCAAGATTACGAAAGGAACGCCGAACGTATTACAAAACGGCCAGCGAGATGGCAGGCGATGTAACGTGCGCGGCTTTTGCCCGCAATGTGGTTCGCGACTCTTCGGTCGGCCTGAGCGACATCGGACAAGGCATCGCTGCTTCGACTTCTGACGGATCCGGAGCTCCGCATCACCCGCGAGCTCCAGAAAATTCTTCACGTCGGACGCCGCAGCCGTGGGATTGCTATGGACCCCAACAAGCCGAAGTTCTACGTGAAATACGCAGCTCGCAAAGTAGTTGAGAGTCTGATTGTTGAGAACTTCAATTCTTCCGCTGTTCAAGCCTGAAAGCCATGTTCATTTGCGTGATCCGCATTGAAGCAGGTGACCGCCATGCGCTGGAATTCATCTGGGCGCTGGCGTTCTTCCCGAAGTTCTTCTCTCCGGCTCAAGCCAACGACAAATTCCCGCCGCGTCTCTGCCTGGTAATGGGTCCGATCGGACCTCCCCGCGATTCTCATCATCCGGCGGCGACCACTATCGCGCCTCGCCGAGCGCGACTCTGGTCCTGATTCGGGTGAAAATTTCGCACGCCGCGTGCGCAGAGATTGGTTAGCGTGCGACCGCGCAGCTGGGGCAAGACAATTGCGACCGGAATTGTGTTTTGGCGTCGCCTTGAAGTTGTGATGGAAGGCGATGGCATATCGCCATTCCTTTGTGCGCGCCACCGATTGAATTACAGTAAGCTGCATCACTTCTGTTACCGGCGGCAACCCCGCGGTTATTCCAATGATGATTTGCGACAATGATTTGCCACCGCCGGGCCTCGGGCGAGGTAAAACGTTCTACCGCGGCTGTGGTGTTCAGAACGGATTTGGCAAATTGCTCGCGACAAAAGCCCGACCGCAAAATCGCGATCGTTCTTAATCACTTCCGCATCCTGGGTTCGCATCGCTGCACCATCCCGAGCAAGGAATCTCGGGCCGAACAAGCGATTGATGACCGGATTGATCTTTGGCCCAACCTTTCGCCAGGTCACCGGGCAGCTTTTCTTCATGTTAATGATCGCTCACGCGGCATTCGATTTTGACCGCGCTCAGATGATTCAGTCGCGGCTTGGAAACGCGGGATTGCGCATCATCTTCATCTTCCACTAGAATCTGTAGGGGCGAGCGCATCGCTTCGCCATGAGCGGATTGCAGCCGCGAGCGGCTGCCCTTAGCAATTGCGCGACGGCATGGCTGGAGACATTCGAAAGTTCTTCGCGCGCCGCTAGGCGCGGGGGGGTGCCCCACACGCCTTAAACGCGCTGGGCAATCTGTATTTTTCTCCGGATCGTGCCGCGTGCGGTCCGTGGCAGCAAGCGAAATTCCCGGCGTCGTTCTCTGATGCCGACGGCAACATTTTGAGTTACGACGATCGAAAAGCAGTGTCGCGCGGTTTTTGAAAAATGTCCGGCTCGTGTTTTTCTTCATTGAAGATCGCATGGCGCAAGCTGGAACGCACATCGTCGATATCACCGTGTTCCTGACCAACATGAAACTGGATTTTCCGATCTACAACAAACTCTACGCCGAACATTTCGCCGGCGCTGGCAAACCGAATCCGACCCGCACAACGATTGAAATTGCTCGTTTTGCCCACACCAATCGCGGTCGAGCTTAAGGTAATCGCCGCGGCAGCGTGATTTTGGGAGCAGGCTGCCAGCCCGCATTTTCGGCTGCTTGCCGAAAACATCTTCGCGAATGGATGTTCGTGCGCGCCTGTCGTGTTTCAGCTCATCGAAAGGCACCGCCTCGCGACCAGGTCGCGCGTTTCTTGCGCAACAAAGAAATCGAAACGCTTAGAGCGATGCGTACATCCAAGTTGAAAATGGGCGGTCTGGCGAGTAACGCGGGTAAGCCTCCAAAGTTGCAGCGCGATCTCCTGCATCAGATCGCGCCGGTCACTCTCGGTTCGGCGCATAGCCGAAGGCGATCTTCCGACAATGCCGGCGTGTTCCTCCAGCAGCCGTTCGAATTGTGCACGGGCGAGTCGGATGCCGTCATGGTGGCTGGATGCGTAAATTTCGCTGCATCTACCAATCCCATTCATCGGAGTGATTCGCTGGCCAAACTCAAAATCACAAAAATCTCAGGCCCAACCGCTGCAATTGCTCTTCGCTTCCAGCCAACGTAAACAAAACTGTGTCAGCAACCCATGCGATCGATGCCGATCATACCGGAATCACAGTTTCAAATCTCGATCGTGCGCTCGATTTTTGGCAGAATGTTCTCGGCTTCGAGTTTTCGCATACGGCGCATCAAGCTGGGAGAATGGCCGAAGAAATCACTGGTGTCTCTGGGGCTGAAATCAAACTCGCCGTCGTGAAGGCCCCGGGCGGACACAAAATCGAATTGCTCGAGTATCTCGCCCCGCCCGATCGAAAACGCGCGTCGATCTTCGGCCATGCGACGTCGGATCAGTTCACGTCGCATTTACGAGTCGATAATCTCTCGACCCCGTCCTCAGCACTATCGGCAGCGCCGGCTGGAAAGCGGCCGGGAAGCCGCAAACGCTTACGGTTGGCCCTAATGCCGGCAAGCGCGTGATCTACGTCCGCGATCCTGACGGAACAACCATCGAGTTCATGGAGACGCCGAAGCGAGTCGATGGTTGAGTGTTGAGAGATCGGAATCCGCCAGTGCTCAGGGCTGGTGGCTGGAATAGGTCGGGATCGCCCCGCGCGCGACGTTCTTATAAACGACGCCACCTTTCATCACGAAAGTGACGCGGCGCACCGCGGTGATGTCTTTGAGAGGATCGCCGTCGAGCGCGATGATGTCGGCCTCGTAGCCAGGTGCGATGGAGCCGATACGGTCGCCGATGACGCATCGCTTCTGCGGCGAGCGAGTTGCGCGGAAACCATCGCGCTCATCGGGTCGACTCCAGCATCGCGCACCCGATCGATGAACTCTTCGGCATTGCGGCCGTGCGCGCCCGCCACCGCGTCCGTACCGAACACGACTTTAAGCCCGGGAGTTTTCACGGCGTGGCGAACAATGTCGTGATCGAGCGACACCACGCGTTCCATCGCCGCGAAACCCTCTTCGGTGTAACCGGACGTGCCGAGGAAACGCTGCTTGTTGGCGAGATAATTCTCGATCACGAGACCGGCTTGCGGATCGAAGTATGTGCCGTGTTCAGCCATCAGTTTCAGAGAATCGTCGTCGTCGCCAGCGTGCCGTGCTCGATCTCCAGTGCAACCGGCGAGCGTGGCCGCGCGCACGGCATCCTTGTAGGCATGGACGAGGGTGCGTATGCCCTGTTTGTTCGCCTCGTCGCAAGCGGCGTTGAGTTGATCTTGTGAGAGTGTCATCCCGCCACCCTGACGGATCGAGGCTGAGGCGAAAATTTTAATCAGATCTGCGCCCGCAGCTTTCTGCTTGCGCACGAACGCGCGAATCTCGTCGAGCGTGCCGGTCTTCTCGCCACGCCCCTCGAGCGGCTCGACGGCGGTGAGGATGCGCGGACCTGGAATCGCGCCTCTCGCGATCGCGTCGCGCAGCGGGACATCTGTGGGCGAGCCGACGCTCTGCACCGTCGTGAAGCCCGCCATCAGTGTGCGCCAGGCATTCGACTCCGCTTGATAGGCGGCGAATTGCGTCGTCTCGTCAGCGCCGGCGTTCTTGCCGTCCTCGCCGAAACTCCAGGTGATGTGAACGTGCGAATCGATCCACCCGGGCATCACCGTGAAGTCGCGCAGGTCGTAATCACACCGGCATCGCTTTGGGATCGAGTGCAACAATCTTTGATCCTTCAACCACGATGCGCGTGTCGCGCAGAACCTTACCGCGCCCGTCAAACAGCATTTTCGCCGCAATAACGACCCGTTTTTCTGCGGCGACATAGTTGCGGGATCACTTTCTGCCGCCGCGCAGATAACCGTAAAAATCGAGAGGCAGATAATGATACCGGATACTCGCATGGCGGCTACAGATTTATCGCTAGTCTCAAATCATTAACGCCTTGTCGAGGGCGATTATTGCGCCGTTCAGATTGTCCAGGCCCGAAATGACTGTAACAGCAGAAAACACTCTGCGGCGAGAGCGTCGCAAGTCCCAGCCGGACTGGCGTAGCATGCGAGGCGCGTGCGCTGTCGAAAATGCTGCGTTAAGATCGGTTATGCAGTTCTCTGTGCTAACGAAGATTTCGCCAAGCAGCTCGACGTCCAGATCCGCTCGCGATCTTCTCGCGAGCGGTTCCATCTACCGCTTGGCAAAGATCGAAAACCGCTGATCTATTTCGCCGGCAACTCGCTTAGGTTTGATGCCGAAGTCGGCGAAGCAAATCGTCGAGCAGGAACTAGCACGATTGGGCAACGCTCGGCGTCGACGCGCTCACCTAGAAGGAAAGACGCCGTGGTATTCGTATCACGAGACATTGCGCGAACCGGCAGCACGACTGGTTGGTGCAAAGCCGAACGAGGTCATCTGCATGAACAGCCTCACGGTCAACCTCCACCTCATGATGGCGACGTTCTATCGCCCGACCAAATCACGTTTCAAAATCCTGATGGAAGATCCGGCGTTCCCTTCCGATACCTATGCGATCAAAACGCAGATTGTTCATCATGGATTGAATCCGAAGGATGCGCTGGTATTGGCGCAGGCCGCGCAAAGGCGAACTGACGGTGCGAACGGAAGACGTTCTCGATTTGATTGAAAGCCACGACAATTGCAGTCGTTCTGATCGGCGGCGTGAACTTTTTCACCGGGCAATTATTCGACATTCGAACAGATCACGGCGGCGGCGCAGAAACATGGAATCATCGCGTGGGCTTCGATCTTGCCCATGCCGATCGGCAACGTTCCGCTCGTCGTTGCACGATTGGAACGTCGATTTCGCGGTGTGGTGTTCCTACAAATATCTCAATGCCGGCCCTGGCGCGGTCGCGGGCGCTTTTGTGCATGAGCGACATGCTGACCAATACGCAATTTGCCGCGTCTGGCCGGTTGGTTTGGCAACGACCCCAATACCCGCTTCCGCACGCATCTCGAACCGGAATTTATTCCGGTTCCGTCGGCCGACGGATGGCAAGTCAGTAATCCACCCATCCTTGTGCGATGGCGCCGTTGCGCCGTCCCTTGCGATTTTTGACGAAACGGGCGGAATGGAACGGCTGCGAGCAGAAAAATCAATCCGAGCTAACGAGCTATCTGCCAATTCTTGTTAGAGTCGGGGCCGGAGCCGGCACGATCCGAGCCGGACAGGCGGTTGAAGAAGGAATATACGGTTATCACACCAAGAGACGAAAATGAACGTGGTTGCCAACTCTCAATTCTGGTGCATGAGCACGGGAAGGAAGTGTTTGGCAAGCCTCGAAGCTGCCGGCGTGACGTGCGACTTCCGCGAACCCAATGTCATCCGGGTCGCGCCCACCCACTCTATAATACCTTTCACGAAGTCTGGCGCTTTGCGAAAATTCTGACTCAACAATAGTAAGTTGCTAATAAGGTTGAAGTTTCATCGGCGCGTACGGCTCAAAGAGCCAGAATGATCGCCCCGCGTAGTATTGCATAAGCCGTTTGTTTTCGGTCGTTCCAAGATCTTGTGCCCAGATAACGGGAGCAGTGTCGATATCGGCCGGATTATAGACCCATTCGCGATGGGAGCTGTCCCTTCATGATAGCGAACAAAGACTACGTGACGCCCGGGTCGCTCTGCTAATAACGTCTCCTCCATGCCTTCCTTCGTCGCGGTTCTGGCCTGGACCTCCCGCGTAGTGATCCCCAGCGGTTCGAACACAAACATCGGTTGTGCCGAATGCAACCGGCATGGCACGCACCAGAAAACGCCCGACTTCGCGCGTCCGTTATGTTTCCATTGCCGGAGGTAGCGGAGCGATTGTGTAGCAAGTATTAACAGCGCGGCCAGTAAACGGCGCTGCATAATGCGGATACCACCACACCTCAGTCAGAGAGGCCACCGCGATTACCACTATAAGGATGGTTGCAAATCGAGTCCTTCGCGAATGCCAGAAAAGGGGCGCGAAGACCACAACCGGGAATAACCAGATCAGATTCCCATAGTAAATCCGCAACAAGAGCGAGCCAGTCTATCGGGCGATCCACGAAAAGACGCCAACTTCGAACCCGCCCGTATGTTTCCAACAATCGTGACTTCAAGATAGAAATGTCGGAAGGTTCGCGGACCGGTAGAAACCGGATGAATGAAAGGAGCGGCACGATCTCTATTGCTCGTAATATGCTGCCGGTAGGGCATACGCAGCGGATGCCCGGTGACAATGTAGTTGTCATAGAGCAAGCCAGGAAGCGCACCCTATAACGCCAATGAGCACGATCGGTAGCCAGACGCGCGCGGTCCGATTTGCCATCCCCAGAGTAATCAGCGCCAGCAGAAGAAATACCGATCCCTCAAACGGCCGCGCCAAAACAACGTATTACTGCTCAATTCTGAAACCCAGGCATACTGCCACTGTTTCCGTCCGGTGATGCGGGACCCATGCGCCGGTAACGAGCGCACCGCCGATTGCGGCCACTGCCCACCCCAGTAGCTATTCATCCAATAACTAAAAGGCATAGATCCAGAGCGATGAACGCTCCAAGAAGCGCCACATCCCGAGCGGCAATCCATCCTTGGGCGCCCGAGAAGCAATCACCGCGGCCGACAGGCCCGCGCTCAGCCAAACTCCAAAACCAGGGATGGCCGAAGAGTGACGCTTGTCCTAACGCCAGACGAGCAGGCTTTGCCCAGGGGGAAACCGTGAAGCGTAAGTAGGTTGCTGCAAAATAGTAAGTGCTTTCGAAAAACTGCCAGGAGCGAATGTGGTGGATTAGGTCAAGCGACCATGCGCGAAAGTGTCGGCAGGAGAAGGTAACTAAACTCATCGTAGACCGACTGCCTTGGGGACTTCGTGGCTTCAAGCCGCCAAGAAAACGGTCTCGCACGAGGGAGAACGAGCACTCCCAATCCGACCGACATGGCGTCCGATGATCGCGCCAGATTCACGAAGCCCGCTGTTCAATCTTCTGCCACCAACTGTCGAAAGCGGCGGGCATGGAGTTGCGCAATGCCCGCAAAAATCGCGGATCAGTATGGCGCAATGAACCAATTCGCGTGGCACTATGCATGTAATCTGCGAGACCATTTGACTTATCTATCAATTGTAATGCATTGACGGAAGTGGCATTCGTGCGCGCGGAATAGTGCATCTCGTGTTCCAGGAGCAATACACAAACCACAGTGAGGTTATTTCCCCGAAAGTATGATGAAAGGCTTAACCTCGGCACAGTGGCCTATGCCCGAAGTATCGGTGGTCATTCCCCGTCTCAATGAGGAGGAAAACCTTGGGAAGCTGCATCGAGAAAGCGCAACTAGCGCTTTACGGGAAAGTGGCATCAAAGGCGAAGTCGTGGTAGCGGACAATGGCAGCAACCGATGCATCTCGCACAGGTGCTGAGAAGCAGGAAGCGCGCGCAGTAACTGGTTAACGAACCGGGCTACGCCAATGCCTGTAATGGGAGGAATTGCGGCGGCTTGCGCGGCCGAAATTTGTCCATCATCGGGGATGCCGATGCCAGTTGGCGACTTCTCGAGACCCGAAGATCGTTGAAAAATTGCGGGCGGGTTTCGGTAACGAGTCCAGGGTTGCAGACTTCCGGTTGGGGGCGGTTCGATTCGGCCCGGCGCGATGCCGTTTTTACATCGGTGGATCGGGAATCCCTTTTTTCGTTTCTCGTCCGGAAATGGTTCCGGCCCGATAAACGACGTTTATTGTGGCCTGCGCGGCTTTAGTAAAGCCATGCACGAGCGGCTCGACCAACGTTGCACCGGGATGGAGTTCGCCACCGAGATGATTATCAAAGCCAGTCTGCTCCGGCGAAAAATCACCGAGGTTCCAATTACGCTTCATCCCGACGGACGCACCTCGCACGCGCCGCACTTGAAAACATTTCGGGATGGTTGGCGCACGTTCCGGTATTTTCCTAACGTGCAGCCCGCGTTGGTTGTTCGTGGTTCCAAGTGCGATTTTCATAGCGTTGCGGTCTGCTTGGTTATCTGGTAGGCAATGCCCGGCCTGAGCATCGGGCGCGGTAGCTTTGACGCTCATACGCTTCTGTTCGCCAGCCTGGCGATCTTGTGCGGCTATCAGTGCATTCTCTTTGCCGTTTTCCGCGAAAACCTTTGTTGTTACCGAAGGGTTCCTCCCCTAGACCGGCATTTGGAACGCTTTTTTGAAGTAGTGAATTTGGAACGGGGCCTGGTCAGTGGCGGGCACTCGCGCTGTCGCAGGCGGCGCTCCCCTGCTGCCTGGCCAGTACCGGCAATGGTGGTCTGACCGGTTTCGGCATTTGGATTACGCCTATACCATGCGATTCATGTCGTCCCAGGGCGACACTTGTCGCCCTCGGCTTTCAAACCGTCTTCTCCAGCTTTTTCGTCAGCATTCTCGGAATGCGTCGGAAATAACTGGCCGGAACAAACTCACATAAAATCGCCGGGCTTGTCAGTAAAGTTTCGAAAGTAATTTTCCTCATTCTCGCGACACGCTAACGAGCCGTAGTTTGTCGGCGGCAATTAGTCTCTTCGCGAGTGATTGAAGCGAAAAGTCGGGCCCGGAAAGGGCCCGCAATGACATCGCTATCGGCGCCTTTCGGGTAGATCGCAGCCAATGGCTCAGCGCGATCGCCGATCATCGGAACAACACCGCAAGAAAGGTTTGATTACGTCGCAGAGCGAACGCAAAGAAATCTTCGCTCATCAACGGCATGTCGATGGCAAGGGCAATCCAAATGATCTGTTTGAATTCGTGGAGCGTTGCCGCTGAGCTCGCTTAACGGACCGCGCGACGGCGTCTGGTCGGGTAACGAAATGCACGCTCCGCCGGCCGCCACCCGGGATCGCTCCGTGCCGAAAGGAAGATTTCTCTCGGCCGCAATTTCCGCAACAAATCGGAGTTGAATTTGCCATAACCGGTTTTCCATGGAAGACCAATGTCGCCTTATCCTGTCCCATCCGGCGCGATTCGCCGCCGGCGAGCAGCGCGGCGCTGATATTCATCCGACCCGCTCTGAAATCTGCGCGGTCGAAATGCAGCGTGCCATCCGTTAAGATGCGAGCAATGCAGGCCGCCCCGGCCGTTCGAGAAGTTCTTTAGCGCCTGGGGCAATCGCGCGGTTCATCCAGTCGCAGGGGCGGCTCTCCTCCGTCCCGTAAAAACGAACACCGTGTAATGCTTCGAAGTCCCGGCCGATGAATTCGTTAAGATCGACATTGCGGGTAAAGACATTTCGCCGCACAGCGCTGGGAACGATCCACTTTCACTCGTAACGCGCCGCACAGTTCATCGAAAGCTTCGAGCGAGAAAAACGTGATCTGTCCCTTGTAGTCTTCTTTGAAATCGAAAGTAGCGGTCGCCATGAAGCCCACGGCCCGCTACGCATTCAACCGTCGGCACCTCGATCATCGGGAAGTCATCGGGCTCAAGTCCATGGTGCCCGACAAGAATCATGCCCACGTGAAATGTAAATGTGACAGATTTCCACCGGCGCCATAATAACATCGCCACCAATCCCGTGAAAGAAAGCGGAATCAAGCCAGGTCAGATCATTCGCCGAAAACAGAATGGCGATTTGGAATATTGCACGACGATCTTACGGTCGAAGAACCCTCGAGATTCGGATCGGCCGCAAGACTCGTCGCCACCACGATGCGGACGCCCGGCTCCGACGAAGAGCTAGCGGCGGGCTTTCTCGTGTCCGAGGGAATTATTCAAACACCCGAGCAGATCGCCAACTTTGCGCGTCCCGCTGCCGCGCGAAATCGGGACAACATCATAATCACTACGCTAACCGAGGCACACAGGTTAAATCCTCAACTCTGCGCAACGCTGATTGCCACATTTCATCGAGTTGCGGTATTTGCGGCAAGGAAAGCATCGGCGCGATCCGCCAAAATTTCCCGGTAATTGAATCGGCAAAGACACTCGCATCGATGTTGAAACATTGCTTTTACTGCCGTCGTCTATATGCGAGGGACAAAGCGACTTCGCCAGGACTGGAGGCATTCACCGCAGCTGGCGTTTTCGGACTGGATGGAACATCACGCTTCGTTAGAGAAGACATCGGCCGGCATGTGCCGTCGATAAGGTAATCGGACGCGCTTTTCTCAATCGCGAACTGCCGCTAAAGTGCTGCATACTCTCGTTAGCGGCCGCGCGTCTTTTGAAATTATGCAGAAAGCGCTTTCTGCCGGCATTCCGATCGTTGCTTCGGTTTCAGCCCCCTCCACCCTGGCGATGGAGTTCGCGCGTGAATGCAATCAGACGCTGGTTGGTTTTCTTCGGCCGCCCTCGTTTAACATTTACTCGCACACCGAACGCATTATCCTCGGATAATTTCTGCGAACCCCGAATGCGTTCGGGGTTAACACAGACGCCTTACAAACGCGCCTCGCTCGAATTCGATTGATCGCCTCCGTCGTATCCGAGAAAGGGGGCGATGCTTATCACGACGCTCTTGCTCGCAGGCGTGTTACTTCGATCAGCCGAGCTATCCGACGGAGACAAGAACATTTTTGCACCGCTCCAGCGTGGTCATCATCCGCGGATGATTCGTTCCCGGATTTTGCCCCGAGTCGTCGTCTGCGCGCCTGGGATGACACGCGACGAACGCGTATTCGAAATTCTTTAACCGCGCGACGACGCCCTCTGAGGAAGCGACTTCTCCGCCAATGGTCCTGGGAGCGAACAAGTCGTCCGCGTGGCGACGGTTAAATCAGCAGAAGCAATTGCCGAACGCAAGTGATCAGTCCCTGAATCGCGAAAGGTTTCACCAGGTACTGACGTCGTGCTTGGTCAGGAAAAAGGGCGATTCTTGCATCGGCGGCGAACCCGGTAATGAAAATGAAGCGATCGGCCAGTGAAGGGCGTATTTCCTTGCTTGAAGATAAAACTCATCCCCGCGCAGGCGAGGCATTTTCAAACCGCAGATCACGGCATCGTACTCCATGCGCCTTGACCTTGAGCAGTGCTGCGCCTTCCGTCGAACGCGACATCGACCAAAAATTCTCGTCCGCCAAGATCCATTGCAAAGCCGAGGCAAGTTGCTGATCATCATCGACCACCAGAATGGCTTTCAGCCTGGAGACTATTGGCAGTGAGGCTGAAGTCGCTTCCGGAATGTGACTCGGATTTCATTATGATGCTTGCTTGGGGAGCAGTCACGGTGCCAAATGGATACTAGAAGCCGGAGATCGGCGGTCAGAGACTTGGAAAAAGCCGCGATATCCGTGTCATCCAGGTAGGGATTTGATTCATGCCCGGGAAATTTGTCCTTATTGGCAGTGGCCTCGCCGGCGGGTTGATGGCGGCTTACCTTGGCCGACGCGGCTACGAAGTTGAGCTCTATGAACGACGCGGTCGATCCGCGCGAGGGAAATATCGTTGGCGGACGCTCGATTAATCTCGCGCTTTCGACCCGCGGAATTTACGCGCTCGAACAACTCGGTATTGCCGATGAAGTGCTGCGTCACGCCATTCCCATGCGCGGCCGTATGATTCATGACAAATCTGGCACCCTTCATTTTTCCCCTACGACCGCGATCCAAACAAATTCATCAACTCCATTGGTCGGGCCGCGCTTAATACCACCGTTATCGAAGCCGCGCAGCGCTATCCGAATGTTCGCGTCCATTTCAACCATCGCTGCACCGAAATCGATCTCGAACAGGCGATCGCACATTTTGAGAGATCCTCTGTAAGGGCGGCCGTGTCGGCCGCAACACCACAGAAAATCGTCAGAGCCTGCATGGCGACGCCGTCATCGGTGTGGACGGCGCCTTCTCCACTGTCCGCCTGTCAATGCAGAGACAAATTCCGGGCTTCACTTACGATCGAGAGCTACCTCGCCCACGGTTACAAGGGAGCTGACTATTCCGCCCGGGCTGATGGTTCGTGGCAGATGGAAAAAACGCGCTCCACATCTGGCCACGCAAAAGTTTCATGATGATTGCGCTGCCGAATCCGGATGGCTCGTTCACCTGCACGCTTTTTGGGAATTCGAAGGACCGCGCAGCTTCGCCACTACGACGACGGATGACTCAATCCGCCGTTTCTTCGAGGAAGAATTTCCAGATGCCGTGCCGCTCATGCCGGCACTTACTCGAGGATTTCAGAACAAATCCAACCGGTTCGCTCGTGACCATCCGTTGCGCACCTTGGTTCTTTACAGGACAAGGTTGCGCTCGTCGGCGATGCCGCCCACGCGGTCGTCCCGTTCTACGGTCAAGGAATGAACGCCGCCTTCGAAGATTGCGTCGTGCTGGATGAATGCCTGGCAGAATTTCCGCAGGATCGACACGCGCGCGTTCGCTGAATATTTCAGCCGTCGCAAAGAGAACACCGACGCGCTCGCAGATCTCTGCGATCGATAACTTCATCGAGATGCGCGATAAGACCGCATCACGAGTGTTCCGGCGCGAAGAAAAAGCTCGATCATCTCCTGGAGGGTCTGCTTGCCCGGCATTTATCTGCCGCGTTACACAATGGTGACTTTCACGCGCATACCCTACGCCAAAGCCGCGCGCCGTGCGCAACTGCTGGGATCGAATTCGTCTGCGGGACGGTGTTACTCGGCGTCGCTCTCATCCTCGGGTTTTTTGTGATCGCGCTGACTTGATACCCGCATACCCGCGCGGAACGATTTCTCTCTTTCTGAATTCCTCGCAACGCCAAACGCACATTTTACCACTTTTAAACTTGATGGTTTAAAGCCATCGAGTTCTAATGATATACGGCTATGTCTCAGCGTACGATTTTAGACGTCTTATTTCCAGGGTGCGCGCGAAGCTGCCGCAAGTGCTCTTCACCGGCGCCCGTAAAGCAGCTGATATGTGCGCGAACTTGCGTTCATGAGTAGAGCTCGACCTCCATACCGTTCGACGACGAGCTTCGAAGGCTTAGCGCGGTTGGACTGCTCACCAGTTGGTCGAAGATGGTTACCATCGCGCGCTTTTATCAACCGAATCGTGAACACCCGCTGTATCTGGGCGTTGCGCCAGCGCTCGTTGAAGTGAGCGGGAAACTTCCGTCTCCGAGAGACGCGAAGTTGTCCCGGGCTCGCGGGCGCTCTGCAAAACGTTCGGTTTCACGCAAGCCACCGCCGCTGCCAGAGATTATGTCCGATCAAATGGCACCTCTTCTCGCAGCGAATCGATGCTCGGTGGCGTGGAAGCGATCCGCCCTCTCACGTCTCCGAAAGGTTTTGTCAAGGAAACAGGATGTCCAAACTTGATGGCTTAAAGCCATAACGCAATACGCGGAGGGTATCTCGAGATTTGAAGCGTTCGGATTTTTGGCGAGCAAGCCTGTTCGCGCTTAGAATGGGCAGCGATGAGCACGGATCTGGCGCAGTACGGCTTCCGATCGGTATGAAATCGCAGATACGGTGCATCGCTACGCTTTTCGGTCTTGACCACGGCGATGCTGATTCCGCTGGCATCGGCGTTCACGGAAGATTGCATCTTCGATTTCAGGACCTGCGGGGAAAAAGCTTGAGCTGGACGTTTCCCAAACCGACGGCGGCCGCCAAGCCATCGTCGATGCACTCATCCCCTGCTCGGCCACTCGACTACCGGTCACACGGTCAGCAATCTACAAATCGAGATTAGTGACGACTCGGCAACGTTGTATGCGCTTACGTCATGGCGCAGCATTTCATGCCGCGGCAAGGTTCACGCCGCGGATCGGAGAATGCCCCTTTGATGAATCGCTACGATTGCGAGTTGGTGCGCGACGGACAGAAATGGCGCTTCAAGCGCGTGACGATTGACATGACTGCGCGGGCACTGGGGAATCCGGAAATCCTTAACGCCCTCGCGATTCAGCGGACCCTGGCCGCGAAAGCGAGCGCGTCCGAAGTAACGCTAAAATCGCGCAGCGGAGTTGTCTTTGTGTCTGGTGCGGGTGTAAGAATCCAATCAACCATCAATTTATTATGAGCGATACATACGTTCCGTTAATCAGTTCCGGCGTGGCCGGACCACTCGGTGTTCTGCATCTGCCGCGGATGTGGCAGAAAGTATCTCTGGAATCGGCGGGTAAACTCGCTTCCGGTTATCCCGGCATCGGCCGAGGGTTCGACGCCGATGACCTGCGCCGAGCTTGGGCTGGAGGAACAGGCGGTGAAGGATTACATTAAGAAGAACAAGCCGACCTATCCGCAATTCGAAGCATGGGTGAAGGCGAATGCGAAGTCGCTCACCCCCAGGCGATCGAAAAACACAACGCCGCCGTGCGCGGTTATAACCACGACGACGAAACGCGCCAGGAAATCCTCGTGCAATTGCAGGATAGCGGCGGACTCTTCCGCGCCGAAGGACGCAGTGAATTTGAACTTAATCTCGATGATTGGGTACGAGTTTCATGCATAAGGCGGTGCTGCGGTAGCTACCGGAAACAGGAAAACATCAGCAGTTGTAGAGGTGCTTGTGCCAAGCACCTGACTCATGATAGGCGCTCGGCGGCGAGCGTTCTTACCATTTTCCGTGCCGGCGACACGCCTGCCTCTATCTGGTTCCTCTTGACAGTCTAGGGGAAAAGATTGAACGATTGTCCTTACCAAGACTGTCTAGGCTTGAACAAATCTTATGGCGAAGGAAAAACCCGACCTCGTTCACGGAACGCTCGACATGTTGATCTTGAAAGCGCTCCAGCATGATCCGCGGCACGGCCTCGCCATTGCCGATCGGATCCAGCAGATGTCGAAGGACATTTTGCACGTCGAGCAAGGATCGCTTTATCCCGCCCTCTACCGTTTGGAAGCTCAAGGGTGGATCGCAGCGGAATGGGGCGTGTCCGATAACAATCGCAAAGCGCGCTATTACAAACTGACCTCGGCCGGACGCAAACAGCTTGCAGCGGAAAAGGACCATTGGTTCCGCGATCACCAAGAGGAATCGATCTCGTCCTCGCTGGAGGCTAATAGAGTATGCCGCGACTTCGCGCCTGGTTTTCTCGACTGCTCGGACTGTTTTCCAAAAGCCGCCGTGACGCCGAGATGGCGGAAGAAATGCAAGCGCATCTCGATCTCCTGACCGAGCGAAACATCGCCGCGGGAATGTCGCCTCGATGAAGCGCGCAACGCCGCGTTGCGCCTATTTGGCGGAATCGAGCAGACAAAAGAGATCGCGCGCGAACAGCGTGTCTGGCGATGGGCCGACGAATTTGTTCAGGACATTCGCTACGGCGCGCGAATGCTCCGGCGAACTCCGGGATTTTCCATTCTAGCAATCCTTTGTCTGACGCTCGGCATCGGCACCAACGCAGCGGCTTTAAGTTGGATCGAAGGGATTCTCATTCGCCCCTATCCGCTCGTCGCGCACCAGGACCGGATGTTCGCCCTCAACTGCACGACCCGGGGCGCTGAGGGTTTCACCGGACTTTCTTATCCCGACTTTCTCGATCTCGAAAGAAACTCGACGCTTTTTGAGTCATTCATTGTCGATAAAATCACGGGCACAACGCTGAGCAACGGCGACCGCGCCGAGCGTGCGGTCGGAGGAATGGTGTCCGCGAATTATTTCGACGCGCTCGGCGTTCGACCGATTCTCGGCCGCGGATTTCGAGGCCCGAAGAAGGCACCGGACGCAACGCGCACCCGGTCACAGTCATAAGTTACATGACGTGGAAGAATCGTTACAAAGGCGATCCGGATATCATTGGCAAAACGCAGTATATGAACGGTGTTCAGCACACTATCATCGGCGTCGCGCCGGAAAAATTCCACGGCACGTTCATCGGCTACTCGTTCAACTTCTGGGTGCCGACGTCGATGCAGGAGACGTTCGATAACACGGGCTACAAACTCGAGGACCGCGGCGCGCGCTGGATTGAAGGTTACGCTTTTCTCAAACCCGGCGTCACGCGAGCAGCAGGCGCAGGCAGAACTTTCCGCGATCGCGAAACGGCTGGAGAACGATTATCCCGAAACGGATCGCGGCCACGAGGTTGGGCTGTTACCGCTGTGGAAAACGCCGTTCAACGCGGCAGGCGGGATTTCGACCACGCTCGGCATCACCGCGGCCGTCGTTTTCTTTGTCCTCCTCATCGCCTGCGCCAACGTGAGCAATCTCCTCCTCGCGCGATCACTCGTTGCGCCGACATGAAATGACGATGCGCCTTGCGCTCGGCGCCGGACGCCGCCGATTGATCAAGCAACTCTTTACCGAAGGCTTGCTCCTTTCGCTGATCGCCGCGCTCGGCGGAATCGCGGTCGCCTATTGGAGCCGCAACGCGCTCGTGCTCGCCTTTCCGCCATCGGTGCCCGGGATTACGATTGATTATCCGGGACAGATGGATTGGCGCGTTCTTCTGCTCAGCGTCGCAGTCTGCATCGGATCGACAACTGCTTTTCGCGCTCGTGCCGGCGATTCAATCGAGCCATGTCGATCTTTCCGGCGCGCTCAAAAGCGAAGGTGGCGGCGTGGTTGGCGGCAGCGGGCGATCGCGATTACGCTCGGCTCTGGTGCTGGTCCAGGTCTCGCTCAGTTTTGTTCTCCTCGCCGGCACCGGATTGCTTTTGCAAAGCCTGCAGCGAATGCAAAACGCCAGTCCCGGTTTCTTCAACCAACAATGTGATCATGTCGGTCGTGGATTTGTTTTCGGCAGGTTACAAACTCGATCGCGCGAAAATTTTCACACGCAGTTGCTCGATCGCGTCCGCGCGCTGCCCGGTGTCGAGTCGGCGGCTTTGACGCGAGTGACCCCGTTCAGTTACAACCTCCTTCTTCCGCGCCGATCGAGATCGACGGCTACCAGCCTGCGCCCGATGAGCAACCGAATGCGGAATATCTTCAGGTCAGCGAGGATTATTTTTCCACTCTTGGGATCCCGCTTGGTCGCCGGCCGCGAGTTTACTCGAAACGACGACGAGAACTCGCCGCGGGTCGCGATCATCAATGAAACGATGGCCGGCGAAATATTGGCCGGAAAAGATCCGATCGGCCAGCGACTCAAAGTGAAAGACAAATGGATGCAAATCGTCGGTGTCGCGAAAACTGTGAACTACGAGACGAAGCTCGAAGCTCCGAGGTCGTTCTTTTACGTGCCGGTGCGCCAGAATTTCTTTGTCGGGAACACTCTTGCTCATTCGCACACGGGAAGCTCCCGGCCGCGATCACGAACGCGCTGGCGCGCGAAGTCCACGCGCTCGATCCGACCTTGGCGCCGCACGCCGCCGATCGTTTGCAAGAGCAAGTCGACCGGACGAGGCTACACTCAGCGACTCGCGGTCACGTTGCTCGCGATTTTCGGCGGAATGGCGCTGTTCCTGGCCGCAATCGGACTTTACGGCGTCATGTCGTATTCGGTTTCGCAAAGCACGCGCGAGCTCGGCGTCCGCATGGCGCTCGGCGCTGACCGTGCGCGATCTCTTGCGCTTGGTCATCTCGCGCGGCTTGCGATTAACCATCGCCGGAGTCGCGATCGGCGCCGCCGCGGCATTGCTGCTGACGCGCTTGATGGGCAACCTGCTTTATAAAGTGAGCCCGCGCGATCCAATCGCGTTCGGCGCAGCTCTGATTGTTTTGATCGCCGTCGCGCTCGTTGCCTGTTTTCTCCCGGCCCGCCGCGCCACCCGCATCGATCCCGTCCGCGCGCTGCGCATTTAAACTCGGCCGCAGGTTGGGAGTTGTCGGTTCATTCGTTGAGCGTTAGAATCGATTCTGCTCGACAATGCATCGAGCAAGCGACACACGCATCTTCGTAAAGCCCGCACATTCGGCGATCAGTCGGCGCGAAGTCGCTGCCGCAAAAATATTTTGTTTCGCCGTGAGATTTTTGCGAACGAGCAGCACAGAGATTTTTGCACGAAGAATGGTTGTTGGTCGGCCATCAAAGCCAGATCTCCGAACGCTGGTTGTAACAACGATCGCGCGTTAACGGAGAGTCGCTGATCGTAGTCGGAGATCAAGACCGAGTCGAATCAGGGCTTCTTCAATGTTTGTCGCCACCGTGGGACGCCGACTGAAAGAAGAAGCTGCGCGGACACGCGTCCGCGATTCAGTGCCCGTATCACGCTTGGACCTACGGCACTGGACGGCCGGTTGATGTGGCGCGCCGCACATGGACGACGTGCCTGGATTCGATAAGGCCGGATTACTCGTTGCACCGGTGAGTCTCGGGCTTTGGGAAGGCTTCATTTTTGTGAATCTTGGAAGGAATCGCAGAGCCGCTGAGAAGTGGTTCGCGCCGTTGAGTGGAAAATTTTCGCACTGGAACATGTCGATCCTGCAACCAGCGAAACGGATCGAGCACGACGTGCGCGCGAACTGGAAGTTGATGTTCGAAAATTATTCGGAGTGCTATCACTGCCCTGGCGTGCATCCGCAGTTGCAGAAAGATTTCGCCCTACGATTCGGCCGAGAACGATCTGCGCGAAGGTCCATTTCTCGGCGGATTCATGCAAGATCAACCCGGGCAAGAGCCTGACCATGAGCGGAAACGCATGCGCGGCATTCGTCGGCAAAATCGAGGACCTGCAGCAGGTATTTCTATTACTCGATCTTCCCGAACATGCTGCTGAGCCTGCATCCGGAATACGTCATGGTGCATCGGCTCTGGCCCCAGTCACCGCAGCGGACGGTCATTGTGTGCGATTGGCTTTTTCATCCGGACGCGTTTCCGGCACCAAGAGTTCGATCCCGATGATGCGATCGAGTTCTGGGACACGACGAACAGACAGGACTGGCACGTGCTGCGAGTTGAGTCAGCAAGGGATCGCGTCACGTGCGTATCAGCCGGGGCCGTTCTCATCGCGAGAAAGTATTCCTGCAGCTTGGGATCGATATTATCTTCAAGTCATGAAGGTGACTTGGTTGTAGAGTCTCGCGTTAACTTTTTGCTGGTCGTCGCGGGCGCGTGTTTGGGCCTGAATGTAAGCGTTGATCTGTGCTTCGAGTATTTCCAGAGGCATCGCACCGCTCTCTTCAATACAGCGTCGTGGAATCACGCGTTCCGGTCGTGAATTTGTTGCCTAACGCTCGGTGCGCGTTCGCGTAGTTCCTGGACTTTGAGCATGCCAACTTTATACGCACAAGAAGCCTGACCGGGATTGACGATGTGGCGTTCAATCTCGGCGTGGCGCACATCTTTCTGCCCCAGGCCGGTTTTCTGCCAGCATGTAGGCAACCGCTTGTTCGCGCGTCCAGCGTTTGGCATGAATCCCGGTATCAACGACGAGGGCTGAACCGCGCGCGGGACAATTCATCGCGTAAACGGCCGAAGGTCGCCTAAAAGAATCGCCTTCCGGCGCGCATCCGGCTTGTTTGGCCAGCCATTCGGAATAGAGCGCCCACCCTTCCATGCTGGGCGGTGGACGGAATCACTCGCCGAAATTCGAGGAGCGCCACTGATTTCATACGCGATCGAGATTTGCCAGTGATGACCAGGGCACACGCTTCGTGATACGAGAGCGTCGGCATGCTTTCCCACTTCCGGGACGTCGTTCAAAGTCGCGGAAGATTGGCGAAAAAATCCCCGGACGACTTCCGTCCATCGCCCCTACAGTAATAAGCGCCGGGGGCGGTCAATTCCCTTGAACGCCTCAACCACGGCGGAGACGTCAATCTTCGCTTTCGCAAAAGTGATGAATAACTCCTCGCAATGCGACAGTGCAGTGTCGATCAATTGCTTGTATTCGGTCAGTGCAGCGTTGCGACCGTTGTCATCGTTGGGGTAAAGAAAACGCGGATCCCATCGCGAGCTGGTCCATCGACGCGCCGATCGGTTGCCCCGGCAAATCCATTCGCATCAAGCAGGACGCGCATTTCCCCTTCGATCCGGGCGACTTTCGCGCAGGCCAGCGGTCATGCAGCTCATCTGCCTTCAGCGTCGTCACGCGTCGTGTTTTGCCGCAGGACTTTGTAGGCGTAAAGGCGTCGCCGTCCGGTAACTTCCATACCCGTCGTCGGTTGGCTGGTCGTCTTCGGCAGGACGCCTTGGAAATAGTCGATCAGTTTTTGGTGGGAAGGATAAACGGCGGTATTGATCGCCGCTTCAGCGCGCGCCTGAAAATCAGTGCGTTCCGCATCGGTTAATTTTGGATTTTAGCCGCGCGTTCCTTGAAGGAAGCGCGGCTAGAATATTTACGGACGGCCGGTTTAGCGATGAAATTGCTCATTTCCTTCAGCACCTCTTCCGACCACGAAACGCGGCGGGATAATTCGTTTCTGCTCACGCAGACGCACGCTTTCAAGCACCCCTACGATCGAATTTTGTCGGCACGGCGTTGAGGCGCATCACTGTAATACTTCGCGGTCCGTAGCTTGGTGCGCAGCGGGTGCGTGTTCGCCATGGGCGAGTGGAAACTGGCGTTCTTGGCGCCGTCAAGCTGATTGACCGGATAGTTTGTGAAATTGCCATTTCTCTCCTTCCACCTGGTCTGGCGACATACCATTCGAGGATACGAGTGGAGAGCTTTTGCGACGTGGGGTCTGCCGATCCAGGGGGTATTCGTGCAATTGCCGGAGATCCTTTTTCCGCCGGTCGATAACCGCGCCTGCTGACGCGCCGGCGAGGCGTCATTGAGAACTTTTGCCGTTGTGCATTCTAGTACTCCCGAACTGTTCGACCAAGCCGAGTGAAGTGAGCAATTCCGCGCTCGTCAGAAAGTACTTCTACAAAAGCCTTTTCGTAAAAGAGATTGAGGCTCCAGGGGACGAAACCAAATCAGGTTTGTGAGAAAAATGGCGCCCGCGATGACGATCGCGACACCGAGATCTGCGAGCAACGTTTTCAGGAAGAACGTCATGCCGAAAAGTAGAAGAGAGAATGACGAAGAAACTCACGATAAAATCAGTTGCTTGAAGGTTAAAGCGTTGAAGCGAGCATGAGCTAATGCCGCCGCTGACTTACGCGAGTTATCTCGATCTGGAGAAGCTGCTCACGCTTCAGAAGCCGCGCTCAACGCCGGCCGGAGCACGACGAGATGCTGTTCATCATCATCCATCAGACCTACGAGCTCTGGTTCAAGCAGCTGCTGCACGAGTTCGAAAAGATTAAAAGAGATTTTTCCGCGGGCGATCTTTTCGGCGCCATTCATTCCTTCAAGCGCACCCGCACGATCATGAAAGTCCTGGTGGCTCAGGTCGACATTCTCGAAACGATGACGCCGTCGTCGTTCTCGAGTTTTCGCGACCGGCTGCGAGACGGCGTCCGGATTTCAATCGAGTGCAGTTTCGAGAGATTGAATTCGTGCTCGGATACAAACGTGCATCGACGCTCGCTTATGTGAAACCGGATTTCCCGGGATACGATCGACTTGCAACAACTGCTGCGCGAACGGACGGTGATCGATCATTTCTATGATTTCCTCGACACGCGCGGCGCGCAGATTCCAGGCGGAACTGAAGAATCGCGATCTGTCGCAGGCGAATGAGCCGAACGAACAGGTGCAGAAGGAAATTCTGCGGCTCTACAAAACGTCACCGGAATGTCTCGATTCTGTTCGAGCTAATGACCGATTTTGACGAGGGGCTGCAAGAGTGGCGTTACCGGCACATCAAGCTGGTCGAGCGAACGATCGGGGCGAAAAAAGGCACCGGCGGATCGCCTGGCGTGCCGTTTCTGAAGGAGTCGCTGTTCAAACCGGTCTTTCACGATCTCTGGGCCATCCGGACATGAAATGTGACGAGCCGTCAAAATCAAACGTCAAATTCAGCGTCCGACGCAGGATTGCAGTCGCAGCCGAGGAACTCGCGCGCAGTTCGAGAACAGTTGTGTCCTTTCCTTTGAAGAGAGTTTCGTCGACTCGATAAGCTCGCCTGGTCGTCGCTTCGCCCAGCGGGAATGGGTAATCCGAGCCGAGCGCGACGCGTTCGGCGCCGAACAGCTTGAGCAGCATCCTGCAGCGCATCGGGATCGTGAACGAGCGAGTCAACGTAGAATCGCGCCGGAACGACTCGCCCGTCCGTTTCGCTGCGCGAGATACTTTCGGGGATTCGTCTTGTTATCGATCGCGACCAAATCCGGTCGCACGTGGAATCGCATGCTCGATGCGGCCGATGGTGAATGGAAACGCGCCGCCGCCGTGCGCGAAGGCGACGCGCAGCTTCGGAAAGCGCTCGAAGACGCCGCCGAAAATCATCGAGCAAATCGCGAGCGAAGTTTCGGCCGGCATGCCGACGAGCCACGGCAGCCAGTATTTCGGCATGCGCTCCTTGCCAAGCATGTCCCATGGATGAACGAAGATCGCAGCGTCGAGTTGCTCGGCCGCGCTCCAGACCGGTTGCAGCGATGCGTTATCGAGATTCAACGTATCGATGCGGCCGAAATGCTGGTTCGCGTCGACGTGGGTGCCGATCTGCGCGCCGCGCAAGCCGAGGTCGCGCACGCAACGCTCCAGCTCGCTGCGCGGCCAGATCCGGATCTTGCAGCGGGATCGTGGCCAAGCCCGGCGAAGCGCTTCGGATGATCGCGCGCACGACTTCGGCGATGTGATCGTTCAACCGCCGAGAAAGATCGAGCGCGTCGGCTGGTTTCGCCCAATAGCTGAACATCACCGGCACAGTCGAAAGCACCTGCATCGAAACGCCGTGCGCGGTCGCATCTCCTCGATGCGGCGCTTCGGATCCCAGACGTTGTCGGTGATCTCGCGAAAGACGCGGTCGCCGATCATCATCCGCGCGCAGCACGGCTTGATAATGATCCAGCCTGACGAATCCGGCGTAGCCGTATTTCGCGTCGAGATCGGGCCAATCGCGCGGGAGAATGTGGGTGTGGAGATCGATCTTCACGTAGGATCGGTGAGAGTGACACGCGACGCTGCGGACGTGCAGCGACGTTATCGCAGCACGCATGTCCCTACAGCTAGAATGGCTTGACCGGCTCCGGCTTCTCGGACTTTCGTTGCCGCACTTCTTGCAGGTGCGCCGCGCGTCGTCGTTCCAGAAATCGAGCATCGCCCTGGCTGAAGTGCTCGACGATGTCGCGCGCAGTCGAAATCGATGTCTTCCACCAGCGCGCCGCAATTGTCGCAGTAGAAAATGACGTGCTCATGCTCGCCCGGCGGGCGGCGACGCTCGACCACCACGCCGATGGTGTCCGGCGGCCGCACTGGCGCATGCGGGACATTCGGCGGGATGAAGAACGTCTCGCCCTCGCGCACGAGGTGATCGACGATGCGGTCGCCTTCGCGGATGCGCACTTTGATGTCGCCCTTGAGCTGGTAAAAATACTCCTCCGAATCGACGAGATGAAAATCGTTCCGCGCGTTCGGACCCTTGATGACCATGACGAAAAAGTCGCGCCCATCATGAAGGTAACGGTTGCTCACCGGCGGCTTGAACTTTCTCGCGGTTCTCATCGATCCAGCTGCTCGAGGTTTTATCGGCGGCTGCACGGGTGGTGCGTTCTTGTTAACAGACGGTGAAGTTGCCTGCTCAGTAATCGTGCCCATCAACCGAGCGTATTCCGCCCGCGGGCGGCGTCTGAAGCCCAGGAAGAATTGCCCACGCACGCGACAAAGCAGTCTTCTTCCTGGCCGGCTCGGCGACGGCATTGAGGCCCCGCTGCGTCTGCATCGCCGATTTCTCATGATTTCACAAACTTCACAACCCGTTGCACTCTCTCAGCGATCCGGCTAGCGTCCGCCGCCTAATGAAAAGTCCCTAGAGATCATCCGCAATCTCTGCCGCGATTGGCCCGTGATTGTCCTCGGTGGCTGCGCGGATTTTCAGGAAGAACTCACTGCCGGCGCGCCAAGGCTGCCCGGTTTCTTTCCCGGTGCGGCGACGTCCGACGGTTACTGGCGCGGTAATGATGTTCACGGGCCGGCCAAAATCCTTGTCCAGCGTAGGTGAACAACGCGCTTACTTTTATAAGGGACACCGGCTGGTTGGGAAAGCTGGTTTCAACAGGGAAGCGAGGTTTCGATACGCCGCCGGTCGTTATCATAACTGAGAAGACAAAAATCATGCTTCGAGTGAATTCGGCGACTACGTCAACGCCCGGGGCGAAGTAGGGCAAAACTAATATCGATGTGCGCAAAGACGCACAACCTCCAGGGACTCATTTTGACGGCGCCCGTATGCCTTATTTTATGCGATTCAACGGCGGGGCATGCCGGATGCACGCCGGCTATGTCCCAAGGTTCCGCTTCGCACGGCTGCATCCGCCTGCCGCCGAATGGCGCGACACTTCTTTGAGAATGCGCCTGACGATACGCCTGTAATCGTGAAAGGGAGATTAGCCGGGCGGCCAACTCATCTGCCGTTGTCCGGCGATTACGACGTGTAAATGCGCGACGCTTTCGCCGGCATCGGGCCCGCTTGCTGTTAACCGCCAACCCGAAACTGCTTTTTAAGTCGAGCTTCTTTGCCACCTCGGCCGCGGCGAGCAAAGAGGTCGCCGAGCAACTCGCGATCGCCTGCTTTCGCATCCAGTAAGCGGAGAACGCGTTTGGGGGACGATCAAGATGTGGACCGGCGCCTGCGGGTTGACGCGTCGCGAAAGGCAATCAGATTTTCCTTTTCCAAAACGATGTCGGCCGGAATTTCACGGGCGATGATTTTCTCGAAGATGGTCACGTCCTTAACGAAGCGAGCAGTTTAATTCGGGCAAATCTTTCGCCACGGAAAGTTTTTCGCGGACAAAGGAAACGATCTCAGACCGCATCGCAGCTGCGGACCAGACCTGGGTAAGCCGCGCAAATGTTTCACGCAAGGATTGAGCGCGATCACCTGCACTGGAGGTCACGTGCGTTTGCAACAACAGGTCCAGCCGGCGGGAGAGCATGGTCGTGAAAAATGCCAGTTCGTATCCGCACCGTGGCTGCGTAGGCGATTTCTGAACAACGAGATCGTGACCGGCGGCGGCGCGGGACTGAAAATGCGGGATGATTTCCTTGTAACCAATCACTTTCTCAGAACGTAGTGGACAGTTTGTGAGAGCTGATTGAACGCGACGAAGTTCTCAGTCATTCCGAGCCGCAACAAAGGCGATGCCTGGTCACGTGATCGGTGAGCCACCAACTGGGATATCCGGCCTTGGCCGCGCGGGTGATGGCTTCTGCAACCAGCTGCGGTCAAATTCGAAAAAGCTGGCCGGTCTCAGCCTTCAACAGGGAAATTCTTCTTAAATGCGACCATATCTATCGTTTCTCAGTGCGGGAAAAAGTTCGCGCTGCTGTGCATTTGTCTTTATCCGGCGTCCCAAGGCCTGAATGGCGTCGACAAATTCATCGACCTGTTCAAACCGACGGTGCAATCGACGCGAACCGCAGGTAAGCGGACTCCGGTCTATGTCGCGCAACTTCGCCATATCACATGAGTGCCGACCTGTGCGGACGTAACTTCGCGGCCGCCGGTCTCGATTTCATGAATGATGTCGTCGACTCGCCCGTTCGAGAACGACGAACGAGACTTATCGAACGTTTCTCGCAAGCCTTTGGCCAGACTATTGACGAGCTTGCGTCGATCGAATGGCTCTGTGGAACGATCGCGTTTATGACACGGAGACGGTGCGCTGATTTCATAGGTGGTGTAGATAAGCGCACTTAGACACTGACGTCGTCGAATGTTGAGCTTCTCGACTGGCGAATCGATGACTTTACCGTCGCGAATGCGCTGATCCGGCATAACTTTGGGCAACGCGCAGCGTCGGAGCACTCACTATCACGCAATAGGAATGTGGCGCTTCAACGACATCAGAATCGCATTCTTCCCGTGCCCTTCTTTGGGAGGGGACACGCTGCTGTCGCCCTGCAAAACGCCAGCGGCGCCCGGCGTCAACCTGGCGTGACAGCACGACGCCCTCCAGAGAGGGAAGAACCACGCCGCGGCAGCTTTCGGCGCCGCAAAGATTTTCTTTCGACTTCAGCTTCTTTCTCTTCGAACTCGAAGGCCGATTTTTCCATTCTCCAGCTTCAGATACAGCGGAGAAGTGGGACGTCCCTTCCTTGAAAATGAACTTCGGCAAGAGATCGGCCCTACCGGTGGTAATCAGTCTCTCCACTCTGTTCTTCGGGATTTCCCCGCTGCAACGATTATTTCTGCTCACACGAAAGCTGCCAGGTCTAGTGGGTGTGAATGGCATTTTCGCACGCGAAGCTGAACGAGTCAGCACACGAACTCTGCGCCCCCTGTGGTAACAAAATCGGGCAAAAGTCCAATTTGCTTCGTGCTTTTCCTTTGATCCACTCTCTGCTCCGCATCGAGACCGTTTTCAGCCGAAATCGAACACACGGTTTCTGTCGTCGCCCAATCCTAACTAGCGCTTCAAATGTTCGCCCCATTTTGCTGCGGGAAAACCCTGTGAAAAGGCGATCCGACCCGTCCCCTTGCTAACAATTCATGAACTTCCTCAGGCCTCGAATTGGCGCGCAGGCCATCGTCTTCCGCTACCAGCCATAATCGCAATTTTGGCAACGGAACGTTTTGTAATCTTCATCGACCACCGCGTCTCTCCACCGCTGGCTTGGATCATTTGGCGTCGATCGTCGCGTAATCGCCCTCGGATCGTTTCACCCCGGAAATTGCGAACCTTTTTCCACGGATCCATGCGTTCAAGTCGCGGATGTCTTCCATGAAGTGTTCACGCGATCGAGTTTTCCAAACATGAGCCATCTGTTTGAGACGTGACTCCCATCTCACCTAGGTCATTTCCGAGTGCACAAGATCATCGGCGTGCAAATTTCGAAGGAGCGTTAATCAGGACAAACCCTTTAGCCGTGACGATGAGTTCCTGCCTTTGCGTTCGATGCAAACCGTCGTGAATCAACCCTTCGATAATTTGTGAGCGAGTCGCCGGGGCGGTGCGCTGAGGCCGCGCTACTGCGCATCGCCTCATACGCAATCTTCTTCGTCTCCTCCCAACTAATTTGCCCGCACCTTCCATCGCGCAGAAAGCAACGTCGCCTCCAAACCGGGGCCGGCGGCTTTGTTTCATTCTCCTTCATCTCAAATAATTAACAGCGATGAACCTTTGGCCGTTTCGTTGGGCGAAACAGGAACGACCGCCTCTGGTCGTCTTCGGCATTGGCTTCTTTGCCATAACAACCGCCAGCCACCCTGGATGTTCGACGATGATTTTCCCACCATCGGTCTTGAACGGCGTTCGCCTTCGACCCGCGGTGATTGTGCGTCGTCACTTCGAATTGCGCCGCCGGATAAAAGACTGCAATCGTCCTGCGCGCAACCATATCGAAAATTCCGCGCTCCAACTTATCGAGGTGTGCCGGCGACGCGCCCGTAGGGATAATCGCATGGTGATCGCTTTGACATTTTTGCGTTGTTGAAAACGCGCTTAGTCGGCTTCCACCCAGTCAGGGTTGCTCAGCGCTTTTTTGGCGTGTCGTGCGAGAGCTGGATCGCCAAAAGTCGACATCACCTTCGCACTTGAGCGAGATTATCCTCCGGGCAACAGTAGCGAGTCAGTGCGCGGGTAAGTCAGGACCTTTATGCTTTTCGTAAAGCGCCTGGGCCAGCTGAGGGTCCGTCGGAGTGCAGGCAAACCAAAACGATTGTTGGCTTCTCGCTGAAGAGTCGTTAGTCATAAAGCAACGGAGAAAGCTGACTCGACGGCTTCTTCTCTTCCGTAACGATGCCGATCTTGCCTTTGCACTTCGCTCGATGGCGGCGCCCTGTTCCCGGATCCCAAACTGCTCGGCCCAGCGCGTCTTCCTCTCCATTCTTCTTGAACTCCGTCGAACCAGCGGCCAGCATAGCTTCCCGCCTCTACCCACAAATTCCGCATGAACTCAAAATAAGGCCGTGCGGCTTGAATCCACGGATTTTTCTTCTCGCGCCCGGCAAGAATCGCCAGCGTCGGTGTCTGGACCCGGCCTCCGCCGCGGTCATCGTGAAACCGCCGCTGCGTGAATTGAAAGAGAGTCGAGCGCGCGCGTGGCGTTGATGCCAACCAGCCAGTCGCTTTCTGCACGCGATCGGGCGGCATCGGGCCAGCGGCCGCATCTCCTGTTCGGAACGCAGGCGCTCGAAGCCGGCGCGAATCGAATCGGTTGTCACTGATTGCAACCAAAGTCGGCGGGTTGGCTTTTCCACCGATCCAGCGCATGGTATTACGGAAAATCAGTTCGCCTCACGACCGGCATCACAGGCATTGATGATCTCGGTCACGTCCGGCCGTTCGGCCAGCTTCTGAGCAGGTATAAACGGTCCTTGGTTTTCCTTGGGCACGAGATCGAAGTGATCCGGCAATACCGGGAGATTCTCGAGCTTCCATTTTCCCCGCTTCACTTCGGCGCCCTCCGAGGGACCACATTTCAACCACATGCCCTACGGCCGAGGAAATCACGTAGCGATCGTTCTCGTAAAATCCTTCTCGTGTTTGAACTTGCTTAGACACGGGCGAGATCGCGCGCGACGCTGGGTTTCTGGCAATGATGAGCGTTTTGGCCATTAAAAGCGGTGCAATCGAACCTCGTGGTCTGACCGAATTGCAAATCGGTAAGAGCAAGACGCGGGCGAGATGCCCGTTCAAAACGCGTTCATCCCAGCTTTACGAAGTACTTTGCCGGGCAACTGCTTAACCAGCCGTTTCAGCTCCAGACGCAAAAGCACGGATGGAGACAGTCGGGCTGGGCAAATCGCACTTTGGCCGCGATAGCGTCGATTGCGGTTTCGCTCGCCTCGATTGCGTCATAAACACGCCGCTCTGATTCGGATAATTCCGGCAAGCGGCCGCGGCCGCACCTGGCGATCGGCTTGGATTCGGGCAGGAGAATTCTGCAGATCATCAAGAATGTCGCACGCGTCCATCACCAGCTTCGCGCCCTGTTGAATCAAGCGGTTCGATCCAATGGCGCTCGGAGCGTTGATGTGACCCGGCACGGCGTAGACCGACCTCGCCCTGCTCGAGTGCCTGCGATGCCGTGATTAGCGCGCCGCTGTTCAAGCCCTGCTTCGACAATCAAGAATTCCTTGGCTCCAGCCGCTGATGATGCGGTTGCGCATGGGAAAGGTCTGGCGGTCCGTCTCGATCTCCATCGAGAACTCGGAAAGCGATGGCGCCGTTGCCGTTGCGGATTTTTCTCGGCCAGCGCGGCATTCTCGGGCGGATAAAGCTTCGACAACCCTGAGCCAATTACCGCGATTGTCCGGCCTTTAGCGGCGAGAGCGCCCTGATGTGCCGCGGTGTCGATTCCCGCGCGCCAGACCGCTGATGACGGTCAGCCCGGCGTAAGCCAGTTGGTAAGAGAGCTTCTCTGGCCGATTCAGTTCCGTAATGGGCTGTGCGCCGCGATCCGATAACGCCGATGGCGTGGTGGTCGCGCTCCCGCAATTCGCCCCACACGTAAAGCACAATGGGCGGCGAATGGATCTCACGTAGCGATTTTGGATACGTCGGTGACGTTTGCGTAATCACGCTCGCACCAAAATCGGAAATCCGTCATCAGTTCCGCGCCGAGATCGACAACCGACTTCCCAATTCGAAATCTGTTCTGCGACCTCGTGGCCGATGCCTTCGATTCGCGCGCAATCCGTCGCGCTTCGCGTGCGAGGACACGCTCCGGCGTCTGCAAAAACTTCCAGCAGCTTGCGCAGCCGCACCGGGCCTATCGTCGGGCAGCATGTTGAGTGCGATGCACGCTTCGGTGGAATTCATATGGGTATGAGTAGGCGATTGCGGTCAATCGCTCGCGTACACAACGGGTGATCGCGTTAATCTAAAACGGGATCTCGTCGTCGTCCGGTCCGGCTGGCACAGTTGATTTCGGGGGCGCGCTGGGTTTGCCAGCGTCGCCCCGCCACCCCTCGTCGCCGTTATCGATGGAGGAACCGCCACCGCGCGGACGCTCCCAGCATCTGCATCGTTTCGCCAGATTACACTTCAACTTGCTCCGCTTTTGTCCCGATTGTTTGTCATCCCAGGTATCGAGCTGCAGCCGCCCCTCGATAAAAATCGGACGTCCTTCTTTCAAATACTCGCCCGCCACTTCCGCTGTTCGTCCCCACAAAAGTGACGTCCACAAAGGTGACCTCTCTCGCGTTTCTCCCTGTTTTCTAACGTGTATTGTCGATTGACCGCAATTCCAAGATCCGTCACCGCGCTTCCCTTGGAGTGTAACGCACCTCAGGGTCGCGGGTCAGATTTCCAAGTAAAATGACTTTATTAAAACTCGCCATGCCTTGTTTTACCGGAACTTATTATTCGGCTGCGACCTTTTTCGGCGGTTTCGACTTTTTCACTCGTCGCCTTCAGCCGTTGAAAATGCTGACGATAGACTTCCGGCGTCGAGCTTGAATTTGGCCCGCAATTTGGTGATCAACTGCGGATCGGCGTTGAAAATGAAGTTGACGTAGTGTCCGGCATCGAGCTCCCCGGCCGCATAGGAAAATTGCCGCTTATCCATCTTCTGGACCTGCTCGATTTTCGCGCCTTCTTTCTCGAACTCGGATTCGAGCCGGTCGACGATGTCTTTCACCGTCTCGTCTTTGCCTTGAGTATTAAGGACGAGCAACGCTTCGTAACGATTCATCATGATTCCTCGACTTTGTTGAACGTGTTCATCGCGGCAACGACGCCGTTGTCAATCGCGCATGTGATCGCCTCGACCGACCGCTCGATTGCCGATTTCCACCAGCGGCACGCTCTTCTTCGAAAGAAGCGACCGAGCACATAGTCGACTGAGCCGGCAACCGGCGCGCGCGCCGATGCCGATCCGCAACCGTGGAGATTTCTTCGGTTCCGAACTGCATGATAACTGAATCCAGTCCGTTGTGGCCGCCGGTTCCGCCGCCGGCCCGAATACGAATGCGTCCCAATGGAAGCGCCAAATCGTCCAGAACCACCAGGATTTCCGATGGTGCGAATTTGTAAAACTGCGCGATCGCCACAAGGGGGTAACCGCTCCGGTTCATGAAACTCATCGGTTTGGCCAATAAGAGCTCGCCATGTCTCGACGTGAACGCTTCCCATTTTGTCGATTTCTCCCAGGTGGATTCCACTGCGCGGCGAGGCGATCAAGCACCGACAAACCCGATGTTGTGACGCGTGCCGTGCATATCCGGTCCCGGGATTCCCAAGCCCGCGACACAGCGAATGCTAGCGATGCGTCTCCACCGCGACTCAATCCGCAATCCGCACTGCACAATCCGCGATCATAACTACTTCTTGGCCTCTTTTTCCTTGGCAGCGGAGCTGCTGCTTTGCTGCACCCGCCGGAGCTGCTGCCGCTGCTTCCCTTCCTCTTCTTCTCCTTGATCACCTCGGGCCCAGCCGCCACTTCCTCCACCGCCGCTACTCGGTTCCTCTTCACCACAGGGGCAAGAACGGAGAATGCAGTGAGATCGGGCTGCGTTTCGCTGCCACGCCGGTCGGGCAACTGCGATGTCGCGAACATGAATCGAATCGCCAATGTTCGAGCGCGGAAACGTCCACCGTGATTTTATCCGGCAGATCGCGCGGCAGACATTCCACTCGCGGGTGCGCGAGGCTTTGCTCAAGCAGACCGCCAAAATTTTTCACTCCATTGGCGACACCCACCGGCTCCAGCGGAACATCTGCCTCGATTATTTCGTCCATCGAAACGGCATGAAAATCGATGTGCAAAACCGTCGCCGCCCACGGGCGAATGCTGAACTTCCTGGATCAGCGCCATGCGGTAGCCCTTTTCACCGGTAATCTCGAGTTCGACCGAGAATGTTTTCGCCCGAGGCGTGGCTCAGCATCAAGCTGATGTCGCGACGCGGAGACTTGAAGTGGTTGGGGCTTGTCCTTCGCCGCCGTAGACGATCGCAGGCAACGAATCCACGCGCTTTGAGTTTGCGAACGGCTGAACGGCCAGTCGCTGTCCCGACGCTGCCGCCGTCAGTTTTACTTGTTTAGCCATGTTTAATCCTTTGCCGTTATCGATCTTAAACAGCGACGAGACCGATTCGTCGTTGTGAATTCGCTTCATTCCTTCGCCGAGAAGCTCGGAAACGCAAAGCACCGTGGTCTTAAAACCTTCCATCGGTGCGCACCGGCGTGCTGTTGGTCGTTACCAATTCCTCGATTTCGGATTTTTGCAACCGCGGAATCGCGACATCGACCAGGCACGGCGTGCGCAACGCTGCATAGATATCGAGCGCGCCGTGCTTTTTCAGAATCGTCGCCGCCGAAGTCAAGCGTGCCGGCGGTCTCCGGTCAGATCGTCGACCAGCAGAACATCGCACCCTTCCACTTCGCCGATGACGTAAAGCGCCTTGGTTTCGGTTGCGCTCTTGCGCTGCTTTGCCACGATCGCGAGATTGGCACCGAGCGCCTGCGAATAAGCCGACGCCATTTTCAGTCCACCGACATCCGGCGACACAATCAACAGTCTGTCCGGTTCAGATTTTGTGCGGAGATACTTTGATCAGAACAGGCATGGAAGTAGAGGTGGTCGACCGGGATATCGAAAAATCCCTGCACCTGCTGAGCATGCAGATCCATCGTCAGAACGCGATGCACGCCGGCTGCGTCCAGAAGATTCGCGATCAGCTTCGCTGTGATCGGCACGCGCGGTTTGTCCTTTCGGTCCTGGCGCGCATATCCGAAAAACGGAATGACCGCGGTGATGCGATCGGCGCTGGCCCGTCGCGCCGCATCCACCATGATGAGCAACTCCATCAGGTGATCGTTGGTTGGCGGACACGTCGGCTGAATAATGAAAACATCGCGGCCACGAATGTTCTCCTCGATTTTGACGTAGGTCTCGCCGTCAGGGAACGAGCTGATCGTGGCCTCGCCCCAGCGGCACGCCGACCTGTACTGCAAATGCGCTGGGCCAGCTCGCGATTGGCTGAGCCGCTGAACACTTTCATTTCCGGTTGAGCGCGAACATAGGCGGGCGGCAAGATTACGCGCCGGCGTGGGATTGTTTGCAACACTGCGCCGTCCACCCGATAAAAACAAAGGCGACAATTCGGTGCGTCGCCTCCGCCAAACACGCAATGTCGGTTATCGCCAGTCCGGCTCGGCCCGAACTACATCGCGCTGCACCTGCTGCCGCCCACTGCCGCCGCGCTGTAAGCGCTGCGTCGCAAAGGTGACCGCAAAGAACCCGATTATCGGAAGCAGAGCATCCATCTCCGGAATGGGTGCAACATTGACCAGGGCCCACTCTTCAAATCCGGATTGGCTTAGCGTCACTGTTACCAAAGTGCGCATGTAGATGAGACAAATCGCTCGTCTTCGCCGCGGAAAAATCTGACGTCGGAATGTAGGCGCGCACATATCGCCGGAGCCGCTGCCGTGATTGCGTGAGGCATCGAGAATCCTGGACAAAAGCGCGAACAGAGACAAAGTATTTAGGCCGATCGAGCGCGAGAGTTCTATAACGCAAGTAGCGTGACGCAAACAACTTTACTATAATTCCTGGCTCCACAAAGGCTTGGCTTTTTAGGTATGGCACCTTCTCGTCATAATTACTGTAAATTTTAATATCTATTATAATATGGCTCGCAGTTCCCGCCTCCGCCTTCCTCGATAGCCTGGCCGCCTTTGCCCCCGCAAGCCTTGGCCTCGTTTTTAGCGTCGTCGCATTCCTTAAAATCAGTTCCATCGCTTGGCACTAACATATTTCAAGCCCTGACCCGTCATTGGCATTCCGGCAAGCCATTTTCCGCGGAATCTCTCACGGCACCGTTCTTGAATCTTAATTCTGCCGCCTAGACGACGATGGTTCATTCAGTAGTCACCCATATTGCCAGCCTTTTCCGCTCTGCCCGCGGCCTTGAGTTGCCTGGCCAGCGGGAAACATCTTTCCCTCGCCAACACGAAAGCGCCAGGGACTCACTTCGGCTATTCCGGCCGGAACAAGCTTTTCCAAGCTCAGAGTGGGCAGATGTTCCTCGCGCCGAGCGGGATGAATTGATTCGGTTCTGATCAGGGAACGCGGCGCGAATCGTCCCGCTTTCGTTGAGGGCAGCATGCCTCGGTGAGACGGCGCACGGTTGCTTTTGCAGTCTGGTGGCGCATACTTGGCCTCGTCGGATGAACGTGACTGATGCCATCCATATCGAACGCCCCAAAACCGATTCGAAAGATTTTTGCGCACACGCGATGGGACGTCATGCCCGCGCTGGCCGGCCTGTTTCACCTCTTCTACCTCCTGGCGATGTATTTCCTTTTCCTTATACGCCTCTCTGGGTCATGCTGATCATGGGCTTCGTTTATGCCCCTCGATGATTAACGCGCAACATCAATGGCGTCGCCCACAATTTCATTCACAATCCGTTCTTCCGGCCGAACTGGATGAATCGGCTCTTTGGAGTAATCGAATCAGTGGCGTGCTGTTTTTCACAGACCTATTACGACGCGGTGCACATGCAACATCACAAGGGAACGCCGACCGCCCAGATGAAAACGGCGAAACCACCGACTGGATTTCCATCTACAAGCATGGTCATGACGGGGAAGCAGAAAACCCCGGGGCTATGTGTTCCCTCAGCTTTTCCGCGATAATCCGGCAGCCATTAAACGCGAACTGGCCAAGCGTGGAAATGCCGATGTGCACCGGGGCACCATCGAGCTGGCAACTTTTATCTCTGTGCTACTTACGATGGCGCTTATCGTTCCAACCAAACCGATTGGTTTCATTAACTGGCGCTACATGCTTTTCTTCCTTCCTTTCTTCTATCTCGGCCATTGCTTCAGCTACTTGAATGGATACTTCCGCCACTATGGTGCTAACCCAGATAAGCCGATCGCCTGGGGAGTGAGTAGTTACGGGAAGCTTTATAATTGGATTTTCTTCTACAACGGCTACCACGCCGAGCATCATTTCCGGCCGAAAGTGCATTGGACGAAAATGGAACAGTTCCAACGGCAGATTTCCGAACTACAGAAACAAGAGGGCGTGCGTGTGATCGATCATGCTCACATGCTCGGATTCCTCGATCCAAATTTGCCTAAGCGCCGCAGACACGTTGGCGCAGCGAGCGAAGCAGTATCGTGATGATACGAGCGTTTTTGCGCCGCGGACCTGGGGCTGCCGAAGCGCTGATAGGCGAAACTCTACCGAGCCGGCGCAATGCCGCTAAAGCTCGTTCCGGCTCCAACGACCGGCTAATTCGAGGTCGACCAGCTCGCGCGCAATTTTTCTTTTGTTCCCGCAGTCTTCCCCTCGCCGCCGCACATCAGTCGCCAGTTGTTTCTCCAGCGATTCTACTTCATCGAATTTTCCGGAAGCAGCAGCCTTTTTGATTTGGTCGACAGGAAGATTTTCCGCTCGGCGATTTTGGCATTGAAAGACGAATCGATCTCTGCCAGCTGGGCCTTTGCCCGCTGTGAGCGTCACACTGGGCGAGCCTTTTGCAGCCGCTCCATCGCGAGTTCGTAGGCAGATTTCATCGGTGAAAACCGTTGCTCGTTGCGTTGGCGAAATCAATTTCTAAGTTATAATTATGAGTCGCGGGATTCATCTCATCATACAGACTTCGACGGCACTCTCGTTGCGTGCATGAGAACGACCCTGTCCTGGATCCTTCCTGCATTGAGCTGATCGGAGAGCTGCAGCGCGCCGGAGCCCTCTGGACCATCAACACCGGTCGCTCTGTCGAGTTGCTCGAATCAGGTCTCCTAGATTTCAATTTCCCATTCGGCCTGATTTCATTCTGACGAGCGAGCGCGACGTCTTCCGCCCATCACGGAACGGCGGTAAATGGGCAAACCGTTTGGCGATTGGAACGACGTTGTGCGCAGGCGCATGCCGAGTTGTTCAATTCCGCACAATCAGTCTTCGCCGAGATCATCGACTTTGTGAATAGGAAAACCACAGCGCGGGTGATCTATCTTGGTGCATTCGCCGAGGGCGTGGTTGCCAGCAGCGAAGAAGAAATGGATCGCATCACGGAATTCATCGAGCGCCTTCGGAAAAGACAGCCCGAATTCAATTATCAGCGCAACACCATCTATCTGATTCTGTCATGCCGACTACCACAAGGGCGCGGCCCTGGCGGAGTTGTCACGATTAATCAAAGTGCCGCGCGAAGAAATTTTCGCGGCCGGCGATCATCACAACGACATCTCCATGCTGGACGGTCGCTTTGCCGCGATGCCCGCCTGCCCGTCCAATGCCATTGATCACGTAAAAGATGCCGTCCGCTTAGCCGGCGGCTACGTGGCCGAGCGCGAATACGGTGTGGGCGTTCACGAAGCGCTGCTGCACTTCAAACAAAATTAGAGCGCCCGATTACACTCTGATTCCCGAACTCCAAGTTTGGGAACCTTCTTGTGACCCGAAACTCCGTTTCATTTATTGCCCTCGGTTGAGGAGGAGGCGTTCCGAGAATGAACTGCACTCCGATGAAACAGAGTATTTCCAGAACAGGCCCGTTCCTAAACCTTGAGTCTGGCACATCGTGAAAGCGGCTCAGCGCGTCCCGGCAATCACGCATTCTCAGATCACCTCCGGGCTGCATTTCACTGGTAATCAGCTAAACTGAAACCGTGATTGTCGTCTCCCATAGAGCGACATCAAATCGTTGCACCTCGATGAACTGCGGTCGATCGTTCGGCCCTCGTATCGAGCACGGCAAATCACCGATTGGCTTTACCAAAAACGGGTCAACTCTGTTCGCCGATATGACCGATTTCACCCCCAAGTTTTGCGTGCGAAACTCGCGGACGATTGTTTTTCCTTCGACAGAGTTGAGTCGTCCGCGTCCTCGGTTCCAAAGATACAACGCGCAAATTTCTCTTTCGTTTGAGCGACGGAAATCTCATCGAATCGGTCCTGATCCCCGCATCGCCGGCGCTTTACGGGTCGCGCGTCGGATCGGCGGACAATCTTGCGTTTCGACTCAGGTCGGTTTGCGCCTACGGCTGCAAATTTTGCGCAAGCGGTCTGGACGGTTGGAAGCGAAACCTGCGCCCGAATGAAATCGTGAATCAGATCATGGCGGTCGAACGCGCGAGCGGCGGAACGCATCGGACAACATCGTCTTCATGGGGATGGGCGAGCCGCTGGCGAACTACGATAACGTCATGCGCGCGATTCAGATCATCAATGCGCCCGTGGGGAATCGGGATCGGCGCGCGCCACATCACGATCTCGACCAGCGGACTTGTCGCCGCAAATTCGCAAACTCGACAGAGCAACCGCTGCAAATTCGGCTGGCGGTTTCACTGCATGGCGCAACGCGATGACGTGCGCAGCGCACATCATGCCGATCAATCGCAAGCATAACCTGAGCGACGCTGCTTGAGGCCTGCGCGCTATTTCGCTTCGCGCAAGAAGCAGCGGATCACGTTCGAATACATTCTTGATCGCGGAGGTAAACGATTCGGATGAACAGGCGCGCCAGCTGGCGAAACATGCGCGCGCCTTGGACGGCCAAGGTAAACCTGATTCCCTACAACAACGGTCGAAGGTCTGGATTGGGTCGCGGCCCGTCTTCCGAATCGGCAGGAGAAGATTTCTTGCCGATCCTTCACGTGCCGCCGAGTGCGCGCGACGCTGCGCCGCGAGAAAGGCGTACGATATCGACGCGGCCTGCGGCCAATTGCGTCTGCAGACGAAGCGCGGAAGAGTCCACGCGCATGCGCACCCTTCGAATCGTGGGGGCTAAATCAATTTGCGCCAGGCTGCAAGCTGGCGTCTATTTCAGTCAGTATGGCCGGATTACGATCACCAGCCGGAACGCGCGTGGGACGAATACGATTGGGAGCGTTTCTCCAGCAGCAGGACCATAAAGACCGAGAAATACATGGAGCTGCTGGAGAAAGTATCTGGACGATCCGCAATCGCGACCAAATCATCGCCCGCGAAATGGGCTGGACCCAATTGCTCGAGGCCAACGACTGGACGCGAGGAAGTCGACGCCTTGCTTGAAGAAGACGAGCAGGAGGATGAAGAGCGCGACGCATCGTGACCGAGATCCTTCGAGGAGTATCAGCTCGCTCTATCGAGCCGCCTTTGCCCTCACGGTCTGGATCGATCAACTGTTCGATCAGGGATTCAGCCCTGCAAAACGAGCCCGCGGCGGTAAAGCTCGCCACGCACGCGGCTCTGGCCAGCGCAAAACTTGCAGCAGCCTTGAGCGCGTGAAGACGTCGATGAAATCGGTATGACCATCGCCTATTTGAAACGAGCGTCTGAAAGCCATCACCCTTTCCATGGACGCCGCCGCGCGCGCTCTCTGCGAGAGAAGCGGGTCCCGCCATCTCAGCATGTGGTTCTGATGCAACGCCTTTTCCAGGTGCGCGACGGGATTATTACTCTAATCGGGGAATACCGCTGCGAGTGGCGCCGGCGCTTCGGCTCCGAAGGTTTTCGGAGTTGAATGAATTAAATCCGCCGCCTCCGTCCAAATATGCAAGCGGAAGCGACTCTGGCTCAGCCCGATGTCTCGGAACTGGACTTGGTAAAGCAGTGCCAGGACGGAGACAGCGGGGCCTTTGATGAGCTGGTGACCCGCTACCGAACCCGAGTTTCTGGAATGATCTACAACATGGTCCATAACGAGCAGGACGCCTGGGACCTGGCTCAGGACAGTTTCGTGAAAGCGTGGAAATCGATCCCCGATTTCGCGGGAAATCGTCGTTTTACACCTGGCTGTATCGGATCGTGATGAACGTGACGATTGATTGGCTGCGCAAGAAACAGGTGCAAAGCGGGCGGGACCGAATTCGATGACAGATGTGCAATTGCGCGAGATCGATCCGGCCTCGAGAACCGTGCCTCAGAGCGGAACCGCTGCCGCACCAGCGAATGGAACAGGCGCGAAATCCGGTCGCGGATCGACGAAGCGATCGCGCAACTTTCGCCGGAACATCGCGCCGTGATTTTGATGAAGGAAATCGAAGACATGCAATATCACGAGATCGCGGAAGCGCTCGGCTGTTCCATCGGCACCGTGATGTCGCGACTGTTTTATGCGCGCAAGAAACTGCAGAATTTATTGAAGGATGTTTATGAAAACGTTTGAGGAAAAGTGGACGGCTTGGATCGACGACCAGCTAACGGGTCGCGAACTCGAGGAGTTCCTTGCCTCGCTTCCCGATCAGAGCTGCGGCCGACGCTGAAAAACAAAGCGCGAAAAACTTGGTTCCTTCTTGCGCAAACAAGCTGTTGCGCTGAAGCAACGTCGATTTCTTCAGCCATCAATTGCGGGAGCGTTTGGATCAGCGAGCAGCGCCGGCACGATCTGACCGCGACGCGGTCGCAGACTGGTTGGTGGACGATTCGACGCCTGCTTTGGGGTGGCATCACGTCGCTTGCGGTTTTTGCGCTTTGCACGGTGGTAGTTCTTCGTCGAGAAGGACGCCGCCGAGTCAGTCCCAGTATCTGACTGAGATTTTGACCCATCGAGTTGATCCGACGGTGAGCCCGAACGCGACCATCTCGATGTTCCAGAAAAAGAAGATCGCGTGACCGTGCTTTGGTGGATGGCACTGCAATCAGCTGCCAGCCGAATACGCGACAAAATAAAGAATGAGAGCGCGCCTGTCTGCTCGCCAATCGCAATCTTCCTCTGTTGCGATTCGTATCGGCGGCGCTGCGCTTCCGGAGCAAACGGTCTGGAGCGGATTAATTATCGCGAGCAATTCGCCGCCGACCGAACCGACGCCGGCGGAAATGATCGCAGATCGAAGGCACGCTGCGGAAACTTTTTGGTTACTCCGCACTTTCAATTAATCGGCCAAGCGACGAAAAACGCTCAAGACGGGCGAAAGAAGATTGGCTCGCCGCCAGCAAATATTTTTCGTTGCAGGTCGATTCCCGCGGCGAGAAAAGCGGATGCCTATGTTAGCTGAACCTGAAACTTTTCCAAGGAACAAAAGCTGTTGTTGGAAACCAAGGCCGAAACTGAGTAAGGCGAGCCCGCTCGTCATTCGCGGCCCGCAAGTCGGCGACGGCCAGTTGGTCATCGTGCTGGTCGGTGCAATAGAGTAGCACAGGCATCTTGCCTGTTGCTCTGCGCGTGTTTGCAGAATAGCGCTCGCTGGTGCGCGCTAAAAGTTGGAGGTTAGGCTTCCAGCCTCGACTCGGCCGACAAGCTTCCAACTTGTCGTCGCTGTGCTCACATCAACGAGCTGTTTCGCCCACACAGGATGCAATTTTTGCATCGCTACTGTTTAGTGAGTGGATGCGTTTCGCGCTTCTGGTTTACTTTTGGGCTGCTGTGACCGCGCTCCACGCCGAACAACGCTTCGATTTCGCCAGCACTCCGGGCAAATTGCCAAGAGCAAGTCCGCCCGACGGATTACGCGATCTGGATAAAACCTGATATCACGAAGCTCACCTTCGCGGGTCAGCGAAACGGTGAAACTGAATGTCGAACAAGCGACATCTGAGCTTGTCTTGAATGCAGCCGATCTGACGCCTCGGCGACGCGCAACTCGATGGCAAAACAATTCCGAAAACGGCGATCAAATTCGATGCTAAAAACGAGCTGCTGACGATTACGGCGCCGGGAGAATTAACGCCAGGAGAACACACGCTCGCGCTGAAGTTCACCGGCAAGATCAATCAATTCGGGCGCGGACTCTTCTACGGCAAATATCAGGAACAAGGCACGGGCGCGAAGAAGATCTTTCTTGGGACGCAATTCGAGGCGACCGATGCTCGACGACTTTTCCCCTGTTGGGATGAACCGGTTTTTCGTGCGCGTTTCCAGCTAACCACCGTCGTCCCTGAAAATTGGATGGCGCGTTTCTGAACATGCCGGTCGCCAGTGAAAGAAAGTCGCCGGCGGTCGCGAAGTGGAATTTCAACCGACGCCACTCGATGTCGAGTTACTTGGTTGTTCTCTGTGCCGGTGAAGTTCGACGCGATTCGAATCGGAAGTAGATGGCGTAAAGCTGCGGATCACAACGACGAAAGGAAAAGCCGAAAGCGCTCGCTATGCATTGGAAGCTCACCGCTCAGATTTTGCATTACTATAACGAATACTTCGGCATCCCGTATCCATTGCCGAAGCTGGACCAGCTCGCCATTCCCGGCGGGTTTGGCGGCGCGATGGAAAACTGGGGCGGAATTACCTACTACGAGATCGCGCGCTGTTGTTTGATCCGGCGAATTCATCGGCCGCAACCAAACAACGCGTTTATGAAGTGATCGCGCACGAGGTCAGCACACCAATGGTTTGGCGACCTCGTCACCATGGCGTGGTGGGATAATCTTTGGCTCAACGAAGGATTCGCGTCCTGGATGGGGACGAAGTGCACCGCGCGTTTCAATCCGCAGTGGGAAGTCTGGCTGGAGAAAGCGCTTCCGCGCGATCCGGCCCGGCGCACTGGGATTGTCAAAGAACAGCGCCATGGAAGGCGACGCTCGCGCGACCACGCATCCGATCCAGCAGAAGATCGCCAGACGGAAGCCGAGGCCAACAGCGCCTTCGACGATATCACCTACAAGAAAGGTCAGTCGTTTCTGCGCATGCTGGAAAGTTTTCTTGGCGAAGAATCCTTTCGCGACGGAATTCGCCGTTACATCGCAAGCCCACAAATATTCCAACTCGACCACGGCCGATTTGTGGAACGCGTTGAGTGAAGCTTCCGGCAAACCTGTGGCCGATATTGCCGCCGGCTGGACGGAGCAGCCCGGTTTTCCCGTCGTCAATGTAAAGCGGGAAGCGAACAACAAAGTCGCGCTCTCGCAGGAACGCTTCACCATTAACTTCACGGGTAACCCGAATCTTACCTGGAAGATCCCCCTCACCTACTTCGATTGATGGGCAGAGCTACGGCCGCTACGCTTTTGATGTCGGAAAAAGCGGTCGACGCTGGAAGATGTTCCGGCCGATCGGGCGTTGAAGTTGAACGTCGAGGGGCGGGCAATTATCGCGTCGCATATGACGAAGCGTCCTGGAAGCTGCTGCTGGCAACCCTACCGGGCATGAATGTGCCCGACCAGGTGAATCTTTTGAGTGACGCCTGGGCGTTTGCCCAGGAAGGCCGGAAACCGTTGAGCTTTTACACTGACCTGGTCGATCGATTACCGGCGAGCACGGCACTTGCGGTCCGCGAACAAATTATCAACGCCTTCAATTCAATCGATCATCTTCTCGCGGGCACAGCAGAACAGGAACATTCCGCCGCTATGCTCGCGGTGTGCTCCGGCCGACGCTCGATGCGCTCGGCTTGCAACCGAAAGCCGAGGAACCGGTAACTGCCTCGTTGCTGCGGGCCAGCCTCGTCCAGGCAACTCGGCTTGTTCGGCGATGAGGACGTCATCAAAACGTGCCGGCAGAATTTTGACAACTACTTGAAGAATCCGGAGAGCATCCCGCCTGATTTACGGGCGCCGATCTTTGCTATTGCCATGCGATACGGCGACGCCACCATCTGGCAGAAACTGCATGAGCTCGGGTTGAAAACCGCGAGCACCGAGGACAAACAATATTATTATGATGCGCTCGCGTTTGCTACTGATCCGAAGCTCATCCAGAAATCGTTAGCTATCACGTTGACGGACGAACTTCCCACCAGTCGCGCTGACTTTCATGGTCCCGAAAGTCGCACGCGAGAGCGACCGCCCCGATCTGGCCTGGGAATTCGCGAAGAAGAATCTGAAACCATTGGTGGCGAAAGGTAGATGCGCTCAATGCCAACAGCTATCTGCCAAGCTTGTTTAGTTTCTTCTTCGATTCAGCTCGCATCGAGGAATTGAAAGCCTTTGCCAGAAAAACCTCTCGGAAGCGAGCCGGAAACCGGTCGAGATCGCGTCGGATGAAATTCAGTTCCGCGCCGACTTTCCGTAAGCGACTGATTGATCAGATCGCAAAACAGTAGTCATCCCGAGCGTAGTCGAGGGATCCCGCCATGGAGCCTTTAAGGTATCGCAGCGGGATTCCTCGGCTCTCGCTCGGGATGACCTTATCGCGGCGACGGTGGCACATTCTCCGGTGCAGCTCGGCGACGTTGGAATTGGTATTTGCATTCTGGACATGGCGATCATCGCTTTCGCCTGCTGCCAGCCATACCCAGGCACGGCTAAGAAGGAAAAACGCCAGGATGGCCCACCACAATCGATCCTGCCATCAATCCAACAATTCCAAGGATTGCTCCACCAACGAGACCAATCACGCTCGAGATTTGCAGACTCCGAATTTCACCGAATGGAAACCAAAGCAAACCGCGTACGATTTGTCCGCCATCAAGTGGAAAGACCGGCAGGATATTGAAGACGAGAAGCCAGAGTATTGATGCAGCATCAAATCGATGAAAGATAAACCGCGATGTCACTTCCAGGCAGAGAAGCCTGTCACCAGCAGCGATGCGAACGCAGAGCACCGGAAGGAGGATGACGTTTGACCAGCGGACCCGCAGCGATACTCCAAAGATAAGCGCCGGGCCGCCGTGGCGGGTTAACAAAGGCAATGCCTCCCAGCGGCCAGAGGACAATCTGATTTGCTATTCCCCCAACCTGCCGACAAGCAAGCGCGTGTCCGAACTCGTGAATGAGCACAATCGACGAATACCGAGATGTATTCGAGCACGCCCCAGATCGGCGATTCGTAGCGATCGCATGTAATCGGTCATGAAGATCGCCGCCACCAGGAACCAGCTGAAATGCAGGAAAACGTCGATCCCGGCGAAGCGAAAAAGACGAATGGCACCGGTTCGCATCAGGGTTACTCCGTCGAAATCTGAGTGCGATGCAAACCGCTTAAAGCGTTACGGTCGCTTTGCGGAGTTTCCGGCGTGATCAACAAGCGCATCGGAATCATAGCCGACTCGAAAAAGCCGTGACGTTTGAAGAATGCCTGCGATTTGATCTCCGGGACGATCGGTTAACAAGGTGATGCGCAGGAAATTTTTCTGGCGGGCAAAATCGATGGCGTGTTCGAGCAATTGCGAGCCGTAACCATGATCGCGATAACGCTTTGTGGATGACGAGGTCTTCCAGCAAAATGACGAAGCCGCCTTCCGCCGTGCTGATGGTAAAGAGCAAATTGATCATGCCCGACGATGGAATGATCGCGCCGCAGGACGAAGACGCGGCCGCGGTTCGGTTGCTCGAAAATTAGGCGCAAGCCGCGCAATTGCTTTTCCTTGTTCGGCCGGAAATCGCTCTCCTCACTGAAAAGCTCGCCGAGAAGATCGGACAATTCGTCCAGGTCTTCGGCCGTCGCCGGCTCAATCACGACATGACTCACTTGTGGGTTTATCATCGAAAAACGACGCAGTGGCAACTACCGGCTTTGATGCTTGGCCTACCTCATTTCAATCCGCTCCCGGTGGGAGAGGGCGACGCGAGACGCCGGGTGAGGGCCATTCTTGAACGTCGGACACCGTCGGGTAGACCAGCTCGCATGAAACCAGCGTCTGATAAGCGTCATTGACAATGGCTTAGTGATTTCTACCTTTCCCGTCCACTTTACAGTGGCAGAATGAAACGCACTTATCAGCCATCGAAGCGCACGCGTAAACGTCAGCACGGTTTTCGAGCCCGCATGAAAACCAAAGGCGGCCGGGCCACCCTTGCGCGTCGGCGACAACGCGGACGCAAAGCGTCTGTTGCCGAAGGGTGTCGAGAATCATTATGCCCGACACACGCAGGCATGAGGCTGTCCTCGCGTCAAGAATAGTGGAAGGTTAAATCGTTAAAACGAAGACCGCGTTACCGTTCTTAACGGTTTATACCCTTTAACGCAGAGGTGTCGTTCTGCCTCGCCAATGGCGCAATTCGTAAACCGGCGCGTTAATGTCTCGCGGGTTCTTAAGTGCTCTCGCGACCTGAGCTCGCAGTCTTAGATCAACCCTCGCGAATAGCGCTACATCTCTACGTCCGGGTGCCAGGCGCGGGAAGCCCCAATTTTCTGAAATATCGTCCGCTCGAAAGCGTGGCTATGAGCGCTCGATTCCTGATGCGCTCAGTTCGACCGGTCCTTCACTTCTTCAACAAGCTTTTCAAAGCCGCGGATCGCCACGCAGCGGATCCCAAAACGGCATCAGTTTCAATTGGCCATAGCTGAGGTCGCTTGGGCGCCGGACTGCGATAGCGAAGCTGTTCGCAGGCGAGATCCTTTGTCGCCAGCCCAGGCAGCAATCATCGCCAAATACTTGATCATTGCGATGCCCCGGCTCGCATCCTTTTCTATGGGAGAAAGCTCCACCGCGCGACGGCCTTCCCGTAATGCTTCTTCTCTCGCGCCCAAGAGCGGCGTCGATCGAGATCAAGCACGCACAATGCTGGACCAGTAGTTTGGTTGAGCTTGGATAATTTCTCTTGGTCCGCGCGTGCAGCGGTGAAGGCCGCCTGCGCCTTGGCATCGTCCTTCGCTATACGGGCGATAACCCCTTCCATAAATGGACGAGTAAAGACAAGGTCGGTCAGCCGGACCTGAGGCAGGCTGGATTCTCGCCTAAGGCAGTTAAGGCATTTCTCGCGGCGGCGGGTCGCGTTCAGCGCAGCGCACACAGAAGCCAATTGTCAGCGACACTGGCAGCGCAGCAGCGGCGATTCTTGTGTCTCGGATTGAATCGATTACTTCATGCAACGGTCGGGTATCAGCTTCTCTGAATCGAGTTCACAAACGCGTCGCAGCGATTTCGTAACCGGATCGTTCGGTTCGGAAAGCCAATATGCGCTCGAACGTCGATTTCTCTTCAGCGTAGCGCCGAAGACTGCTCGTAAGTTATACGCCAACTGCTGAAGTGTCAGAACGTTGCGTGGATCGAGGCTCGATAGCGCGCTCGAGATCGCGTAATGCACTCTTCCCAGCGCCCCTGCCGCCGCTCGATGTAGCCCTTCAACGAGAATATCCAATCCTCACCAGACGAAGCTTTGGCGAGCAATTTCCAACTCGCGTAAAGCGCCGTCATAATCGAGGTAACCCCAGTAAAGATTGCGGGCGCGCGCGAGATGGGTTTCACCGGCGTCGGGACGGAGGCGAGCACGCCGACTGCAACGGCGGCACTTCAGCTGCGCCAGCGTGCCAGGGTATGGTCCAGAAACCGTAAATGCTGATCTCAGTGAAGGCGAGTTGGCAATAGCCTCGAAAAATGCATGGATCACGCGCGACAGCCTGGTTCAGCAGATCGGCCGCTTGCAGCAAATCGGCTTTCCCATGACTGCCGGCAAACGCCGTCAGAAAAAGATTTTTGGCGTGCGAGTAGAGATCGAACGCTGTGATATCGGTCGTCGCGCGGCGTTCAATGGCGCTCTTCTCGCTTGGCGAGAGCTTCGCCTGGAGCTGGTCGGCGATGGTCTTTGCGATCTCGCTTTGAATAGCGAAAACATCGGCCAGATCGCGATCGTAAGTCTGCGCCCAGAGATGCGCATCGGTGCGCGCATCGATCAACTGCGCGTTTACTCGCACGCGATTGCCAGCACGCTGAACACTTCCTTCCACGACATGCGCGACGCCAAGTTCATTTCCGATTTGGCGCAGGTTACGTTTCGCTCCGGTCTTATACTGCATAACCGAAGTGCGGCTGATGACTTTCAAGTCCGCGATCCTGGCCAGGTCGGTCAGAATTTCATCCTGCACGCCGTCGGTAAAAATGCGTTATCCGGATCGCGGCTTCGGTTTTCAAACGGCAGCACGGCGATGGATTTTGTGGGCACAGTCGCGACCGGCTGCTTTCGCGACTTCGACGAGTTTTTTCGAAGCAGCGGATGTTTATGGCGCGGATAGACATCTGGATCTGGGCGGAGTTGGGAAACAGAGTAAATGGAGCGGATATCCGTAATTACAGGAATCAGTACCGCAAGCGGGGCGAGCGTGGAAAGCGGATCGAGGATCTCAGCCGGTTTGCGCCAGCTTCCATAAGGGCGAGATCTCGGTCGGTTGGATTATCATGGCGATCTGGCGCTCTGATCGAAGAGGAGCGCAGCCATGGCGCACTCCGCGAAGCCAACGCAGCGGCGCTGTCCCCCAAGGCCCATATTAATCCAGCGCTGCTGATCGGTGATGTTTGGACGTTTCTGGTTATCACTGAAGCAATTCGTTGCAGGCTTGCGCTTTCTGGCTTTCCTGGGCAGCGTGGTCACCGCCGACGTCCTGAGCCAACTAACCAAGGCGCAGGACGTTATGTTGATATAACCACTAACGCCGGATCAGGCTTGGCCAGTATTTCTTTTAGCCGGGGAATGATGGGTGCAGGACGCCGTTCCAAGATCGCTTGATAGAGAAAGCGCGTTCCAACACAGTGGCGTCGAATCCGCACTAGGGTGAAGTGGAGCCAAAGAGCGCAGCTGCCCGTGACAGATCGCCCTCGCCTTGCGCGATAGCGGCCTGGGCGTAAGCGTATCCTATCATCCAGGTGTGATAATTGGTATTTACGATCGGCATTTTCGCGGCGCTTCTGGGCCACGACGGAGAAGCATGTGGAAGAGCGCATGCTGGGTGAGGAAGATTAACGATTGCGCGGGTCGAGCCGCTCCGCTTCGTTGAAATAGGCTATCGCTCCGCTCCCACCCGCCTCGCCGCTCGCTCGAGATTAGGCCAGAGACTCAGAAATTCCCGACTGGGCTGTTGGGCAGAAGCCGTCGCGCCTCCCCCAAAGTGGCGAACTAGGAAAACGTGTCAAAGTCGTTTAGACAGGAGTTAGTGGTAATAGCCCTTGGCAAACGGCCTCGCCAGATTGGGCTGAAGAGTGACCGCATTTTTCAGCCGCCTGCCGTGCCTCTTCCACGCAGATCGGCTGTTGGCTGAAGAGTCAGTGTGCGATGGCGACTGTGTTTGCATCGATTGGTAGAGAGCAAGGCGAAACGGGCGGACTTCACGGGTCAGGCGCACCGCTTTGAGATATTTGCGCCAAGAGTGTTGGCAGTTGTTGGCCGTTTTATTGTAAGCCGCGCCGCGGAGGTTGGTTGTCATGCGCCTCAGGATTGCCGGTCGGTTTGGCGAGCGATAACCTGCTCATTTCCCGACCAGGTAAAGCCTCTGCCCGCAACTGATCCGCGACGGCTGCGGCCACCTCACTCTCAACCGGAAAAATGTCGGTCAGTTTGCGGTCAAAGGTATCCAGCCCAAAGATGAATCGTCAGCTGCTTTGCGATTAACTGAACGTTTTTACGCGCCATCGCTGCTCTTTTGCGCACTCCCTTCCAGGATATGGGTATCTGGTTCGTGCGATGTCAGAAGCGGCAATACGTAACCC
>ERZ1370068.188-contig-10168_pt1 | contig 52594 bp, 51 predicted proteins | sample MGYA00561227_ERZ1370068 | MGnify/ENA primary metagenome ERZ1370068 (study PRJEB38410, sample SAMEA6850437) | metagenome | study: Metagenomic assessment of the ecological functions of the soil: analysis of the soil microbiota associated with the... | reverse complement strand
GTTCGCTGATTTCGGTTCCGCATGTTCTATCCATGGGGCTTTGCACTCTACAAACGGGGCGACGCGGCGGTTCAACATCCAGAAAACCGGCCCGAAACCTCCAGCGCGCGGGTCCGTGCACGATGCTGACACGTCATTGCGATCCGGGCTATCGGTGCCAGGTTTAACGCCGGAGCAGCCGTACCGATAAGCGGCGGCAGCGACGCTGGCGCGTCGTCGATCTTCGTCGCTTTAAGCCAGAGCGACCTCTGGCGGCTCGGCGGGCGCTCTACTACATGTGGGCGCATAGCTCAGTCGAAATCACTTTCGATCTCAACTAATCGTGGTGGCAATTACTCGCCAAGGGTTCGTCGCTTCCTGCCCAGGAGGAAGAAGGGGCGCGCCCGCGCAGCAGCGCACAAGCACGCGGCTTTAGTATCGAGCACGGTACCGACTCCGCTGCTATCAGTGGTCGCGAGAGCCGCCGCTGAAAACTCGGGCATACGTCTATCAGCTAACGTCGTCCTGCTCGCGGCGTGCCATCCATGCTTGATCGCGCAGTTCAAACCTCGAGGGCGCAAGCCGATGCGCTGCGGCGCGGGGCTGAGTCGGCTCATATGGACATTTCGTCTGTTGGCGCGTCGCTCCCGCTTCATTCCACTGGGGCTTTTTACTTGGGCGGAGCTCGACAAACCTGCCTCGCAGGGCGACAGCGCTTCGGGACCAGAGGTGCCGTCCTCGTCCTCGCTTGCCGGAGTCGGTCAAACGTCTGATCGTGGAGCAGGCGCCGCTGCGGGCGAGTCCCAGCGATGAACGACGCCGAGAGGCGGCTTCAGGCTCGACCTGGGCCGGCCTCAGGCGCTGGACGCCTAAAATATCCGGACTGCTTGCATTGATTCTCGTGAAGCGAAGGCGGGATCGAAGGCGAACAGCGTCGAAGTGGTAAATTCAGTACTCTTAAGGAGACGGCCCGTCTTCAGCCTGCCCGGCGCGACCGAAATCAAACATTTCAAGGTGCGTTCAAGCCCAACACCGCTGCGTACATTGCGTGTGACGTCAGGACGATCAGCCGAGGCGGGGAAGCGACTCTCCGCTACCAGCCACCCAACGGTGCCCCGTACGGGCATAAGCGCTACGCGTTTCCACGCACCGCCCACCCAAGCGGTCTCGGTGCCGATCGCAGTTGCTGAGCGGCGATCCCGGCGACTTCCCGGCGCAGACCGGGTTCACACATCGCATATCGCCCCCAGCACGAGCCGCCGCCGATCAGTACGTTCAAGGCTCGATCTGGCGGCGGCACTTGCTGCTCCGCCGCGTATCTGGGGCGCGGCTCGCCGGCGGTTTCGTTGGCACGCCACGATCGGCGCGACCAGTATCCCCTGGAAAACCCGTCACGCGCGACGCGCCGGCATCCGGCCTCCCGTATCGCCATGGCGACGCTGCCGGGGTATCAGTCAGGCTCAGTAAATCGGCTGACGGCATTTCAACCCGCCCGCTGGAGCTTCCGGGTCGCTGAGTTCCGCCCGCCTTCCGATCTGGTATCTGCTAAAGGCCCCAGTTGGCGCCCGGCGCATCACCGCGAAGTACAACGCGTCTGGACTACAACCCCACCTGCTTCGACGCAAGCGGCGCCAGAATTCAGCCTGCGCCGGGGCGAACGCCGCAACCCGTCGCGAGCGTCAGGGCGGCGATACCGCGCTGCACCGGGTTCCTCCCCCCGCCCGACCGCCGCCAGCAAGGCGGTGTTGCCGAAAACAGCCGACGGCAAATCTGACCGGGCATCTTCGTCGGTCCGCGAAGGTCTGCCAGCCTGAGCTGACCGCGCCGTCTCGATCTACCGCCGGTTAACTCCAGCTGCCACTCGGACGGGCTCTTCGGAAGAAAAGCGTGCCTGGTGTCGTGGCGACGGCGCCGGTCACGTCATCAGGCGATCAACGACCGCTGGTCTCACTTTGCACGCGCCGCCGTCAGCGCCAGTGACCACAGGAAGAACAAACGGGTGACCACCACCATCCCGGCTGCCTTGCGCCACCGCCGGCTGCCGCAGGCACTGCGCCTCGTCTGGAGACTGAACGACCAGTCTTCGACCATCCGCGATCAATCGTCACCGGGGCGATCAGCTTCCGCCCGATCAGACGGAAACGCGCGCCGACCCTGCGACGCTGCCGCACGAACGCCGCCTGACAACCGTTTCTGAAACTTAAATGGCGACCGTCGCTGGCGGCGTGCCGGCGAATAAATCACCACGACCGCTCCCAGCGATCACGATCAGTCACCGCCACGCCGCTCTGACGCCACCGGTGCTGATCCGGGCAATCGACGTTCAGGTGACGGCAAGCCGCTCAGCCATCCACGTCGGCGGCGCCACCAACGCTTGCCGAGCCGTCGCCTGCTGCGCTTCTGCGCGTCCCCAGCGTCGTCGACGGCCAGTTACCAGCCTCTGGTGCGATCGGATCAGATTAAGCCACCGCATCTGCCGCATTATCATCACTCGCTGCCGCGCATCTATCCGGGCGGCGGCAGCGGATCGATCCGCTGCCGGGCGAGTCCAGCCGAAGCGTGGTTGGTGTGTCAAGGCCTCGCTTCCGCTCTGCGCCAAACCGACCACTACTGGCGTGTTCACAAATTCAGTTCTCGGCATCTGTCGATCGCTGGCGCTGATGGCCATTCTCCTGGCCGACTCCACCTCCGTCCGGCGCAAGGGCGTCAGAGCAAACGTTGCTTCCGAAAGGCCAGGCATCGTCCGAAGATAAGTGATACGCGTGAAACCGGCTGCGACAAGAAACGTTACTCAAGCAGAGCTCGGCAACTCTCCGCCGGAACGACTCAGGGTGAGAATTTTGGAAGAAGTTGCCGCCACTGCACCGCAAAGGTCGCCAGCTCCACCGCGTCTGACCAGCGCCTGCCTGGCGGGGACGTCGTCTTCGTCGACCGCCACCTGGGCGCGACCGGAGCGCGATCGACGTCCTGGTGGCCGCGCTCGGTGGCCGCGACATCGAGCCGCACTACCTCACGCCGGCGCTGCGGCGGCTGTTCGAGCGACGCGGCGGCGAAGCGGCCTAGCCGCGACGCGATGCTGCGCGCGCGCATGCAGCGGTTCGAGCGGCGCGTTGCGCGAGCGCGGGCTCAAGTCGACCGCCCAGCGGACGACATCGCGAAGGTCTTCTTCGCCGACGATCGCGCACTATTCGGTCGGACGACCTCTACACCGCCGTCCGCAAGGTGAACCCGCGCGTCGGGTACGCGACCGTCTACCGGACGCTCAAGCTGCTGAAGGAGTGCGGCCTCGCCGCCGAAGCGCCACTTCGACGACGGGCAGGCGCGCTACGAGCCGACCGAGGAGACGGCGCAGCACCACGACCACATCATCTGCGAGCGCTGCGGCAAGATCGTCGAGTTCAACAGCGAGGAGCTCGAGCGCCAGCAGGAGCGGATCGCCCGCTTCCTGGGCTTCGTCGTGAGCCGCCACCGGATGGAGCTCTACGGCATCTGCTCGGACTGCCGGGAGGGCCGCCAGAACGCGGCCATCACGTGAGCGCAAGCGCCGCCGACGCGGGTTCCGAGCGGGTCTGGAGCCGCCGGCTGGGCGTCGCTTGACATGCGGCGGCGGCCGTCGATTGTAATTGAAATCGACTTTCAATTTCGATGTGGTCGTCGCCGCCTCGCCCGTCGCTGCTCGTCGCTCTGGCGCTGCTCGCGTCGCGGCCGGCGGCCGCGCCGCCGCGACGCCGCGAGCCAGGTGCGACGCGGCGCGCGGCTCCTCGAGCCTGCTCCGCGGGATGCAGGCGAGTACGGCGAGGCCGTTCGACGACGCGGGGCGCGCTCGCCCGTCCGATCGAGCTCGAGGAGGCGGGGCTGCTCCTCGCCGAGGCGCGCGATCTCGCGCCGCGGCTCGGGATCGACGCGGACGTCGCGGCAGATCGAAAGAGCGGTCGCGGACCGCGCGCCGTCGCAGGACGCGCTCGAGGCGACTGGTCGCGCGCTCGCCGCGCGCGTGATCGGCGCTGACCGGCGTCGCGCCGCAGGCGCTGCCGCCGGCGGCACCGTCGGCCGCGCGCGGCGCCACGCTCTTCCACGAGAACTGCGCGACCTGCCACGGCGCCGACGGCGCCGGCGACGGCGACGAGTCGAAGCGGCTCGGGCTCGCGCCGGCGAACTTCACCGACGCCGGCGTTCATGCGCGGCCGAGACGCCCGACGACTTCTTCAACGTCGTCACGCTCGGGCGCCGGCGGAGCGGCATGCCGGCCTGGGGCGACGCGCTCGTCGGTGCAGGAGCGCTGGGACGTCGTCCGCTACGTCTGGACGCTCTCACGGAGCCCGCCCGGCGCGCGTCGCAGCGAGGGCGACGCCGCGCTCGCTCGTCGTGAGTGCTGCCACGGCGACGCGGCCGGCCGCGCGTGGCTCGCCGCGCGCGAGCGACGACGACCTCTCGCGACGGCTGCGCGCTCGAGCGTCGGCCGCGCGGGCCGTCTCGACGCGACCGGCGACGGCGCCGCGCGTCGACGTCGCGGCAGCTCTGCGCGCGACGCGTTCGACGCGCTCGTGGCGATCGCCGCCGCCGTGACGCCGGCGCACGCGCCGAGCGCCCGCGCCCGCGAGGCGCTTCGCCGAGGTGCACATGCTCGCTCGACGCGGTCGCTCGCCGGCGCCGACGCGTGGCGACGCTGACGGCGACGACGGCGCTCGCGACCGACGCGCTACATGCGGTTCGAGCCGTTCGAGAAGCGGCTCGGCGCGATCGAGCCCGGGCTCGTCGCGCCGCGTCGAGGAAGGCTTCGTCCGCCTGCGGCAGGCCGTGCGCGCGCCCGGCGGACGACGGCGACGTGCCGGACGCTCGTCGCGACGCTGCACCGCGACCTCGAGCAGGCGGCGCGTCGCGCTCGAGCCGGGCGCCGGCGCGTGGGTCCGCTTCGTCGCAGTCGGCCGGCATCATCCTGCGCGAGGGCTTCGAGGTCGTGCTCGTCGTCGGCGCGCTCATCGCCTACGTGCGCCGGAGCGGGCAGGCCGGCGATGGTGCGCGCGCTCTACGCGGGCAGCGTCGCTCGGCGTCGTCGCGAGCGTGCGCGACCGGCGATCGTGCTCGTGACGGCGCTCCGGCGTGACGCCGTGGGCTGGCGAGGCGCTCGAAGGCGCCGCGATGCTGCTCGCGGCCGTCGTGCTCTTCTGGGTGAGCTACTGGCTCATCTCGAAGGCCGAGGCCGACCGCTGGCAGCGCTACATCCGCGGCAAGGTGCAGGGCGCGCTCAGCGCCGGCAGCGGCACGCGCTCGCGATCGCGGCGTTCCTCGCGGTCTATCGCGAGGGCTTCGAGACGATCCTCTTCTACCAGGCGCTCTTCGCGGGCGCGCCGGCCGGCGACGTCATGGTGCCGGCCGGCCTCGTCGCGGGGCTCGTCCTGCTCGCGATCGTCTACTGGGGTCTCGAGCGCGTCGGGCTCCGCGTCCCGATGGGCGCGTTCTTCGTCGGCACGGGCGCGTTCCTCTACGCGATGGCGATCGTCTTCGCCGGCCGCGGGGTCGCCGAGCTGCAGGAGGCGGCGCTCGCTGCCGCCTGACGCCGGTCGCGTGGGCGCCGCGCATCGAGGCGCTCGGCATCTTCCCGACGCGTCGAGTCGCTGGCGCGCGCAGGGCGTGTTCGTGCGCGCTCCTCGCTCTACGCGATCGTGGTCACGATCGTCGCGCCGCCGGGCCGTCGGCGGCGACGTCGACGCGACGCGCCGCGCCACGCGCAGCCGGATCGCCCGCGGCTGATGCGCGCGCTCGTGGCGTGCGTGCTGCTCCTCGTCGCGGCGGTGCGCGCGCGGGGTCAGGAAGGCGTCTTCCTCACGCGAGGCGGACGCGCCGAAGGCCGTCTTCCGCGAGGCCGACGCCGTCGTCGCGCCACGAGGTCGCCGTCACGCCGGAACGCCGGGCGCAGGTCACGCGCCGCGCTCGGCGGCACGCTGCCGCTCTGTGGGAGGAGCGGTGGATCGTCTTCCGCGCGTCGCGCGCGCGGCGACGCCGCTCCGGCCGCGCGATCGTCGTCGAGGAGATCGGCAAGCATCGACCGATCACGTTCGTCGTCGGGCTGCGGCCGGACCGCTCGGTCGAGGACGTCGCGGTCATGGCCTACCGCGAGGCCTACGGCGGCGAGATCGGCACGCAGCCGCTTCCTCGAAGCAGTATCGCGGGCAAGACGCCGCGGCGACGACCTCGCGTCGCCTACGGCGGCGTCACGAACATCGCCGGCGCGACGCTGTCGGTCGAGGCCGCGGGCCGCGCCGTCCACAAGGCGCAGGCGATCGCGGCCGCTGCTCGACGCCGGAGCGCGACGCCGTGAGGACTGCGTCCTGCTCGGCGCTCGTCGTCGCGCTGCTCGCGTCGGCCGCCGCGACGACGCAGGTCCACTACGTGATGGGCACGTTATCTCCGCGTCGTCGTCGGACGGCGACGTGCCGGCGTCGCGTTCGACGGCTGCTTCGCGCGTGCGCGCGCGCTCGATCAGCACGTTCTCGCGCTTCGACCCGCGAGCGAGCTCGTGCGGCTGAACGCCGCCGGCGGCGGGACCGGCAGCGCCGAGCTTCCGCGACGCGCTCGCGCCGAGGCGCTCGCGCTCGCGCGCGCGACCGGCGGCGCGTTCGACGCTGAGCGTCGGCGCGCTGACGCGCGCTCTGGCGCGCGCCCGCGCGACCGCGGCCGCGAGGCGGTCGCGCGCCGCGCGGCGGACCGTCGGCGCGCGTCGAGCGTCGACGGGCGATCGCGTCGTGCTCGGCCCGGGCACCGCGCTCGACTTCGACGGCTTCGCGAAGGGCGTCGCGGTCGACGCCTGCGTCGTCGCGCTCCGCCGCGGCCGGCGTCACGCGCGCGCTCGTGAGCTTCCGGCGAGAGCTCGCTCTACGGCCTCGGCGCGCCGCGCGGCGCGACGCGTGGACGCTCGACGTGCGCGGGCCCGATCCCGAGCGTCGTCGTCGGCGCGGCTCGCGCTGCGTGATCGCGGCGGCGGCGGTGTCGGCGCGTCTTCGGCGGCGCGGGACGGCGCGGCCAGCGCGGCCGATCGTCGATCCGCGGTCGGGCGCGCCGCTTCGCGGACGACGCCGTGAGCGTCGTCGTCGCGCCGACGCGCGAGCGGACGCCGAGGCGTGGGCGAAGGCCGTGCTCGTCGAGGGCCCGGCCGGCGTCGCACGCGCCGAGCGCCGGCGGCGTCAGGCCGCACGGCATCGACGCGGACGCGGCGTCGCGATGGGCGCGGCGATGCGCGCGCGCGGTCGCTCTCGCGTCGTTCGCGCAGCCGCGCGCGCTCGCCGGCGAGTCGCGCTCCGATGAAGGCGTTCAGCAACCCGGCCTACATGCTCGCGAACGCGCGCCTCGAGGTGCGTCTCGCCTACACGGGCTTCCTCGATCGCTCGTCGCTGATCGGGCATGGCGACGATCGGCGTCTTCCAGCTGGGCCACATCGGACCGCTGGCCGCCGGACATCGCGACCTACTTCCGCGGCGGCGAGCGCGACGGCGACGTCATGGTCTTCCCGAAGGCGTTCCGCGAGCTGGTCGAGCTACGCACGCGCACGCGTTCGTGATGGGCGTGGTCGTACCTGATCCTCGCGCACCTCATCATCGCGCACGACGGCGCCGCCGCGCGTGAAGATGTGGTCGGTGATCGCTCGGCGTTCGGCGGGCTCGTCGCCGACGTCATCGGCGTGTGGCTCATCCGCTACGTGTCCGCCGCGCTTCGCGCTACACGCAGCTCGCTCGCATGGATCGGCGCAATGGGGCGGCTCGCCGCGTGCTCGTCTACTACCCGCTGCGCGACATGTGGTTCTTCGACGACGATCCGACGACGACGACGACGACTGCGATTCCAGAGGGGCGAGAGACATGCGACGACTGGGTACGATGCTGACGGCCGCGTGCTGCTCGCGGCTGATCGATGCTCGCGAGCACGGCGCCGGCCGAGACGCTCGAGCAGCGCCTCGAGCGGATGGAGCGCGAGATTCGCGAGCTTGCGGTCGGAGCTCCGCCGCCGCGACGCACGCCGACGCGAACGACGGCGAGGCAAGCCGCGCGGACGCCGCGAAGCGCGCGCGCGCGACGACCGAACCCGCGTCGTCGCCGAGACGCCGGCGCCCGTCCGCGCCGCCGACCGTCGGTCGCCGACCGCCGACGTCGACGCCGCCGAGCGCCAGGAGACCGGCGCTGCGCAGCGCCATCCTCGGACCGCGTCCAGCTCGGCGGCTACGGCTCGCTGCGCTACGAGGGCTCGTCGCTCGAGGAGCAGAAGAACACGTTCACGTACCGGCGCTTCGTGCTGACGGCCGACGCGAACATCGCGCCGCGCCTCGAGCGCTACATGGAGCTCGAGTTCGAGCGCTTCCGCAAGCTCGAGCTCGAGAAGAGACGGCGCAGAACGGCCGAAGGCGGGCTCACCGTCGAGCAGACGGTCGAGGGCACGAGCGACTCCGGAGATCTCGCTTCGAGCAGGCGTGGCTCCAGTACGACGTCAACGACTGGCTCAAGCTCCGGGCGGGCGACGTGCTCGTGCCGCTCGGCCGCTTCAACCTGAACCACGACGACAACCGGTGGGACATCCCGCGCCGGTCGCTCGTCGACCGCGGCGTGTCCGTGCTGCCGGCGCCGGCGGCGTGGGACGAGCTCGGCGTCGGCTTCCTCGGCGACATGCCCGTCGGCGAGCAGGGCCAGTTCATCGTACCAGGCGCTACGTCGTGAACGGCCTCTCGCTCGACACCGAGTTCGAGCAGATCGTCTAGACCCGCAGCGGCGACACGACGAAGCACGCGATCGAGGCCGAGGTGAGTCCCGTCGACCGGCACGTTCGGCAGCGACGTGAAGGACGCGAAGGCGGTCACCGGCCGCATCGCGCTGAGCCCGGCGCTCGGACACGAGATCGCGCGCGTCGGGATACTTCGGCCAGTACACGCCGGACTTCCTCGGCAACGAGGACCTCTGGTCGCGTCGCGGCCGACGGCCGCACCGGCTGGGGCCCGTTCGAGCTCGAAGGCGAGTACGTCTACACGCGCTTCGAGGGCATCCAGAACGTCGCGCAGCCGCTCGCCCGGAGTCGCGCTCGACCACGAGTCCGAGTGCGAGGCCGGCGACGTCGAGACCGAGGTCGAGTTCGAGCTCGCCGAACCTCGCGCGCGCGAAGCAGGGCTACTGGCTCGAAGGTGCGCTATCGCTTCTGGCCGACGTTCCTGAACGACACGTTCCTCGGCAGGCGGTTCGACAACCCACAGCTCGTCGCCGTGCTGCGCGGCGAGCAGGTGTGGCTCGACGGCCTCGTCCAGGAGGTCGACGTTCAGCGGCGGCCGCTCTGACGACTTCGAGGACGACAACCGCTACGTCGCCCGCTTCACGGCCGGCCTCGCCTATCGGCCGGTGCCGCTCGTCGCCTTCCAGCTCGCCTACGAGTACACGATGACGAACTCCGGGCAGAGCCTCGCCGGCGTCACCGAACTTCCTGCCGCCGGGCCGCACGAGGACCACGCCCACACGATCCTCGTCGGCGCGGTGTTCGGCTTCTGAAGTAGTCCGATGCGCCGTTGGTGGCTGATCGTCCGCCGTCGCGGTCGTCGGGCTCGCCAGCCCGGGCGATCGCGCAAGAGGAGAGGAGGAGGAAGCGGATCCGGCCCAGGTCGGCGATCGGCGAGCGCCTCTTCCTCGAGACCCGCTTCGCGCAGTTCTGCCGCCGCCAGGGGGCGACGTGAACGCGCCGTTCGCCCATCGGCGATCCCGTGACGTGCGACAGCTGAAGACCATGACCGGCGCATCCCGAGCCCGTTCGCGCGGCCAGTCGATGAACTGCCGCTCGTGCCACCTCGTCGACGACGTGAAGGACGTGCCGGGCGGCGGCAATCGCTCGTACGCCGACTTCGCGCGGCAGAGCCCGATCCCGCTCCGCGAGGACGGACGCGCACGACGACGCCGCGAAACACGCCCGTCGCTCGTGAACGCGTCGCTCGCGCGTGGCCGGCCGTTCTTCCTGCACTTCGACGGCGAGTTCCCGAGCGCGGCCGCGCTCGTCGCGGGCACGCTCACCGGCCGCAACTACGGCTGCCTCGCGTCCGAGGTCGACGTCGCGGTGAAGCAGATCGCGCGCGTCATCCGCGAGGACGACGGCACGGGCGCGCTCGCGCAGGGCTTCGACGCCGGTCCGTACCGCCGGGTCCTCCTCGGCACCGATCCCTACGCTGTCCCGCCGACTTCCGGCTGCCGCGCAGCTTCCGCATCGACGCGTCGACGACGGCGACCGGACGATCAGATCGTCGACGCGGTCTCGAAGCTCGATCGCCGCATACGTGCGCGTCGCTCGAGTTCCTGCCGACGACGACGCACGTTCGTGGGCTCGCCCTTCGACACGTTCGTCGCGCAGAACCACTGGCCGACGAAGCAGGCCGAGCACGGAAAGCCGCGCGTTCTACCGCGAGCGCCTGCGGACGTTCCTCAACCTGAACCCGCGACCCCGACTTCGTGACCGACGACCAGGGGCCGTTCGCGCTCCACAAACAGAAGTTCCGAGTTCGGCGCGCTCGAGCTCGAAGGCTTCCATCTTCATGGACCGCCAGCGCGGCAACTGCGCCGCCTGTCACATCCCGCCCGCGTTCACCGACTTCGGTTTCCACAACACCGGCGTCACGCAGACCGACTACGACGACGCGCGCACGGCGACGGCGCGTTCGCCGCGCTGTCGATCCCGGACCTGGCGACGCGCAACGCCGACCCCGAGGCCTATCCTGCCCCCGTCGGCGGCGCATCCGTTCGCGCCGGAGCCGTTCCGCGCGCTCGTCGACCCGGCGAAGCCCGGCTTCGCCGACCTCGGGCGTGTGGAACGTGCTCCAGAACGCGGACCTCGCGCGACCCGAATCGCGCGAAGCCGGATGGACCGCCCTCGTGCGCCTGCGGCGCCCGGTCCGACGGCCTGCCGCCGGAGTCCGCGGACCGACCGCCTCGCGGCGTCCGTCGCGCTCTTCAAGACGCCGGGCCTCACGCGACCTCGGGCACTCGAACCCGTACTTCCACACGGGCAAGGTCGACACGCTGGAGGACGTCGTGCGGACGTACATCCGGACCTCGCGGCTCGAGCAGAGCGGCGCGCTCCGGAACGGCGCGGTCCAGCTCCGCGACATGCACATCGACGAGAGCGACGTGGCGCCGCTCGCCGCGTTCCCTACGGTCGCTGAACGAGGACTACGAGTAGGGGCAGCGCGACGCGCCGCCATCGGAGGCACGCGGGCGCCGACGCACGGCCGCCGCGGCCGCACCGCGCGGGGCAGACGGGGGTTGCCGAAGGCAACCCCTATCCAGTCCGCCTCGAGGCGGCGGCGAGCGCTGCTTCGAGGTCGTCGGCCACCTTCTCGTCGTTCGCCATGAGCGCGCCGGCGTCGACGTCGGCGAAGCCGAGGATGCCCATGTCGGCGTACGCGCTTCCGGATGCGCGGGCCCCAGAGGCCGATCTCCTTGATCGTCGGCACGATGCGCGTGAAGAGCGCCGAGCGGTAGCTGCTGCATGAAGCTCCGACTCGAGCATGTAGCGCGGCGCACTCGTCGACCGGGAGGCCGAGCGTCTCCCACACCTCCTCGGCCTGGAAGCGGTCGCGCATGCAGGTAGCAGGCCTCGACGGCGAACTCCTCGCGCTCGTCGCGCTCCTTGTCGCGTGAGCTGCGGGTAGTAGTCGCGCAGCGCGAAGCGGCCGAACGCGACGTGCCGCGCCTCGTCCTGCATGACGTACGCGTTCACCGACGGCGGCGAGCGGGTTCTGTCGACTGGTCGCGGATCGTGCGCGAACGCGGCGAGCGCGAGCCCTTCGATCAGCACCTGCATGCCGAGGTACGTCATGTCCCAGCGCGAGTCCGACAGGACGTCGTCGAGCAGGCGCTTCGAGCGTCGGCGTGATCGGGTAGGCGAGCTCGAACTTGTCGTGCAGCAGCCGCGCGTACGCCTCGACGTGGCGCGCCTCGTCGATCACCTGCGTCGCGGCGTAGAACTTCGCGTCCATCGCTCGGCACCTGCTGGACGATCTTCGCGGTGCAGACGAGCGCGCCCTGCTCGCCGTGGAGGAACTGCGAGAGCTGCCAGGCTCTGGAAGTGGCGGCGGACGGTTCGCCTTCTCGGCGCGGTCAGGCGCTCGCCAGCACCGTCGGAGCCGAAGATCGGGATCGATCTCGTCGGGCAGCTGCTCGGGGTTCTCGGGATCGAGGTCCTGCGACCAGTCGATGCGCGTCGTCGGCGTCCCACTGCCGCTGCTTGCCCTTCTGCGTAGAGCTTCAGCAGCGCGTCGCGGCCGTCGGCGTACTCCCAGCGAAAGCGTCGTCGCGAAACTCCTGCGCGACGTCCCAGTCGCTCCGCCGTCGGCGGGCGCGGCGTAGCGATCCATGGTGGCCATGGGTCATCCCGGAGCGCGGTTGCGCTGAACCCTGCTCCGAGTTGTCTGCCGCTTCGCAGGCGGCCGTCAATCCCCGGAGGCCGACGCCGGCCGTACGAAGCCTACTTCCGGAGCTGCTCGGCCAGGTACGGCTTCTCGCCCGAGCTGCTTGATGAGGCCGAGCTGGGTCTCGAGCCAGTCGAGGTGCTCTTCCTCGCTCTTCGAGGATGTCCTCGAGCAGGTCGCGCGAGGTGTTGTCGCCCTCGGCGACGCAGAGCGCGATCGCCGCGTTCAACCGCGCGACGCGCCTCGACCTCGAGGTCGAGGTCGAGGTCGAGCTGCTCCGGGCATCGTCTTGCCCGACCCGGACGCGGCCGAGCTTCTGCAGGTTCGGGACGCCCTCGAGGAAGAGGATGCGCTCGACGAGCTTGTCGGCGTGCTTCATCTCGTCGATCGACTCCTTGTAGATCGACCTCGGCGATGCCGGTGGAAGCCCCAGTTCTTGCACATCTTCGCGTGCAGGAAGTACTGGTTGATCCCGACGAGCTCGCCGGAAAGCACGTCGTTCAGGACCTCGACGACCTTCTTGCTGCCCTTCATGCGGCCGCCGGTTACCACAGCGGTGCGGGCTGGGGCCAGATTCGCGTCGCGGGTCGCGTCAGGCGACTTGCTGCTGGCGGCAGGCCTCGAGGTGGGTCTGGATCTCGGCGCGGCAGGAGCCGCAGTCGGTGCCGGCGCCGTCACAGCGGCGCGCGATCTTCTCGAGCGAGAAGGCGCCGCGACGAATCGCGTCCACGATCTCGTCTTCGGTCACACCGCGGCAGATGCAGAGGATCATCACTCCGGTCCGTCCTCGACGCTGACCGTAGCGATTTTGAAAATCGTTTTCAAGCGCTTTCGACGCGGGGAACAGCGGCTGCCGGGGGCTGGTGCGGTGGCCGGCCGCGAAGGCCGGCTCCCCAGGGCAGGTCGAGCTCGGCGAGGTCCGCTTCGGGAAAGCCGAGCTAGTCGCCGCGAGCTTGCGCGGCGTCGTCGGGCAGGAACGGCTCGACGAGCTGGGCCGTCACGCGCAGCGCCTCGCACGAGCTCGTGCAGGATGGCGCCCACGCGCGGCCGGCTGCGCGGGGTCCTTCGCGAGCGCTGAAGGGCGCCGTCTCGGTCACGTACTTGTTCGCGTGGTCGAGCGCCCGCCAGAGCGCCTCGAGCGCCGCGGTGGAAGGCGAAGTCGCGCGACGTGCGCGTCGAGCTCGCGGCGCGCGTCCGCGAACGCTTCGCGCAGCGCCAGGTCGGCCGGCTCGGGCGCCAGCGGCTGGACGCGCGCCCGCGAAGTAGCGCTGCTGCATCGCGAGCACCCGGCTCGCGAGGTTGCCGAGGCCGTTCGCGAGGTCGGCGTTCAGGCGCGTGACGAGCGCCGTCCTCGCTGAAGTCGGCGTCGCCGGCCGAACGACTATGTCGCGCAGCAGGTAGTAGCGGAACGCGTCCATGCCGTAGCGCGCCTGCACGTCGAGCGGGCCGGACGACGTTGCCGAGGCTCTTCGACATCTTGCCGCCGTCCATCTGTCCAGTAGCCGTGCACGTGGAGCCGCCGGTAGAGCGGCAGCCCGCCGCCATGAGCATCGTCGGCCAGTAGATCGGCGTGCGGCTTCAGGATGTCCTTCGCGATCAGGTGGTGCGGCGTGCGGCCAGAGCTCCGGCGCCGGCCGGCGCTCGCGCACGCGCGCTCACGTAGTAGAGGAGCGCGTCGAACCAGACGTACGTGACGTAGCGGTCGTCGAACGGCAGCTCGATGCCCCACGTGAGCCGCGACTTCGGCCGCGAGATGCAGAGGTCGCCGATCGGCTCGCGCAGCAGCGCCAGCACCTCGTCGCCGGTAGCCGTCGGGCGCGATGAGCTCGGGCTGCTCGCCGAGCAGCTCAGCGAGCCGCTCCTGGTACTTCTCCATGCGGAAGAAGTAGTTCTCCTCGGCGATCTCGGTCGGCGGCGTCGCGATGGTCGGGGCAGACGGCCGTCGACGAGCTCGCGCTCCTGGTAGAAGCGCTCGCAGCCGTAGCAGTAGAGGCCGGTGTAGCTGTCGAAGTAGATGTCGCCGCGCGCGTGGATCTCGGCCAGGATCTGCTGCACGAACGCGACGTGGTCGGCGTCGGTCGTGCGGACGAAGTGGTCGTACGCCGAGCCCGACCGCTCGCCACGTCGTCCGGCCACGAGCCGCTCATGCGGTCGACCCAGTCTTCGGCGTCGACGCCGTGCTGCGGCCGCGGCCTGCGCGATCTTGTCGCCGTGCTCGTCGGTGCCGGTGACGACGAACACGTCGCGCCCGCGCGCGCGCCAGAAGCGCGCGAGCGTGTCGGCGACGACGAGCGTGTACGTGTGGCCGAGGTGCGGCTCGGCGTTCGCGTAGAAGATCGGCGTCGTGAGGTAGAGCGGACGTCGCGTCGTCAGGCATCGGGCGCGCTGCACGACGAGGTCTTCGAGCGTCGCCTCGACGCGCGCCGCCGTCGCCGTCGAGCAGCGAGCGTGACCGTCTGCTTGCAGGATGCTCTGCGCGACGACCTTGCCGTTGCCCTTCGACGCTCTCGACCATGCGCGCCGATCGCCGGGCAGCGTCGCGCTTGAGCTCGACGTAGCGTCTGGTACTCGTAGCGCATGCAGCACTTGAGGCGGCCGCACTGCCCGGCGAGCTTCGACGGGTTGAGCGACAGGCCCTGCGCCTTCACCATCTTGACCGACACGGCCTGGAACTCGCTGCAGCCACGACGAGCAGCAGAGCTCGCGGCCGCACACGCCGACGCCGCCGGCGACGCTTGCGCCTCGTCGCGCGCGCCGATCTGCTTCACCTCGATGCGCGTGCCGAGCGCCTGGCCGAGGTCGCGGCCGAGGTCGCGCAGCTCGAGCTTGTCGTCGGCGGCGATGAAGACGGTCGTCGCGCGAGCCGTCGAAGCGCGGTCTCGACCTTCGACGAGCTTCGCCGGGCAGGCGGCTCGCGCGGACGGTGCGAGCGCGGTCGCGCGGCAGCTCGCGCTCCTGCTGCAGGTTCTGGTCCTCGCGCGCGAGCTCGCGCGCGTCGGCCTTCTTGACGACGCGCCGGAGGTGGCGGGTCGTCGGGCGGCGCGCGGCGGCATCGACGACGGTGCCGAGCGTCGGGCCGCGCTCGGTCTCGACCAGCACGCGGTCGTCGCGATGGAGGATCAGCGGGCCCGGGTCGAAGTCGTAGACGTGGCCCGCGGGGCGGAGGCGGACGCCGACGACCAGCGGATGCGTGGGGGTGGGGTTCGTCGATGGCATGGTGTGTCGGCGCGTGCGGCGCCGCGCTCGACGCGCCGGAGCGCGAGCAGCATCGTCTCGAGCGCGAGCACGCGGTTGGCGTTTCGCTTCGATCGCGCGGATCGTATCACAGACCGTTTCGAGTGCACCCAGGACGTCGGCGGCGCCGTGACGCGGCCGCGCGGCGCGGCAGCGGCGCCGCAGGCGTCGACGTTCCGGACGCGGCGTCCGGCCCGTCGGCGCGCGAGGCGCCGAGCACGTCGCGGTACCACGACACCGCGGCGCGTCGAGCGCCGGCGTCGACGTCGTCGCGCGCCGAGCGCCTGGGCGACGGCCGAGAGCTCGCGCCGCGGTCGCGCCGCCGAGGCCGGCCGAGCGTGGTCGAGCATGCGTCCGCGCGCGCCGCGCTGCGGATCGTCGGCGAGCGCGACGCGCGCGTCCGGGCGACCCGTCGGCGCGCGGCACGACGGCCGCGCGGACGTCGGCCGCGACGCCGCGATCGGCGAGCAGCCGGTCGACGAGCGCCGGCGGGCAGCGGGTCGAGCGCGCACGCGCTGGCAGCGCGAGCGGACCGTCGGCAGCAGGAGCGACGCGTCGGTCGCGCGAGCAGCGAGCAGCACGGCCGCGCCGGGCGGCTCCTCGAGCGTCTTCAGGAGCGCGTTCTGCCCGTGCTCGTTCAGGCACTCGGCGCGTCGTCGACGATCGGCGACCTTCCGCGCCGCCATCAGCGGCCGCAGCGTCGAGCCAGCGCGTCACCTCGCGCGCCTGCTCGGTGCGGATGTCGCGCCGGTCCTCCTCGCGCGCGACGACGTCGCACGTCCGGATGCGTGCCGGCGGCGACGCCGCGTGCACTGCGCGCACGCGCCGCACGCATCGCCGTCGCGCGGCGCGTCGCAGACGAGGCTCGCGGTGAGCGCGCGCGGCGAGCGTCGCGCTTGCCGACGCCGACCGGTCCGCAGACAGGATAGGCGTCGCGCCGGACTGGCTCGCGACGGCGGCCGCGCGAGCTGGCGGACCGCGCGCTCGTGCCCGACGACGTCGGCGAGCCTCATGCGCGCCGCCTCCAGCCGCGCGCAGCGTCGACGGCGGCGATGCGCTCGCTCGACGACCGCGGCGTCGGCCGTCGAGTCGATCGACGACGACGCGCGTCGGCGCTCGGCGCGGCGAGCGCGAGGAACCCGTCGCGGATCCGCTCGTGGAACGCGATCGCCTCGCGCTCGAAGCGATCGCCGTCTGCGCGGCGCGCGCCTGCGCGCGCGCGAGCCCGACGTCGACCGGGACAGTCGAGCAGGAACGTCAGCGACGGGCGCGAGCGCCGTCGCGCGCGTCGCGCGTCGAGCGCGCGGACGACGGCGAGGTCGAGCCCGCGGCCGTAGCCCTGATACGCGATCGTCGAGTCGGAGAAGCGGTCGCAGACGACGATCCGGCCGCGCGGCGAGGGCGGGGCGGATCACCTCGGCTCACGTGCTGGGCGCGGTCGGCGCAGTACGAGGAACAGCTCGGCCGAGCGGCGTCAGCGGCGTCGCCTCGGCGCCGAGCAGCAGCGCGCGGATCGCGTGCGCCGGCGGCGTGCCGCCCGGCTCGCGCGTCTCCGACGACGACGCGCCCGCGCGCGCGCAGGCGCGGCCGCGAGCGTCGGCGCGTGCGACGACTTGCCGGAGCCCTCGATGCCCTCGAACGTGACGAAGAGCGACACGGGCCGGGTCGTAGCCCGCGCGCGCGCGCCGCTGCAAGCCGTGCGACTACTCGGGAAATTCGCGCCCGAGGACGAGGCCCGATGCCGCGCAGCAGCCGCCGCGCCGTGATCGGCTTCGTGAGGTAGTAGTCCGCGCCGAACTTGTAGCCGGCGAGGATCGTCGTCGCCGCGTCTTCGCGGTGACGATGATCGACCGGCGTACGCGCGAGGCTGCGGGTTCGCGCGGATGCGGTCGAGCACCTCCATGCCGTCGGCGTTCGGCGCCGGCAGACGTCGAGCAGCACGACGTCCGGCGCGTCGCGCTCGAGCGTCTCGAGCGCCGCGCTCGCCGTCGCCCGCGACGTCGACGGCGAACCCGCGCAGCGGCGAGCGTGCCGGACATGACGCGCACGTCGTCCGCGTTGCCGTCGACGATGAGGACGCGCGGCGCCATCGCTCAGCGGTCCACCAGCCCGGCGATCGCGGCGCGGCGCGGCAGCCGGAAGAGCGCCTCGGCGGCGTCGAGCGCGGCGCGGTCGTGCTGCACGACGAGCTGCGCCGCGCGACGTCGAAGCGCGGCGCGCGCCGAGCCACATGCGCGCCGGCGATCCGAAGCGTCGCCCCGCTCGCGACGCGACCCCGCCGCTGGCCGCCACGACGCCACTAAACGCAAAGTCGGCGTCGGATGTCCAGGCGACCGTCGACGACGAGGACGCCCGCTGCCGTACGCCGGCGGCCCGGCGACCGATCGACGACGGTCGCCGGCGACCGCCTGGAGCGTCGGCGGCGGCGGCGTCGGCGGCCGGTGCGAACGACCGGCGAGGCGCCGGCGACCGCGAGCCGACTCCAGAGCGCCGCGCGCGAGCGGCGGCGCGCGGCGCGATACTCGGCCGGCCGCGCGTGCCGCCGGCGACGGTCACGCCCGGCGTTCGCGCGCGATCCAGCGCGTCGGTCGATCGCGTCGGATCGTCCGGGCGTCGCGAACGCCGGCAGCGGCGGCCAGGTCGGGCCGCGCCGGATCGACGCCGTCGACGTCGAGGCGGCCGCCGACGATACCGAGCGCCGGCGTGGCTCGCGCCCAGACGACGCGCCGGCGACGGCGACGCCGCGGCGTCCGACGAGCGCGCGCACGCGCCGTCCGCCGCCGGGCACGGTCGTCGCGACGTCGAGGAACGGCCGCAGCGGCGCCGAGCGGTCCGGGCGAGCAGCGTCGCGACGCATCCCGCTCGGCGCGCGCGACGACGCCGTCGTCCGCGGTGCCGCTGGTCCCGTCGGGCCCGGCGAGCGCCTCGGCGTGGTCCCATCCGGCCGGGCAGCAGTGCGCCGACGCGCGCGACGCATGCATCGGCGCTGCGAGCCTGTCGACCGTCGCGACGGCCGATCCGCGCGAGCGAGCAGCTCGGTCCGCGCGACGCTCGGCCAACGCCGCCGCGAGGAGGCTGCCGCGACGAGCAGCACGACGAGCGCCGTCGCGAGCGTCGACGCGCGCCGCGCTCGCGCGCCGGTCACGGCAGGCTCCGGAGCCGCGACGGTCGCGCGGCGGGCCGCCGCGACCGCCGATCGACCGCCCGCCGAGCGCGGCCGGAGCGCGACGCCGAGCGTCGCCAGGCGCACGCGCGCGCCGGGCGCCGGCGTCGAGCCCGGCCGGCCGGCACGGCATGAGCGCCGCGCCGGCCGCGTCGGCGTACGCGAGCGCGCAGGCGACGACGCCGTTCGCGAGCGGCAGCGACTGGCTCCCGACGATGCGCGACAGCCGGCCGCCGGGGACGTCGCAGGCGATCGCCGGTCGACTTCCTCCGGACGCCGGCGTCGATCGAGCCCGTCGCCGTCGAGGTCGGCCTGGAGCGCGAGCCGCACGCGCGCTGCGCTTCGACGACGCGGCTCGACGCCGTCGGCGCGCGGATCGAAGCCCGGCGCGCCGCACGTCGAAGCGTGAACGCCTCGAGCGCCGAGGCTGCACGACGTCGTCGGCCTCGGCGCGCAGGCGCGAGGCGCGACGCGCACGGAGTCGCGGTCGCCGATCGCCGAGACCGCGGCGATCGTGATGCGCGAGGCCGAGCCCGAGCGCGACGAGCAGCTCGACGAGCGAGAAGCCGCCGCGCCGCGCGCGTCACGGCAGCGACCTCCGTGCCGAGGACGATCGCATGCCCGGCCATCCGATGTCGACGGCGAGCGCGTCGGGGCGGCTCCGCGTCCGGCGTCGCCGTCCAGCGTCCGGACGAAGTCGGCGCCGTCGAGCGGCGCCGCCGTCGGCGCCGTCGGCGCGCGCGGCTCCGGCGCGCGAGCGTCTCGAGCGCGCGCGACGCGCAGCGTCACGCCGGTCGCGATCGCGCCGGCGGCGGCCGAGCGCGTGCCCGCTCGTCGCGGCGACGGCCGCGACGCGCCGGCGGCGAGCGCCGACGAGCACGAGCGCGACGAGCGCCTCGACGAGCGTGCTGCCCGCGTCGTCGCGTCAGCCGAGCCGCACCCGGCCGCGCTGGTTGACGACGATCGCGCGCGCTCGACGCGCCGCTGCCGAGCACGACCGTGCCTGTTCGTCCGCCGTCCCGGTCGCGCCGAAGCGACGATGCGCGCTGCGCCGGGCAGCGCCGTGAAGCGCACCGGCAGCGGGCAGCGGCTCCGTGCGCCGGATCGTCCCGTCGGCGCGTCGCGACGCTCCAGCGCGCTCGCCGTCGCGTCGAAGCGGACCTCGAGCGGCTCGGCCCTCCGCCATCGCCCGTGCGCGCGTCTCGCGCATCGTCTGCGCGAGCGTGCGCGCGCTCGTCGCCACGCGGAGCGCCGTCGCCAGCGACGCGCAGTCACCGACGCGCCCGTGCGCGCCAGCGACCGCCACGATCGCCACGCAGGCGAGCGATCTCGATCAGCGTGAATCCCCGCCGTCTCATCGCATGCCTCCTCCGAAGGCACGGGACCGGGCGGGTCGCCGCGTGCGCGGCCGGTGATGTCGCGCGGCGCGAGCCGACGCAATGCCATGGGTACGCGAACGTGAGCGGCAGCGTCAGGCTCGGGCACGTAGAGCGCGACGACGGCGCCGAGCGCGAGGAACGGTCCGAACGGAATCGCCGTGCGCGCGCGGCGCGGCGCACGAACGGGGGACGGCGCGCGCAGGCCGAGGGTGCGGCGGACGCGCGCCATCTGCCGCCGCCCGCGGGCGCCGAAGATGCACGAGCGACGCCGGCGAGCGAGCCGCCGATCGAGCGCGATCACCAGGATAGCGGGAATCGCCTGCCAGCCGAGGAACGCGCCGATCATGGCGAGCAGCTTCACGTCGCCGAGGCCCATGCCCTCGGTGCCGGTCGTCGCTCGTAGCCCCAGGCGACGAGCCAGAGGATGCCGCCGCCGAGCGCGGCCCCGATCGCCGCGTCGCGCGAGCCCGATGCCGCTCGGGCAGCGCCGCGACGGCGAGCCCGATCGAGACGCCCGGCAGGCTCACCTCGTCCGGGAATGAAGAGGTGATCGAAGTCGATGAACGTGATGAGCAAGAGCGCCGCGGTGAACGCGAACGCGACGACCGCCGCCGGCGTCGGCCCGAAGCGCCAGAGCGCGCAGCGAGCGCGAGCGCCGCCGGTCGCCGCCTCGACGAACGGATAGCGGGCCGGCGATCGTCGTCTGGCAGCGCGCGGCAGCGGCCGCGCGAGCAGCATGCCAGCGAGAGGATCGGGACGTTGTCGTACCAGGCGATCGGCGCCGGCAGCCGGGCAGCGCGAGGCTGGCCGCACGACCGATTCCTCGGCGGGATGCGGTAGATGCAGACGTTCAGGAAGCTCGCCGATGCGAGGCGCCCGAGGAAGAAGGCGATGCGTCGACAGAGGAACCAGCCATCGACGTCGGCGGCGGCGGATGGGCGTCATGGCGACGAGCAGTGCGGTCACGGCTATCGTTCGGAGTATCGGCCGTCAAACGCGCGATGCTGAAACGCGAAGCGGGGATGGACTCGCGTCCATCCCCCGCTCGAGGCGCGATGATCAGCTCAGATGCTAGGCTGCAGCCGAGCGGCGGGCTGCGCCGCGCTGCTCCAGGTGCAGGTGTAGCTCGGGCGCGCCGGAGTTCGTGCCCGTGACCGTGAACGCGGTCGCGTTGCCCGGTGCAGGTCACGCGTCGTCAGAGCCGACTTCGTGAAGCCCGGCAGGGCCGTGCAGGCCGACGCCGTACGTCTGGTGGTCGACGAAGTAGGCTTCCTGCGCCGGTCGCGGCGTTGCGAACGTCCGCCACGCAGCTGGCTGCGATAGCCACGCTGGCGGTACGCCGCGAACTGCGGGATCGCGATCGCGGCGAGGATGCCGATGATCGCCACCACGACGAGGAGCTCGATCAGCGTAAAACCCTTCTGACTTCTTCCGCTTCACCTTGGCCAAATTGCGCATTCTGTCCTCCCTAGAGTTTGGTGTGTCGCCGTCCTCTCGGCGCGTGCGAGGCGCTGAGAGCAAGGCCGAGATGCCATGGACGGCGGCTGGTCGAGGCGTCGGAACCCCGTGTTGCGCCGAGGTAATCTGCGAGCGCGCAGACCGGACGACCGTGCTGACGAGCGACGCAATCGTGACGATCGCCACGACGACGACGTTGACGGTCAGACGATCACTGATCACCGAGCCGAGCTTGAAGATCGGCAGGTACATGGCGACCACGAGGCCGCCGATCACGACGCCGAGGAAGAGGATGACCATCGGCTCCAGCAGCGACATCGAGGTTTGCGACGGTCTGGTCGACCTCGGAGTCGTAGAAGTCGGCGATCTTGCTGAGCATGGCGTCGAGCGCGCCGGTCGTCTCGCCGACGGAGATCATCTGGCAGACCATCGGCGGAAACACCTTGCTCTCGATGAGCGGCTCCGCGATCGTGTGCGCCGCTCGCGATGCTGGCGCGGGCGCTGGCGATGGCGCTGCTCGACGACCTTGCTGCCCGCCGTGCGCGACGGTGATGGTGAGCGCGTCGAGGATCGGCACGCCCGACGAGATGAGCGTCGACGAGCGTGCGGGTGACGCGCGCGACCGCGGCCTTGCGCATGAGCGGGCCGAAGATCGGCACCTTGAGCAGAGGCGCGTCGATCGCGGTACTGCCCGCTCTCGGTGCGGTAGGCGTGAGCGGATGCGCGAACGACCGCGACGGGCGGGATCGCCGGCGATGGTACCAGAAGTTCGTCGATCAGGAAGTTCGAGAGGTTGATCACGAACTGCGTCGGCGCGCGGCAGCTCGGCGCCGAAGCTCTTGAACACGTCGGCGAAGACCGGGATGACCCAGATGAGGAGGACCATGGTGACGAGGATCGCGGCCGACGACGATGCACGCCGGGTAGATCATCGCGCCCTTGATCTTGCGCTTCAGCTTGGCCGACTTCTCGAGGTACGACGCGAGGCGCTGCGAGGATCGTGTCGAGGATGCCGCCGATCTCACCGGCCTGGCACGAGGCTCGTGTAGAGGTCGGTGAAGACCTTCGGGTGCTTCTTCGCATCGCGTCGGCGAGCGTGTGTGCCGACCTCGACGTCGTCCTTGACGCTCGCTGATGACCTTGCCGGAAGACCGCGGACTCGGCTCTGCGCGGCGAGGATCTGCAGGCACTGCAGGATCGGCAGGCCGGCGTTGATCATGGTGGCGAACTGGCGCGGTGAAGACGACGATGTCGCGCGCCTTCACCGGCGCGCCGAAGCGACGGGAGCGTCAGGTCTCGTGTCGAAACCCTTGCCCTTCTCCTTGATCTTGCGACGGGACGGGCTGGATGCGCTGCGTGCGCAGACGGATGATGACGGCCTCGCGGCTCGTCGCTTCCATCTCGCCTTTGAGCGTCTCGCCTTCGGGCGACACGCCCTGCCAGCGGAAGGTCGGCATGGTGCGGGCTCCTCTAGCGACGCGGCGCGCGCGCGGCTGCGCCGGCGCGGCGCCTGCGTGCGGCTGACGCCGAGCATCGTGCGTGAGCTCCTCGAGCTCGGTCGCGTGCCCGAGCGCCTCGTCGACGCGTGATGAGATTCTGCTGCACCAGCGCGACGAGCGACTGGCTCATGGTCTGCATGCCGAACTTCGTCTGGCCGACCTGCATCTGCGAGTAGATCTGGTGGACCTTCTCCTCGCGGATGAGGTTGCGGATGGCGGCGTTCGGGATCATCACCTCGGCGGCGAGCAGCGGCCCGCGCCCGTCGCGGCGCGGGATGAGCTGCTGCGAGATCACGCCCTGCAGCACGAGCGAGAGCTGCGCGCGCACCTGCGCCTGCTGGTGCGGCGGGAAGACGTCGATGCACGCGGTTGATCGTCTGCACGGCGCAGTTCGTGTGCAGCGTCGAGAAGACGAGGTGACCGGTCTCGGCGACGACGAGCGCCGCCTCGATCGTCTCGAGGTCGCGCATTTCGCCGATCAGCACGATGTCCGGGTCCTGCCGGAGCACGTGCTTGCAGCGACTGCGCGAAGCTGTGCGTGTCGGCGAAGACCTCGCGCTGGTTCACGAGGCAGCCTTGTGCTCGTGGACGAACTCGATCGGGTCCTCGACCGTGACGATGTGCTCGTGCCGCTCGCGGTTGATCTTGTCGATCATCGCGGCGAGCGTCGTCGACTCTGCCGCTGCCCGTGGGCCCGGTGACGAGCACGAGGCCGCGCGGCAGCTTGCGTCATCTCGATGACCGACGCCGGCAGCCCGAGCTGATGCAGCTGCGGCGTCTGATGCGGGATCGTGCGGAACGCCCCGCCGACGCAGCCCTTCTGGTTGTAGAGGTTGCCGCGGAAGCGGGCGACGCCGCTGGATGCCGAACGAGAAGTCGAGCTCGCTCTCCTCCTCGAACCGCTTCTTCTGCGCCTCCGTGAGGAGGCTGTAGCAGAGGTTCTTCGTGTCGCTCGCCGTGAGCGGCGGGTGCGCGATGGCGTCGAGCTCGCCGTGCAGGCGGATCATCGGCGGGCTCGCGGTCGTCAGGTGGAGGTCCGACGCGCCGCGCTCGACCATTTCGCGCAGGAAGGCTTCGATGGACGGCATCGCAGGTCGAAGCAGGTGCAGCGCGTGGCGTGCCACGCGTGCTGCGGGCGCGTGCTTCCGTCCGGACGCAGCGGTCGGCCCGTGCACCATTGCCGTCGCCAGGCGCATATGCTGAAACGCCCGCGGCAACACATTTGTACGCGCGCCGCGGACGTTCGCCGCGCGCGGCTCAGTCGGCCATCGTGACGCGCAGGACTTCTTCGAGCGTCGTCGTGCCGCGCGCGACGTGGATGAGGCCGGACTGGCGGAGCGTCGTCATGCCCTCCCTGGACGGCGACGCGCTTCAGATCGATGCGCGGTCGCCGCCCGACGAGGATCTGCTCGCGCAGCGCGTCGCGTGATCGGCATGACCTCGTAGAGCGCGATGCGGCCGCGGAAGCCGGTGCCGCCGCAGTTCATGCAGCCGGTGCCGTGCTGCGGCACGAACGGCTCGCCCGTCCAGCCCGATCTTCCGGAGCACGTCCTCCGGCGACGGGCTGGTCCTCCTTGCAGTTCGGGCAGATCACGCGCGCGAGGCGCTGCGCCAGGATCAGGTTGACGGAGCTCGCGACGAGGAACGGCTCGATGCCCATGTTGAGCAGCCGGTTGACGGTCGACGGCGCGTCGTTGGTGTGGAGCGTCGAGAGCACCAGGTGGCCGGTGAGCGCGGCCTTGACGCGCGATCTCCGCCGTCTCGAAGTCGCGGATCTCGCCGACCATGATGATGTCGGGGTCCTGGCGCAGGAAGGCGCGCAGCGCCGCGGCGAAGTTGAGGCCCGATCTCGTCGTGCATCTGCACCTGGTTGATGCCGGCCAGGTTGAACTCGATCGGGATCCTCGGCGGTCGAGATGTTCGTCGCCGATCTTGTTGAGCTCGGCGAGCGCCGAGTAGAGCGTCGTCGTCTTGCCGCGAGCCGGTCGGGCCCGGTGACGAGCACCATGCCGTAGGGCTTGTAGATCGCGTCCTTGAAGTGCGTCGAGCGGCTCTGCCTCGAAGCCGAGCTTGGTCATGTCGAGCTGCAGGTTCGACTTGTCGAGGAGGCGGAGCACGACCTTCTCGCCGAACAGCGTCGGGCAGCACCGAGACGCGGAAGTCCATCTCCTTGCCGCGCCCGAGCTTCAGCTTGATGCGGCCGTCCTGCGGCAGGCGGCGCTCGGCGATGTCGAGCTGCGCCATGATCTTCATGCGCGAGGTGATGGCGTTCTTGCAGCTTGCAGCGGCGGCTGCATCACCTCGTAGAGCACGCCGTCGACGCGGAAGCGCACGCGCAGCATCTTCTCGTACGGCTCGACGTGGACGTCGCTCGCGCGCTTGCGGATGGCGTCGGTCAGGATGCGCGTTCACGAGCTTGACGACGGGCGCCTCTTCGGTCGCGCTGCTCGAGCTCGCTGCAGGTCGATGTCGTCGTCGTCGTGGACGACCTCGACGTTCTCGTTGCCGAGCTGCCGAGAGCACCTCGTCGTAGCTCGCGTCGTGCGTCGTAGTAGCCGGTCGATGGCGTGCTGGATGCGCCGCGGGCGACGCGACCGCGACCTTCACGTCGTAGCCGGTCAGGAACTTGATCCTCGTTGATGGCGATCAGGTTCGACGGGTCGGCCATGACGAGCGTCAGCGTCGAGCGCGACGAGGCTCGTCGGGATCAGGTGGTGCTTCGTGACGAGCGCCTGCGGCACGAGCGCGAGCACCTCGCGCGGCGATGTCGAGCGAGAGCGGGTCGACGACCGGCAGGCGATACTCGCGCTTCGAGGATCGCGAGCGAGGTCCTCCTCGGAGATGAAGCCGAGCTTGACCAGGTGGCTGGCGAGCGCGCCCGACCGTGCTCGCGCTGCGCTCGAGCGCCTGCGCGAGCTGCTCGGCGGTCAGGTCGCCGCGCCGCTGGAGGAGGTCGCCGAGTCGTGACGCCATCAGTGTCCGATGGCGGCGGCGACGCTACGCGCGCAGCCGGCCAGTCGGCGAGGCCGGCGCCGCGCGAGCGCGCGGCGCATGGCGTCGAGCGGCGCCGGCGGCCCGGTCCAGCGCTTCGAACGCGAGCGCGCCCTGATGCAGGAGCATGCCGGCGCCGTCGAGCGTCGCGGCGCCGGCGCGCGCGGCGGCGCGCGAGGAACGGCGTCGGCTGCGCGCCGTACACGAGGTCCATGAAGAGGCAGTCGCGCGGCGTCGCGCCGTAGCGCGACCGCGATGGGATCGCTGCGCCGGAGCCCGACGCGACGTCGTGTTGACGACCAGGCGCGGCGTCCGCCGAGCCGACGCCGTCGCGCGAGCGCGTCGAGGCTGGCGACCGTCGGCGCGGACGTCGCCGCGAGCTCCAGGCAGCGCGCGCAGGCTCGGCGCGCGGCGCGAGCGGTGCGGTTGGCGATCGTCACGTGCGCGCACGCCGGCCGTCGCAAGCGCCGTGCCGACGGCGCGCGCGCTGCCCGCCGGCGCCGATCGACGACGACGTGCGCCGCCGGCGAGCGCGACGCGTCCGCCGTCGAGCGCGCGTCAGGAAGCCGCGCGCGTCGGTGTTGTCGCCGACGCGATCCGGCCGCCGTCGAACAACGATCGTGTTGACGGCGCCCGATGCCGCCCGGCCTCGGGCGTGACGTCGTCGAGCAGGGACAGCGCCGTCTCCTTGAGCGGGACCGTCGAGGTTGAGGCCGCCCATGCTCGAGCCGCCGCGCCTCGGCGAGCGCCTGCCGGCAGGGCGTCGGCCGGGCACGCGGAAGCGGAGATAGAGGTGGGGCAGGCCGCACGCGGCGAGGCCGCATTGTGCATGGCGGGCGAGAGCGAGTGGTCGACCGGATCGCCGGCACCCCGAACAGTCGAGCCTCGCCGTTCATCGCACGCACGCTGCCTCGCTTCGGGTCGCCGGCGAGCATACCGCCGCGAGCCGCCAGGTTTTCGACCCGCCCGCCGCCGAACTTTAGCGGTGCGCGGGTAGGCAGATTCTACCGGGTGAGCGGCGCCTGCGCAGCCGCCAGCCGCGCGATCGGCGACGCGGAACGGCGAGCACGAGACGTAGTCGAGCCCGAGCCGCGTCGCAGAAGCGCGATCGACGCCGGGTCGCCGCCGTGCTCGCCGCAGATCCCGAGCTTGAGCGTCCGGCTCGCGCCGCCGGCCCTGCTCGACCGCGATGCGCATGAGCGCGCCGACGCCGTCGCGGTCGATCGTCTCGAACGGGTCGCCGGCGTAGATCTCGAGGTCGCCGACGTACGGCGCGAGGAAGCGGCCCGGCGTCGTCGCGCGAGACGCCGAGCGTCGTCTGGGTCAGGTCGTTGGTGCCGAAGGAGAAGAACTCGGCCGTCGCGGCGATCTCGTCGGCGGTGAGCGCGCCGCGCGGCACCTCGATCATGGTGCCGACGAGGTAGCGGAAGCTGCGTCGCCGGTCTCGCCATGACCGTCCGTCGGCGACGCGGCGCACGATCGCGGCCTGCAGCGTGCAGCTCCTTCACGTGGCCGACGAGCGGGATCATGACCTCGGGCTGCGACCGCGATGCCCTGCTGCTGCACGCTCGCCGCGGCCTCGAAGATCGCGCGCGCCTGCATCTCGGTGATCTCGGGATAGATGATGCCGAGCCGGCAGCCGCGGAAGCCGAGCATCGGGTTGAACTCGTGCAGCGCCTCGACGCGCTGCGTGCACGCTGCTCGGCGGCGATGCCCATCTCGGCCGCCAGCTCGCGCTGCCCGTCGTCGTCGTGCGGCAGGAACTCGTGCAGCGGCGGATCGAGCGTGCCGGATGGTGACCGGGCCGGCCGTCCATCGCCGCGGAAGATGCCCTCGAAGTCGTCGCGCTGGAGCGGCAGCAGCTTCGCGAGCGCGCGCGCGCGCGCTCCTCGACGGTCTCGGCGAGGATCATCTCGCGCATCGGGCCGATCTTGCCCTCGCCGAAGAACATGTGCTCGGTGCGGCAGAGGCCGACGCCCTCGGCGCCGAAGGCGACCGCGTTGCGCGCACTGCGTCGGGCAGGTCGGCGTTGGCGCGCACGCCGAGCGCGGCGCGTCCTGTCGGCCCACTTCATGCAGCTGCGCGTAGAGCTGGTAGACGGGCGCCTGCGTCGGCATCGAGCGTGCGTGTCGACGAGCACGCTGCACGACCTCGCGACGGCTTGCGTCGGGATCGCGCCGCGAACACCTCGCCGGTGAAGCCGTCGATCGAGATGGCGTCGCCCTGGCGGAGCACCGCGTCGCGGCCGTCGATGCGCATCGTCGCCGGCCTCGTAGTCGATGAGCGAGCGCGCTCGCAGCCGACGACGCACACCTTGCCCATCTGCCGCCGACCAGCGCCGCGTGGCTCGTCATGCCGCCGCGCGCCGTCAGGATGCCCTGCGCCGCGGCCATGCCGCGGATGTCCTCGGGCGACGTCTCGATGCGCACGAGGATCACGCGCTCGCCGCGCGCTGCGCCTGCCTCGGCGTCCTCGGCGTGGAACGCGATGCTTGCCGGTCGCCGCGCCGGGACCGGCGTTGAGGCCCTTGGCGAGCAGGCCGCCCGCGCTTCGGCGCGCGTCGCTTCGCCGTCGCGTCGAACACCGGCCGCAGGAGCTGGTTCAGCCGCTCGGGCTCGACGCGCAGCAGCGCCTCGCTTCGGCGTGATGAGCCGCTCGTCGCACCATGTCGACGGCGATGCGCGCCGGCGCGCGACGGCCGTCGCGCTTCCCGACGCGGCACTGCAGCATGTAGAGGCACGCCCTGCTGGATCGTGAACTCGATGTCCATCATGTCGCGGTAGTGGCGCTCGAGCGCTGCGCGGATCTTGCACGAGCTGCGCGTAGACGCGTCGGGTTCTCGCGCGCGAGCTCCGCGATCGGCAGCGGCGTGCGGATGCCGGCGACGACGTCCTCGCCCTGCGCGTTCATCAGGAACTCGCCGTAGAAGACGTTCTCGCCGGTCGACGGGTCGCGCGTGAAGGCGACGCCGGTGCCGGAGTCGGCGCCCATGTTGCCGAACACCATCGACTGCACGTTGACCGCGGTGCCCCAGCTCTCCGGGATGCCGTTCAGCTTGCGGTAGACGATGGCGCGCGTCGTTGTTCCACGAGCCGAAGACGGCGCCGATCGCGCCCCAGAGCTGCTCCTGCGGGATCCTCGGGGAAGAGCGACGCCCTTGCGCATCTTGATGAGCGCCTTGAACTCGTCGACCAGCTCCGCGCAGCGTCGTCGGCGTCGAGCTCGGTGTCGAGCGTGACGCCGCGCGCGCGCTTCTTCTCCGCGAGCGCGACCTCGAACGGATCTTCCTCGGTCTTCGACTCGGGCTTCAGGCCGAGGACGACGTCGCCGTACATCTGCACGAAGCGGCGGTAGGAGTCGTAGGCGAAGCGCGCGTTGCCGGTCTGCGCGATGAGCGCCCTGCGACGGTCTCGTCGTTGAGGCCGAGGTTGAGGATCGTGTCCATCATGCCGGGCATCGACGCGCGCGCGCCGGAGCGGACCGAGACGAGCAGCGGGTTCGTCGGCGTCGCCGAAGCGCTTGCCGAGCGCCTTCTCGACGCGCGGCGAGCGCGCGCCTTCACCTGGCCGCGGCAGCGCGGCGGGTAGCGTCCGGCCGTGGGCGTAGTAGTAGGTGCAGACCTCGGTCGAGATCGTGAAGCCGGGCGGCACCGGCAGGCCCGAGGCGCGCCATCTCGGCGAGGTTCGCGCCCTTGCCGCCGAGCAGGTTCTTCATGTCGGCGCGTCCGTCGGCCTGCTGCCGCCGCCGAACGAGTAGACGTATCGTCGGGCCTCGCGGCGGCCGACGCCTTCCGCGTCGGTCGCTTCGCTCGGGCCTTCGTGCGCGTCTTCGCCATCAGTGCTCTCCTCTTCCGACCGTTGAGGTAAGGCGGAAGCTAGCGGACGGTCGGATGGGGAATCAACGCGCGTACGGCGTCAGAAACGCGCGCGAGCGCACGCGGCCCCGACGTCACCGACCGCGAGCAGGTGCTCGGCCACCGCGCGCGCTTCGCTCGAGGATCGGTCGCCGACGTCGGCCGCGTCGGCGAGCGGGCGCGTCGCGAGGGCGGCCGAGCACGACGCGCCGTCGCCGGCGCCGATCGGTCGCACGGCCTCGCCCGGCGGCACGCAGCGCCGACACGCGAGGCCGCCGCGCTCGACGACGAGAAACGCGGTGTCGCGCCGCTGAGGTCCGCGCCGCAGCCGCGACGGCGATCGAGCGCCGGCTCGTAGCCGCTCGCCGCCAGCAGATGGAGCTCGAATGCGCGCAGCAGCGGATCGATCGGCGCGCCGCGGTCGAGCAGCCCGAGCGCCGTCGTCGCAGGAGCCGATGCACGTCGCGGCCCGACTCGCGCCCGACCGTCATCCGGTCGGTCAGGTCGAGCACGTAGCTGCCGGCGGCGAACCGATCGAGGTCCTCCGAGAAGGTCCGGAGCGCCGCCAGCAGCTCGCAGCGGACGAGGAAGACGAGGTCCGACGTGCGGGCCGCTGCTGGAAGACCGCGCGGACGTGGACGAAGCGGCTGGAGCGTGCCGCCGAACCGCCGGCGCGAGTGCTTCGCGGCCTTGGCGATCCCGGTGATCTTGCCGTGCCGCTCGGTCAGCAGGGTCGCGATCACGTCGAGCTCGCCGTACGGGCGCTGGTCCGCAGGACGTAGCGCTGGACTGGCGATCTCGACGGACACGGTCGACGCCGAAACGCCGGCTACCACAACCTTGACAAGGCATCCAACGGTGACCTACCAGCCCTCCGCTCGCCGGAGCTCCGGCCGCCCCCGAACATCCCATGGCCGACCACGACGACACCGAGCTCGACGCCCCGCCCCGCCGATCCCGATGCGCTCGCGCGTCGGGTCGCCGACCTCGAGGCCGAGCTGACCGCGGCGCGCGAGGAGCGCGCGCGGCGCACGACCGCTGGCTGCGGGAGCGCGCCGACCATCGGAGAACCTGAAGAAGCGCACTGCGCAAGGAGCGGCAGGAGGCCGTCCGGTTCGGGAACGAGTCGCTCGCTCCGCGACCTTCTGCCCATCATCGACAACCTCGAGCGGGCCATCGGCGCACGCCAGCGGAGGCGGCAACGGACAGTCCGCTCGTCGAGGGCGTGGGCCTCGTCCGGAAGGCGTTTCTCGACGCGCTCCAGCGCCACGGCGTCGAGCGGGTGGCCGCCGCGGGGGCGCGGTTCGACCCCGCGCGCCACGAGGCCGTCGCCTACGTCGAGAGCCGCGTCGCACGAGCGCTCACCAGGTCATCGAGGAGCACCAGGCCGGGTACCGGCTGCAACGACCGGCTGCTCCGTCCCGCCATGGTCACGGTTTCGAAGGCGACGTCCGGGCGACCGCAAACCTTGCCAACGACGAGGGTCGTGATTAACGCGCCGACCCGAGGAGAACCCTAGAATGCCTAAGGTTATCGGAATCGACCTCGGGACGACGAACTCGTGCGTCGCCATCATGGAAGGCGGCGACCCGATCGTCATCACCAACGCCGAGGGCAGCGCATCACGCCGTCCGTCGTCGGCGTTCACCGAGAGCGGCGAGCGGCTCGTCGGGCAGATCGCGCGCGCGCCAGGCGATCACCAACCCGGAGAACACCGTCTTCGCCGATCAAGCGCCTCATCGGCCGCCGCTTCGACGATCCCGAGGTGCAGAAGGCGATGAAGATCCTGCCCTACAAGATCGTGCGAGGCCGACAACGGCGACGCCTGGGTCGAGATCCGCGGCAAGAAGTACAGCCCCGCCGAGATCTCGGCGTTCATCCTGCAGAAGATGAAGCAGACCGCCGAGGACTATCTCGGCGAGAAGGTCGACCGAGGCGGTCATCACGGTGCCCGGCCTACTTCAACGACAGCCCAGCGCCAGGCGACCAAGGACGCCGGCAGGATCGCCGGCCTCGAACGTGCTGCGCATCATCAACGAGCCGACCGCGGCGGCGCTCGCCTACGGCCTCGACAAGAAGAAGGACGAGAAGATCGCCGTCTTCGACCTCGGCGGCGGCACGTTCGACATCTCGATCCTCGAGATCGGCGACGGCGTCGTTCGAGGTGAAGGCGACCAACGGCGACACCTTCCTCGGCGGCGAGGACTTCGACCAGCGCGTGATCGACTACCTGGCCGACGAGTTCAAGAAGGACCAGGGCATCGACCTGCGCAAGGACCGCATGGCGCTCCAGCGCCTGAAGGAGGCCGCGGAGAAGGCGAAGATGCGAGCTCTCGACGGCGACGCGAGACCGACATCAACCTGCCGTTCATCACGGCCGACCAGAGCGGGCCGAAGCACCTCAACATGAAGCTCACGCGCGCGAAGCTCGAGGCGCTGTGCGCCGACCTGCTCGATCGGCTCGACGGGCCGTGCATCACCGCGCTCAAGGACGCGGGCCTCTCGCACGAAGGAGATCGACGAGGTCGTGCTCGTCGGCGGCATGACCCGCATGCCGGCGGTGCAGGCGCGCGTGAAGAAGCTCTTCGGCAAGGAGCCGCACAAGGGCGTCAACCCGGACGAGGTGGTCGCGATCGGCGCCGCCATCCAGGGCGGCGTGCTGCAGGGCGACGTGAAGGACGTCCTGCTGCTCGACGTGACGCCGCTCTCGCTCGGCATCGAGACGCTCGGCGGCGTGTTCACCAAGCTGATCGACAAGAACACCACCATCCCGACGCAGGAAGAGCCAGGTGTTCTCGACCGCGGCCGACAACCAGTCCGCGGTGACCATCCGCGTCTTCCAGGGCGAGCGCGAGATGGCGGCCGACAACAAGCTGCTCGGCCAGTTCGACCTGGTCGGCATCCCGCCGGCGCCGCGCGGCGTGCCGCAGGTCGAGGTCACCTTCGACATCGACGCCAACGGCATCGTGCACGTCGACGCCAAGGACCTCGGCACCGGCAAGGAGCAGTCGATCCAGATCACCGCGTCGAGCGGGTCTCAGAAGGACGAGATCGACAAGATGGTGAAGGAAGCGGCCGTCGCACGCCGACGACGATCGCAAGAAGCGCGAGACCGATCGACGCGCGGAACCAGCTCGACGGGCTCATCTACCAGACCGAGAAGACGCTCGGCGAGCACGGCGCGTCGCTCGACGGCGTCCGCGAAGGCGGACGTCGAGATCCGGCGCTGGCCGAGGCGCAAGAAGGCGCTCGAGTCGCAGGACGCGGCGCGCCATCAAGGCGCCACGGACGACCTCGCGCGCGCGTCGCACAAGCTCGCGGAAGCGATGTACAGCGAAGGCGACGAAGGGCGGCGACGGCGGCAGGCGCGCGGCGACGGTCAGGCCGGCGCGTCGCAGCGAGCAGCAGAAGCCCAAGGACGACGTCGTCGAGGCGGAGTTCGAAGAAGTGAAGGAATAGCCGTCGCGCTTGCGACGGGCGCAGGCGAGAGTGCGAAAGTGAAGGGCCCTCGCCGCTCGGGCGGACGAGGGCCCTTCGTCATCGGGATGAAGCGCGACTACTACGAAGTGCTCGGCGTCTCACGGACCGCCGACGACGAAGAGCTGAAGCAGGCCTACCGCAAGCTCGCGCTCAAGTACCATCCCGACAAGAATCCCGAGTCGCGCCTCGAGGCCGAGGAGCGGTTCAAGGAGATCTCGGAGGCCTACCAGATCCTCTGCGATCCCCAGCGGCGCGCGCAGTACGACCGGTTCGGGCACGCCGCGTTCCAGCAGGCGCGGCGGCTTCGACTTCGCCGCCGGCTTCGACGACATCCTCGGCGACCTGTTCGGCGATTTCTTCGGGACCGGACGCGGCCGCGGCGGCCGCACGCGCGCCCGGCGCGGCGCCGATCTGCAGTACCAGCTCGAGATCTCCTTCGTCGAAGCGTGCCGGGGCTGTCGAGAAGACGCTCTCGATCCCGCGGCTCGCGGCGCTGCGAGACGTGCAGCGGCCGCGGCGCGAAGCCCGGCACCGCGCCGCAGACGTGCCCGCAGTGCAGCGGCTCCGGCCAGATGCGCTTCCAGCAGGGCTTCTTCTCGATCGCGAAGACGTGCGGGAAGTGCAACGGGCAGGGCCAGATCGTGACGGACCCGTGCCCCACGTGCGACGGCGCGGGCGCGCGCCGGCAGCACGTTCAACGTCAGCGTGAAGATTCCCGCCGGCGTCGACGCGGGCTCGCGCTCTCAAGCTCCGCGGCGAAGGCGAGGCCGGCGCGAACGGCGGCCCGTCGAGCGACCTCTACGTGCTGCTCGACGTGGACGACCATCCGATCTTCGCGCGCGACGGCAACGATCGTCGTCTGCGAGGTGCCGCTCAGCATCGCGCAGGCCGCGCTCGGCGCCGAGATCGAGGTGCCGACGCTCGACGGCAGCGCGAAGGTCAAGGTGCCCGCGGGCACGCAGTCGAGGCCAGATGTTCCGCCTCCAGCGGCCGGGGCGTCGCCGACGTGAACGGCTACGGTACCGGCGACGAGCTCGTGCAAGATCGCTCGTCGAGACGCCGCGCAAGCTGTCGGCCCGCCAGCGCGAGCTCCTGGAAGAATTCGCCAAGCTGTCGGGCGAGGACGTTCACCCGATGGCGAAGAGCTTCCTCGACAAGGTCAAGTCAATATTAGCAGTAACTCCGACCCGAGACTTCGTCTCGGCTCGGAGTCGGGGCGTAGGTCGGGGCGGCGGTGGGACGCGCGGTGGTGAGTGCCGCGGCCGGCGAAGCCGGCGCGGCATGCTTGCTACGCGCGGATTCGTGGCGCGCGTCGCGGGGTGAAGTTCCGTCGCCGGCGATGCCGCGGGCTCAGCGAGCACGAGTGGATTCGGCGGCTGATCGGCCGGCTGAACGGGCGCGATCGGCGCGTGCCTCGTCGGTCCCGGGTGATGATCGCCGCCGCGTGCTGCGGATCGGCGGGCGGCGCTGCTCGTCACGACCGACGCGCTCGTCGACGGCGTGCACTTCCGGTCGCGTGGCTGTCGCCGCGGGCGCTCGGGGAGCGCGCGTATCGCGTGAACGCGAGCGACGTCGCCGCGATGGGTGCGGGCGGCCGCGTCGCGGCCGCAGTGATGGCGATCGAGGTGCCGCGGAGGACGACGGCCGCGACGCTCGACGGCGTCGTCGCGGGCTTCGTCGCGGCGGCGCGCCGGCACGGCGCGGGGCTCGTCGGCGGGAACCTCGCGCGCCGGGCGCGGCGCTCGCAATCACGGTGAGCTGCTCGGCCTCGCGCGCGGGCCGGATCGTCACGCGCGCGGGCGCACGGCCCGGCGACGTCGTGGTCGTCACGGGCGCGCTCGGTGCGATCAGGCACGGCCGTCCGCGAGCGTCGTCGCGCGGCGGCCGGATGGCGCTGCCCCGACTGCCCGACCGCGTCGGCGCCGGGCATCGTGCTGCGCGCGCGTTGCCGAGCGCGATGATCGACGTCAGCGACAGGCTCGTGCAGAGACCTGGGGCACGTCGCGCGCGCGAGCGGCGTCAGCGATCCGAGCCTCGACGCCGCCGCGCATCCCCGTCGCCGCAGCGTGTGCCGGCGCCGGCTCGGCGCACGCGCCATGGCGTTCGCGCTCACGGCGGGCGAGGACTACGAGCTCGCGTGTACGGTGCCCCGGCGTCGCCTCGCCGCGCGCTCGATCGGCTGGCGACGCGGCTCGGCTGCCGGCTCACGCGCATCGGTGTCGTCGACCGCGGGTGGCCTGCGGCGTCGACGTCGTCGACGCGCCGCGGGCGAGCGGCTCGCAGCTCGGGACGGGTTCGACCACCTGGTGCCGGGCGCCTTGCCGGTCCCGCGCGCCGCCGGTAACGAGGGCGCATGGATCGCGTGCGGCTGGTCGCGCTCCTCGAAGCGGTCGCCCGCGGCGAGACCACGATCGACGCGGCGCTCGATCGGCTGCGCACGCATGCCGTTCGAGGACCTCGAGTTCGCGCGTCTCGACCATCACCGCGCGCTCCGGAACGGCTTCGGCGAGGTCGTCTTCGGATCCAGGCAAGTCGACCGAGCAGGTGATCGCGATCGTCCGGCGGCTGGCCGACGGCGTCCGGCCGCGTGCTCGTCACGCGGGCTCGACGCCCGAGCGCCGCGGCCGCGCTCGTCGCACGCCGTGCCCGGCGTCGACGTACCACGCGACGCGCGCGGCTCGCGATCCGCTCGGACCGGTCGCCGCGCGCAGATCGCCCGACGAAACGGTGCTCGTCGTCGTCCGCCGGCACGGCCGACGTCCGCGTCGCCGAGGAGGCGGCGCTCACCGCCGAGCTCATGGGCAACGCGTCGAGCGCTCGTACGACGTCGGCGTGTCCGGGCTCCATCGGCTGCTCGCCGAGCGCGAGCGCCTGCGCGGCGCGGCCGTGCTGATCGTCGTCGCGGGCATGGAAGGCGCGCTGCCGAGCGTCGTCGGCGGCCTCGTCGACCGCGCCGGTCATCGCGGTGCCGACGAGCGTCGGCTACGGCGCGAGCTTCGGCGGCCTGGCCGCGCTGCTCGCGCATGCTGAACACGTGCGCCGCGGGCGTCGTCGGTGGTGAACATCGACAACGGCTTCGGCGCGGCGGCGGCGGCGGTCGCGCATGCAGCAGCCGGCCGCGACTGATGGCCGACATCACGCCGGGCGGGCGCGTCGGCATGCTGCTCGGTCGGGAGCCTCACGACCGTCGGTCGGCGGCAGCTACCTCTGGCAGGCGCTCAAGCGGCCGTTCCAGTCGGCGTCGCGCAGCCGGCGGCGACCTGCTCGACAGCGCACATCCGGAACGCCGAGCGCGTCGTCGCGCGCTCCAACGGAGCTGCGCGGCGCGTTCATGAAGCTCGCGCAGATGCTGTCGCATGCGGCACGATCTCTTCCCGGCCGAGGCGCTCGACCGTGCTCTCGGTCGTGCAGTCGAGCGTGCCGCCGATGCCGTGGGCGCGCGTGCGCGGCGTGCTCACGTCGAGGAGCTCGGCGCCGCCGCCGGAGGAGCGCTTCCGCCACGTTCGAGCACCGAGGCGTTCGCCGCCGCGTCGCTCGGGCCAGGTGCACCGCGCCGTCCTCCGCGACGGCACGGCCGGTCGTCGTGAAGGTGCAGTATCCCGGCGTCGGCGCGACGGTGCAGCAGGACCTGAAGAACGTCCGCGCGCTGGTGCAGGCGTCTCACGACGCTCGCGCGCGACGTGATGCGCCAGGACGTCGACCGCGGGCGAGGTCGTCCGCGAGCTCGAGGCGCGGCTCCGCGAGGAGCTCGACTACGAGCGCGAGAGCGACGAACATGCGAGCGCTTCCGGACGCTCCTCGCGGACGACCGGCAGGTGACGATCCCGCGCGTCCGTACCGCGAAGCTCAGCACGAGCGCGCGTCCTCACCATGGAGCGCCTCGAGGGCTATCCGCTGCAGGACATCATGCAGCCCGGCGTCGACCAGGAGCTGAAGCGACTGGGTCGCGGAGAAGCTCTTCCGGCTCCTCTGGCGGCAGGTGCTCGAATTCGGGCGTCCTCCACGCCGACCCGCATCCGGGCAACTACCTCGTCACGCATCATCCGCGCATCGGGATCCTCGACTTCGGCTCCGTCCGCATCTTCGAGCCCGAGATCCGCGCGCGGCTACCTGCGGCTCGCGCGCGGGCTCCTCGCGCGCGACGACGGCCGAGATCGGCGCCGCATGCCTGACGCTCGGCCTCGCGCGACGGACGGATCCCGCGCCGCTCGTCGCGATGATGCACGTCGATCTGCGAGCCGCTCCGAGCGCGATCGCGCCGTTCGACCCGCGCAGCTACGACGTCGATGGCGCGCGGCATGCAGGTGAGCCGAGATCGCGGTTGCGCACCGCGTCTTCCGCGCGCCCGGCCATCCAGGTGTTCCTCTTCCGCGCGCTCGTGGGCCTCGACGGCTACCTGAAGGACGCTCGGCGCCGTTCGCAACTGGCACCGCATCTTCCGCCGACGTCGTCGTCGGCCGATCCCCGACCCGGAAAGGACTCCGACGTCATGAAGCAGCTGCTTCGCGCTCTCCGCCATCGGCCGCGACCGACCGGGCATCGTCGCCGACCTCGCCGAGCTGATCTACGAGTGCGACTGCAACCTCGAGGACTCGCGCATGACGATCCTCGGCTCCGGAGTTCGCGGTGCTGCTGCTGCTCTCGGGGCAGGGCGCCGACGTCGAGCGGCGCCTGTCGGCCGGCTGCAAGCGGCTCGAGTGGGAGAAGCGGCTCACGGTGTTCTTCCGGCCGCTCGAAGGCGCCGCATCGCCGGCGCCGCGCGACGCGGCGCGCCGCTCGAGTGCGTCGTGACGGCGTCGACAAGGCCGGGCATCGTCGCGCGCGTCGCGCGCATCGCTCGCGGATCACGGCGCGAACGTCGCCGATCCTGCAGACGCGAGCTCGCGCCCCGAGCCCGAGTCCGGGAACCCGATCTACACGATGCGGCTCGTCATGCGGCTGCCGGCCGACGCCGACGAGACCGCGCTTCGCGCGCAGCTCGAGCGCGACGCGCGCCGAGCTGGTCGTCGACCTCGCGGTCGGCGAGCGCGGCAAGCTACCAGACGATCGGTGAGGCGCCGCGCAGTCCGCGCGGCGTGAAAGCGTCCCGTGGCGTGTCCGGCGCCGGCCGCCACGTGAGATCGAGCTTCGTCGACGTGCCGTCGCGCGACCGATCCACCGTGATGCGCGTCGGCGCCGCGCCCGGTCGTCGATGCGCGTGAACTCCTCGTCGCGCCGGAACGCGGCGAGGTCGCTGATCGACGTCGTCGTAGTACTTCCGCGCGTGAGCACGCTGACGTCCGTCGGGGTCGATCGTCAGGACGATGAGCACGCGCGCCGACGGACAGCGCCGGCGCGCCGGTGACGACCGCTGCCGGTCGGCCCCTGGTCGCTCATCTGCGGCACCTTGAGCAGGCCGGGGCCGACCGGGATGAGATCCTCGAGGAGCAGATCGGTCGCGCCGAGCGGCGTGCCCGGGGCCGCGCGCATGACGCCGTTCTTCGTGCGGACGAGGATCTTGCCGGGCCGGATGAGCGCGCGCGTGCCGTCGCGGGTCTCGACATAGAGCGTGTGGTGGCGGCCGAGAAAGACGGCGGCGCCGGCGGCGGCCTTGTCGTCGGCGTTTCCGCTCGATCGTCACGTCGGCGCGCGCCGGCGTCGGAAAGCGCGCGGCCGCCGACCGTCGCTGCGAGCAGCGTCGGAGACCGAGTCGGCGCCCGCGGACGTCGGGAGCGTCGCGCAGGCGAGGCGCGAGCAGGGTGGTGGCGCGGCGCATGGCGCGATCATCGCGGCGGTCGGTCGGCTGTCAAGGCGGTTTCCTCCCGGCATCGGATCGGGCATGACGCTCCGGGATGCGACGCGGGGCGCTCGTCTGGGCACTCGCGCTCGTCGCAGCGGTCGAGTCGGCCTGGCTCGTGTATCCGGCCGTCCGCGTCGTCTGGCACTGTCGCTCGAGGAGACGCCGGCGCGCGCGCGGCCATCGCCTGGCTGCAGAGCTCGGCTGCTTCGCGCTGCCACGGCCCCGGCGGCGGCGGCGGCACGAAGAACCCGGGCAGCCAGGAAGGTGAGCGTGCCGGCGTTCACCGAGCAGACGCAGATGATGTACGTGAAGACGACCGACGACCTCCGCGAGTACATCCTCGACGGCGCGCCGAAGCGCCGGCGAGAGCGATTCCGACTACGTCGCGCGCATGGAGGGGGCCGCCACTCCGGCATGCCCGCGTATCGCGCGCTTCGTGTCGTCGCGCCAGGTCGAGGACCTGGTCGCGTATCTGCGCGCCGTCGTCCGGACAGATCCTGCCCGCGCAGGACGAGGCGCAGGTCGCGCGCGGCGGCGACGCTCACCGCCGAGTACCACTGCTTCAGCTGCCATGGTCCGCTCGGCGCCGGCGGCATCGCGAACCCGGCGTCGTTCAAGGGCTACGTCCCCGGGCTTCTGGGGCGCAGGATTTCGCCGAGCTCGTCGCACGACGACGACGAGCTTCACCGCTGGATCGCCGACGGCCAGATCCCACGCATCGCCGAGCACCCGATCGGCGGCTGGTTCTTCCGCCGCCAGGCCGTGAAGATGCCCGCCTACGGCAAGTTTCCTCTCGCCCGAGGACATCGACGCGATCGCCGCCTACGTGAAGTGGCTCCACGCGGGCGCGTGGCGGCCCAAGCTCGAGTAGCCGTTACAGCGCTCCGCGACTGGATCCAGGCGAGGATCAGGTAGATCTCGGTCTGGGTGAGGCAGCGGCGCCTTCGGCCGTCGGGTCGAGGGGCAGCCGTCGGGCATGAACACCGCGGCGTTCCCGAAGAGGCTCCGCGTGACGTAGCTCTTCCTGAGATTCCCCGGCTTCACGCGCAGGAGCTTTCCCGACGCGACGAGCGATCCCACGAGACCCGGCTGCGGACTCGCCGTCCTCGAGCGAGAGATCGGATTGCGGGAGCTGTCCCAGTGGCAGCCCGCGAACGTGCAGCGTCTGACGTGAAGATCGGCTGGATGTTGGTGGCGAGCGTCGGCCGCCCGGGATTGCAGACGAGCTTGAAGGTGTCCTTGTCCTTCTTGCCGCCGGCGACCGCGGTCGCGCGGAGCGTGACCTTCGCCGGTCGAGCCTCGACCCGAAGTGGCGATCGCGAGCTTCACGAGGCCGCCGTCGGTGCAGCCTTCCGTCGCCATCGGCAGCGAGCGCCGATCGCGGTCGTGAGCGCGCTTCGGCGCCGCTCCCCGCGCAGGAGCGTCGGCGGCACGTCGAGCGGCGTGGCCGCGCACGCGCCGACGGCGACGTTCGTGCAGGCGCTCAGGCCGAACGTGCAGACGCCGTCCGATCGTGCCGTCGACGTCGCAGCCCGGATCGCCGTCCGTGCAGGTGACGACTCGCCGGGCGCGTTGCCCCACGCGAGGAAGCAATCGGTCGACGGCGGGTCCGCCGCCCGCGCTGCACGCCGTCGGACACCGGGCGCCGCAACGCCGACACCGGCCCACGCAGAGCAGGCAGAGCGCCGCGCGAACGACGAACGCGGAAGGACTCCGTCGAAGCATCGGATCACCCTTCCGGACGAGTCAAAATCCGTCAACGGGATCTGACCGGAGCGCGCTGCTGCTCACGCTCAGGCGATGTCGGAGACGCGGTCAGTCGACGCTTGGCGACGTTCGCTGCCTGCAGGCCCTTCGGCCCCTGCGTCACTTCGAACGAAACGCGCTGACCCTTGTTCGAGCGTGCGGAAGCCGGACCCGCCGATCGCGGAGTAGTGCACGAAGACGTCTTCACCCTCGTCCGTGGTGATGAAGCCGTATCCCTTCTGGCCGTTGAACCACTTGACCTTGCCCTGAGCCACGGGTCGCGTCTCCTTCCGATGATGCTGTCGTCACGCGGACGCAACGACCGGCCGCGCGTCGATAGCACAGCGGCTCCGCGCAACGCAACAACGAAATCGCGGGAAATACAGCATGCGACGCACGTAGCGCGCGGTTGCAACGCACCTCTTTGCTGCCCTAGGACGCGCGCATGGCGACGGTGGCGGCGCGCGTCGCCGGCGCCCGCCGGTCGGCCCCGTCGCGCGCGGCCGCGCGAACGCGCGGACGCACGCGATCGACGGCGCTCGATCGCCTCGTGTTCGGCGCTGCTGCGCGCGGCGATGGGCGCTCTGGCCGCGTTGCCGCTCGCGATCGCGCTTCGCGTGGCGGCCGGCGTCGCGCTCGCTGGCCTACGCATGCGCGCCGGGCCTCCGCCGCGTCGGCCTTCGACGAATCTCGCGATCGCGTTCCCCGACCGCCCGCTGGCGGAGCGGCGCCGGATCCTCCGGACAGTCCGTTGCTCAATCTGGGCCGGATGGCGGCGGAGCTGGCGCACCTGCCGCGGCTGACGGACGACGACCTCCGCCGGCATGGTCGCGCTTCGAGGACGAAGCGTGGTGGGCCGAGCGACGTCGGCGCGCGCGCGAGCACGGGCGGCCTGATCCTCTGCGGGTCACTTCGGCAACTGGGAGCTCCTGGTGTACGCGCACGGCATGCGCGGGCTTCCCGTGCCGCATGGTGCACCGGGCGATCGCGAACCCGCTCGTCGACCGCTGGCTGAACGACGCTGCGCGCGCGGGCCGGTACGCGCCTGGTGCGCAAGCAGCGCGCGGCGCGGCGGCGTGCTGCAGGCGCTGCGCGACCGGCGAGCTGCTCGTGCTGCCGTTCGACCAGAACTCGACGCGCGGGCTCGGCGTTTTCGTCGATTTCTTCGGCGTAGCCGGCCAGCACGAACTCCGGGATCGCCCGCATCGCGCTTCGGTCCGGACGCGCCGATCGTGCCGGTCTTCATCGTGCGCGCAGGGACGGTCGGCTCGACACCGCGTTCATGTCTTGCCCATCATGTACGTCACAGCGTACCGGTGACCTCGAGTCGCGACGTGGTCCGCATCACCCAAGCGCTTCTCCGACGTGTTCGAGGACATGGTGCGCCGGTACCCCGAGCAATGGCTCTGGGTGCACAAGCGGTGGAAGACGCGGCCGCCCGGGCGAGGCGCGACTCTACTGACGATGGCGAGCGACGCGACCCAGCAGACGAGGCGCGCGAAGCACGAACGGCGACGAGGCCGCCCGACGACGATGCGGCGCGCGCTCGAGCGCGCAGGTCGCAGCGGCTCGAGCGCGCAGCGTCGCAGGCGCGCGGCGCGCGAGCACGTAGCGCCAAGGTGGTCGCTCGTGCGACGGGCGGCCGACCGCCGGCTCGCGGCGATGATGCAGGAGCTCGCGACGCTGCGCCACCACGAAGCCCGCGCCGCAGGCTGCTCGAGCGCCTGATTGGCGTCGACCGGCGGCAGCCGCGAGGAGGAATTCCCGATGGAGAAGATTCGCGTCTTCCTGGTTGACGATCACACCGTCGTTCGCCAGGGGCTGCGGCCGCATCCTCGAGTCCGACGAGCGAGATCGAGATCGTCGGCGAAGCGGGCGACGGCCGGACCGCGATCGACATCGTCGCAGCAGCTCCAGCCGCACGTCGTCGTGATGGACGTCGCGCTTCCGGAGCTGAACGGCATCGAGGCGACGCGCCAGATCACTGAAGCGCGTCGAGGGCGTCGAAGGTGCTCGATCCTCACGATGCACTCGCGACGACGTCTACGTCCGCCAGAGCGCTCAAGGCCGGGCGCGCGCGGCTACCTGCTGAAGGACTCCGGAGGACCTCGACCTCATCAAGGCCGTGAAGGCGATCGGCGCGCGGCGGCTCGTTCTTCCAGCCCGCCCGTCTCGAAGGTCGCTGCTCGCGGGCTACCTCGGCGACAAGGCCGGCGGCGGACGCCGAGGACAACGCTCGCGCGGCTGACCGATCGCGAGCGCGAGGTGCTCCAGCTGATCGCCGAGGGCAAGACGAACAAGGAGATCGCCGACGCGTCCTCTCGGTCAGCGTCAACACGGTCGAGACGCACCGCAAGCACATCATGGAGAAGCTCGACCTGCACAACACGGCCGAGCTCGTTCGCTTCGCGATCCGGACGAAGATCGTCCACTGAGGATCGTCCGCTGATTCGGCAGTCGCCGCGAGCCCCGGCTGCGCTGCTGTCGGTGGTCGAGTGCTCTAATCACTCGGCCGAATGACGGTCGGGAAATCGCCGCTCGAGCTGGCGCGCGAAGCGCCCGGCTCGACCAAGGCGCGCATCCTCGCGGCCGCCGAGGAGGTGTTCGCGGCGCGCGGCTTCGAAGGCGCGTCGACGCGCGAGATCGCCGCGCCGGGCCGGCGTCAACATCTCGAGCCTGCACTACCACTGGGCGTCGAAGGAGACGCTCTACGTCGCGGTCTTCCACGACGTCTTCGACCAGCATCGACCGATCTCGCTGCAGCGACACGCTCGGCGCGGCTCGCCCGAGGAGCGCAGCGCGCGAGGTCGATCGTCGCGCGCGTCATGCGCGAGCTCGTTCGACTTCTTCGCCGAGCAATCCGAACGTGCCGAAGCTGCTCGTGCGTCGGATCGTCGAGAACGACGACGATCGACGTCGGCGTCGACCGCGACGTGCTCGGCCCGGCGTGGGACGTGTTCACGGAATGGATCGGCCGGATCGGGCGGCGCCGCTCTCGACGACGGAGCTCGCGCCTCTTCATGCTCTCCGTGCACTCCGTGCTGCTGGTCTACATGCTCGACAGCCAGCTCGTATCGGAGCCTGCTCGGCGGCAGCGTCGCGCACGACGCCGCTGCGCGACGCAGGTCGCGCGCCACGTGCAGTCGTCTCGTCGAGGCGCTGCTCGCCGCGTGAGCGGACCAGAGCCGCATGCGCGCGCTGATCACCGCGTCGTTCGACGCCGCCGCCAAGCGCGCGGCTCGAGCGCCACATGGACGTCGTGCACGAGGACTGGAAGGTGCGGCAGTCACATCTACTTCGACGGCGCGCAGTTCGCGCGCGCGCATCAACGAGGTCGGCGCCGACGTGCTCGATCGTCGAGGCCGACCTGGTGCACGCCGAGGTGCTCGACGCGCTGCCGGCTCGCGCATGATCGGCTGCTGTCGCGGCGATCCCGTGAACGTCGACCTGGCGCTCGCGACGCGAGAAGGGCATCCCGGTCTTCCACACGCCGGGCCGGAACGCCGACGCGCGTCGCCGACCTGACGCTCGCGTTCATGCTGATGCTGGCGCGCCACCTGCCCGCGATCGACGACGACGTACCGCGGCGGACGCGCAGCGCAGTCGAGCGGCGCGGGCGACTTCCTCGAGCTCTACAAGCGCTTCACGGGCGTCGAGCTCGGCGGGCTCACCGGTCGGGCTGGTCGGGCTCGGCGCGGTCGGCCGCGAGGTGGCGGCGCGGCTCGCCGCCGTTCAAGGCGCGCGTCCTCGCGCTACGATCCGTACGTCGACGACGCCGCCGCCCGGCGTGACGCATCGCGGCGCTCGACGACGCTGCTGCGCGCAGGCCGACATCGTGCTCGCTGCACGCGCCGGTCACGCCGGAGACGACAGGGCCTCCTCTCGCGCGAGCGCCTCGCGCTGCATGAAGCCGACCGCGTACTTCGTGAACACGCGCGCGCGCGGCGCTCACCGACGAGGACGCGCTCTACGAGATGCTGCGCGCCGGACGCCTCGCCGGCGCGGCGCTCGACGTGCTCGCGACGAGCCGCTGCAGCCCGACAACCGCTTCCTGGCGCTGCCGAACGTCGATCGTCACGCCGCACATCGGCGGCGCGACCGTCGACGTCGACGCGGCACCAGAGCGACATCGTCGTCGAGGCGATCGAGCGCGCACCTGCGCGGCGAGCGGCCGCGCTGGATCGCGAATCCCGCGGTGCTACGACGCGGCGGGCTGAGCGGCCGCGTGGACTGCGCTCGTCACGCTCGACGCCGGCACCGGCTCCGGGCGCTGCGTCGTCGTTCGATCGTCGGACGGGCGCGTGCTCGCGGCGGCGCAGGAGCCGCTTCGTCTACCGCATCTTCGCCGACCCGAGCATGCCGCTCGTGCGCGGCTTCGACCTCGACCCGGACGCGTTCTGGGCGCGCGCTCGCGCGCTGCGCGCGCGCGCGCGCGTCGGCGCGCTGCCGCCGAGCGCACGCATGCGCGGCGTGATCGCGACGAGCCAGCGCGAGGGCTGCGTCTTCCTCGACCGCGACGGCGCGGTGCTCTACGCCGGGCCGAACCTCGACGCGCGCGCCGCCGATGGAGGGCATGGAGGCTGCAGGACGCTGATCGGCGCCGAGCGCGCTCCACGCCATCACCGGGCACGCGCCGCCGTACATCTTCCCGCTCGCGCGCTACCTCTGGTTCCGGAAGCACCACGACGCGGCGCCGCGTCGCGACGCTGCTCATGCTGAACGACTGGATCACGCTACCTGCCTCTCCGGGCGCGCGCGTCGCCGAGCAGCTCGAACGCGTGCGAGTCGATGCTCTTCGACGTGACGGCGCGCGACTGGTCGCGACGAGATCCTCGGCGCGCTCGACATCCCGGCGCGCGATCCTGCCGCCGCTCTGCGCCGCGGCGACGCGCGTCGGCACGCGTGACGGCGGCGGCCGCGGCGGCGACCGGGCATTCCCGAGGCACGCCGGTGTTCGCCGGCGGCGCCGACACGGAGAGCGCGCTCCTCGGCGGCGGCGTGCACGAGGCCGGCGCAGACCGGCGCCGTCCTCGGCACGACGACGCCCGGTGCAGATGGTGACCGACCGCGCCGATGCATCGATCCCGGCGGCCAACCTCTGGACGAGCTGCCACGTCGTCGCCGGACCGCTGGGTGCTCGAGAGCGAACGCGCGGCGACACCGGCGGCGCGTATCGCTGGCTGCTCGACCTGCATCGTACGGCGGCAGCCGACGCGGCCGCGCACGCGCGCGCCGAGGCCGCGATCGCGCGAGTCGGCGACGACGGCGCGGCAGCTCTTCTGCCACCTCGGGCCCGCGCATCTTCAACCTGCGGCGACATGAACCCGTTCCAGCCGGCGGGCGCTCGTCTTCCGCTTTCCCGCTCCTGCACATCGACCGCCCGGCGCGCGGCGACCTGCTGCGCGGCTTCATCGAGAACGTCGCGTTCGCGATCCGCGGCAACTGCGAGCAGATCACGCCGGTCGACGGGCAGCGACGATCGACCGGCTGCTCGGTGAGCGGCGGCATGACGCAGAGCCCGACGCTGCTCGGCGTCGCTGGCCGACGACGCTCGGCGTGCCGCTCGTCGTCGGCGACGTGCCGGAGAGCGCGAGCCTCGGCTGCGCGGTCCTCGCCGCCGTCGGCCGCCGGCCTGCATGCCGACCGTGCCGAGCGCGCGTCGACGGCGATGGTGCGCACGCGCGTCGCGTCGAGCCGGACCCGCGCGCGCGTGCGCGCGCTTCGACGAGCGCTATCGCCGCTGGCGCGACGTCTACGCGACGCTCGCACGACGTGGACGCCTAGCCGTGATCCGCGGCGGTCGTCTTCGACCTCGACGGGACGCTCGCCGACACGGAGCCGCTCCAGTGGGCAGGCCTACCGGCGCGGTGCTGCGCCGTTCGGCGTCGACGTCGGCATCGAGGAGTACTCGGCGCGCGCTGGATCGCGGTCGAGGGCGGCGCCGGAGTACGCGTGCCGGACGTACGGCCTGCCGATCGACGCCGCCGAGCTCGCGCGCGCGGAAGGCGGTCGCGTACCGGACGCTCATCGCGCGGCGGCGTCGTCGCCGTGCCGGGCGCGCGGCGGCGCCTCGAGCGGCTGCGCCGACGCACCGGCTCGCGGCTCGCGACCAACTCCGACGCGCGCCGAGGTCGGCGTCGATGCTCGGCGCATCTCGGCCTCGGCGCGCTCCTCGCACGCGGTCGTCGCGCGCGAGGACTACGACGCGCGCGAAGCCCGCGCCCGACGCCTACCGTGCGCGGCCGCGCGCGCTCGGCCTCGCGCCCGCCGAGTGCGTCGTCGTCGAGGACACGACGCGCGGCGTGCGGGCCGGCGCGCCGCCGGCTGCATCGTCGTCGCGCGTGCCGAACGAGCTGACGCTGCGACAACGACTTCACCGGCGCCGCGCGCCGCCTCGCGAGCCTCGACGAGCTCACGCCGAGCTGTTGCGGGGCCTGCTCGCCGCGCAGGCTAACGGTGCCGACCGTGCCGGCGCGGCCGATGATCGAGGTGCGGGACGTCGCGAAGCGCTTCGGCGCCGTCGAGGCGGTGCGCGGCATCTCGCTTCGCGGTCGGCGAGGGCGAGATCGTCGGCTTCCTCGGCCCGAACGGCGCCGGCAAGACGACGACGATGCGCATGCTCTGCCGGCATCTTCCCGCCGACGAGCGGGACGGTGCGCATCGCCGGCCACGACGTCGGCTCGCCGAGCCGCTCGCGTGCCGGCGCGCCGTCGGCTACTTCCCCGAGCACGCGCCGTACTATCCCGAGCTGCGCGTGACGCGAGTACCTCCGCTTCGTCGCGCGCGTGAAGCGCATGCCGCGCGCCGAGCAGCGCGACGCGCCGTCGACGCGGTGCTCGCGGCCGTGCGCGCTCGAGGGCGTCGCGCGCCGGCGCGTCGGCACGCTGTCGAAGGGCTACCGGCAGCGCGTCGGGCTCGCGCAGGCGCTCTCGGCGATCCGCCCGATCCTCATCCTCGACGAGCCGACGATCGGCCTCGATCCGGGCCAGGTCGTCGAGATCCGCGAGCTCGTGCGCGGCCTCCGCGGCACGCGGACCGTGCTCTTCTCGAGCCACATCCTCTCCGAGGTCGAGGCGCTCTGCGAGCGCGTGATCGTGATCGCGCGGCGGCACGCTCGTCGGACGCGGGCTCGACGGTCGAGCTCGCGGCGCGGCTCGGCGCGCGCCAGCGCGTGGTCGTCCGCGTCGACGGACCGCCGGCCGGACGTCGCGCGCGGCGCTCGCCGGCGCTCGCCGGACGTCGCGCAGCGTCGAGCGAGCGCGACGGCGCGCTTCGTCGCTCGAGGCGACCGGCAGCGACGCCGCTCGCGCGTCGCGTCGGCGAGGCGATGCAGCGGCGCGGCTGGGTCGATCGTCGAGCTCCGCGCAGGAGACGCTCGACCTCGAGGACATCTTCCTCGAGCTCGTGCGCGGCGGGCGGGCGCAGCTGACCGTCCTCGGCCATCGTGCGGAAGGAGCTGCGTGCTCTACTTCACGTCGTTCCTCTTCTACGCGCTCGACCGCGGTCTTCCTCGCGCTCTGCGGGTTCCTCTTCTACACGAACCTCGACTTCTACGTGCGCTTCGGCGGCATGAACCTCGTGCGCGGGCTCTGGCAGTACCAGTTCCTCGACATGCGCGAGCGCCTGCTCGTGCTCGTGCCGCTGCTCACGATGCGGCTCTTCGCCGAGGAGCGGCGGCTCGGCACGCTCGAGCTCCTGTGGACGTACCCGCTGCGCGACGCCGAGATCATCGCCGGCAAGTTCCTCGCCTGCCTCGGCGTCGTGACGCTCGATGCTCGCGGCGACCGCGCGTCTATCCGCTCGTGCTGTCGCGGCTGCATCCCGGTCGACGTCGGGCCGCTCTCGCCGGCTACCTCGGGCTCTGGCTCCTCGCGGCGGCGTTCGTCGCGTGCGGGCTCTTCCTCTCGGCGCTGACGGACAGCCAGCTCGTCGCCGGCGCCGCGACCTACGGCGTGCTCCTCTTCTTCTGGATGCTCACCTGGAACGAGGCGGCGGTGAGCGACGGGGCGCTCGCGCATCCTGAAGCCGCTTCTCGCTCTTCGATCGCTTCGACGACGTTCGCGCAGGGCGCGATCGACACGCGCGACGTCGAGCTACCTCGTGCTCTTCACGGCGACCTTCCTCGTGCGTTCACGTTCTTCGCGCTCGACGCGCGGCGCTGGCGCGGGCTGCGCGCATGAGCGGTCGCGCGCGCCGCGCGCAGCTGGGCGCAGCTCGCGCTCCAGGTGGTCGCTGCTGCTCGTCGGGCGTCGGCGCTGCTGCAGGTCGTCGCCGAGCGCACGAACCGGCGCTTCGACCTGACGCTCGGCGCGCGACCTGTCGCTCTCGCCCGTGACGACGCAGCGTGCTCGGCGAGGTCGACGGCGCCGCTCCGCGTCACGGTCTTCCACCGCCGCGGCGAGCGCGCGCGCAGTACGCCGACCTCCTCGACCGCCTGCACGCCGCGAGCCCGCAGGTCGAGCTACGAGCTCCTCGACCTCGACCGGCTATCCGGAGCGCGCGCGCGCGCTCGGCGTCGCGCAGTACGGCCGCGCGGCGCTCGAGTACGACGGGCCGGCGCGTCGGTCGTGCCGGCGCTGCCGGAGGAGCAGCTCGCGGGCGGCATCCTGCGAGTCGCTGCGCGGGACGCCGCGGCGGGTCGTCTTCACGACGCGGGTCACGGCGAGCGCGCGCCGGGCGGCGACCGGAGAGCTACGCGCCGGCTCGCGGCGGCGCTCGAGCGCGAGAACTATCGCGCCGGACGCGCGTCGCTCGCTCGGCCGAGCCGACGTCCCGGCCGACACGACGCTCGTGGTCGTCGCGGGACCGCGCCACGACTTCCTGCCGCCCGAGATCGAGCGCCTGCGCGGCCTATCTGCAGAGCGGCGGCGCCGTCCTGCTCGCTGCTCGAGCCGGGTCGCTGCCGAACCTCGCCGAGCTGCCTCGCGCAGCATGGGCATCGCGCATCGGCGACGACTTCATCGTCGACCGCGAGCGCAGCGTCATCGGCACCGACGGTCTCGCGGCGGTCGTCGAGCTCTTCAAGCGCGGCAATCCGATCTCGGAGCCGGACGGGAAGCCGATCGGCGCCGGCGCCGGTGCTGCCGTCGCGCGCGCTCGGTCGACGTCGCCGCCGGCCGTCCGGGCGTCGACGCCGGAGCCGATCGCGCGCACGGCGCCGACCGCGTGGGCGATGGCCGACGTCGAGCGCGCGCGGCGCGGCGAGGCGCCGAGCGACGCGGCGCACGACGTGCCCGGCGGCGGCGTCGGTCGTCGTGATGGCCGAGGTCGGCGCGCCGCACGGCGGTGCCCGGCCGCGGCCGCGCTCGTCGTGGTCGGCGACGCCGACTTCGCGAGCGACGCGTATCTCGATCTCCTCGGCAACCGCGACCTCGCGCTGAACGCGCGTCGCCTGGCTCGCCGAGGAGGCCGCGCTGGCGAGCGCGCGCGCAGCGACGCCGGTCGCGGAGGTCGTCGCGGCCGCTCTCGCCGCTCGTGCTGACCGAGACCGAGGCGCGCGCGCTCCTCTTCGGCGCCGCCGTGCTCCAGCCGGGGCTCGCTGCTGGTCGTGGGCGCGATCGTCGTCGGCTGCGCCGACGGCGCGCGTAGCCATGCGGCGAACGCTCGTGCTCGCGCGGGCCTGGTCGCGGTCGCGGCTCGCGCTCGTGCTGCGCGATCGAGCGCGCCGCGCCGGCGCACGGGCCGGAGAGCCGCGCGCGGTCCGCGCGTCTTCCGGACCTCGCCGCACGGCATCCGTCGCATCGAGGTCGGCGCTCGGCGAACGGCGCTTCGTCGCGCGAGCGCACGCACGACGGCTGGCAGCTCGACGCCGTCGCCGGCGTCGCCGCGCGCGCCGCAGGAGGCGCTCGACTCGCTCGCGACCGAGCTCGCGACGCTGCGCGCCGATCGACGCGTTCCGCGTCGCCGACGCCGGCGGCGTACGGCCTCGAGCCCGCCGGACGGCGACGATCGTCGTGACCGACGCGCGCGGAACGTGCAGCGGCTCGCGCTCGGCAGCGCTCAACGCCGCGGGCAGCGCGTTCTACGCGCGCCGCGACGAGCACGCGCGCGTCCTGCAGGTGGGCGTGTACCTCCTCAGCACCATCCAGCGCGTGCTCGACGAAGGCGCGACCTGCAGTCAGGCTGCCCACGCGAGGACTTCGTTCCTCGTGCGTACTGTCTGCCGCGCCAGCTTCGCTGGCCGCGGCAGCCGCCGCGCGTACCACCGATGCCACACGCCGGTCCTACCTCGACCGAGACGTAGTCTGGTCGGCGCCTACTGTCCCGAGATCGGGTAGCTCGGCTCGCCGACGCAGCGTGCGCACCGGCAGAGGTCGCGCAGCTCGCTCGTCAGCAGGACGCGTCTCGTGGCCGTCGGCCCACCGGACGAAGACGCTTCGCCCGCCGAGGATCTCGACCACGGTCGGCTGCTCCTGCTGCGGAGAGAGCTCGGCGGGCGGAGTCGCGCCGCAGGCGTCGCACGGACACGCGCGGCGGACGTTTCGCTGCGGGATGATGCTGTCGTGCCCATCGCCCCACTGGACGCCGAACGCGTAGCGTCCGACCTGGGTCAGGCTTCTCGATGCGGACGCGCGTCGGGCTCACGCTCGGTCACGCGGCCTCGATAGAGAGAGGTAGGGAGCCGCCGCAATCGCCGCCATCTCGGTCGATCGATTAGGTCAGCTTGATTGACAACCCGGACGGATCGGCGGTAGGCCAGGAATCATGACGATCACGGGCTGGGCGACGCCGACGGGCACATCATCGAGCCAGGAGACCTCTGGGTCGGAGCGCTTCCCGCGGATCTGCGGGAGATGGCGCCGCACTTCTTCCGTGACGAGGACGGCATCTTCCACCAGCGCATCTACGGTCTCGACATCGGCACGCTCTGACGTGATGCACGGCGGGATGCAGCCGCGCGACATGCTGCAGAACATGGGGCTCGCGGCGGCGATGGGGCAGGACCTCGGCGCGTCTTCTCCGACGACGACCGCGATCGCTACACGATGATCGATGCGCCCGACTGGACGCGCGACGGCACGCCAGCGCCTCGAGTTCAACCTGCGCGCACGGCGTCGGGCGCGCCGTGCTCTTCCCGACGTTCATGCTCGCCGGCGGAACCTTCCAGCCGCACGCTCGCCGCCGCGGCGTGCCGCGTCTACAACGACTGGATCCTCGACGATTACTGCAGCGGCTCGGGCGGGCGGCTGATCCCGGTCGGCGCCCTGCCGATCATCGACGTCGAGGCGTCGGTCGGCGGAGGCCAAGCGCTGCGTCGAGCGCGGCTTCCGCGCCGTCTTCATCCGCACGAACTCCGTCCACGGCCGGAAGTACTCGGATCCGGTCTACGATCCGGTCTGGCAGACGATCGAGGAGACGGGGCTGAAGCTCGGCCTCCATCCGCTCCCGGTCTGGGACCAGGACGGCACCGCGCGCGGCTTCAAGCTGCCGCGACATCATGGCGGCGTCGGCGCTCGGCTTCCCGCTCGACATGATGCACACGCTCTACGACATGATGGCGGCCGGCGTCTTCGACCGCTTCCCGCGCATGCAGACGATGATCCTCGAGGCGGGCTGCGGCTGGATCCCGTCGATGTTCGAGCGCTGGGAAGAGCACATAGCAATACGTAACT